>Ga0105095_10000423_pt1 | contig 20467 bp, 16 predicted proteins | sample PPLLak2March2015_2_FD_79180 | JGI IMG/M metagenome (GOLD analysis project Ga0105095, IMG submission 79180) | Freshwater sediment microbial communities from Prairie Pothole Lake near Jamestown, North Dakota, USA - PPLs Lake P8 Core (3) Depth... | ecosystem: Environmental > Aquatic > Freshwater >...
ACTGATTTTAAGGTTTCTGCCGTAAACAGGATTCAGGATTTTCTGTTTGATTATTTCCGGATTCCGAATAAGAGGGCCTGCAGATATACCTGCTCCTGCAAAAGCAGCTTTTCTTGTAAAATCCCTTCGGTTGAAACTTAGTTTTGACATTGGCAAACTGCAAATTTAACCTGTAATCCCCCACTGCAACCGTCAGGCCGTTATGCCCCTGTGCTGTCGCACTTTTTCGGTTTTCACAGCACTTTAAATCCCAACTCCTTCAGTTTCTCCCTGACCTCTGCTGAACCACCTCTCAGCTTTACGGAATAGGCAGGGAATTCCCTTCGGAGTGGATACTCTTCCCTCACTTTTTCGAAACGGGATGGATCGAACCGCAGTCTGACATCATCCTCATCAATATTGTAGGAGTGAATTACAGCTCTTCTTACTATCTCCGCATCACTTTTCCCGTTGCTGTCGATTATCAGTTCAGGTTCGGCGGGAACAGGAATCTCGGCAGGGAACCAACCAGCCAAAGGTATGTCAAACACTTCGGATAACGCCTTAACAGTCATTGCAGTTCCATTGGCTTTACCATCGGTTGAATATCCCGCGATATGCGGAGTGGCCAGAAATGACATATGCATGAGCGGAATATCAATTTCCGGTTCCTTCTCCCAAACGTCTATCACTGAGCCCGCAAGCCGGTCATGGACAAGAGCTTCCTTCAAAGCTTCGGTATTGACAACTTCGCCTCTCGAGGAATTTATAAACCAGGTTCCCGTCCTTACCTTGTTGAAAGTATCATGATCAAAGAGGTGCCAGGTTTTGTCATTTCCGGTCATACTAAGGGGGACATGCAGTGAAATGATATCGGACGCCGCCAGGAGTTCATCCAGTCTGACAAAGTCATTCTTCTTTTCCTTTCTCGCACGGGGAGGGTCATTCAGCAGAACCTTCATACCTAGTATCCCCGCAAGCTTTTCGACTTTCGAACCAACATTTCCAACGCCCACTATACCAAGTGTTTTATTCCTCAGGTCAAAGCCGGGTTGAGAGGATATCTTAAGGAGCGCTGCAGCAATGTACTGCTGAACAGATGAGGAGTTGCAACCTGGGGCGTTGGTCCACCTTATATTGTTTGCTTCGCAATAGGCAGTATCAATATGATCAAAACCTATCGTGGAGGTTCCGATAAATTTAACTGCCGTTCCCTCAAGCAGGTCAGCGTTGCATTTGGTCCGTGTCCTTATCAGCAAGGCATCAGCATCCATAACAGCATCTCTGTTAATCTGTTTACCGGGCAGCCAGGTGACTTTTGCAAATGACTCCAAAATCCCCTTCAGGAACGGAATTTTATCATCGGCAACAATTCTGATCATTATCAAAAAATTTACAAATGAAAGATAGCAATTTTTAAAACTACGACTGCAATTTTTTTGTTTTAGGAAAGAAAATTTATCTGAATTTCATAAACTTCTCCTGTTCCGGGACCTGTTTCCCTGTTTCACGAATTTCACAGAGGAAAAATAATGGGCGGCGGTCATCATAGCAAGGGCGAATTGAAACATTAACCCCAGAAGTTTGTTTAAATTTTACATGAAGACTGTTAAAGCCATATCTATATGAAAAAATTTCTCAAGTATTTTGCCGTTACGCTAATCGCGATCATTGTTATCGTGCTGGTGTCCGCTCTGTTCGTAAAGAAAGAGTATTCCGTTCAAAGGACAATAAGCATAAATCTTCCGAAACAGGAAGTGTACGACTATGTAAAATACCTTAAAAACCAGGATAACTACAGCGTCTGGAGTAAAATAGATCCCAATATGAAGAGAGAGTTCAGGGGAACAGATGCATCCGAAGGATTTGTATCAGCATGGGACAGCTCAAATAAGGAAGCCGGAAAAGGCGAACAGGAGATCAAAAAGATGACTGAAGGAAAAAGGATTGACTATGAGATCCGTTTTTTTGAACCAATGAAATCGACTGATTATGCCTTCCTCGAGCTTACCGGTGAGAGTGAAGCAGCCACAAAGGTTACCTGGGGCTTTTTCGGAAAGATGAAGTATCCAATGAATATGTCACTTGTTTTCATGGATATGGATGCTCTCCTGGGGAAAGACCTTGAAAACGGGCTGACAAACCTGAAAAAGGAACTTGAAAAATGATATGGATAGTGCCGTTTCCTTAACTGCCGACAGACCGAAACTTTACAGGATAGCCTTTATCCTGGCGATTGTTACCATAGTTTACAACATAATCGAGGGACTGGTTTCAATGTTGCTTGGGTTTGCCGACGAAAGCCTTGCCCTCTTCGGATTTGGTACCGACAGCTTTGTGGAGGTTATTTCCGGTGTGGGAATCGCCCATATGGTCCTCCGCGTGAAAAGCAATTCCGGATCTTCACGAAGTGCATTTGAGAACAGGGCCTTAAGCATAACAGGAGTCTCATTTTACATATTGGCCGCAGGCCTTGTGATTTCCGGAGTTTATAATATTGCAGTAAAACACGAGCCTGAAACAACCTTTTGGGGTGTAGTGATTTCAGCTGTTTCAATTCTCACAATGAGCTTGCTGATATTGGGCAAGTTAAGGACAGGCAAAAAGCTTCAGTCGGATGCAATACTTGCCGATGCCGAATGTACAAGGGTTTGCATTTACATGTCGGTAATCCTGTTGATCAGCAGTCTAATTTATGAACTCACGGGATTTATCTACATCGACAGTATCGGAGCAATCGGACTTGCGTGGTTCTCCTTCAGCGAGGGCAGGGAGTGCTTCCAAAAGATCAGGCACAACACCTATTGCATTGATTGCGGCGACTAACTGGTTAACCGGGAAAAAATTTCCAGAGGCTTATTACAGTACTGAATTATAACTAATTAACATTGGCACCATATTTGAATATACTAAACTCAAATTTCAGGAATTTGTTTAGTTAATTTTTCGTAAATTTATACAATAAACGTGGTTACAAATCAAACAGAATATGCTATGAAACTAAATTTTACCCATTTTATTTTTATTGCGTTTTTAATCCCGTTTGCCGGTATTAAAGCGCAGGAACCAATTCTCGTTTCTGAAGACAGCCTGAAAATTGGCAACAGCGTGCTACCAGGCTTATCAGTAACAATACCGGAAGCGGGATATGAAAAAACCCTTAAGGAATGGATAAAGGACCTTCAGGGAGGGACAAAATCCAGAGTAGTTACTGAGAATAACGAGATGTCGATCTTCGGTGCAAAAATAAAGGACATAAGTCCCAATCCCGTCAATGTTTACAGCAGACTTGTCGAGCGGGATTCAATGCTGCAGCTCTACGCTTCATTTGAACTTAAAAAAGACGAGTACATTGAAAGAGGAGTGGACGAGGCGGTATTTGCAAAAGCCCAGAACTATCTCAAGGAGTTTTCAAAAGCCCGGTATATCGATGTTGTCAAAGATCAGGCAGATGCAGAGGAGAGAAAACTGAAGGATCTCCAGAAAGAGTTGTCATCGCTTGAAAATGAAAAATCACGTATGCAGAAATCCGTCCAGTCGAACAATAGTAACATTATCAGCGAGAAGGAAAATATTGCGGTGCAGCAGGCTGAACTTGCAACAGTTTCAGCTGCCCTTACCGAACAAAATCAACTGATCAGCACAATGGAAGCCGGTCCTGCCCAGAAAGAAAAGGCAGAAATGATCAAAGAACTTGAAAAGAGGCAGAAGAAAGCTGAAAACTCAATAAAATCCTCCGAAAACAAGATAAACAGATCTGATTCCGATATCGACAAGGATACAGGTGATATCCCCAGGAATGAAAGACAGCAGGAAAAGCTAAGGGAATTAATCGCTGCGCAGGAGGCTGTTTACCAGCGTTATGCTGACAAGCTGAAAACCATCAAGGGATACTAGATAAACTTGCTGGTCCGAATAAATGGGCAGATGCTCATCTTATGACAGAAATACGTATTATAATACGTATTAAAATACGTATTATAATACGTATTTTATTTTTTTCCGGCTTATGCTTCTTTACTAACCAGGGAGGGGGAAAAGGGAGTGAGCACCTGAATCCGGGAGCGGCTATTCAACAATCGTCATCTCATCAAGCAGATACCCGGCACCTGCGAACTTGTCAATTACAAACAGGGCGTACCGGATGTCAAGGCTTATATTCCTGCTCTGCCCGGGATTAAACGACATATCACTTGCAACGCCCTCCCATGCCCTGTCGAAGTTAATGCCAATAAGGTGACCTTCACTGTTTATAACCGGGCTCCCGGAATTACCTCCTGTTGTGTGGTTATCTGCAATGAAACAGACTGGAATCTCTCCGTTTACAGCATAACGCCCGTAATCGCGCGCCGCAAACAACTCCTTCAGCTTGTCGGGAACATCGTAATCATAGATTTCAGGATTATCCTTTTCAATTATCCCTTTCAGGGTTGAATAATGGGTAAAATATACGGCATCCCGTGAATAATACCCTTTAACGGTCCCATACGATACTCTCAGGGTTGAATTGGCGTCGGGGTAAAAAACCCGATCGCTTTCAAACTCCATCTGAGCCAGCATATAATTCTTATTAAGCTTCTGGATCTCAGCGTTTAATCGTAGAAGTTCAGGCCTTACATTCTTTGTGATAAAATCACCTGTCCCACCGGCCAGGATATAAAAAGGATCCTTTTTTACCTTTGCGGCCGATGCCTGACTGAAATTTTTTATGAAAGAAACATACCTGACTTCATCAGAAAAAATTGTACGGTCGTACAGCTTCCCTGCAATCTTCTCAAAATCACCTTTACACGAATTTTTAAGTTTCAGGTATTCAGGAATCTGCCATTTGATATCAAGATCTTCTCCATAGAATGTCATCATGGAAACAAATAATTTCCTGTCGGTCTCCTTATCGTAATCCCTGAAAAACATTTCCGCGGAGGCAGTTAAAACTGCCTTTGAATTATCTATTTCCTCCACAGGCGCATTTCTTTCGTAAAGATCGATAAGCCCTTTTATGCCCTTTGAAAAATTTATCGCCTCAACACCATTCATAACCTCGCCTGTAAAATTGTTAACCAGCATATACTCGCTGAGTCCGGCATATAAGTCCCTGTACGCCGGCAGGATGCCTCCATATTTAGATTGCCTTGCCGGGTCGGTTTCGATCCATTTTGACAGATTTGATTCGTACTCCTGCTTTTTCTCTATTGTCCTCATTCTTTCCAGTCCAAGGAGCTCTCCCTGCCATTTCTTCCATGAATTGGATATTCCTGCGATCTTGGCGGAATACTTGATCCGTAAAAGCGGATCGGAATTGATTGCCTCTTCCAGAATTCGGATTTTCTCGGTTCTAATGTCAATCAGCCTGGGATTCAGGTGGTTCTTTACCATGTCGATGTGATACGACGGGACATACTGGAAAGTTGATCCGGGGTAGCCGAACACCATTGTAAAATCACCCTCCTCCACACCTTTCAGCGAGATCGGGAAATAATAAGCGGGTTTATAAGGAAGATTGTCAGCCGACCATTCAGCCGGCTTGTTATCCGTGCCGGCATAAACCCTGAAGAGTGAGAAATCTCCGGTGTGCCTTGGCCAAATCCAGTTGTCAGTGTCGCCTCCGAACTTGCCGATTGCCGATGGCGGAGCCCCTACCAGTCTGACATCCATGAATATCTCATTTACAAACAGAAAATACTGGTTCCCCATATAAAACGGACGTATAAAAGCCCTGTATCCTGTTTCCCCGACCGCTATGTTCTGGATCTCTTCAATATTAGAAGCGACGATTTTTTCGCGTTCAGCCTGTTCCATACCATCTTTCACCCCTTCCAGAACTTTTCCTGTTACATCCTCCATCCATTTCAGGATAGTGACTGTCAGTCCCGGATTTGGAAGTTCTTCCTTCCTCGACATTGCCCAGAAACCGTTTGTCAGGTAATCATGCTCAAGGGTCGAGTGCTTCTGGATCTGGCCGTAGCCGCAATGGTGATTTGTAATAAGCAGACCATCAGGTGAAATGAGTTCACCAGTGCATCCTCCGCCAAAGATGACGACAGCATCTTTCATGCAGGCGCGGTTAACGCTGTAGATATCCTCCGCAGTGAGTTTAAATCCCTTCTCCTGCATCAGCTTAATGTTATATTTTTCTATGAGCATTGGGATCCACATTCCTTCGTCGGGCAGACCGAAAGCTCTAAATGATGCTGTTAAGAAAAAAATTGTAAAAAACACGATCTTGTGCATATTGATTTGTTTTAAATTAACCTTTTTTGTTTAACGGAGAGTCACAGAGACTCTTCCCTTCTCCCCTTCTCCCCTTCATCCCTTTATAAACTCCTTCAGTTCATTGTAAACCTGCTGAATCGGCAGACCCATTACGTTAAAGTATGAACCTTCGATACGGCTGCAGGCGGCAAGGCCGATCCATTCCTGTATCCCATAGGCTCCGGCTTTATCATAAGGATGAAATTCATTAATATAAAATTCAATCTCTTCATCTGTGAGCTTTTCAAAAGTCACCTTTGTTGATGAATAAAAAGAGCAGCTTTTCTCCGCTGAGATCAGGCAGACTGCTGTTATCACTTCGTGGGTATTGCCTGATATCTCCCGCAGTATCCTTGTTGCATCAGCTTTGTCGACCGGCTTGTCGAGCACCCTTCCATTGCACCAGACGATAGTGTCGGCTGTAATAACAATCTCATTCCTTCCTATTTCTGAACTGAAGGAGGCTGCCTTTGCTTCCGCAACAAAGAGTGCAATCTCTTCACCCTTCAGCTTCACGGGATAATTCTCTTCCCATTCTCTGCTGACAACCCTGAACTTAAGGCCAAGTTCGCTCAAAAGCTGCTGCCGCCTCGGAGAACGTGATGCAAGTATGATCCTGTATTTATTAAGTTCTTCAATGATCATATCACATCAGGTTCCAGTTCAGGATCACTTTAACGACTACTGAATAGAGAAGACCGGTGAGCATCACAACTTTCATAAGGGTGCTTGCCGTATGAAGCTGTTTTTTACCGGTGCCGGTGATAAGTTTATATACAACCAGCAATAAAGGTATAGTCACTGCACATGAGAGATAAACCAGTGTGATTTTATCATTGAGTAAAAAGTACCATACAAGGTATAGCAATGCCACAGTCATGATAATCAGGCTTACCGACAATATTTTGGCTGTCATTACACCGGTGACAACTGGAATCGTGTTCCTTCCATAAGCCATATCACCCTCAAAGTCTTCGATATCCTTAATGATCTCCCTCGTAAGTGTTGTAAGGAATGCGAAAATGGCAAATCCGCCGACCCAGTAAAAAAGTATTTTCAGCGGAGGCAGCCAGGCGGTATTTACGGCATAATACCTGTAGAGTGCCGGCCACTCAAAGAGAACGACCAACAAAGGCACCACCGCAGTCAAAACTGCAACCACAATATTACCTATCAGAAATTGGCGTTTATAACTGGCAGAATAAAAATAGAGCAATCCCGAGGCTATCAGGAATATTACACCCAGCCAGAAATATCCGGTTCGCCAGGAAATGTAGAATCCTGCAGCAACCCCTGCAATGTTAAGGATGTTGTGCCACATCATGGCCTGGCGTCTTGGTACTTTTGTTCCGACAATCACCTCGCCCCTGTTTATCAGGTCGGTCCTGATGTCGAAGTAATCGTTTATCACGTATCCTCCAGCAGTTATCATAACCGTAGCTGCAACAAGAATCGCAAAATGGTACCATGGAAACTGAAGGACCATCGGAACCTCCGAACCGTCGCCGTTTGTCAGGACTACGCTTATTTTGCTTATAACAGACCCAATAACGGCATATCGCATCAACACCATTGTCAGAATGACGATCAGGATATTTTTCCACCTTATCAGTTCAAGAAATGATTTCATCCTTTACCAGGTAAATGAATCAGTATCCATCCAGTTATTATGCAGTCTTAAAACCTGTTCAATGACATCCCTTACACATCCCTCACCCCCCCTTTTATCTGAAATATATGAGGCGACCTGCTTTATTTCGCTGTCGGCATCAGCCGGACACACGGGCACACCTGCCTCTTTCATCACCTCATAGTCAGGAATGTCATCACCCATGAAAAGAACCTCAGACTTCCTCAGTCCGTATTTATTCAAAAAAATCCTGAAGTGCCCGAGCTTATTCCGGCTGTTCAGAAAGATATCCTTTACGCCAAGCAGTTTCAGTCTCTTCTGATATTCCTTTGAGCTGCTTCCCGATATTATGCCAATGTGATATCCCTTTTTGACGGCCAGCTGCAAGGCGTAGCCATCCCTGAGATTGACGGTACGGTTGGGGACCCCAAAAGCATTTAGATTTATTGTTTGCAGTGAAAGTACCCCGTCTATATCAAAAACGAATCCTTTAATGCCTGCAAGATCTTCCTTGAAATTGTCCATTAATCACCTTTTTTATAAAAACTCATTAGAGATTTTGTCACCTCCCTGTAGAGGTTTTGCAAATCAGGCGAGAAAGATAATAAATCGATATGTTTTTCAATTGTACCTTTGTCATTTCTTATTGCCGGTCCTGTTTGCGAAAATTCTGGCCCCTTCTCAAAGGCTTTCTGAATGGTTTCATTTATTAGTGGTTGCAGGATCTCAAGCCCGAATCCTGCTTCCGAAGCTATCTTTTTGCCTGCAGTAAGCATGTAGTTGTTAAAGTTAGATACAAAAACCGCTGCTGCATGGAGCAGACTCCTGCTTCGGGCATCAATAAAATGCACCTCCCCTCCTATTGATCCGGCCATGTTCTTCAAAACTGCTGAAACCGATGGATCGGATGTCTCAAGAAAAAACGGGATCTTACTGAATTCCAGGCAACGGCCTTCCGAGAATGTCTGCAGCGGATAAAAAACACCAGTGCGCCTGAGATGTGCGGGGAAAATATCAAGACCAAGGCTTCCTGTTGTGTGAACCACGATTGTATCCTCATCGCATCTGAGCTGTTTCAGGACCCCTTTGACAGCGTCATCGGGAACTGCAACAACGATAATGTCAGCACCGGTAAATGCGAGGTCATAGTTTGGTGATGCATTGCAAAGATCAGCAAGGTTCCTTGCGCCTGAGCCGGTTTTTGAAGCCACTTCCCTGATTATGAAACCTCTGTTATACAGTTCCTTCGCCAGAGCACCGGCCACCCTGCCTGCCCCTATAAATGATATCCTGTATTGCTCCACCTGAAATTTTTCAGAAATATACAAAAATGAATTCGAATTGACGGGAGGTATGCTGTAAAACAGAAAAGGGGTGTCAATAACCCCTTCTCCCTTTGATATAGAATATTTGCTAAGCTTGTGCTGTAGGTCCGCCAAATGTCAGAGGCAATGCCGGACCAGATCCCTTTACCTCCTTTATGGTCCCGTGAACAGATTCGTATTTCGAGATATTATCCTGGAGCGCTGCCACGAGTCTTTTTGCGTGTTCAGGCGTAAGGATTATCCTCGATTTTACCTGTGCTTTTGGTATCCCCGGCATGATCCGGACAAAGTCGATCACAAATTCTGAAGCTGAATGAGTTATAACAGCCAGATTTGAATAGGTCCCCTGTGCGATCTCCTCGTTCAGTTCAATGCTGATCTGGTTGGCATTTTTAGGATCTGACATGGTGCGTTTATTTAAGTTTTATCTTCTTGACTCAGGTTCAACTTCAACCGGATTCTCCGTCAGACTTTCATATTCTTCGAGAGAACCGACAATTATGCTGTTGTATTCGCGCAATCCTGTTCCGGCAGGAATCAGGTGTCCCACGATCACATTCTCCTTCAGCCCTTCAAGCTTGTCGATCTTACCGAGTATTGCAGCTTCATTGAGGACCTTTGTTGTTTCCTGGAAGGATGCTGCCGAGAAGAAGCTGTTGGTCTGAAGTGCGGCCCGTGTTATTCCCTGCAAAACCTGGTTTGAGGTTGCAGGAACAGCGTCCCTTGCTTCAACAACCTTAAGGTCGCGGCGTTTCAGAACGGAATTTTCGTCCCTCAGCCTGCGTGAAGTTACGATCATTCCCGGGCGAAGCGTCTGGGAATCGCCGGAGTCGACTATATATTTCTTTCCGTAGATCCAGTCATTTTCATCCATAAACTCAAGTTTGTCAACTACCTGACGTTCAAGGAATTTAGTATCTCCCGGGTCGACTATTTCAACCTTACGCATCATCTGGCGGACAATTATCTCAAAATGCTTGTCATTGATCTTGACACCCTGCAGACGATAAACTTCCTGAATCTCATTTACAATATATTCCTGGACTTTTGTAGGTCCCTTGATTGCAAGAATATCTGCCGGAGTGATTGCGCCGTCCGACAACGGAATACCTGCTTTAACGTAGTCGTTTTCCTGAACAAGAATCTGTTTTGAGAGCGGCACGAGGTATTTCTTGACCTCATCGGTTTTTGACTTGATTGATATCTCCCTGTTGCCTCTTTTTATCTTTCCGAATGTTACTTCACCGTCAATCTCCGATACGATAGCGGGATTCGATGGATTACGGGCCTCAAACAATTCAGTAACCCTGGGCAAACCTCCGGTTATGTCACCCGATTTACCGACAGCTCTCGGGATCTTTGCAAGCACTTCACCTGCTTCAGCGATTTTATCGGCATCGAAGACCATGTGAGCGCCTACAGGAAGGTTATACAGCCTTAGTTCTTCACTTTTAGGCCCCATGATCTTGATAGCGGGGTTCTTTGTCTTATCCCTGCTCTCAATGATCACTTTTTCCTTAAAGCCGGTCTGCTCATCAGACTCTTCACGGAATGTTATTCCTTCAATCAGGTAATCGTAGGCTATTTTACCACCGAGTTCTGCGATGATCACAGCATTGAACGGATCCCATTCGCAGATCAGCTTTCCCTTTTCAACATCCTGCCCTGGTTTTATATAAAGTTTTGAACCATAAGGAATTGTATGTGTTGTAAGGGCAATACCGGTTTTCTTGTCAATAATTCTCAGCTCTGCAAGACGGCCGATAACGATATCAATATCCCCTTTCTCAGGGTCTTTTTTGGGAACTGACCTCAACTCCTCGATTTCGGCTATACCGTTATAACGTGCCACAAGCCTCGATTCAGTCATAATGTTTGATGCAGTACCACCGACATGGAAGGTACGCAGGGTAAGCTGTGTACCGGGTTCTCCGATACTCTGGGCAGCAATGACCCCGACTGCCTCTCCTTTCTGGACCATCCGTCCCGTAGAAAGGTTTCTTCCGTAACATTTTGCACAAACACCCTTTTTCGATTCGCAGGTGAGCACCGAACGTATTTCAACCTGTTCGATCGGTGAATCTTCAATTTTCTTTGCCATCTCTTCGGTAAGCTCTTGTCCGGCCTCGATAATAAGTTCACCGGTCAGAGGATGATAGATATTATGCACGGTTGTACGGCCGAGGACCCTTTCGTACAATGATTCAACAACTTCCTCGTTTTTCTTAATTGCCGTGGCGACCAGTCCTCTCAGTGTTCCGCAGTCCTCCTCGTTTATGATAACATCCTGTGACACATCTACAAGACGGCGTGTAAGGTAACCTGCATCTGCCGTTTTCAAAGCGGTATCGGCGAGTCCTTTACGTGCACCGTGGGTTGAGATGAAGTATTCAAGAACTGACAGGCCCTCTTTGAAGTTTGAAAGGATAGGGTTTTCAATGATCTCAGATCCGGAAGAACCTGATTTCTGTGGTTTTGCCATAAGGCCCCTCATCCCAGAGAGCTGCCGGATCTGTTCCTTTGATCCCCTGGCGCCCGAGTCGAGCATCATATACACTGAATTGAAACCCTGTTTATCTGTCGAAAGCTGTTTCATCAGCGATTGTGTAAGCCTTGCATTAACGTGTGTCCAGATATCAATTATCTGGTTATAGCGTTCATTATTTGTAATGAATCCCATGCTGTAATTACTGAGCACTTCTTCAACCTGCTCATAACCTTCGGTAACGAATTTTGTCTTTTCTTCCGGGATGATAACATCATCAAGGTTGAATGACAATCCTCCCTTAAATGCTGAGTAGAATCCAAGGTTTTTGATAGCATCAAGGAAATCGGCTGTTTTTGCCATTCCGGCCAGTTTAAGTACCCGTCCGATGATATCCCTGAGCGATTTCTTTGTAAGGATCTCATTTATATATCCTACTTCCGCGGGGACATACTGGTTGAACAGAACCCGTCCGACAGTTGTCTCAACAATGTGGTTGACCATTTCTCCGTCAACCCTGTCATTAACTTTTACCTTTATGATTGCATGAAGATCAACTTTCCCCTCATTGTATGCTATATTCACTTCCTGGGGTGAATAGAAGATCAGTCCTTCGCCTTTCACCTTATCAGTCGGTGTGCCCTTTCTTCCCTTGGTTATGTAATAGAGGCCAAGGACCATGTCCTGCGAGGGAACAGTGATCGGAGCGCCGTTTGCCGGATTAAGGATGTTATGTGAAGCCAGCATGAGCATTTGTGCTTCGAGAACCGCACTGTTCCCAAGGGGCAGGTGAACTGCCATCTGGTCCCCGTCGAAGTCGGCGTTGAAAGCCGTACATACCAGCGGGTGAAGCTGAATTGCTTTTCCTTCGATAAGTTTCGGCTGGAAGGCCTGGATGCCCAGACGGTGAAGTGTCGGAGCACGGTTGAGAAGAACAGGGTGTCCCTTAAGTACGTTCTCAAGAATATCCCAGACAACCGGATCTTTCCTGTCAACTATTTTCTTTGCAGATTTGACTGTTTTTACTATTCCGCGTTCGATAAGCTTACGGATGATGAAGGGCTTATAAAGTTCGGCGGCCATGTCTTTCGGCAAGCCGCATTCGTGAAGGTTCAGTTCAGGTCCGACTACGATCACTGAACGTGCCGAATAGTCAACCCTTTTACCAAGCAGGTTCTGCCTGAATCGTCCCTGTTTACCCTTAAGACTGTCGCTCAAGGATTTAAGCGGACGGTTGGCATCAGTTTTTACAGCGTTGGCTTTTCTTGAATTATCAAAGAGTGAATCAACAGCTTCCTGGAGCATCCTCTTTTCATTCCTCAGGATCACTTCCGGAGCTTTGATCTCGATAAGCCTTTTCAGACGGTTATTTCTTATGATGACCCTTCTGTAAAGGTCGTTAAGGTCGCTTGTGGCAAAACGGCCGCCATCGAGCGGTACCAGGGGCCTCAGTTCAGGCGGGATAACAGGTACAACCTTAATTATCATCCACTCGGGCTTGTTCACATTCTTTGAATCCCTGAATGCCTCAACCACCTGGAGACGCTTAAGCGCTTCATTCTTACGCTGCTGAGAAGTCTCGGTATTTGCCCTGTGACGAAGAGTGTATGACAGCTCATCAAGGTCGATCCGGCTCAGAAGCTTGTAAAGAGCTTCAGCGCCCATATCCGCTACGAATTTGTCGGGATGATTTTCTTCAAGGAACAGGTTTTCCTTTGGCAGCGATTCCGTTATCTCAAGATATTCCTCTTCAGTGAGGAAATCGAGATATTTGACTCCATCCACCGCTTTAACTCCAGGATTTATGACCACATACCTCTCATAATAGATTATCGAGTCAAGCTTCTTGGTCGGAAGCCCGAGCAGATAACCGATCTTGTTGGGCAGTGAGCGGAAATACCAGATATGAGCGATGGGAACTACAAGCGAAATATGTCCCATTCTTTCGCGGCGTACCTTTTTTTCAGTTACCTCAACACCGCACCGGTCACACACGATCCCTTTATAGCGGATTCTTTTATACTTTCCGCAATGACATTCATAATCCTTAACCGGACCAAAGATCCTTTCGCAGAATAATCCGTCGCGTTCCGGCTTGTACGTCCGGTAATTTATTGTTTCAGGCTTAAGTACTTCACCGCTGGAACGATCGAGGATCTCCTCAGGTGAAGCCAGGCCAATTGAGATCTTGGAGTAACTGGTTTTTGTTTTGTTATCTCTTCTGAATGACATATACTGAATTTTTTTTATTCAAATTTTAAAAAACCTAAACGGACCTGGAGGTTAGTCAAGAATTACACTCAATCCAAGTCCCCTGAGTTCATGAAGCAGCACGTTCAATGATTCGGGAATGCCGGGCTGCGGCATTGGTTCACCTTTTACAATTGATTCGTATGCTTTGGCGCGGCCTATTACATCGTCTGACTTGATCGTCAGTATCTCCTGGAGTATGTGAGCTGCCCCAAATGCTTCAAGGGCCCATACTTCCATTTCACCAAACCGTTGTCCGCCGAACTGTGCCTTACCGCCCAGTGGCTGCTGTGTTATAAGTGAATAAGGACCGATTGAACGTGCATGCATCTTGTCGTCAACCATATGACCCAGCTTCAGCATATAGATTACTCCTACTGTTGCGGGCTGGTCAAACCTCTCACCGGTGCCCCCGTCGTAAAGATATGTTTTTCCATACCTGGGAAGCTTTGCCTTTTCGGTGTATTCCGTGATCTGATCGATTGTAGCGCCGTCGAAGATCGGAGTAGAGAACGTAAGCCCAAGCTTCTGTCCTGCCCATCCGAGTACGGTTTCATAGATCTGACCAAGGTTCATCCTTGAAGGAACACCAAGAGGATTAAGGACAATATCAACAGGTGTGCCGTCTTCAAGGAAAGGCATATCTTCCTGCCTTACTATCCTTGCCACAATACCCTTGTTCCCATGGCGGCCTGCCATCTTGTCCCCTACTTTTACCTTCCTCTTCTTGGCAATGTATACTTTTGCCAGACGAACAATACCTGCAGGCAGTTCATCACCTATGGTAATGTTGTATTTCTTGCGTTTAAAGACCCCGTCAATCTCCTTGTATTTAATAATGTAGTTATGAAGGAGCTGCTTGATGCTGTCGTTTTTCTTCTTATCAGTGGTCCATTTATTCGGGTTGATATTAAGAAAATCTACTTCCTGGAGCTGTTTCAGTGTGAATTTACTTCCTTTTGGAATTACATCGACATTAAGATAATCCTTCACGCCCTGTGAAGTTTTTCCGTTCACCAGGATGAACAGTTTGTCAACCAGTCTTGCCTTAAGATCGTCGACGCTTCTGTTGAAATCCGATTCAATCTTATCAAGCAATGGTTTTTCGACCGCTTTGGCTTTTCTGTCCTTAATTGCCCTGGTAAACAGTTTTTTATCGATCACAACACCCTCAAGTGAAGGTCCTGCTTTCAGGGAGGCATCCTTAACGTCTCCTGCCTTGTCGCCAAAGATTGCACGAAGAAGCTTCTCCTCCGGCGAGGGATCTGATTCACCTTTTGGTGTTATCTTTCCAATAAGGATATCTCCCGGCATAATGTGAGCCCCGATCCTGATCAGTCCGTTTTCGTCAAGGTGCTTTGTTGCCTCCTCGCTTACGTTCGGAATATCAGACGTCAGCTCTTCAAGGCCGCGTTTTGTATCGCGGACTTCAAGAAGATACTCATCTATATGAACGGATGTGAACATGTCTTCCTGGACAACTCTTTCGGAGATCACGATAGCATCTTCGAAATTATACCCTTTCCAGGGCATGAAAGCCACTTTCAGGTTACGTCCCAGGGCAAGTTCACCGTTCTTTGTACCATAACCTTCTGTAAGGACCTGTCCTTTAGTAACTTTCTCTCCTTTTTTAACAACGGGGACAAGGTTGATACAGGTGTTCTGGTTAGTTTTCTTGTATTTCGGAAGAACGTACCGCCTGATATCATCATCAAAGCTTACGAACTTCTCTTCATCCGTACGGGTATAGCGTACTACTATCTCGTTCGAGTCAACGTATTCAACTACCCCGTCGCCTTCAGCGGCATACAGAATCCTGCTGTCCCGTATTACCTGGCCTTCGAGACCAGTACCGACGATCGGAGCTTCGGGATTGATCAGCGGAACTGCCTGGCGCATCATGTTCGATCCCATGAGTGCCCTGTTGGCATCGTCATGTTCAAGGAAGGGGATCAGTGATGCTGCGATTGAGGCGATCTGGTTTGGAGCGACATCCATGAGGTCAACTTTCGCAACTTCCTCGAAAGGATAATCTGCTTCATACCTGCACTTTGCCCTCTGATTCTCAAAATGTCCATCCTTCAGAAGAGGAGCATTTGCCTGGGCAATCATTTTTTCTTCCTCCTCCTCGGCGCTGAGCCAGATAACGCCTTCTGTACTGAAATCGACCTTTGCCTCATGAACCTTCAGGTAAGGAGTCTCAATGAATCCAAGGTCATTTATCTTGGCATATATACAGAGGGAAGATATAAGACCTATATTCGGTCCTTCCGGAGTTTCAATCGGGCAGAGGCGTCCATAGTGTGTGTAATGAACGTCCCTGACTTCGAATCCGGCTCTTTCGCGCGAAAGACCGCCTGGTCCGAGGGCCGACATACGGCGCTTGTGCGTCATCTCGGCGAGCGGATTGGTCTGGTCCATGAATTGCGAAAGCTGGTTTGTTCCGAAGAATGAGTTAATTACGGATGAAAGTGTTTTTGAATTGATAAGGTCGACCGGGGTAAAAACCTCGTTATCCCTTACATTCATTCTTTCACGTATTGTACGTGCCATCCTCGCAAGTCCGACCCCGAACTGGGCATAAAGCTGTTCACCGACTGTTCTGACCCTTCTGTTGCTCAGGTGGTCGATATCATCGACATCGGTCTTCGCGTTGATAAGTTCAATCAGGTATCCGATGATCTTGATAATATCTTCCTTGGTAAGGATCTTTACGGTCATCTCGGTGTTGAGGCCAAGCTTTTTGTTTATCCTGTAGCGTCCGACTTCACCCAGGTCGTATCTCTTATCGGAAAAGAACAGCTTGTCGATAACGTCCCTCGCAGTAGCTTCATCGGGTGGTTCAGCGTTGCGCAGCTGACGGTAAATATAGATGACTGCCTCTTTTTCAGAGTTGCAGGGATCTTTCTGAAGAGTATTGTATATAATGGCAAAATCCGACAGGCTTGAATCATCCCTGTGGAGCAGGATAGCCTTGGCTCCTGAATCGACGATCATGTCGACATGCTCAGGTTCGATGACAGTTTCCCTGTCGAGTATCACCTCATTTCTCTCAATGGATACCACTTCGCCGGTATCTTCATCAACAAAGTCCTCAACCCATGTTTTAAGGACTCTGGCGGCCAGTTTACGTCCGACAAGCTTTTTGATGTTTGTTTTCGATACCTTGTGTTCTTCGGCCAGGTTGAAGATCTCCAGGATTTCCTTATCACTTTCGAAACCAATAGCCCTAAGGAGGGTGGTTACCGGCAGCTTCTTCTTCCTGTCGATATATGCATACATCACATTATTGATGTCGGTTGCAAATTCAATCCAGGAACCTTTGAACGGGATGATCCTGGCTGAATATAATTTAGTCCCGTTGGCATGTATGCTTTGACCGAAGAAAACTCCCGGACTTCTGTGTAATTGTGAAACCACGACCCTTTCAGCACCGTTAATTACAAAAGTACCACGATCAGTCATATACGGGACTGTACCGAGGTATACATCCTGGATTACTGTGTCAAAATCTTCATGTTCAGGATCGGTGCAATAGAGTTTCAGTTTAGCCTTCAGAGGCACGCTGAAAGTAAGTCCGCGTTCAATACATTCTTCTATGGTATAACGTGGAGGGTCGATATAATAATCCAGGAATTCAAGAACAAAATTATTTCTGGTATCGGTGATTGGGAAGTTCTCAGTAAAGACCTTAAAGAGTCCTTCTTTTTTCCTGTTCTCGGGTGTGGTCCCCAGCTGGAAAAACTCACCGAACGATTTCAACTGAATCTCCAGGAAATCAGGGTAATCGAGTTGAACTTTCCTGGAAGCAAAACTAATTCTTTCACTATTTTTTGAGGACATTTATAAAAGGATTAAGTGAACTTACAATTTAAAGAACGAAAAGGCTTAGTCCCGGCAAATCCGGGACTAAACCTAAAACCCAGCAATAAGGTATAACCTACTTAAGTTCAACTTCAGCTCCTGCTTCTACCAATTGACTTTTAATAGCTTCTGCTTCTTCTTTTGATACACCTTCTTTAACAGGACCCGGGGCAGCGTCAACAACAGCTTTAGCTTCCTTCAGTCCGAGGCCGGTGATATCCTTTACAAGTTTAACGATCTGTAATTTCTGTCCGCCTGCAGCTTTGAGGATAACATCGAATGTACTCTTCTCTTCAACCACAGGTGCTTCAGCAGCGGCCGGACCGGCTATTGCTACTGCAGCTGCAGCAGGTTCGATACCATACTCTTCTTTAAGTATTTTAGCCAGTTCATTTACTTCTTTAACAGACAGGTTAACCAGTTCTTCTGCAAATTTCTTAAGATCTGCCATTTTTATTGAATTTAGATTTGAGTTACTTTATTATTCTACTTTTTTTGATAGTGTTTCGAGAACACCATGAATTTTATTTCCACCTGATTGCAAGGCCGATATAACGTTCTTTGCAGGCGACTGGAGGAGAAGTACGATATCTCCGATCAGTTCCTGTCGTGTCTTGACGGTCATCAGGGCTTCGAGGCTTGATTCACCGATATAGACAGATTCCTGAACATAGGCGCCCTTAAGGACAGGCTTATCATGTTTTCTGCGGAACTCCTTTATTAATTTTGCAGGGGCATTTCCGGTTTGTGCAAACATGATGGATGTGGTGCCTTTCAGAACCGGATAGAGTTCATTAAAGTCACCTTCAGACATTTCGAGTGCTCTCTTGAGCAGAGTATTTTTTACAACAATTAACTTAATGTTATTTTCAAAACACTTTCTTCTCAGATCACTTGTGTCAGCGGCGTTCAGCTGAGCAGTATCAGTCAGATAGAAGTGGCTGTACTCTTTCAATTTCTCAGCAAGGCTGTCTATGATAGCATTTTTTTCTTCCCGTCTCATAATTTCTTTTCGAGTTTAATTTAAATTAATCATCAAGACCTTTAGGATCGATCTTAATTCCGGGGCTCATTGTGCTTGAAAGGAAGAGGCTACGAATGTAGGTTCCTTTTGCTGCAGCCGGTTTCAGTTTGTTTACCATCTGGATAAACTCCCTAGCATTCTCGACGATCTTTTGTGCCTCGAAAGAGACTTTACCGATTGAGGTATGAATGATTCCGCTTTTATCAACTTTGAAATCAATCTTACCCTGCTTCACTTCTTTAACAGCCTTACCGATTTCCATTGTAACAGTTCCACTTTTCGGGTTCGGCATCAGTCCGCGGGGACCGAGTATTCGACCTAACTGACCGACTTTACCCATTACGGACGGCATGGTTATGATAACGTCAACATCAGTCCAACCTGCCTTGATTTTTTCAACATAATCATCAAGGCCAACATAGTCGGCTCCGGCATCTTTTGCTTCATTTTCCTTGTCAGGAGAGCATAAGACAAGAACCCGGGTCTGTTTTCCTGTTCCGTGAGGAAGGGAAACAACGCCGCGGACCATCTGGTTGGATTTCCTGGGATCGATACCTAACCTTACATCCAGATCGACCGAAGCATCAAATTTAGTTGTGGTAATTTCCTTTACCAGCGAGGATGCCTCTGTCAATGTATAAAGCTTGTTCCTGTCGAGTTTATCGAAGGAAAGCTTCTGGTTCTTGGTAAGTTTAGTCATTTTTTCTCTAATTAGTTATTTACCGGGAATTCACCTTTTACTGCGATTCCCATACTGCGTGCGGTACCAGCTACCATCTTCATGGCCGACTCGAGTGTAAAACAGTTCAAGTCTTCCATTTTTTCATTAGCAATTGATTTGATCTGGTCCCAGGAAACAGTTGCCACTTTATTCCGGTTGGGTTCCTGCGATCCTTTTTTTGCTTTCGCAAGCTCAAGGAGCTGAACAGCAACCGGAGGTGTTTTGGTTACGAATTCAAATGATTTGTCTGCATAAACTGTTATTACAACCGGTATAACTTTTCCGGCTTTGTCCTGGGTCCTCGCATTAAATTGCTTACAAAAATCCATGATATTGACACCTTTTGAACCCAGTGCAGGGCCAACGGGTGGCGATGGATTAGCAGCTCCGCCACGAATTTGTAACTTGATAATTCCAGCAACTTCTTTTGCCATAATTTAGTATTTGCGTGTTTATTGCGAGAGCTTGACAGTCATTCAGGAAGCATTATGAATATTATAACCGTCAATATCTTCTGTTAATTTTCTTTTTCTACCTGCATAAAACTCAGCTCCAGGGGAGTTTTCCGGCCAAATATCTTGACCATCACCTTAAGCTTTTTCTTTTCTTCGTTCACCTCTTCGATGATACCTGTAAAACTGTTGAACGGGCCATCAATGACCTTAACCGATTCACCAACAAAGAAAGGAACGTTTAGTTCTTCGTCACTGGCGTTAAGTTCATCGACTTTCCCAAGGATCCTGTTTATTTCAGATTTTCTGAGGGGTACAGGTTCACCGTCCTGCGACCCGAGGAAACCAATCACGTTGGGAATATTTCTCAGCAGATGCGGTATTTCGCCTGTAAGGATAGCTTCAACCAGTACATATCCCGGGAAGAAAGTTCTCTCCTTGCTGATTTTTTTGCCCGATCGGATCTGGTAAACCTTTTCGGTAGG
>Ga0105095_10000424_pt1 | contig 20459 bp, 15 predicted proteins | sample PPLLak2March2015_2_FD_79180 | JGI IMG/M metagenome (GOLD analysis project Ga0105095, IMG submission 79180) | Freshwater sediment microbial communities from Prairie Pothole Lake near Jamestown, North Dakota, USA - PPLs Lake P8 Core (3) Depth... | ecosystem: Environmental > Aquatic > Freshwater >...
AGGGCGCTGCGGACGGCGACGGGTGTGCGGGACGAGCATGCGCCAGGGAAGAAACCTCTGCTGCTTCTCGTCCCTCCAGATCTCGCTCTCCTGCCAGAAATATTCCTCGTTCCATACCGCCGGACCTCCGACGACGAAGGTCGCGGAATAGACCGCTTTCGCGCGCCCGAAGAACTTGGCGACGTCGGAGTAGATCGGGGCGTAGCTGAGCGGATGCTCCCAGCCCGTCTGTCCGTCGAGGATGAGGCTCAGGTTGTACTCGAGATCGCCGCCTTCTCCGGTAACCTTCAACCCGCGCTTGCGCGACGCGTCGGCGATCCATTGCCGCTGATCGCGACGAGGTTGCTGGTACGACTTGATGCTCGGAGCGCCCCAGGACGCGAGGCGGGCCACGTTCTGCTCCGCCACTTCGTAGCTCGAGATCTCGTTCTGGCGAGTGCCGTCGCCGGAATAGAGCGGATCGCCGGTCGAGAACGTGCGCGGCCCCAGCATCTCGCCCGCCTCGACGAGCTCGGCGGCGGAGAAAACGTTCTGGGACCACATCGAGTTGTCGAGCGTGGTGGTGACGCCGTAGGCGAGATAAACGGCGGATTCCCAGTTGTGGCGCGGAGTGACTCCCGTGTGATCGCGATGGTGGTGCGCGTGCATGTCCACGAGCCCGGGAATGATGGTTCGTCCGTCGACGTCGACCACACGGTCCGCCGAAGCGGTCGAGCAATCGGTGCCGGCACAACGGATCCAGCCGTCCTCGACCACGACCGTCCCCCGCTCGACGACGCGCCGGTCGTCGAGGGTCACGATCCGGGCTCCCGTGAGCGCGATGGTCCCTCGCGCGCGCGCTCGCGGAAGCTCGAGCGAGATCTCGGTCGTGGACGTGGTCTTGGAAGAGACGTCGTACGCGAAGTGGCGGCTCCCGCTTCCAAAATCGAGCACCGTCGCGCTCCGCCATCGGGGGAAGAGGCCGCCCTCGAAGCTCAGTTGGGTCACGGGGAGTTTGGGCTTCTTGCGGTCGATGTGAGGCGGCTCCTTCCCGGCGCCGGCGAACGGAAGCGGCGTCAGGTAGACGTTGTCGCCCTCGGAGAACGCGACCCATTTCCCGTCGGGAGACGGAACAGCCTCGTCGGCGTAGGGGAGCGTCATGTGGACTCTCTTGTCCGAGCCGTCGAGCTTCACCGAGATGAGAGCGGTCTGTTCCTGGGTCCCGGTGTCACTCTTGATGCCGCTCTGTTCGGGATAGAACACCCGGCCTTCGGGCCCGAACGAGGGAGCCACGATCTGCCGGCGCGGCATGAGGGGCCGTCCTTCGTTGAAGGGCCGCTTGGTCTTCACGATGAGCTCGGCCTCGCCGCCCGCTGCGGGAATCCGGACGAGGTCGTACCAGAGATTGTTCGACCAGGAACGGCCGCGCTGGGTCGCGCCCGACCCGCGCGCGACGACGATCGAAGCGCCGTCGGGCGACCAAACCGGATGAAGGTACTCACCCGTCTCCCGGCTCAGCTTCTCGGGCGCTCCTCCCGAGGCGGAGATCCGAAAGAGGTCGCCCACGGTGTCGTCCCAGCTGGTGAACGCGATCCACTTTCCATCGGGCGAGAACGCCGGGGAGAGCTCGAAGCTCGTGAACGCGGGAGGCGAGAGTCTCCTTGGTGTTCCCGCGGGCAGGTCCTGGATCCAGATCTTCCCCGCGGCGGTGAACGCGAGCCTGGTTCCGTCGGGCGATACCGAGGGCCATCGGGTGAAGCGAACGGGAAACGTTTCACTCTTCACGCTGATCTTTCCGTAGGCCATCTCGGAGACCGGCCGGCGCACGCGCGCGGTGAAAGGGATCGTGGAGGTCGCCCCGGTCGCGACGTCGAGCCTCTCGAGCCGTCCACCGCGGGAGAGGAAGATCTCTTTTCCGTCGCGGGAGAAGGCGTAGCCGGGAAGGACGCGAAGCGTCTTCATGCCCTCGGCGGCGTCCATCTCGATCGGGTCGAGAAGGATGCGCTCGCCGCCAGTGCGAAGATCGCGAAGCCAGAGGGCGTTGCGGGGTCCAAAGCGGTGCCCTTTGTACGAAATCGTGCCGCCCGGAATCCGGCGGGCGAAGGCGAGGAATCGTCCGTCGGGAGACGACTCGGGGGCGATGGCGCCGCCGCTCGAGCCCTGGTACTGCTGTTGGGCAACGCCCGCGGTGACCTCGATCGTCTCTCCCGTCTCGCGATCGAGGCGGTTGAGCTGAAAGCCGCCGCGCAGGAGATCGACTTCTTCGCCGCCCGAAGCGGTCGAGTACTGATAATAGAGGTGGCGGCCGTCGGGAGAAAGCGAGGGCCCGCCCGCGCGCCGCACGTCCTTGCCCACGAGCTCGATCCCCTCGCCGCCATCCCGGTGGTACATCCAGATGCCGGCGGTCCTCGGTGGTCCCAGGGTCTGCCGCGACACCACGATGTAATCGCCGTCCGGCGTCCAGACCGGCTCGACCACCCGGGTCATCAGCTCCTGGAACACCGGACGAGGGTTGCGCCCGTCGGCGTCCATGATCCAGAGATTGTTCTGTCCGGCGCGGTCGGAGACGAAAGCGATGGATCGGCCGTCGGGGGAGTACCGGGGATGGAAGTTCAAGGCGACTCCGCTGTCGGCGGTGAGACATTCCGCGGAGCCTCCTCCGACCGGGACCCGGTAGACGTGCGCGAGGAGGTCGAACACCAGGTAGCGGCCGTCGGGGGAAACGTCCACGGACATGAACGTCCCTTCGTCCGTCTCGAAGTCGATCTCGTAGCTCGTCCCCCGGGCCTGAGTCACGTCCCAGGTGGAGACGGCGACGGCGCCCGCCAGAAGCCATTGAATCATCTTTCGATCCTCCCTTGCTGGTCTGGTATCCTAGTCTCAGTCCCGAAAAATCTACACTCCCATGCGAGCGGTGTCGGACCGAACAGTACTGGTCATCGACGAAGACGCAGCGTTCCGCGAGCGTCTGACCTCCCTTCTTTCCACGCTCGGAGTCCGGGTGGAAACGGCCCAGGGAGAGGACCGGATCCTGGAAGCCCTCGGGAGGAGGGTTCCCGAGGCCGTATTCATCGCCGTGGATCTTCCCGAGAAGGAAGGCTACGGCCTTTTCAGCAAGATCAAGAAAGCGCGCCGCCGGGTCCCGGTGGCGCTTCTCACATCGAGCATCTCCGCCTCCGATCTGAAGCTCCACGAGAAGCTGAAAGTCCACGCCGAGGCGTACCTCGACAAGCGCTCCCTCACCGACGACGAGCTTCGTGAGGCGATCGAATCCCGCCTCGGGATTTCTCGAGCGGAGCCCGACCCCGAGCGCCGCGAGGACGCCGAGGCGCCGGAAAAGTCCCCGAGCGCGCCCCCACAGATGGCGGCCTCCCGGATCTCCGCCGACCCGATGGAGGAGCCGAAAGCCGCCCGCACGATCGAGCCCTGGCTCGCCGAGTTCCTCGACCCCGAGACCACCGCCATCCTCGCGGACCTCGACGAGGAGTCGTCGCTCGCCGGCGTTCCCAGGACCGCGACGTCCTCGGGCGAGGTGTCCCCGGAAAGAGTCGCCGAGCTCGAGGAAGAGATCGAGAGCCTTCGACAGGAGCTGGATCACGCGCGCAGGGACGCGAGGAGCTCGCCGTTCTCCAGTGACTTCCTGGTTCTCCGCGAGGAAGCCTCCGCGAAGGACAAACGCCTTCGGGCGCTTCAAGAGGCTCTCGGACGCCGCGACTCCCAGTTCGCGGTCGTGAAGACAAAGCTCACCGAGCTCGCGAGGAAGCTCCTCGAGGCCCGGCGCGACCTCGATCACGGTAAGGAGCAGGTATCCGAGCTCAAAGCCGAGCTCGAGGCGGCGCAGGGGAAGCTCCAGCGCCTTTTCGACGAGGTCGAAGACCACGAGCGAAAGCACGACGACGACCAGAAGGCGCTCCGGAAACAGATCGCCGACGCCGAGATGCGACACGCCGAGGCGCGGCGGGAGCTCGAGGCCGGAATCGCGTTGCTGAAAGCCGCGCACGCGAAAGCGCGAGAGAGCCAGGAGCACGAGCACGCGTCCTCGATCGAGGCGCTCGAGCGGCGGCTCCGGGAGCAGAGGAGCCAGCTCGCGGACGAGCTCAAATCGAAGTACGGCGACAAGATCAAGGAGCTGCAATCGAACCACTCGCGCGCTCTCGCGTCATTCCGCGAGGAGCGAGAGCGGGATGCCCAGGCGATTCACGATGCTTACCGCGAGAGCGCGGAGCGGGCCGCCGCGGAAGCTCAGGGGGTGCTGCGCCAGGCTTCGGAGAAGAGCGCCTCCGCCCTCGAAGCCGCGAACCGCCAGAGACTCGCGGAGCTCGCGCGGGCCGAGGAGAAGCGGAGGGAAGAGCTTCAGCAGTCCGAGAAACGGCGCCGGGACGAGCTCCTGGCGCTCGGCCAGAAGCACCGCGCCGAAAACGAGCTGCTGGCGAAGGACGTGGAATCGGCCCACCTCCGCATCGAGCGGATCTCGGCGGAGTTCGGGGCGAAGATTCAGGACGTGGTCAAGGGCCTCGATGAGGAGCGCGCGCGGCATCAGGAGACCCGCGAAAGGTACGAGCAGGAGCTCGGAGCCCTCCAGACGGCGCACTCCAAGCACGTCGAGCAGTCGGAGCAGGATCAATTCTCGGCGCTCGCCGGCCTCTCGCGAAAGTTCCGCGAGGACCGGACGCGGCTCATGGAGATCGAGCGCCTGAAATGGCAGGAGACTGCGCGCACCCTGCACCTGGACCACGCCCGGGCGCTCGAGGGGATCGAGAAACAGTATCAAGAGGAGGCCGCGGCGCTGAAAGCGGCTAACGAAGCGGCTCTGCGCCAGAAGGACGCGGAAGCGGAGCTGTCGCGCAAGATCGAAGTGGAGAAGGCGCGGACACAGATCCAGGAGAATTTCGAAAAGACGCTACGAGGCCACGCCGACGAGCTGGCATCGCTTCGCCAGGAGCACGAGAGGGAAGTCTCCGTCCTCCGCGCAGCCCATATGGAGGCCCTGCAGAAGCGCGACCGTGAGAACCAGCAGGCTCTTCGGGACGCCGTCGAGGCGGCCAAGACCGAAGCTCTCGACCGCACGGACCGCGCGCGGCAGGAGGCGACCGAAGCCCTCGCCTCCCAGCGACGCGAGTACGAAGAGGAGATCACCGCTTTCGAGAAAGCGCACCGGGAAACGGTGGCGAAGATGGACCAGGAGGCTCGCGAGGCGCTCCGCCGCGCGGAGGAGGAGCGCGACCAGGCGAGGGAGGCCGCCGACGGCCTGCGAACGCGGCTGGCCGAGCTCGAAGCCCGGCATCGCTCGAGCACGACCCTCGCCGAGGAGAAGCACAAGTCCGAGGTCAGGGAGGTCACCAAGGATTTCAGGACGCGAATCGCTCAGCTCGAGGAAGAGAAGCAGTTTCTCTCTGCCTCCGTCGAGAAGCTCAAGCGGCAGTCGTCGACCGAGCTCACCCGCACGCTCGACTCGCTCGCCCACGAGAAGAAGCTCCACCAGAGTTCGCAGGACCGCTACGAGCGGCGCCTCGCTGAGCTCAACCTGCGCCACGCCGAGGGAATCAAGCAGATCGAAAAAGACTGGATGGAGAAGTTCGAGCTCCTGGAGAAGAGCTTCAACGAGAAGAGCGAGAAGGCGATGTCGAGCCTCGAGCAGGAATGGCGCGCCCGCATCGAGAAGGAGCGCTTCGGGCGCGAGGAAGCGACCGCCGCCCTCACCCGGGACTTCGAGATGGAGCTCGCCACCGTTCGGCAGCAGGTCGAGCGGTCGCGGGGGATCGAGGAGTCCTATCAGGCAGCTGCCAGGGATCTCTCGACGATGAGAGGAAGCATCGAGGAATTGACCCGAAGCCTGGCCGAGGCCCACAACGAGATCGCCGACCGCGACCGGGCGCTGCAGGACCAGACGCGGAAACTCACGGAGAACACAAAGACCATCTCGTCCCTCAAAGCGGTGATCGACGACTTCTCCCGATCGGTCGAGGGCTACATGCGGGACCGCGAGGAGTCGGACCAGACGATCTCGTCGCTCAAAGCGGTGATCGACGACTTCTACCGCGGGATCGACGGGGAAACGCCGGGGGAGAGGAAGAACTGAGCGCAGTGATCAGTGCTCAGTTGGGAGTTGGCGAGACTGATCGACACCGCCCAGTTTCGACGCTTCCGCACTGTGACTGATGACCGATAACTGATGACTACTCTTCGGAAAGACCGGCGAGCCTCTCCAGCTTGCGAATGAGCTCGTCGACGAGGGCGAGCTCGTCCTGCACCGACTGGAGGTAGACGGGAATCGTGCCCCGGTACTTCCGGCAGGCTTTCAGCAGGAGCGCGACTTCCGAGGCCTCGAAATCCGGGACCGGATTCGAGGCCTCCGCGCCCTTAGTTCTTGTCGCCAGAGCCCGACTCGTCGGCGGCCTTCCCGCCTTTGACCACGGTCGGCTTCGACGGTTTTTCGTGAGCCACGTGAGCCTGGCGCCGCGGCGGAATCTCCTTGCGGTCCTTCACCGTCACCAGGAGCACCGGCGGGATGACGTCTTCCATCCGTTTGCGATCGTCGAAGAACGCGTTTCGGATGGCGGCGGCGTGAATGGCGACCTCGTCCATCTCGGTGTTGCCGGCGTCCTCGAGATCGGAGATCTTCTCGAGCACCTCGAGGATGGCGCGGTTCAGAGGATCGTCCTGCCCCTTCTCCTTGTCCAGGTGCTTGCCGATGGCGTTGGCATCGGCGATGGAGAGGGAGAAGATCCGGTAGCCGTCCCGCGGGGAGCTGTAGACCGACTGCAGCACGCCGAGGATGACCGACAGGTTCTTGGGATAGATGCCGCCCTTGTGCCAGCGCGTCATCATCGCCAGAATCCGGCCCACGATGTACTTGTTGGGCTGGACGCCGGAAAGCAGGAGGAAGGGGTCGCGTCCTCCGATGAGGGCGTCGATCACCCAGTGATTCTCGATCTCCAGCATGCGGAGGAACACCGGGTAGTTCTCAGGAGTGATACCGACGCTCGAGAGGTACTGGGCGTAGGTGATCGCCGCTTCCACCGCCTCGGTGGATCGGCAGCCGAAGACACCCTGCATGAGGCGGTTCTCGATCTCGGAGAGCCGGATTTCCCTCGGAAGTCCGATGATGTCCGGGTGGTACTTGGCAGCTTCCATTGTGTGAGCCATGTTCGTCCTTACCTCGCTTTTCTCTTAATCGGCGAAGAGCTGTCGCGGCGCGACCTCTTCCTGTCTGTAGTCGCCTCGCACCAGAAGGACTTGCGGAATGCAGTCTTCGAGGGCTTTGGTGTTGTCGAAGAAGTTGCTCCGGATCTTGAGCGCCTGGCGCGCCACCTGCTCCATCGACTCGTCCCAGCGCAGGCCCTCGAGCGAGCCGATGCGATCCAGGATGTCGAGGATGCAGCGGTTGCGGGGGTCGTTCTGCCCCTTTTCCTTCTCCAGGTGCTTTCCCAGGTTGTCGATGTCGGCGACGCTCAGCCGGTAGATCTTGTAGCCGTCGCGGGGAGAGCTGTAGGTGTTCTGGAGAACCCCGAGCACGATGGCGAGGGTCTTGGGGTAGATGCCTCCCGAGCGCCAACGCGTGAGGAGCTGGAAGCACTTCGACGAGAGGTACTCGTTCGGGGGAATGGTCGAGAGAAGCAGGAACGGGTCTCGATCCCCGATGAGCGCATCGAGGACCCAGTGGTTCTCGATCTCGAGCATCTTGAGAAACAGCGGGTAGTTGTCGGAGTCGAGCCCCGACATCCGCAGGAACCGCGCGAAGGCTACCGAGGCCTCCGAGCCTTCGCCGGTGCGAGCGGACATGATCTGCTGCAGGATCTTGTTCTCGACGTCGAGAACGGCCTCTTTGGTCCAGAGCCTAGCGACTTCTTCCTCTTTTGCCATGTGTCGACTCACCTTGATTGGAATGGTCTTCCCCTGACACCGACTCGCGGGATGGGAGTTGGTGAACCCCAGTTCTCGGTCTTAGTTGAAAGAGATTAAAATTATGCTACGGACAAAAATCAGGGATGTCAATGGGGTCTCGCGTGAAAAAAGAATTCCGCACAAGGCATGGCTGCCGCGAGAACACATCGGGGATTGCGCGAGAGGAGCGTTCGCCTTCGCGCGAAGCGCTTCGGCGGGACCCGCGTAGCGGGAGGAGTCGGGAGCCCGGCGGGAGCGCCGAACACGCCGCGCCGTGGGGGTGGAGTTCCGAGGCACGTCTCAGGCTCTCCCGAGTGTCCATGAACGAGGTGTCGACGAAACCGACCTGAACTGGACCGAGAACGCTCCCTCCCGCAGCCGCGGGAGGTCGGTCTATGGCTTGACAGAACAGCACGGTCGTACTATTTTGAGCCTGTGAGCAAGGGAGAAGAAACCAAGGCCGCGATCCTCGACCGAGCCGTGGATCTGGCGAGCCGCATCGGTCTCGAGGGCCTGAGCATCGGAGGCCTCGCGGGCGAGACCGGCCTTTCGAAGAGCGGCCTCTTCGCCCATTTCGATTCGAAGCAGAATCTGCAGCTCGAAGTCCTGCGCACGTCGGCGGAACGGTTCGTCTCCGCCGTGGTCGCTCCCGCCCTCAAGAAGCCTCGCGGCGTTCCCCGTATCCGCGCGCTCTTCGAGAACTGGTTCTCGTGGGCGCACTCCATGCCCGGCGGCTGCTTCTTCGTCGCCGCCGCCAACGAGCTCGACGACCGGCCCGGCCCGCTGCGAGAGCAGCTCGTCGGCTACCAACGTGACTGGGTGGGCGCCCTCGCGACGGCGGCACGGATTGCCGTCGAAGAGGGTCAGTTCCGGAGCGACCTCGACGTCACTCAGTTCGCCTACGACTTCTATTCGAACCTCCTCGCCTACCATCACTTCAGCCGGCTCATGTCCGACAAGAACGCAGAAGCTCGAGCGCGGCGCAGCTTCGAGCGTCTTCTCGAAGCGTCGCGAGCCTGAGAGCATGAGGAAAGACCCGATGCCCGAATCGCTGGCGCCGATTAAAAGCACGAACGTTCGTTTGCTGGCAGTCCCCCTGCTACGCCGGGTCGCCTCCCTCTCTCCCTCGCTGGGAGCACGCCTTCTGGAGAGGATCTTCCTTTCTCCGAGACGCCACCCCGCCCCGGAGCGCGAACGAGCCTGGCTCGAGACCTCGGAGCGAACGTTCTTCGAGAGCCGGGGCCGGCGTCTCGCCGCCTGGTCCTGGGGGTCGACCGGACCCGCGGTCCTTCTCGTGCATGGATGGGAAGGTCGAGGAGCGCAGCTCGGGGCGTTCGTCGGGCCCCTCCTCTCGAAGGGGTTTCGCGTCGTCACCTACGACGGTCCCGGACACGGGATCTCGGACGGAAACCGATCCTCTCTAATCGAGATGGGAGCGGCCGTTCTCGACGCGGCGCGGAAGCTCGGACCCTTCCACGGCGCCGTCGCCCACTCCGCGGGCGCGGCGGCGACCACGCTGGCGCTGAGAGACGGCGCCTCCATCGCGCGAATGGTCTACGTGGCGCCGCCCGCGGACCTGGGAGAGTTCCTTGGCCGGGTCGCGGCCGCTCTCGGGCTGCCGGAAGAGGTGCTGCCGGTCGCGCGGCGGCGCATCGCGGAGCGCTTCGAATTCCGCTGGGAGGCGATCGCCCATTTCCATCTCGCGCAGTCGATGTCGGCGCCGCTGCTCGTGATCCACGACTCCGACGACCGCGAGATCGAAGTGGACAACGGCGTCCGCCTCGCTTCCCTCTGGCGCGGGAGCCGGCTCGAGGTCACTTCCGGCCTAGGTCACCGGCGGATTCTCCGCGAGGAACGGGTCGTTTTCCGGGCCGTCGGGTTTCTCGCGGCGAACGCGGCCGACTCTCACGCCGATACGGTGGGAACGGCGCCCGCATCCTCCGACCCCTCTTCCGCGGAGGCCAGGACCACCCGGTCTTTGCCTCCGCTCTTCGCGCGGTAGAGCGCGCGATCGGCGGCCGAGTACAGCCGGTCGGGGTGGAGCTCGCGGATCGATCGGGTGTCGGCGATTCCGATCGAGAGCGTGAGCGGGGGCAGGTTGACGGCGACCCAGCTCGCTTCCATGCCGAGGCTTCGCCGGATGCGCTCCGCGAGAGTTCTCGCCTCGAGCTCCGTGATGTTCGGCGCGAGAACCGCGAACTCGTCGCCCCCGAACCGCGCCGCGAGATCGGTGCTGCGACAGGTCTTCTGGAGCGTTCGCGCGACCGCGCGGATGGCGTTGTCGCCCGCCTCGTGCCCCCTGCGATCGTTGACGCTCTTGAGCCCATCGAGGTCGAGGAGCATCAGCGCCAGCGGATGGTTGTATCGATCGACGCGGGCGAGCTCTTCGCGAAGCCTTTTGTCGAGGAGGCGGCGATTCGCGAGACCCGTCAGGGAGTCCGTCAACGAGATTTTCTGCAACAGGTCTTCGTTCGAGCCGATGATGTAGCCCAGTCCCAGGAACATGATCGCGGTCGAGACCGCGAGATAGCCATAGGTCAGGGACTGGCTCTCGAGCTCCTCGCGGATCCAGTCCCAGCTCCAGAGCCCTCCTTCCGCGATCCCCTGGAACAACAGAAGCCCGGCCGGGGCCCCCAGGGCGAGCAGAAGGCCCAGGACCGGGTAGAGCCGGCGCTTGGGGAGGGCTTCGACTTGCATATCCGTGAGGTTCCACCCCAAGTCTATGAACGCTTTCGCGCCAAATGCAAAGCCCGAAGGCCAAAAGGGAAAGACGGCTTATACTTGAGAGTCCAAACGATGACGCCAGGCCGCCCCCGCTCCACCGCATTCGCCCCGGCTACCGTCGCCAACGTAGCCTGCGGATTCGACGTTCTCGGTCTCGCGCTCGAAGAGCCAGGCGACACCGTGATCGCGGAGCTCGCGGAGGAGCCTGGCCTCGTCCTCACGGAGATCACCGGCGACCAGGGGCGCCTGTCGCGGGAGCCCGGGAGGAACACCGCGACGGTCGCGGCGCTCCGAATCCTGGAGCGGGCGAAGGAAGGCGCCTCGCTCGGGATTCGCCTCGTCCTTCGAAAGGGACTTCCGCTCGCGAGCGGCATGGGAAGCAGCGCCGCTTCCGCCGTCGCCGCCGCCCTCGCGGTCAAGGACCTCCTTCGTTTGCCTCTCGGCTATCCAGAGCTGCTGGCCGCTTCCCTCGAGGGAGAGCGGGTCGTCGCTGGAGCCGGCCATCCGGACAATGCCGCCGCCTGCCTCTACGGGGGGCTGGTGCTGGTTCGCTCGACGGACCCGCTCGACGTCGTCCGACTTCCGCTTCCCTCCGGCCTGAGCGTCGTCGTCCTGCGTCCGCACCTGGAGATGAGCACGAAGGAATCGCGAATGCTCCTGGGAGACCAGGTGCCCCTCAAGGACGCAGTTCGGCAGTGGGCCAACGTCGGAGGCTTCGTCGCCGGACTCTACTCGGGCGATCTCGACCTGGTCTCCCGATCCCTCGTCGACTTCGTCGCCGAGCCCATTCGATCCCGCCAGGTACCGGGATTCTCCGAGGTGAAGCGCGCGGCGATCGCGGCCGGCGCTCTCGGGTCGAGCCTCTCGGGCTCGGGACCCTCGATCTTCGCCCTGTGCCGCGATCTCGAAAGTGCTTCTTCGGTCTCCCGAAAGATGGCGGAAGCCTTCGCGGACGCCGCCCGCCTCGATTGGGACCTCCACGTCTCGAAGGTGTGCCCGCGAGGAGCGCGGGTCATCCCGGAGATCGGCGAAAGGGAAGCGGCTTGCGCTACCTGAGCACCCGGGGTGCTTCTCCGCCAGTCTCGCTCGAAGAGGCGCTCTTTTCCGGCCCGGCGCCCGACGGTGGTCTCTACGTACCCGAGATACTTCCGTCGATCGAGCCGCCATCCAAGGGGGCGCCCCTCACCGACACCGCGCACCGGGTCGCCAGCGCTCTTTTCGGGGAGGACGTGCCTCTCCCGGCGCTCGAGAGCATCGTGCGCGGGAGTCTCGACTTCCCGATCCCTCTGGTGTCCGTGGAGGAGGATTTCTACAGCCTCGAGCTCTTCCATGGACCGACGCTCGCGTTCAAGGACGTCGGCGCGCGATTCATGGCGCGCCTCATGCTCCATTTCCTGAGGTGCCGCGATCGGGCGGTGACGGTTCTCGTCGCCACCTCGGGCGACACCGGAAGCGCGGTGGCTTCGGCCTTCTTCGGCCTCGAAGGCATCGAGGTCGTCGTTCTCTTCCCCCGGGGGAAAGTGAGCGCCCTCCAGCAGAAGCTCTTCACCACCCTCGGCGGGAACGTATCCGCCCTCGGCGTCGAAGGGAATTTCGACGACTGCCAGCGCATGGTGAAACAGGCCTTCGCCGACCCGGATCCGCCCGGGCGTCGATCGCTGGTCTCCGCGAACTCGATCAACGTCGGCCGCCTCCTTCCACAGACGTTCTACTACTTCCACATTTCGGCTCAGCTCGAAGCCGGGGCGCCACTTCTCGTCGCGACGCCGAGCGGGAACTTCGGCAACCTGACGGCGGGCCTGATGGCCAGGCGCGCGGGCCTGCCTGTGGTGCGATTCGTGGCCGCGACCAACGTCAACGACGTCGTCCCCGAGCACCTCGCGGGGGGGGCCTACCGGCCTCGCCCTTCGGTGGCCACGCTCTCGAACGCGATGGACGTGGGGGACCCGAGCAATTGGGCGCGGATCCTCTGGCTCTACCGGAGCTCCCTCGACGGGATACGCCGCGATCTGCTCGGAAGCGCCCACACCGACGAAGAAACGCTGGGAGCGATGCGCGACGTATATCGGCGGACGGGCTACGTTCTCGATCCGCACTCGGCGGTGGCCTATCTCGGCGCCCTTCACTGCAGGAGCACCCGGCGAGACCGGCCCGCCGCCGTTTTTCTCTCGACGGCGCATCCGGCGAAGTTTCGAGAGACGGTGGACGAAGCTATCGAATCGAGCATCGACCTTCCACCCGCTCTCTCCGCAGCTCTCGAGCGGCCCGAGCGTGTTCTTCCGATTCCCGCGGAATACGAAGCACTCAGGGAGTACCTCGCGCGATGAGTCATTTCCTTTCCTTTCACGGAGGCGCCGGAACCGTCACCGGATCGAAATTCCTGGTGGAAACCGGGAAGACCCGCTTCCTCGTGGACGCCGGGCTCTTTCAAGGGCTCAAGAAGTTGAGGGAAATGAACTGGGCGAAGCTTCGGTTCGAGCCCACTTCGCTCGATTTTATCCTCCTCACCCATGCCCACATCGACCACTCGGGCTTCCTGCCTCGGCTCACCCAGCAGGGATTCCGCGGTCCCATCCACGCGACGCACGCGACCAAGGACCTCGCGAAGCTTCTCCTCCTGGACGCCGCCAAGATACAGGAGGAAGACGCGGCTTTCGCGAACCGCAAGGGCTTCAGCAAGCACCATCCCGCGCTCCCGCTTTACACTTCGGAGGAAGCCGAGCGGGCGATATCGCTCATCGAGCCCCTGGAATACGGTGACTGGATCGAGCCCGCCCCTGGTGTCCGGGCCTCCTTCAGGAACGCCGGCCATATCCTCGGAGCCGCGATGATCGAGCTCCGGATTCGAACCGCCGGAGGCGAGATTCCAATCGTCTTCAGCGGAGACGTGGGACGCTACGGGGTGCCGCTGCATTCCGACCCCGACCCCCTTCCGGAATGCGACGTTCTTGTGATGGAGGCGACCTACGGAGACCGCGAGCACGACCCCAAACCCATAGGCGATCAGATCCGGGACGCGTTGATGACCGCTATCGATCGGGGGGGAACGGTCCTGATTCCTTCGTTCGCCGTGGGACGCGCTCAGCTGGTGACGCTTCTCCTTCGCCGGCTGATTCACAGCGGCGAGATTCCCGAGATCCCGATCCATATCGACAGTCCGATGGCGGTGGACGCGACGCGCCTCTACGGCCAGCACCTGCGCGACCTCAGCCTCGACTCGGCGGGCGACGAGGACGGCTACGGTGTCCTGGTTCCGAGAAACGTCCAGTTCCACCGCACGGTCGACGAATCCAAGGCCCTGAACCAGCTCCCGGGGCCGCGCATCATCATCTCCGCGAGCGGCATGCTGACCGGGGGACGGGTTCTCCATCATTTGAAGCGGCTCCTGCCGGAGGAGAAGAACCTGATCCTTCTCGTGGGGTTCCAGGCCGCGGGCACTCGAGGCCGGGCGATGATGGAGGGAGCGCGGACGATTCGAGTGCACGGCGAGGACTTTCCCGTGCGAGCGCAGTTCCTTCCCATCGGAGGCCTGTCGGCCCACGCCGATCGCGCCGATCTCCTTCGATGGGTTCGAACCCAGCCGAAGCCGCCGCGGAGGATCTTCGTCACCCACGCCGAGGAAAAAGCATCGAACGCCTTCGCGCGGCTGCTTTCGAGCGAGCTCGGGGTGAAGACGATCGAGCCGCAGCTCGGACAGCGCTTCGATCTCGAAGCCTAGTCGGGACGACGGGATTCTGGTGTAAGAGGGGGAGGTGGAGATAGGAGGATCGTTACCTCCCTATCCCCTCCTGTCCCCTTGTCCCCCGTCTTACACTCCCGAAATTGCGTGGCTCACGGGCGGAACTTCACGCCGAACAGGACCCGGAAGAAGCCCGGGTCGATCGCGATCGGCGGGAGATCCAGGTACTCGTCGATCTGCGATACGGGCACGCTGACGACGTTCTCCGAGACGATCTCGGTGAGCGCTACCGGCGCATCGGCTCGAGGCGCCCAGAAATATCGGCCGTCGACGAAGACCGCGGCGCGGGCGCCGAGCGCGAAGTCGACGTTTGCGCCCACGTTGAAACCGAGAGCGTCGGCGGTCGATGTCGAGTAGGACATCTCGTAGAGCTCGGTGAAGAGGACCGCGTGTCCTCCGAGCCACCCGGCGAGCGCGCCGAGCCGTTCCGCCTCGGCGTCGAAGCGGAAGTAGGTGAGGCCGGAGGAAACGGCGCCCGAGACCGTGCCGGAAGCTCCGAATCGCGCCGCCAGGTTGAAGCTCAGAGCCAGCTCGTCCAGGCGGCCTTCGGTATCGGCGGCCTCGAACGAGAATGAGGCCTCGCGCACCACGGGGTCGGACGAAGGAAAGTTGATGGAATCCCACACGAGATCCACTTCGTGAGGAACGTTCTCCCCCGCGACGTCGATGCTCGACCTGTCCAGGAGAAACTGGAATCCCAGGACGCGATGCGGATAAACGTTGACGCCGAAGCCGAAGCCCGGGCCCGGCTGGCCCCGAAGCGTCAGCGACTGACGGGCGTCGCTGCGCGGGTCGGGGCTGACGAAGAGCTGATTGATCCCCGTGATCTCCGAGGGCACGTAGTCGGCGTCGTACGAGGTGTCGAATAGGGGGCGGAAGAAGCCGAGCCCGCCGAATATCTCGACGTCGGCAGGGGCGGCGAAGGCCCCGGACGAGCTCAAGAGCACGACGAGCGGGAGGTGATATCGGCGCACGGCTCAGTCGGAAGGCGAGCGAGTGTAGTAGCCCTGTCGCGTGCGGACGAAGAGCCCGGGCTTCTTCACCGTCACCTGGATGTTTCGCCAGCCCTCTACTCCGCCCGTGAGGTTCGAGGGCGCGTAAGCCATCCGGTAGTGTCGGTGGAGATCCTGCTGGACCTCGGCGAAAGCTTTCTGCACCTCCTCCACCTTCTTGGGGAAGAACGGCCTGCCTCCCGTCGCCTCGGCGAGAGTCGTGAGAAACGGGCGATTCACGCTCTCGCTACCCTCGGGACCCCACCCGCTGAAGCCCACGGTGTAGATGGTGACCTCGGACTGTTTGGCGGCCTCGACGACTTCGTCGATCGACGCTCGACTCCCCTGATTCGCCGGACCCGCGTCGTCGCCGTCGGTGAAGACCAGAAGCGACTTGCGCCCTTCGACGCTCTCGAGCTCGTCGAGGGCCGCGAGGATGGAGTCGTAGAGCGCCGTCCGCCCTTCGGCCTTCATGGTCTTCAGCATCTGGAGGTGAGCGGCGATGTCGGCGGTGTAGCCGGCGCCGAAACGAACCTCGTCGCTGAAAAGGCCGACCCGCGCCCTGTCGCCCTCGCTCAAGTTCTGCGCGAACAGATACGCCGCGGTCTGGATCGCGGAGAGGCTCGAGCGGATGCTCGATGACGAATCCAGCAGGAGAAGGGTCGTCACCGGCGTGAACTGCGCGGTGAAGAACGAGAGCTCCTGGGGAAGTCCGTCCTCCAGGACCTCGAAGCTGTCGCGGGGCAGCCCGGGAACGAAGCGTCCCTTCTTGTCGGTGACGACCACGTCCAGGGTGACGGTCTCGACCGAGACCGCGAACTGCAGCCGGCCCTCTTCGACCGGCGGCGGAGTCTGCGCCGGAGCGGACGCGGATAGAAACGCCGCGGCGGCCCCGACGAGCCCGATGAGACCGTAAGGCGCGGGAACTCTTCGCATTATCGAGCTCCGTTCTCGACCTGGATGATAGCACGCGCTCGGTCAGGGCGTTCCCCCACGTTTAGCCGGGTGACGTTGGAGCGGTTTTTGCTTAAGCGATTTGCTTCCCGAACAAGGTGGTCCAAATTGGAAAAGGACGTCGTCCACGCGGACAGGAACGAACCGAGGCGCTTCTGGAGCATCCGGGCGAAGGTCTTCGCGCTGGTGATCCTGGCGACCCTCCTCCCCACGTTCCTCGTGGGTACCTCTTCTTATTGGACCGCGCGCAGCACCCTCGGCGAGAAGCTCTCCGACCAGCTCAACATCAAAGCCTCGCTCGCGGCGGCGCGGATCTCGGAGTGGCTCCAGGAGCGGCGGCACGACGCGATGGTTTTCGCGAGCTCGAGCATCGTCGTCGCCAACGTCGAGCGAGGGTCGAACGGAGCACCCCCGGGGGAATCCCCCCTCATCCGCTCCTATCTGGAAGAGGTCCGCGGACGCTACCGCGTCTATTCGGTCCTGGCGGTCCTCGACGCGCGGAGAACGCTCGTGGCCTCGGCCTCCGCTCTGCCCCAGAAGGATCTGGCGCACCTCGAGCAACGGGATCCCGCAGAGCTCGCTTTCCTGGACTGGGATGACGCCGGGAGCGCGCGGTTCTGGATGCAGAGCCCGATCCTGGGCGCCCAGGGCAAGACCGTGGGCTTCCTGGTTCTGGCTTCCGATTTCGACGCGCTTCGGGAGGAGCTCGCGCAGCATTCGCCGCAGGACCGCGTTCACCTCACTTCCGGCGGGCGCGTGGTGCTCGCCCATCCGGAGCCGTTCGCGGGCGACGAAAAAGCGCCGGAGCTCCTGCCCGATGAAGGCTCGTTGACGGAGTATCGGGACGCGAGCGGGGCACGGGTCCTCGCCGCGGCTCGCTCCATCAACGGGCTCGACGGCGTCCCGATGACTCTGGTCGTGGCGAACGACTGGAACGTCGCCTTCGCCGCGGTGAACGAGCTCGGCCGGAGCATCGTGCTGCTGAGTCTGTTCGTCGCCATGGTGGTCATCGCCCTCGCCTATGGATTGGTCGTCAGCCTGACGGATCCGCTGGAAAAGCTTACCGCGAGCGCCCACGCCCTCTCGCGCGGCGACTACTCGCACGAGCTTCCGGTACGGACCAGAGACGAGATCGGCGACCTCACCCGGGTCTTCAACCAGATGACGTCGGCCTTGAAGCGCAGCCACGAGGGTCTGGAGCGGCTCTCCGCGACCGACGAGCTCACCAAGCTCGGTAACCGCCGTCAGTTCCGCAAAGCGCTCGACGAAGAACTGGCGCGCGCGGAGAGGACGGGTGTGGGATTCGCCCTGGTTCTGATCGATCTCGACCACTTCAAGAGCTACAACGACCGCCTGGGGCATGTCCGCGGCGATGCGCTGCTGGAGAGAGTCGGGGCCTACCTGCTCCAGGCGACGGAGCAACCGGCTATCGCCGCGCGCTACGGCGGCGAGGAGTTCGTGCTGATTCTTCCCAAGGCCGGGATCGAAGAGGCGGCCGCCCGAGCGGAGTGGATTCGCGTGGGGTTCTTCGAGGCCTACGGGGAGCCAGAGGAGGTTACGCTCAGTCTCGGCGTCGCCGCCTGGCCTCGAGACGGCCGCTCCGCGATGGAGCTCATCGACGCCGCGGACCGGGCCCTATACGACGCGAAAAACGGCGGCCGAGACCGGGTCGCCGTTGCCGAATCCCGGGCCCACAGAGAGACGAAGCTCCGCCCGGCTCCCGTCGAGCGCCTTCAGCGGACGAGCCGCCGGTGAACCCAGGCGGGCGCCTTGCCCTCGACCTCCACTTGAAACCACTCTCCGCGCCGGGCAATGGCTTTCAGCTCGGTTCCCGGCTCGACGGCTCCCAGCTTCTCTGAGTCGGAGCTCGGGGCCTTTCTCAGGTTCGCGGCGGCGAGAACCAGGAGCGTTCGGGCGGGTACCAGGGGGATGAGCTCGGTCGGCGAGCTCTCTCGGATCTCCGCGATCGTCCTCACCTGGCGAAGAAGCTCGCTCGCCCTCTCGGCGAGGTACGCGGCGCCTCCCAGGTTGTCTTCCGCGAGAGCGCGGTCGGCGTGATCGAGAAAGACGGAGGCGCGATGGAGCCGGTCGTGGAGGGCCGGGTCCGGACGCTTCTTCAAGGATTGGAGCTCGACGCGCACCTCGGCGATTCTCGACACCGCGAACGCCCGGCTCTGCAGGTTCCGGACGCTGGTCTGCGAGCGCACGAGCTCCTCGAGCGCGCTCTTCAGCTCGAGCTCGAGAGTCGCTTTGGCTTCCTCGAGCGCCGTCACCTCCGCGCTCCGCTCCGAAAGGGTTTCCCGCAGGCGTGAGGACTCCGAAAGCGCCGCGTTCAGAGATTCCCGGAGGTCTTCCGTTTCCCTCTCCACTGCGGGCACGGCCGCGGAGGCTTCGGACGTAGATTCCGGACGGTCGGCGGGCTCGGGGGGAGGAGGTACGGTCTTGCCGCCGCATCCGGCGAAAAGAAACACCATCGCGGCGGCGCCGACGGAGAAACCGAGCTTTCGGGCGACGAACGAGACCATTTTTGTTGGAGAAATCCATAGTAAACCACAGGAGGCCGTTCGTACAGCGCTTTTCCGGAGGGCAGTTACGGCCGGCCGTCGAAAGGCGCGCGAAATCGAGGCTCATAGGCGTGGAGCGACGGATCGAGTAGCCGTCCCCACTCGGCGTCGTAGGGGTGGACTTCCTGGACCCGCGCGCCGTCGCGCTCGAGGGGATAGCCTTTGTTGGCCCACTCGAAGATCGAGCCTTCGAGGTTCTGCGCGTCGGCGAAGCCTTCCTTCTTCAGGCGTTCGACGAGGCGAGAGGATCGATACCCCACGGAGCAGTACGCGACCACCGGAGCCTGGTGGTCGAGAGTCCGGAGGAAGTCCGGAAGGTCGCCGTCGGGGTCGACGCGTATCGCTCCGGGAAGGTGGCTCACCTCGTACTCTTCGGCGGTGCGCACGTCGAGAACGATCGGGGATTTGCGGCCCGAGTCGAGACGCACCCTCAAATCCTCCGCGGAGACGTGCTCGACTTCAGGGAACTCCGAGCGCACCCAGCTCTTGGTCTTCTCCCAATCGGAGGGCGCTTTTCGGCAGCCCATGAGCGCTAACAGCAGCGGAGCCAGGATGCGGCGCATCGGCCCGATGTTAGCGCAGGGAGACCTCCCGGAGCACCGTCATCGGACCGACGTCTTTGAGCCGCGCGAGCTCTTCGACGTCCTTCGCGAGAAAAGCGCCCGCGAACCCGAGGCCGTTCACCGAGATTGACTCGAAGCTCCCCTGCCGCCGCGGAACGAAGAGCATCCAGTCCCGCGTCGCCACGAGGTTGTAGGCGCCCGGGTCATTTCTCCGTCCGTACGCCGCCAGGGCTTCGAGGTAGCGCTCGCGCGTGGGAGCCGACGCTTCGAAACGGCAGGAAAAGGGAATCACGCCGCGCCCCGAGGCGAGAAGACGCTCGATCGGACATCGCTCCGGGCCTTCCCCTATCGGGACCGGAACGAACTGCAGATGCTTGTGGCGCTGGCTCGCGCCCGCGGCGGGTCCCGAGTTGTAGAAGAAGAGCGAATCGAACTCCTCGAGAACGAGGCGCGTCGCCTCGAAATCCTCCGGGCTGAGGAGCGACTCCTGCTCCTCGAACGCGCGCGTCACCACGACGAGGTGGTTCTCCATCACGTTGAACTTGTTGAGAAGCGCGACGTGAGTTGGGGAGACGTCGGCTACGAAGAGCTTCTCTTCATAAGGCAGGAATGGGTTCCGCCCGCTCTTCTCCTGGGCCTCCTGTGAGGCTTTCTTCCTCTCGATGCGCTCGACGATACGGACGACGAAGCGGACGCCTCCGTCCTCGAGGAACGTCGAGCGCGTGGCGATGGGCTCGAGCGCGCCCGACAGGAGCGCCTGCCTCGAGACCTCCTCGAGGCGGCGCCGAAGGGTCTTCGACGTCACAGCGGTCGGTGCTGGTAAAGGGGGCCGTCCACGAAACCCTGGCGCCGGTAGTACTCCCGCGTCCCCACGGAGGAGATGACCGAAAGACGCGCGAAGCCTTTCGACCGCGCCTCCGCCGCGGCCTCCTCCAGAAGCTTCCGGCCGATCCCCACGTGCTGGGCCTTCCCTTCCTCGCGCGCTCCAATCGATACCGAGGACCCGTACACATGGACCTCGCGGATCACCGCCGCGTCGCCGAGCTCGTCGATGAAACTC
>Ga0105095_10000425_pt1 | contig 20427 bp, 19 predicted proteins | sample PPLLak2March2015_2_FD_79180 | JGI IMG/M metagenome (GOLD analysis project Ga0105095, IMG submission 79180) | Freshwater sediment microbial communities from Prairie Pothole Lake near Jamestown, North Dakota, USA - PPLs Lake P8 Core (3) Depth... | ecosystem: Environmental > Aquatic > Freshwater >...
AAATCCCTTTGGTGTTTTGGTGAAGAAGATGTGTATAAAGATTAGCTTCAAAAGGAGGGGAAACTTTTGTCCCCAAAACTCCTCAGGTTGACAGCAATGCTTCAAACCCCTCCAGGGAGGGGAATTTTTGTTTCTTCCCCTCTATATCCGCTTCCTTTGCGCCTTTGTACCATTACGCCTTTGAGCCCGTCAAAATTGTTCCAGTATCTCAATCCGTTTCTGTATCGGGGGATGTGTTGCGAATAATGTTGAAAAAGACACAGATGAATTCTTCAGCTCCTTTTGCGGATTTTCGATAAACATCTGGGCAACATCATTTCTTTTTACGGCTTCAATAGTCGGATCAACTGATATTTTTCTGAGTGCTGATGCCAGTGCCAGTGGATTACGGGTAAGTTCTGCGGAACCTGCATCGGCAAGATACTCACGTTTTCTCGAAAGAGCGAATCTGAACAATGAGGCAACCAGATAACCAACCAGAGCCAGAAGCATAGCAACGATCATAGATACTCCCCCGCTGCCTTTCTTTCCACGCGATAAGCTCCCGAAACGCATCGACCTGAACATTGTTTCCGAGATAAATGCAAAGATCCCCACAAAAATTATTGATATTATCAGCAGTCTCACGTCACGGTTACGGATATGTGTGAGCTCATGTGCAATTACTGCTTCCAGTTCCTGGTCATTAAGCTTGTTTATGATCCCGCTTGAGAGGGATAAAGTATAGGATTTCGGATTTACACCACTGGCGAACGCATTCAGCGAGTCATCCGGAATAATATTCACTTTGGGCATCTGCATACCTGCTGAAATACAAAGGTTCTCAACAAGGTTATAGATTCTCTTATTCTCTTTTCTTTCAAGAGGCTGTGAACCGGTGGCCTTGTTTATCATTGCAGTATGTGAGAACCATGCAATTATAAACCAGACAACTACACCGATAGTGATCCAGGGTATTGTCCGAAAGAAATTACTGTTAATTACAGGAATTATACTATACTGACCCTGCTCCTGTGAAAAATATTGCGAGTTTCCCAGTGATGTAAAAAAGAAGAAAAGCCATGTCAACCCGAAAAATACAATAGGGAACATCAGTAAGATCAATACCGAATTTGTATTGTTTTTCCTGATCTGGCTCTGCAAACCGAAGTACTTCATCTGAATCTTCAGAACTGTATTTTCGGAGGTTCTTCAACCGTAGTACGCTGCTGGCCCAGTTCAAACATAGGCTCGCGTTTGAAATTAAAGATTGTGGCAATGAGATTTGACGGGAAGAGTTCAATTGCAACATTAAGCTCTTTGGTAGCCGAGTTAAAGAAGCGGCGTGCTGCGGCTATCTTGTTCTCAATGTCTGAAATCTCATTCTGCAGATCGAGGAAGTTCTGACTTGCCTTAAGATCAGGATAAGCTTCAACTGCTACTTTTAGTCCGTCAAGAGCTGTTGAGAGTCTGGTTTCGGCAACTATCTTTTCGTTGATGGACGTTGCTTTCATTGCATTTGCACGCGCTTCGGTAATCTCAGTAAGAACTCCGCGCTCGTGCTGCATATAACCTTTTACAGCTTCAACCAGTTGAGGGATCATGTCATGCCGCTGTTTCAGCTGGACATCGACATCGGCAAATGCCTGTTCCCTGCTGTTTCTAAACTTTATAAGGCGGTTATAGAGAGAAATGGCCCACACAACCAGCAGTACTATAATCCCAAGAATTACAAGTAAAATCATCTTATTTAAAATTTAAGTTTATAACTCATGTAACTACTTTAATTCACAAAGAATAAAGATATTAAATATTTCCAAATTTAACCATTAACATCACACCAGTCCTTCCAGTGCCTCCCTGATTCTTTTCACCGCCTCCACAAGCAGGGAGTCAGAAGTGGCATAGGAAATCCTAATGCAATTTGGGGCACCGAAAGCGTCACCACCCACTGTAGCAACCAGTGCCTTTTCGAGAAGCCACAGAGCAAGATCGTCCGATGTGGGGATTATTGTCCCGCCGTCAGATTTTCCGAGATAATAGCTGATATCCGGCAGAACATAGAAAGCACCCTGAGGGATACTCACCTTAACTCCTTTTATATCTTTCAGGAGCTTGCAAATAAGATCACGTCGTCTGAGAAATGCATCCCGCATCATCTGACGTGAGTTATCCTTTCCGGTCAGAGCGGCCAGCGCGGCCCGCTGTGCAACGGCACATACACCGGATGTGAACTGTCCCTGCAGCTTGTCACACGCCTTGACTATCCACACGGGAGCACCCAGATAACCAACCCTCCAGCCTGTCATTGCATAAGCCTTTGACACAGCATTTACGGTTATAACCCGGTCGTAGATAAAGTCAAAAGAGGCCATGCTTACATGTTCACCTTCAAATAGAATATGTTCATAAACCTCATCAGACATAATGAATACGCCCTCGTGCCTGTGAACCACCCTTGCAATTGCTTCCATCTCCGTCCCGGAGTAAACCATTCCGGTGGGATTTGACGGTGAATTAAAGATAACGAGACGGGTCCTGCCTGTAATGGCTGCCTCAAGCTGTTCAGGCCTGATTTTAAAATCGTTTTCAATAGTTGCTTCGACAATAACCGGTTTACCCCCGGCCAGAATTATCTGATCGTAGTAACTCACCCAGTATGGAGCAAGGATTATCACCTCTTCACCGGGATTGACTATCGACAGAATTACATTAATAAGTGAGTGCTTGCCTCCTGCCGAAACAAATACCTGTTCGGGTTTATAATTAACTCCATTCTCTTCTTTGAATTTTTTCGAGATAGCTTCCCTGAGATCGTTGAAGCCCGGCACCGGAGGATATTTAGAATAATTCTCATCTATAGCCTTTTTGGCAGCTTCTTTAATATAATCCGGAGTATTGAAGTCAGGTTCTCCAAGACTGAGACTAATTATGTCAAGACCCTTTGCTTTAAGTTCGCGGCTCTTTTGTGCCATCACCATTGTGGCAGATGCAGCCATGATTTTGATTCTGTCAGATAGGTATTCCATTTATTATATATATAAGGTGTTAACAACCGGGTTCAAATTTAAAAAGTAATAATTAAAAACAAAGGAAAAGACTTAAGTTTGTAAACTGTAAACAAAACGAATGAAGATGGAGACAGTATCTGATATTCTTAAGATTACGATCCCTGCCCTTCTGGTCCTTCTGACAGCCTGGCTTCTTTTGAGGAGTCTGCTGAAGAACGATCAGGATAAGAGGAGGCAGGAACTGGTTCTGCAGAACAGTCGCACGGTTATTCCCATCAAACTTCAGGCTTACGAAAGGATAATATTGTTTCTGGAAAGGATTTCCCTCGAGTCGATGCTTGTGAGGATAAGCACACCGGGAGTATCAGCCGGACAGCTTCATTCATCACTGCTGACAACCATACGAAGTGAATTTGAACATAACCTGTCGCAGCAGATCTATATGAGTCCGCAGGCATGGGAGGTTGTCAGAAGTGCGCGATCCAATATGATCAAGATCATAAACGGTGAATTTGATAAGATGCCCGAAAATTCAACCGGAATGGAATTCAGCAAAAGACTGCTCCAGACTGTCATGGAACTTGATAAAGAACCGACACGGGTGGCGATTGACTATATCAAGAGCGAAATAGGAAGTATGATGTAAATCGGCTCAACGGCGCAACGGCCCAGGGGCACAACGGTTCTTATATTCAACCTCATGACAGCACGACCGCAAGACAATCCTTAAAGCAGCTCCACGCTTCTCTTCACGAAGGTGCTGAGCTCCTCTCCACGGAGCATATTGTTACCCAGCAAAGCCAGGTCTACCAACTGTTTGACAATTTTGTTGTTACTCCCGTAAGCTTCCAGGATCTCTTTCCTGGAATTCTCAATACCTGACAGCTCCTTCCTTAGTTTCTCAAGGTCATCTTTTTCGAGCTGGCTTACTTCCTCGGATTTCTTACTGCTATGTTCCTTTTCCATGAATTCAACCTCTTCCTTCAACTTCTTCCTCTCTGCACCGTTCTCTGTAAGCTTTGCCCCGGCTTCAGTAATAAGGTCTTCATTGATCTTCAGTACCAAAGGATGATTCGGATTGACAACCAGGTTATAACTGTCGGGAAGGTCACCGTAAAAGTTCATTCCGCCACCCATCTGGGCCATGTCCTTCATTCTGCGCATAAACTCCGACTGTGTTATAAGAACGGGAGCTTCGTTTTCTTCGAGCGGTTCAAAAACAACATTGAACATCTCCTTTGATTTTGACTTCACTTTGAAGACACTCCTCAGATCGTCCTTCTGTTCTTCCGTCAGTTTTGACTCCCTCTGCTCATCCTTCTGGATCAGCTTTTCGATCACATCGGAATCGACCCTTACAAACCTGGATCCATTGAATTTTGTTTCGAGATGGTTGATAAGATGAACATCAAGCTGACCATCAAGATTTAGCACATCATAACCCTTGCTCCTTGCTTTTTCAATATAAGTGTATTGATCGGTTTTATTTGTTGAGTAGAGGTAGACAAGGGATTTGTTCTTGTCAGTCTGGTTTTCCTTTATCAGTTTTTCGTATTCCTCGAATGTAAAGTATTTATCATCAGTGTTTTTCAGTAGTGCAAATTTTGATGCTTTTTCATAAAATTTTTCCTCGGTGATCATTCCGTAAATGATGAAAAGCTTCAGGTTATCCCATTTCTTTTCAAACTCCGTTCTGTTGGTTTTGAAAATCTCATTAAGTCTGTCTGCCACTTTCTTTGTGATATGACTTGATATTTTTTTGACATTTGAATCGTTCTGGAGATAGCTTCTCGAGACGTTCAGGGGAATATCGGGAGAGTCAATAACTCCGTGCAACAACATCAGGAATTCCGGTACAATGCCTTCAACCGAGTCAGTCACAAATACCTGGTTGCTATAGAGCTGTATCTTATTCTTCTGGATCTCGATATTACTTTTTATTTTGGGAAAATAGAGTATGCCTGTCAGTTTGAAAGGATAATCGACATTCAGGTGAATGTTGAACAAAGGCTCTTCACCCATTGGATAAAGCTCCCGGTAGAACTTCTGGTAATCTTCTTCCTTAAGCTCAGCGGGTTTAAGTGTCCATGCGGGCTTTGTGTTATTAATGATTTTATCTTTTCCTGTATCAACATATTTTCCGTCTTTCCACTCCTGTTCTTTTCCGAATGCGATTTCGATGGGCAGGAATTTGCAGTATTTTTTAAGTAACTGTTCTATCTTGTTGTCATCGAGGAAGTCTTTTGATTGCTTGTCGATATGCAGAATTACGTCGGTTCCCCTGTTATCTCTTTCAGCTTCTTCAATTGTGAATTCCGGGCTTCCGTCACAGGTCCATTTTACAGTCTGGGCCCCATCCTGCCATGATTTGCTTATAACTTCAACCTTATCCGAAACCATGAATGATGAATAGAAGCCAAGACCAAAATGACCTATCAGATTATTGGCCTGATCTTTATATTTATCAAGAAAATCGTTAGCACTTGAAAATGCAATCTGGTTGAGGAACTTATCAATCTCCTCTTGTGTCATACCTATCCCGTTATCGGAAACAGTAATTGTTTTTTTCTTCTTATCAACAGCCACCCTTATTGTCAGATCCCCAAGTTCACCTTTATAATCGCCCGCAGATGTCATTGCTTTCAGCTTCTGTGTTGCATCTACAGCATTGGAAATAAGTTCACGCAAAAAAATCTCGTGATCGGAATAAAGGAACTTCTTGATTATCGGGAAAATATTCTCAGTGGTTACACCGATTTTACCTGTTTGCATGGTATATTAGTTTTTATATTAAACATTGAGTTTCCGCACCTCACATTCAAAAGATGTGCCATTACAGGCAACTGACAAATAGTCACTCGTGTTAAAAAAATCTGTGTAAATCTGCTAAAAAAAGGAAAACTAAAAATATTCCGGTACCCTGATATATGCAATAAGAATCACCAGTGCGGAGAGAATCAGAAATGCGAGCAGCACATACAATGAAAAGTTCCTTCTTTTCCTGTAAATTGAAATATTATGTTCGCTTATCAGCTTTTTGACGGTATTGTGTATCCTCAGGACTGCATTAGTGTTCCTGGGTATATATGCATCTATATTGGACCTGACGACCTTCATTAAAGCTTCCATTTTAGCGGCTGGAATTAAAAGGATCAGCCCTGTTTTCGGATCTGATTTTTTAACTTCAACTGTCAGCTTTTCAATTGTTTCAAACTGTTCTGCAGCCTCCGGAACACCTATAATTGCCACCTTGCACGACTTGTTCTCAGTCTCTCCCCTGCAGTGATCAATAAACTCCTGCCGTGAGTGGAATGATTCAACAGTGTAGCGTGTACTATCGGAAAATCTTTTTCTGACATCCTCTGTAAAAGTCCGGTGATCGTCATAACAGATGAGATATGTCATTTTTGTAGCATCCATGATTTTTCAGACATTATTTACCCTGTTTTGCATTTCTTATATCAATGTCCGGAACAAACCTCCATGTTCCATTTTTAAGTTTGTACCCGTCGAAAGTCAGGCCGGAGGCTCCGTATTGTTCCATGCCATTATCATTACTATTCTTTACAACAGCAAGCTGGTCGAATATGATCAGTCTGCGGTTATGAAGTCTCAAAGAAACAACACCCTCAGGTGAATATTCAAGAACCTCCCTGAATTTGACCTCCTGTTCTCTGATAAAGCAATCCTTGCCAAGCACTATCTCCCCTTCCGGTGTGAAGCAAAGAACATCAATTATCTTCCTGGAAATCAATAAATTTCCATAATCAAATCCCAGAAGTATGTAATTAACTTTTCTGTCCACTCTGAAGGGCTGAACAGCATAATAAAGTGCTCCGTACCAGTCATTTGCAGAATAGGTTATATCAGTCCTTACGGGCTCATCCCTGTTTTGCCCTGTCAGTACAAATACCCTTTTTGGTTCCTTCTTTTCCCCCTTCCTGATAAAGTAACAAAAGTATCTGTTGGGGCTGTTTCTCAGGAACAGGTTCCATGTCAGTATTTTCAGTTGTGAATCAGGTGAGGTGATCTGGCCAAGGTAGCGAATGTTTGTAAAATTGTGGATAAATACCGTATCCGATTCTGCATAGGCACCAATTATCAGCCGTATAGAATCATTTATTCTGAGTTTCTCCTGATCCTCTTTAGTATTTAAGATTCCTTCAAACAGGTTTTCCAGGACCAATGCTATATCCCGCCCGGGGGTCTGTCCCTCAGAGGTAACAGAAAAAAATAGAAATACTATTATAATAAGGTAATGCCTGATTTTCATCTCCCCGCCTGATTTTTGATAACCGTATCCAGGAGTTCTTTAACCTTACCGCAGGCTGTCACAATCTCCCGGCTGCCGATTATCAGAGGAGGAGCAATCCTGAAAGAGTCATCACAGAATAAGAAATAATCAAGGATCAGTCCGAATTCGGGTGCATGTCTCACTGTTTTCTGAACAAGGTCCGGATTATCAAGCTTAACTGCCATCAGAAGTCCGTCACCTCTGATCTCTGAAATTGCAGGGTGACTGAGTTCTTTTCTGAAAAGGGATGATTTTTCAGGGCAGGAAGCGGTAAGATTTTCCTCCAGTATTACTTCCAGGGAAGCAAGTCCGGCTGCGCAGCACACAGGATGGCCACCAAAAGTGGTTATATGACCCAGTCCCGGACCATTGATCAGTGATGACATAATCTCTTTTGACGAAATGAATGCACCCAGTGGCATTCCACCCCCCAGGGCTTTTGCCAGAACAAGTATATCAGGAAAGACACCGAATTTGTCAATAGCAAATAAATGTCCGGTACGTCCGAATCCTGTCTGTGATTCATCAAATATCAGAAGTGCTCCTTCCCTGGTACATCTCTCTCTGATCTCCTCAAGGAAGCCCGGTGAAGGGTAAACAACTCCGGCTTCTGCCTGTACCGGTTCAGTTATCACACATGCGGTATGGTTGTCTATTGAACTGAGGGATGAAAAATCATTGAAATCAATCTGGAATGTATCAGGAAGCAAGGGTCTGAAACCATTTCTGAATTTCTCACTGCCCTGGACGCTCATAGCTCCGTGGGTGCCACCATGGTAAGAATTTCTGAAGTATATTATCCTGCTTCTTCGGGTAAAATTCTTTGACAGTTTTAGCGCACCTTCAACTGCTTCACTGCCTGAATTAACAAAATAGCATACATTCAAGGATGCAGGGAGAAGTTCAGCCAGACGTTGAGCATATTTTACCTGAGGACTCTGGACCATTTCACCGTAGACCATAAGATGAAGGTAGGAATCAACCTGGCTCTTAACAGCTTCCACCACTTTAGGATGCCTGTGTCCCGTATTACTTACCGAAACTCCGGAAATCAGATCGATGTATTTCTCGCCTCCGGGGCTGTACATATAGATACCTTCGGCCTTTTCAATCTCTAACATTAATGGTGAAGCCGAAGTCTGTCCAATGTGAAGGAGGAAGAGCTGACGGTTGGTAAGCATCAGAATGATAAAAGATTATCTCGCCATTACATTAATATCATTCAGAAGAGAATCCCTGAATGATTTTCCGACGGGAATGCTTTTGAGTGTATCTCCTACAAGCAGATCAAGAGTATTCTCTTTAATTGTCTGGATCATGCTCTTGTTTATAATAAAGGATCTGTGAACTCTTATAAAAACACCTGATGGCAGCTGGTTTTCAATTGCTTTCATCGTAAAATGAATTGTGAACTTGTCATCACTGGTATTCAGTGTAACATAATTCTCAAGAGCCTCAACAAATATTATATCCTTAAGTTTCAGTTTAACAAGAGATGAACTCTTCTTGATGAATATCTCTTCATCGCCTGTGTTCGATGGTTCCTTGCGGGAGTAATACCTGACTGTTTTGTCGATGGCTTTGCAGAAACGTCCATATGAAATCGGCTTCAGCAGGAAATCAACAACATTAAAGTCAAATGCCCTAAGAGCATATTCCTCTGCAGATGTTACAATAATAATATTCGGTGGATTATCCAGACTCATAATAAAGTCGAATCCATCCATTTCCGGCATTTTAATATCAAGAATAATCAGGTCAATATCCTGGCGACTGGTTATAATATTCCTCGCCTCGACAGAATCGTTATATGTTCCGATAAGGTTAAGTGTAGATGACTTTGCCACAAATCCTTCCAGTATTTTGCAGGATATTTGATCGTCGTCGACTATTATACAATTCATGGTAAGAATTACGGACCAGTTTCAAAAGTCAAAAGTAATAAAAAAAATGTTAGAAAATTTTAAATAGTGAATTTAAGCTGAATTTATTCAACTTTTTTCAGGAGTATGGTCTCGGAAGGTATCTATTTAACTAAGATACAGCATGTAGCAGGATAAAAAAAGAGGGTGTAACTACACCCTCCAGACAATTTCAATCATCTAAGATTAAAGACCTTTGTCAAGAGCCGGAGCTGCTTTGAATTTTACAACTTTCTTAGCAGGAACGTTCAGTTTGGCGCCGGTACGCGGATTGCGAACTACTCTGGCGCTTCTCTTGGTTACCTTAAACGTGCCAAGGCCCGGAAGTTGCAGCCTCTGGCCTTTTTTCATAGCTTTTCCAACTGAAGAAACGAATGAATTCAGAGCTTTTCCTGCATCCTTAACTGTCAGGCCAGCATCTTTTGCAATTGATGTTACTAAATCTTTTTTTGTCATAATAAAAAAATTAAAGGTTAGACCAATCATGCTAATTGAATACAAAATTATTTCATTTTAATTCATATGCAAATTTATTTTATCGTTTTTCCACAAATAGTGGGACTTTTAAGCAATAAATTGCGTTTTCATGGCCAAAATCCGGCGTATGGGGACAATGTCGTATTTCCGCACCAGATGGGAGATTCCGAGTTCACATACATTTATTTTGTTCAAATCGTGTTAATAATTTTCTTATATCACTGAATATCTGCTATTTATATTACATTTCTTAAAAACGTTCTCAAAATCAAAAATATATTATATTTGCGGCGGAGAAATGGCAGAGCGGTCTAATGCGGCGGTCTTGAAAACCGTTGTCCTGCTATCGTGGGACCGGGGGTTCGAATCCCTCTTTCTCCGCCAAAGCCATCAGATCAGTCCCGCAGCGAAAAGCTGCGGGATTTTTGTTTTGCGAAAATCCCGAGCTAAGCTTGCTTCAGCGAGGGATTTGAATAAAACAAAAAACCGCCGCAAGGCGGACTGATCTGATGGATTTGAAGCTACCCCCGCGAGGGATCACGAGCGAAGTGAGTAATCCCTTTCCCGCAGGGTCATTTAAGCTCTGCTGGTTCTCCCGAACGGGATCACCGACGAACGAAGTGAGGAGGTAATCCCGTGAGACCGGGGGTTCGCATTATTACAATTTTCGGGACTCTATCTGTTGAGATCCGAGGTAGAATACTGAATTCTGTTTTCAATCTGGACTATAGCCTTATGTAAGCCATATTGACAAACCATCTGGTCATGTTTACCCTGACATATTGAACCCTTTGGATCATTTTTATAATAACTCCTGAGGACAGGTAATGCCTTTTCGGATTTTAGCATACCGAGGGTCCATATCGCTAAATGAGTTTTGTCATGGAATGAATTCTTTTCATCCAGGAGAAAGGATATCAAAGCTTCTTCCGCCGTTCCCGGATACTTCTGTTGCGCAATACTGATATTTTTCTTTACATCTGACCTGATCCAGGCATTTAATGAACTGGCGGTAACTGTAAACAATACCAAAAGAGAAGCTAATACAATGATTAATGTTTTTCTGTTCCTGAAGTTTTTCATGGCGTATTCAAAACTTTATGGTGTAAAATTACATGAACAATAGGATAAAGTCAATTTTATATCCCGGACTTAAATATATTTTCCGAGACTTACGCTTTAGTGATGAATAAGAATCTTGATTCTGCTTTTATCGGTATCTGCGTCAGAAATCATATGTGGAAATAGTTCCCCTTATCTCCTGCAAGTGCCCTCTTGTCGGTAGCAAAAAACAGCATCTGGTACCAAAAAACGAATAAACTGTTTAACTGTTTTTGATACCAATTCGCCTCCTGACCCCTTTCCGATATTTGGGTACAGCCATACATATGAGGCTGGTTTTGCGTCCCGATTAGTTTTACCTTACGGCTTGCAGTCCCTGGTCGCCGGGTAAGCATTGCCAGAATTTTCACTACGGGGGTATCAAAAACCTCTGCTTTTTTTCGGCTCGATATAATCAGTCGGGGAAGAGCTGTGTCAGAGCACCCTGTAAATCGTGTAAGAAGATTTCCTGATCAGATCGTTTAGGGTTGTAGGGTTAGTCATTGAAGTAGGATTTAAAGATCTTGTACTAGTGTATAGGTCCCAATTTTCTTGGAACGAAGCCTTCCGGTTTTAATCATCTTGTACACAGCCTGAACTGTAATATGATGTTTGATAGCATAGTCTCTGACCGGAATGAATGATTTTTGAATGTCCTCTACTTGCATAATATTAGATATTGTTCTGTTATGGAGTTATCTACCAGCTTTTTAGCCATGGCTTATCAATATCATCTAACCCTATGATACTGACCTCTCAGGCTTTACTGATTTTAGGTAGTTTATGTTGTTTGCAGATTGTCAGGATGGTTTTCTTATCCTGATATGCTATGTAAGAGCTGGCTTCGACCCTTTTAGAAATGAAGATACTCAGAATGCAGAGAGGCACAAAATTTTTCGTTACCAATTTTAATCCTGTATAGCTTTTTTATTGCAAATCTTAAACTACTAACAGGACGGCAGAAAAGTTCTTTGTTACCAATTAAGATCGAAGTAAATTCTCCTCACGATATTCTATTTTAATTAGAGTTTTCCCGGAGAACAGCCTTATTTTTAGTACCTTGTGCCTGACAATACAATGTTCTCGATTCCATTTATTAAAACCACTTTCATAATGAAATATCCATTAAAAAAAATAACTCTACCAACAATTTACATGTCTGCTTGTGGTGCAACACAGCTTGCAGCTGAAGGATATTTTCCACACCAGACTATTGAACTAGTAGAATCAGAAATCAAAGGAACGGACTCTAAGCCAAATAAAACGAATCGGAAAAAAAGGGCGTTCTTAAATGCTAAAACGTGTCATGTTCTATTAGTTGGAGTAAACCAATATGGAAGTCATGGAGATCTTAAAGGTTGTATAAATGATGTAAATGATGTTAAAGGTAAACTGCTATATTATGGTTGGGATAAGAAAAGAATTAAAATCTTAGTAGATGCACAAGCTTCAAAAGAAACAGTGATTGGAGAAATAAAATGGCTTGTAAGTCATTGTAATGAAGATGACTCACTTTATTTCCATTTCTCAGGACATGGTAGTTGGACTTTAACCAAAGATGGTTCTGGTTGGGAAAGTTGTATATGCTGTGCTGACTGCGGTGACAACTGGGATAATGGTATAATTACACGCACTGAGATTAACGAGGCATTGGAAAGACCAGGTGGCAATTTGCAGGTAAAACTTGATTGCTGTTTTTCAGGTGGTATGTTTCCAACTTATCGGGTCTGGAAAGAAATACCTTCAGAGGTTTATAAATTATTGTATGAATCCCCTATTAAAGAAAGACTAAAAAATGGAGTTCGTGCACTTCCCGGTCCTGAATGGTTAACCCTTACCTCTGCTTGTGACCGGCTTAAAATATCACAACAAGAAATGTTACAATGTATAAAGAAAGGAACTTTAGAATCAAGAGAGGTTTTAAATGGACCTCTTCATGTGCGTGTTTAGCCTAATTCTTTGATTGTAAAACACCATATCCATCCATCTAATTCTATAGTGTTTTGGATGGAAGGACTATCAAGAGAGCAACCCGAACACCTAATGCCCAGGCAAATAAAAAGCCCCCAGAGATGAGTTCCGAGGGCCGAGGATAAGTTATTGAAATTTACTGTCAGTCAATCCTTCAAACAGCGAACAGATAAGCCAGCAATCTTAACTGCCTGAGATTCATTGCTGAAGGTAGATTCCTTATAATAAAGCCAGGCAGCATATCCTACATTTGGGGAACCATGCTCAGTCGCTGACCACCAGGCACTGTTATATCCAAAGTAGCCGAATGTAGAATAGCGCCATTCCTGATAAAAGGGATCACGAGAACCCCCCGGAATAGCTGTAAATCCTGATACATTGCTTGCTCCAGTATTGGGATTTACCCATTTGATGGTTCCAGTTTCTTTCATCTTACCGCCAGCCTCGACTCCCAAATAGTATGACAGGCTATACCATTCAGCATTTGTTGGTACATGCCAGCCTATAGGGCAAAGTTTGTCTGTGTTTACTGCATACCAGTTATATAAGGCTCCATATGCATCTTTGAATGATGAGGGATCATTGTCGTACCAGCAAAAGCCGGGTGTTGTCAGTTTTTCCCATTCCATATCATCGGTTGCATAGGGTATTGGAGCACCATCATTAAATTTTGTTGTTTTGAGGTTTTCAGCCATCCAGATTTGTGTGCCAATCTGAATTGTTTTGTAAAGGTTGCCATCTACATCAGCAATGGAACCATAAGCTAAATCAGGATTAAAAATAATAGGGCTTAATGCTAAAGTTGTAAAACTCAATTCATCACCGTAAGCTGTTCCCACAGCGTTCACTGCATAAGCTCTCACATAGTATTTTGTTGAAGGATGTAAACCATATATTATATCCGGAAAAGTCTCCGTTCCAACACCCCAGGACGTTCTTCTATAGTTTGTTGTTGGAAATGGAGTAGTCGCCCAGTAAATCCCCTTGTCGAAAATTTCCTGTCCGCCGTCTGTGGTTATAGAAGAACCTATTACAGCACTTGCCATAGTTATCTCAGTAACTGAAGTTGTTTTAATTACCGGGATCGTTGTGGCTTTAATAATATCGATCGTGGTAAATGTTACCTCATTTCCATAGCTTATACCGACACTACTAATTGCATAGGCTCGTACATAGTATTTTGTATTAGCATTCAATCCGTTTAAACTACTGGTAAAAGAACCAATGCCTGTACCAACGTTCTTTTTATTTGTACTGATGGTTGGATTCGGTGAGGTGCTCCAGCAGATACCATATTCAGTAACCGCAGCATCTCCGTCATCTGTCACAGTTCCTCCTGTTAATGCAGATGTTTGAGTTATATCTGAAACAGCAGAAGTTCTTACGACCGGGCGTATCGCTTCCTTCTTACAGGAAGGAAGATAAATTGCTGTTCCAAAGAGAAGGATAACAATTACGGAATTTTTAAATAGAGGTTTCATTGTATTATATATTCTATTAACAAAAACAATATGAACATTAACAAGCTACATGGTAGTAAGTTCATCAGAATTTTTATTCGTTTGTAACTGATTTTTCAAAATAACAAACCCGCGATCGTGTTCTTAAGGCTGCCTGTTCCAGGTCTGTAATAGCAGTAATTAATTAAGGGATATATTCCCAAAAATCCTGCAGTATATTAGGATCATAACCTATTCCGGTTCCAATGTAACCTTTGGTCCCAAATGAAACACCAACAGCTTCTGTTCGCGGACCTCCTAAAAAGTCAGCACTTTTTGTCCAAGTATTTGTTATCTGGTCCCATTCCCAAAAATCCTGATAAAAATATGGATCCTGACCATTATTATTGCCGGTTCCTATATATCCTTTACTCCCGATAGAAAAACCAACAGCTGCTACCCGTCCAATTCCCGGAAAATCGGCTTTCTTTGTCCATACATTTGTAGCCTGGTTCCATTCCCAGAAATCCCGGTAATATGAATCCTGATTACCCCAGTCACTACATCCTGTTCCAATATATCCTTTAGAGCCGATAGAAAAACCTACGGCTGCTGACCGTGCATTTCCCGGAAAGTCAGCTTTCCTTGTCCAAACATTAGTATCCTGATCCCACTCCCAAAAATCACTGTAATATGAACCCTGGGTTCCACTCTTCCATCCTGTTCCAATATATCCTTTGGAACCAATCGAAAAGCCTGTAGCGGAGCCTCTTGAAGGAGTAGTAGGCAAAGATGCCTTCTGAGTCCAGCTGTTTGTCTCAGGATTATATTCCCAAAATTCATTTGTAGTACCAGGGTAATTATAATATGCTCCGGTTCCTATGTACCCTCTTGTCCCGATTGAAAAACATACAGCCCCGTCTTGTGCATTTCCCGGAAAGTCAGCTTTCCTTGTCCACATGTTGGATGCCTGATCCCACTCCCAAAAATCATTCACGGGGTTGGTATCATAATCATAACCTAATCCTAAATATAACTTTGTACCAATTGAAAAACCTTTTAAACCGAATCTTGGACCTCCCGGAAAGTCAGCTTTTTGTCCGATTTCCGGTTCAGGCATAGTTATGGGTTCAGGCATAGTTAAAAATGTAATCTCATTTCCATAACTTATACCGACACTACTAATTGCATAGGCTCGTACATAGTATTTTGTATTAGCATTCAATCCGTTTAAACTAATGGTAAAGGAACCAATGCCTGTACCAACGTTCTTTTTATTTGTACTGATGGTTGGATTCGGTGAGATGCTCCAGCAGATACCATATTCAGTAACCACAGCATTTCCGTCATCTGTCACAGTTCCTCCTGTTAATGCAGATGTCTGAAATATAACTGAAACAGTAGAAGTTTTTACAACCGGGGGTATCGCTTCCTTCTTACAGTAAGGAAGATAAATTGCTGTTCCAAAGAGAAGGATAACAATTACGGAATTTTTAAATAGAGGTTTCATGGCTATATTTATTTAACTAATTGAAATCCATTATTAACAAGAGCCATGGAAATAAGTTCATCAGGATTCCTAATTTTTCAATAATATATTTTCATTGGGTTTAAGCCTAAGTCAAATTTATTATTAATCGAACTACAAAAAGAAAGGGCGTTAAAAAATAACGCCCGATCTCCTGCTCCGGCAACGTGCCCTTTTTCGCAGGTAGGTAAAAATTGTTATATGCATAACCTTTGTTCGGGTTGCAGGTCAATAATACCTTCCGCCTCAATCCATACGATGAATTTTTCCACTTGCCAACGGCAACCGATAGATTGTCAATACCCAGAGAATCGATCTGACCGGTTTCCTCGAACCATCCCCTGGTAAATTGTAAGGAGCCGAACCGATGATATGCAGGGTCGAAAGGCGAAATCGATATAAAATACCTTGCTTCCATTGGGAAGCGTGAAGATACTATCCTGACCGTTGTATGCCACATAATCGGTGAAGGTCACTCGCAACAGATTGAATACTTCGATCACCGAAGGAGTGGTATATTTCTTAAGATCGTTCAGGTAATGCCTGGCAATGAAATAATGAGTTCCAGGATACATCAGCGCATCCGAAAAGATCAGGGAACATCTCAGGAAGGATTTTCCGCAACCTAGGCTTCCGCCATACGGATTTCTTCAGTAGTGGGATCAGTCCAGTATTCAACTGCCTGAACCTGTTACGGTTGAAATTTAAGATCAGGGATAATCACAAGCTACAGCCCCAGGAAGTCGATCGGTTACTTTCTTTTATTCCGCCGTATATTATTAAAGGAGAAGACTCCTGGTATTATAAATAACTGTTTCCTTTTGTTGTTGAAGGAACGGCTATTAACCATAAGAGTTGTGAGTATTCAGTTTTTAAGGTGAATAGTTTTGCCATAGTTTTTGCACCGCTTTAGCCTATCTGACCTCTTTTTAAGTGTTGAAGGATTGTAGACCAGCTTGATTATCTAAAATTTTAAAATTACCTGATCTAATAAAAAATATTATACCATCTGATATTGGATATTAGATTCCGGAAATCAGTATTAAATTAAATGTCCTTAAAGTGATTTTTTAACAATCATTTAGTTAATATGATTAATTTTATTAACGTTAAAAACGTTATGCGCAAATTCTGACTCCACTGCCACAATTTTGAAATAAGAAGGAGCTTGAGAAAATAAAATTGTCAGAAAATGAAATATTCGAAGAATTGAAGGACTATTTTCCAAAAACTGTTACTTCAAATTTCAAGAAAGAATATCCTGCAACTGCAACACTTTTGACAATGTTTGACACAAGTGCTACTTTCTCTAAGAACTCAATATTCAATTTATTGCGGGAAGCCATTTTTTATCCACAAACAGACAGGTCAACGAACAGAAAAAAGTAAATTTGATGATTATAAAAGTATGAAGACCATAGATGAAGCTCTATGAGCCATTGGAGAAACAAATGAAAAGAGAATCCGAATTCGCGACAAACAATGGAGATCTTGTTACAGGACTTCTACTCGTACGGAATTTTAACCATTAAGTGGGGATGCAAAGATTTGAAAAATGGACAGAGACTTATGTACGGCTTTTGAAAGCTGACCAGGAACATGGTCTGGAACCCAAAGAACTGGAAACACTTGCCCTGGCCGCTTACCTGACCGGTAGGGATGCTGAAAGTTTTCAGATTCTGGAACGGGCCCACCAGGGTTATTTGGACCGGGAGAAAACGGAACGGGCTGTACGTTGTGCTTTTTGGCTGGGACTGATGCTCATGAATGCAAGGGAAAGGGCAAGGAGCAGTGGATGGATCGCCAGAGGGGAAAGGCTTCTGAGTGATGAACAAGTACCAGACTGTGCAGAGAAAGGATTGCTCCTCCTTCCTGCGGCATTAGGAGCACTCTCTGCAGGTCTTGCTGCCGAGGCACAGAAACTTTTTGAGCAGGTTGCAACCATCGGAGAACAATTTGGCGACGCTGATCTGATCGCACTTGGACGGTTAGGTCATGGACAGGCAATGATCCAGCTAGGGGATGTGGCCAAAGGAATAAAACTACTCGATGAAACGATGATAATCGTGGAAACCGAAGAAGTCTTTCCTGTCGTAAACGGGATCGTCTATTGTGCAGCCATCGAAAGCTGTCGCAAGGTTTGGGATCTGAGAAGAGCACAGGAGTGGACATCAGCATTGACCCGGTGGTGTGATGCACAGCCGGACATCGTCCCCTTCAGAGGGCAGTGTTTGGTGCGCAGGGCTGAGATCATCCAATTTCACGGTGAATGGCCCAAAGCCCTCGAGGAAACCAGGCATGCGTGTGAGCTATTGGCACGACCGCCGGGTGACCCGGCAGCCGGGGAGGCATATTATCGCAAAGCCGAGCTGTATCGCTTACTGGGAGAATTTGAAGAGGCGGAAGACAGCTATCGCGATGCAGCTAAATGGGGCAGAAAACCACAACCCGGTCTTGCATTACTTCGCCTGGCACAGGGGCAAAATGACGCGGCGGAAACTTCTATAAGAAATACCTTACAGGAGATAAAAGATACAAAAAGACGTGCAGAACTTCTCCCTGCGGTGGTGAGTATCATGATATCTGTGAAGCAAACCGGAGAAGCCCTTGAAGCCACAAAAGAATTATGTGGTATTGCCGACGAATTTGATGCACCCTATCTCTATGCAATGTCCTCTTACTGCCAGGGAGCTGTTTTTCTTGCAGAAGGGAATGTTCAACATGCCCTGGAGAATTTGCAAAAAGCATTGAAATTTTGGAATTCGTTAAATCTGCCTTATGAATCCGCATGTACCAGGGAACTGAAAGGGCTCGTTTACCGGGAATTAAATGATAAAGACAACTCAGATGCAGAGTTGGCGGCTGCCCAATGGGTTTTTGAACAACTCAAGGCGATGCCTGATCTGGAACGGGTCAATAGGTTGTTGAACAGGAAACAAGTTCACGAAACCCACGGCCTGACACTTCGCGAACTCCAGGTATTGCACGGGGTGGCATCAGGAAAAACCAATAAATCCGTTGCTAATGAATTGTTTATCAGTGATAGGACAGTGGACCGTCATGTGAGTAATATTTTCAATAAGCTCGGCGTGTCGTCACGGGTAGAGGCGACTACTTTCGCTCTCAGAAATAAAATACTGGATAAATAACTTTGATGAAAAGCCAGTTAGCACCCCAATCCCGGTAATCCTCCACTTCTCTGCCATTCTTTTTCATTTCTTCTTCCTATGGGTAGAATTACCCATTTTTCACCTTCCCCAAAAGTTGGGTAATCACACCGATGCGATACAGCTTGCACCGCTGTAATTTTACTGTTACTATTAGCATATGGAGAAAATGAAATGAGTAAATAATAAATGTCAGAGTTATGAATGAGAATCAATTCGAAACTGTGATTATCGGTGGCGGTCAGGCAGGCCTGGCTACAGCCTATCACCTCACCCGTCGTGGTCTGCCATTTGTCATTCTGGACGAGAACGACAAAGTTGGAGCGGCCTGGAGGAACAGATGGGACTCTCTTAAACTATTTACCCCAGGCCGGTATAGCAGCCTTCCTGGTATGCCCTGTCCGGTCCAGTCCCGATCGTTTCCCGGTAAAGACGATATATCCGACTACCTTCAGGCTTACGTCGACCGGTTCGGACTGCCTGTCAGAACTGGTTTTAAGGTAGACCGGGTCAGTTTAGACGGCGATCGCTATACCATTGAAACAAATCGCGGGCGGATATCTGCATACAATGTGGTGGTGGCGACTGGAGCCTTCCACAATCCACGTATTCCGGAGTTTGCAGACAAATTGGATCCAGACATCGTCCAGATGCACTCCTCACAATACAAAACCCCGTTACAGGTCCGGGAAGGTCCGGTCCTCGTGGTGGGGGCAGGCCAGTCGGGAGCTGAGATCGCCCTGGATATGGCCGGTGAGCACAAGGTGTGGCTTTCCGGCAGAGATACCGGGGAGGAGCCCACCGTCTCCGGCACTTTAGCTGATCGCCTCATCACGCCGATCATAGTTTTTGCCGCCACAAAGGTGGTCAACGTAGCAAATCCTATAGGGAGAAAGTTTCGCAAGCACTTCTTTTACACACCACATGGGATCCCGCGGGCCGGAGGCACAAAAAAACGTTTGCTCAACGCGGGAGTCGAATGGGTAGGGCGGACAACCGGAACAAGTGACGGCTATCCGCAACTTCAAGACGGCCGGGTGATGCAGGTGGCCAATGTCATCTGGTGTACAGGGTTCAGGACCGATTACAGTTGGATCGATCTCCCCATTTTCGATGAATATGGTTATCCGGTACACAAACGGGGAGTTGTTAGTTCTCATCCGGGACTGTATTTCATGGGATTGCCCTTTCAACGCACCCTTAGTTCGACCCTGATCTTAGGTGTTGGCAAGGATGCCGGGTATATCGCCAATCACATCGCTTCTAAACGAGCCGAGAAAGAAGTAAAATACAGAACAAGTATGCGGGACAGTAAAGTTGAACAGACGTCAAAGCAGTTATGAAAAAATGAAAAGAGGTTGAAGTTAAGGTTGAGATTGAGATTAATACCAGGGGCGACGACCCCATGTACGTTTAACAGGATAACGACGATGCCAGATACCGGCTTGTACAGCTATACCAACAACAATCAATCCAAGGAAAACCAGCCAATAAACGGAGCTGGAGATGTGCAGGAGCGGCATAAGTATTTCAGCCCC
>Ga0105095_10000427_pt1 | contig 20382 bp, 15 predicted proteins | sample PPLLak2March2015_2_FD_79180 | JGI IMG/M metagenome (GOLD analysis project Ga0105095, IMG submission 79180) | Freshwater sediment microbial communities from Prairie Pothole Lake near Jamestown, North Dakota, USA - PPLs Lake P8 Core (3) Depth... | ecosystem: Environmental > Aquatic > Freshwater >...
GCCTGCTTAATAAACTATATAAAACTGGAAAAATTGATTCAATCTCTTATAAGCTGTCAATCCTGGAACCTCTTCCTGATAATCCGCTTCCTTTGCCATCTTTGTCTCCTCATTTGCTCAGCAAAGTTTACCAGAACAACAGAGGAAAAAAAATCCGGACTACTCTTGTGAAGAATTTCCAGGAAAGAGCTGAAAATATAGTCGAAAATCATCATGCGACGCTGAAACATAATGAAATCCACAATGCAGCCTGTCTGATACTTGATGTAGAAACAGGTGATGTGCTCGCATATGTTGGAAACACACAGAATCCTGACCAGCCTGAACATGGCAGTGATGTAGATATAATCACTGCTCCGCGCAGTACCGGAAGTATTTTGAAACCTCTTCTTTTTTGCCTTATGCTTAATGAAGGATCTATTCTTCCAGGTACATTAGTCCCTGATATTCCTACACATTATGCAGGTTATTCTCCTAAAAATTTTTCTCTTACTTACGATGGTGCTGTGCCGGCAAAAAGGGCTCTTTCAAAATCTTTAAATATCCCCGCTGTCAGGATGCTGCAACAATTCGGACTTGAAAGATTCCATTATTACCTGACAAAGTTAGGTATGACGACTATTAATAAACCGGCAGATCATTATGGTTTATCTTTGATCCTTGGGGGCGCTGAAGGCACCCTATGGGATATAACTGGCATATTCTGCAGTCTTGCAAGGGTTCTTAAACACTATAATGATTTTGAAGGACAATATTTCGAGCCTGATTTTAAAAGTCCCAGTTATATTCTCGATTTCTCAAGCCGGTTAAGTCCTGATCAAGAAAAACATATGATGAGTGGAAATAATCTTATTGATGCAGGTTCAATATGGTTGACTTTCCAGTCCCTTATAGAAGTCAATCGGCCTGAAAGTGAAGCTGGCTGGAAATATTTCGCATCATCAAATCATGTCGCATGGAAAACCGGAACAAGTTTCGGTTTCAGGGATGGATGGGCAATAGGAACAACGCCTGATTATACTGTTGGTGTCTGGGTAGGCAACGCTGACGGAGAAGGACGTCCCAATCTGACAGGAATTCAGACTGCAGCTCCTGTTTTGTTTGATATTTTCGATTTTCTTCCTTCAGGTCATTGGTTTGATATTCCTTTGGATGAACTCCGTTATATTCCGGTTTGCAAGCAAAGCGGCCATAGAGCCGGCATGTTTTGTACCGAAGTTGACAGCATATTTATCCCGGAACAAGGATTAAACACAAGTCCCTGCCCGTACCATTTAATTGTGCATCTTACAAACGATGGAAAATACAGGCTGAACAGCGATTGTGCTAAAACTTCTGAAATGCTCCATACCTCCTGGTTTGTTCTACCGCCAGTTCAGGAATGGTATTATCAATCGAAAAATCCTGATTATAAACAGCTCCCACCTCTGCATCCTGATTGCTATTCCAATGAAACTATTGCCGAAATGGATCTCATCTATCCAAAGGATAATTCCAGGATTTACATTCCCTATGAGCTTGACGGTACCGAGGGACAGGTAGTTTTTGAAGCCGCTCACAGGATCCATGATGCATCTATATACTGGCACATTGATCATGAATATATCGGCACTACACAATATATTCATCAGATTGGAGTTTGTCCTGAACAAGGAGAGCATATCCTGACACTTGTTGATGAATCGGGCAATATGATTCAAATGAAAATAGAGGTGTTAGCAAGAAAATACTGACTCTTAAACTATTTTGAATTATGAAAAAGAAAAGAATTGTGCGGGGGATCATTATTGCATCAATTTCCATATTGGTGATAATAGGATCATTATCATTGGTTTCATTCAGCAATGATGATTTCAAACTTGTTAAAAGTCTTGAGATTTATTATACACTTTTTCGTGAACTGAATATGTTTTATGTTGATGAAACTGATCCGGAAAAGCTTGTTGAATCAAGTATTGAGGGAATGCTGGAAGAACTTGATCCTTATACAACATTTATACCTGAGTCGGACCAGGAGAATTTTAACTTTATGACCACAGGGGAATATGGCGGGATTGGTGCACTTATTCGCAGAAGCGGTGAATATGCAATTATTGCTGAACCATATCAGGGCTTTCCTGCCGAAAAGAATGGATTAAAAGCCGGAGATACTATTCTCACTATTGACGGGGAATCAATGAAAGGAAAAGAGATTACTTATATAAGCGATAAACTGAAAGGAACTCCTGGAACATCAGTTAAAATAGCTATAAAAAGGATAAATCTTGATAAAGAATTTGAACAGATCCTGGAACGTGAAAAAATCAATATCAATAATGTTCCTTATTGGGGCATGATTGATAAGGAGATTGGTTATATACGGCTTGCAAATTTCACAACAGATGCTGCAAAAGAAGTTAAAAAAGCTATTTCAGAGCTTGAAATAAAATACCAGCTGTCAGGACTAATTATTGATATCAGGGGAAATCCGGGTGGTTTGCTTATTGAAGCCGTCGATATTGCAAGCCTGTTCGTTGAGTATGGTCAGGAAATTGTCAGTACAAAAGGACGGGTTAATCAATGGGATTATGTTTATAAGACCAGAAGTGCACCAGTTGATACCAATATACCTGTGGTGGTCCTGGTCAACAGGGCTTCAGCATCAGCTTCTGAAATACTTGCAGGATCAATGCAGGACCTGGACCGGGGAGTAATCATTGGTCAAAGGACATATGGAAAAGGTCTGGTGCAAACCACAAGGAATCTCGCTTATAACAGCCGGTTAAAAGTCACTACAGCAAAATATTACATACCCAGCGGCAGGTGTATTCAAGCACTTGATTTTTCCAACCGCAACGAGGATGGAAGTGTTGGCCATATCCCTGATTCATTGATATCAGAGTTTACAACTAAAAACGGACGCAAAGTATATGACGGCGGAGGAATTTTGCCTGATATTGAAACAAAACCGCAAAATCTCAGTCAGGTTTCCATATCATTATATACCCAGAATATTATTTTTGATTATGCCACTCTTTTCGCATCACAGCATGATTCCATCCCCAGAGTTAGCGAATTTAATGTCAACGGGGAAATTTACGATGACTTTAAAAATTATGTCCTGAAAAGAAATTTTACCTACTCTACAAAAAGCGAGGAATCACTTAAAAAATTAGTTGAGACCGCCAGGCAGGAAAAGTATTATGAACTGGCAAGTTCAGAATTTTCAGCCCTTGAATCTAAACTGACACATGATAATACTAAGGATCTTTTTCATTTCAGTGAAGAGATCGCTTCCCTGCTTAAACAGGAAATTGTTTCAAGGTTTTATTATCAGAAGGGCAGTATGGAGGCAGCAATAGAGAATGATACTGAAATTAAGAAAGCAATCGAAGTTCTGAAAGATCCTGAAATGTACTATTCATTGCTTCAATTTGAATATCAGGATGTTCACGCTGCTGTAAATTAATAAGTTATTTCAGTGAGCTTCTAACCAGTTTGCACCAGTGCCGGTATCAACTACCAGCGGAATATTTAAAGGATAAGCATTTGCCATCTCATGTACAACTATTTCTTTAACCTGCTCTAATTCCGGTTTATATACGTCGAAAACCAATTCGTCGTGCACCTGAAGAATCATACGGGTAAGGAGATTATTATCCTTTAATTTTTGATGGATCCTGATCATCGCGATCTTTATAATATCTGCTGCTGTTCCCTGCAGAGGAGCGTTAATGGCGTTTCTTTCAGCGAAACCTCGTACAAATGAATTACGCGAATTAATATCGTTCAGATATCTTCTTCTTCCAAGAAGTGTCTCAACATATCCTTTCTCCCTTGCAACCATGATTATATTATCCATATATTCCCTGACACCGGGATAGGATCGGAAATAACCGTCAATCAGATCTTTTGCCTCAGTACGGGAAATATGCAATCGCTGGGAGAGGCCGAATGCAGAAATCCCGTATATTATTCCAAAATTGGCTGTTTTAGCCCTGCTCCGCATTTCTCTTGAAACCTCACTGACCGGAATATTGTATATTTTTGCAGCTGTCGACAGGTGAATATCCTCATTATTGCGGAAGGCATTAAGCATATTCTCATCATTGCTCATATGAGCCATTAACCTTAATTCAATCTGGCTGTAATCTGCCGAAAGCAGCAGATAATCAGGACCACCTGAAATAAAAGCTTTTCTTATTTCTCTTCCTTTCGCATCTCTGACGGGTATATTTTGCAGATTGGGATTATTTGAACTGAGCCTGCCTGTCGCAACGATAGCCTGATTGAATGATGTATGAATTCTGCCGGTATTGGGATTAACCATTTTAGGCAGTGCTTCGACATAAGTTGATAATAATTTTGTTAGGGATCTGTATTCAAGTATTTTCTGTATTATCGGATGTTTGTCTGATAACTCCAGAAGGACCTCCTCACTGGTCGAATAAATTTTTGTCTTTGTACGTTTAGTATCCTTGCTTATCTTCAGCTTATCAAACAGAATTTCACCAAGTTGCTTAGGCGAGGAAATGTTGAATTCCTGCCCGGCCATATCAAATATTTCTTTCTCCAGCTGTCCTATTTCCTTTACCAGCTGAACAGAATAATTTTTAAGGGTATTTATATCCAGTTTCACACCGGTAATTTCTATATCAGAAATAACTTTAATCAGGGGAAATTCAATCGATTCTGCGAGATTTTGAAGTCCTTCCTTTACCAGTCTGACTTTAAATATCTGATATAGTTGCCATGTCAGATCCGCATCTTCACAGGCATATTCAGAGATTATTGCTATTGGCACATCCCTCATATTGCCCTGTTCAGAACCCTTTTTGCCTATTAATTCTTCGATTGCAACAGGCCTGTACTTCAGATAACTTTCCGAAAGATAATTAAGATTATGCCTCAGCTCCGGTTGCAACAGATAATGGGCTATCATGGTGTCAAATACCTTCCCCACTGGAATAACATTGTAGTTATTCAGAACCTGGAGATCATATTTAACATTCTGTCCAATTTTCAGGATCTTCCTATCCTCAAATAATGGAATGAAACTTTTCAACCGATTCAGGGCCTGATTTCTGTCAGGCGGAAATGGAACATAATATGCTTCAAATGGGCTGTAAGAAAATGACATTCCTACCAATGAAGCATTAAGAGGATTAATATCAGTAGTTTCTGTATCAAAACAAAATTCATCTAACCGAGCTAATCTGGAGGTTAATTCAGCTATTTTTTCACTTGTATCACATACAAGGTATTTATGTTCGGTTGTCTTAATTGTCTTTATATCTGTAAAATCATATCCTCCTTCCTTTTCAGGCTGAGTATCAAATAATGAGCCCTGTTGATTGGTTTGCTTTTTTTGAATTTCAGAAGTTTTTTGTTCTATTTCAGCATTTTCTTTTTTTTCTTCTGTAGCTTCTCTCCCATTCTGTGCCCTGTCGCTGTTCAGTATTCGTTCGGCTATTGTCCTGAATTCCAGGTCCTGGAAAATCTTTTTCAATTTATCCTTATTCAGCTTCTTTAGCTCGAATTCCTGCTCCATAAACTGAAAAGGAACATTTGTATCAATGGTCACCAGTGTTTTTGAAAGCATAATCTGGTCCCTGTAATTCATGATGCTTTCTTTCTGTTTTCCCTTTAATTTTTCTGAATTGTTTAATAAGTTTTCAAGGCTTCCGAATTCATTTATTAGTTTTTTAGCTGTCTTTTCTCCAATCCCTGGAGCACCTGGCACATTGTCAGAGCTGTCACCCCATAGAGCCATTATATCAATGACCTGATGCGGATTTTCAGTCTGGAACAGGTCATTTACTTCTTTAACTCCAAGTATTTCAGGTTTCTCACCTGATTTTTTTGGCTTAAACATGAAAATATTTTCACTTACCAGCTGTGTGTAGTCTTTATCAGGTGTCATCATGAACACCTGGAATCCCTGTTTTTCTGCCTGTTTTGCAAGAGTGCCGATTACATCATCAGCTTCAAAACCTTCAACTTCAATGATAGGAATATTAAAGCCATTTATAATCTCTTTAATAACAGGAACTGCTTTTCTTATCTCTTCAGGAGTTTCTTCCCTGTTTGCTTATATGGTGTGTATAGTTTATGCCTGAAGGTTGGCGACGGAGGATCAAAAACAACTCCAATATGAGTGGGACTGTAGTCCTTTAAAATTTCTTCAAGAGTGACTGTAAATCCAAATATTGCAGAGGTATTCAGTCCTTTTGAATTGAACATTTGCCTTTTTATGAATGCATAATAAGCCCTGAAAATCAAAGCATATGCATCAAGCAAAAAAAATTTTTTTTTAGTGTTCATCTCTCACTGGTTATCAGAAGCATACCATTCTGCATAAGAATTTTCAGTTTCGCGTAATCTGACAGAAAATAATTCAATCTTTCCCGGAAGTTTTTCTTTTATTATCCTTGCTATTTCAATTACAAGATTTTCACAGGTTGGCTGATAATCTACAATATAGAATTTATCGAACATTTTGCTGATTTTCTGCAGTTCAGGTCCGCCGGCTTCTGAACTTACCATCACAGAGTGATCAAAATAATCAACAATATTCTCTTCAATAATTTTCTTAAGTTCAGAAAAATCGATTACCATACTGTTTTTTGGATTTGAAGTATCCATTAATGGCCTGCCTATTACAGTTACATATAATTTATAACTATGGCCGTGTATATTCCTGCACGGTCCATCATAATTCCATAATGAATGAGCCATCTCAAATCCAAATTCACTGGTAATTCTGATTCTGGTCATACGCACTTGCTTATACAACCTAAAAGATCTGTAATATTTTCATGTTTAAGGAAATAATAGCTGTTTTTACCATCCCGCTTTGATCCCAGCACACCTTTATCTTTGAGTATCCCCAGATGATGAGAGGTTGTTGATTGCTCAATGTTCAATAGCTCATGAATTTCAGTAACACTAAGTCTCTTTCCCTTCTCAAGCTGGCCCAGAATTGCAATTCTGATAGGATGAGCAATAGCTTTTAACATGTTTGCTGCTTTTTCCAGCTGTTCTGTTTTAAGTTTCTCAAATTTCATTGGTAAATTATTATAGAGGTAAACAAATGCAAATATATAAATATATATGCATTACAATACGAAAAATTCAGTGTCAGATAATAATTCCTGAATATTTCTACCTTTGTTTTTTCAACTGGTATTCCTGATGTCCATACTTGCTGAAATCCGCTGGCCTGTTTCAGAGGAAATGAAATCGTTTGAAATGCATTTCAGGTCCTCCATGAAAAGCAGCCTGCCCCTGCTCGATTTTATTACAAATTATATTTTACGCAGGAAGGGTAAACAGATCCGGCCCTTATTCGTCTTTCTGTCTGCTAAAATGATTGGAAATACATCAAATTCAACATATCATGCAGCCAGTTTTATTGAATTGCTTCACACAGCTACACTGATCCATGATGATGTTGTAGATGAAAGTTTTGAGCGGCGTGGTTTCTTTTCCATTAATGCCCTCTGGAAATCTAAAATAGCCGTTCTGGTGGGGGATTATCTTTTATCCAGGGGTTTGTTGCTTGCCACTGAGCACAAAGAATTTGACTTGCTAAGTATTATGTCCGAACCTGTTCGTGATATGAGTGAGGGAGAACTTATGCAGATGCAGAAATCCCGGAAGCTTAATATAACCAAGGAGGAGTATTTCAATATAATCAGAAAAAAGACTGCAACCCTGATAGCAGCATGCACCGCATCAGGAGCCAGTTCTGTTGGTGCAGACCAGAAGACAGTCGAAGTCTTCAAAAAGTTCGGAGAAAATGTCGGCATGGCATTTCAAATCAAGGACGATCTTTTTGACTACTATAAAAAGGGTATTATTGGCAAACCTACAGGCAATGATATTAAAGAAAAGAAATTCACTCTCCCCCTTATTCATGCTCTTGAAAATGGGAGTTCATGGGATAAAGCCCATATAATCAAATTAATTAAAAGCAATAATATCAGCTCCAGAGAAATACAGGAAGTAATTGATTTTGCTATGGAAAACAAAGGTTTTGAATATTCAGTTGAAAAGATGAACAGTTATAAAGAAGAAGCTCTGAGCCTGATAAGAGATTACCCGGATAATGAGGCAAAGAGATCTTTAACAAGCCTTGTTGATTATGTTATTAACAGAGACAAGTAATCCGTTATTCAGATTATTTTAATTCCTTTTTAAAGCCTTTAGTAAAATTTTTGTTCTGTTTTTGCCAATAAGCAATTGAATTTCCACAGGATCAGCCTTTAATATAGAATCTACAGAACCAAATTTCTTCAATAATTCATCTCTCGTTTTTTCACCGATACCATTGATAGTATCAAGTTCGGATTGCACCATAATTTTAGTCCGTTTATCCCGGTGCAGTTTTATTCCAAATCTGTGAGCTTCGTTTCTTACCTGCTGGATGAGTTTAAGGGTTTCTGAATTTTTATTAATGTATAAAGGCACTTTGTCTCCGGGAAAGTAAATTTCTTCAAGTCTTTTGGCCACTCCTATTATTGCTGTTTTACCTCTTAAATTAAGTTTTTCAAGGCTCTTAGTGGCAGCATTCAGCTGGCCTTTGCCACCGTCAATAATGAGTAACTGAGGTAAAGATTTCTTTTCATCCAGTATTCTTTTATATCTCCTGTAAATAACCTCCTCCATTGACGCAAAATCGTTTGGACCCAGCACCGTTTTTATAGTAAAATGGCGATAATCATTTTTGCTTGGTCTTGCATTTTTAAATACAACACATGCTGCCGCAGGACTTTTTCCTGTTATGTTGGAATTATCAAAGCATTCAATATGAACAGGTTTTTCTTTTAGTCTAAGGTCTTTCATTACTGTACCCAGGATTCTTTCAATCTTTGCTTCAGGCTTTGAGGATTCATGCTGCTTTCTTTTTTCAATCATATTAAATTTTGCATTCCTTTCTGACAGATCAAGCAATTGCTTTTTCTCACCACGGCGTGGAATTGTAAACTTAATATTACCCAGTTTAAGATCTGTTTCCATTGGAACAATTATCTCCTTCGCAGTACTGGCCATTCTCTGTCTTATTTCCACAATTGCAAGTGTCAATAAATCCTTTGCTGATTCATCGAGTTTTTTCTTCAGTTCAAAAGTTTGAGCCTGCACAATTGCTCCGCTTATTATTCTGAGATAGTTAACATATCCTGCGCTTTCTTCCTCAGCCAGAGAAAATACTTCTATATCATCAATTCTGGGATTTACAATCATTGATTTGCTTCGGTACTTTTCCAGAATGTTGATTTTATCTTTAATAATCTGAGCCTGCTCGAATTTATAATCTCTTGAATATGTGCTCATAAGACTTTTTAAATGTTCGATAACCTGAAAAATATTTCCTTTTAATATCTGATGCACATATCTTATGGATTCATCATACTCTGCTGCTGACTGATATCCAACGCATGGAGCTTTACAATTACCAAGGTGATACTCAAGACACACCTTAAACCTCTGATTAACAATATTTTCCGAAGTTAAATTATAATTACAGGTGCGTAATGGAAACAGTTGTCTTATTAAATCAAGAATAGTCCTGACCATAATTACTGATGTATATGGTCCATAATAAACAGATCCATCGCGGATTAGGTTTCGTGTCACGAAAACCCTTGGAAAAGGCTCATTCTTTACACATATCCATGGAAATGATTTATCATCTTTTAATTGAATATTATATCTGGGCTGGTACTTTTTAATCAGGTTATTCTCAAGAAGAAGAGCGTCTGATTCATTTGTAACAATAAAATGTTTAATATCAGCAATTTTTCGCACCAGTATTCTAATCTTGTTATTTTCAGCCTTTGTTTTTGTAAAATATGAAGAAACTCTTTTCTTAAGGTCTCTTGCTTTCCCTATATAAATAACTTCTCCTTTTTTATCAAAAAATTGATATATACCAGGTTTATCAGGCAATACTTCTATCAGAGATTTCAAATAATCCAGATATTCATTCTCCGTCATCATATTCTAATTTTTGCCGGTAAAAAACAAATCAGTGAAACTGAATTTTTTTACGTCAAACAGACCTTTGTCACTTAATTTTAATTCCGGAATTACCAGTAATGCCATAAATGACAATGTCATAAAGGGAGCATTCAGTGATGATCCCATTACTTTTGCTCTTTTATTAAGCCTTGTATATTCATCTGCTATTATATTTCCATCCCTGTCAGTTAATATTCCAGCAATATTTAATTTGATCTCGTCAAATTTACCTTCCTCAGTCAACAATATACCTCCCTTTAATTCAATAAGCCGGTTAATAGCACTTGCAATATCTTCATCACTTACACCAACCGCAATTATATTATGACTATCATGGGCGACAGTACCCGCAATAGCACCTTTTTTTAGCCCGAAACCTTTTATAAAAGAAATAGCAGGAACTGATTTATAATATCTGTTATATACAACGATTTTCAGCAAATCTTTATTGATATCAGTAATTGCTATTCCATCTTTAACTGTTGCTTCTATTAATCTTTTTTTTGTGAACAATTGACCATCGAATGCTTCAATAGTATTTATTTTTCCTGACCTCGCTTTTATTTTCAACTGGCCAGGTTTTATTTTATCACAATTGAATACATTTTTTTCATTTTCTTTAATGCTGTTGATTTTTATTACTCCATTTTCATATACTTTTTTCCCGTCAATATATGTCGCAATTACATTAAAATTTTCTGGGTTGTCAATAATTACAAAATCTGCAGGATCATTCTCTCTTAAAAGTCCTGTTTCAAGATTATAGTGCTCATAAGGATTTAAAGTAGCGGATCTTATTAAATTAAAAAGATCATAACCTGAATCAATTCCCCTTTTAATTAACCTATTAATATGTCCTTCCTTTAAATCATCCGGATGCAAGTCATCAGAACATAGCATAATTTTTTCCGGATACTCTTTTAATAATGGAATCAAATCATTAAAATTTTTGGCTGCGCTGCCCTCCCTGATCAATATTTTCATTCCCTTTTGAATCTTTTCTCTCCCTTCTTCAATTAGTTCTGTTTCATGATCTGTAGATATCCCGCTAGATATGTATTTCATCAGATCTGTTCCGGTCAATCCTGGAGCATGTCCATCTATTTTTTTGTTTAGTTTTATAGCAAGATTTATTTTTGAGATTATGTTTTCATTGCAATTAATAACTCCCGGGAAATTCATTACTTCCGCCAGATATTTAAACTTATAATTGATAAATAATTCTTCAATTTCTTCCAAGTCAATTTTATTGCCGGAAGTTTCAAATTCAGTTGCGGGGACACAAGATGGGACTCCAAAATAGAATTTAAAAGGGACTTTTCCCCCATTTGAATGCATAAGTTTAATGCCTTCAATTCCCAGGACATTTGCAATTTCGTGTGGATCTGAAACAGTTGCAACAGTTCCATGCCTTACAGCCAGTCTGGAAAATTCAGAAGGAACAAGCATTGAGCTTTCAATATGTATATGCGCATCAATAAGTCCTGGAATTACGAATATCTTATATGTATTCCTGGTTGGAGTTATATTTTTTATTCGGCTTCCGGTTACCAGGATTTCACCCGAATAGATCTTCTTGTTTATTATATCAATAATATTGGCACCGATTGTAAATTCCATTGCATTATTGATGAATTAACAGCGGGTATTTCGACCAGGATTATCTGTTTTAATGTTCCACGTGGAACACTGTATTATCACCTTTTCAAACTTAGCGATCTTTTTATCCTTTATTATCTTCCCATATAAACCAGAAGTACGCTAATATCAGCAGGTGAAACACCGCTAATTCTACTTGCCTGTCCTAAAGTTTTAGGTTTTATTCTTTTTAATTTTTGTCTTGCTTCAGTTGAAAGTGACTTAAGCTTTGAATACTCAATCTTCTCATCAATCTTTATCATCTCAAGCCTTTTTATTTTTTCAGCCAGGAGTTTTTCTCTCTTAATATATCCTTCATATTTAATATTTATCTCAGCTGATTCTATAATTTCCCTTTTCCGCGTGCCTAATTCTTCTACCAAGCTTTTTAGTTTTGGTATTTCATTTATTATGTAATCTATTTTTATTTCCGGTCTTGTTACCAAATTAATACTCTTTATTTTTTGTCTTATTTCATTCGTTTTTAACTTCTTCAGTTTAGCATTTATAATTTCAGGTTCTATACTTTCTTTTTTCAATATTGTAATTATTTTGTCTCTCGATTTGATTTTTTCATCCAGCAATTTCATTCTTTCTGCACTTGCCAATCCTATTCCATAACCCAACGGAGTCAGCCTTTCATCTGCATCATCCTGTCTTAAAATTATTCTGTATTCAGCTCTGGATGTAAACATTCTGTATGGCTCATCCACACCTTTAGTAACCAGATCATCTATCAATACGCCAATATATGCTTCATTCCTTCCAAGGATAAATTCTTTTTTCCTGGTGATTTTCAGGTGTGCATTTATCCCTGCCATTAAACCCTGTGCAGCAGCTTCTTCATATCCAGTCGTTCCGTTTATCTGTCCAGCAAAATATAAGTTTCCTATATCCTTTGCTTCCAGAGTGGCTTTTAACTGTGTTGGCGGAAAATAATCATATTCTATTGCATATCCAGGTCTGAATATTTTCACATTTTCCAAACCTTTTATCTTCCTGATTGCTTCTAGCTGAATATCTGCCGGCAAAGAGCTTGAAAATCCATTCAGATAATATTCCTGTGTATTTAATCCTTCAGGTTCAATAAAAAGTAAGTGGTTTTCCTTTTCTGCAAAAGTCACTATTTTGTCTTCAATGCTGGGACAATATCTTGGTCCTATTCCTTTAATTATTCCAGTATATAAAGGGGAATCTTTAAAACCCTTCTCCAGAATCCGGTGAACTTCATTATTTGTGTAGGTTATCCAGCAGCTTCTATGATAAGAAAAATCCAATTCATAATTCAGAAAGGAGAATCTTCCATTTTCTTTATCTCCTTTTTGCTCTGTCATAAGAGAAAAATCAATCGTACGTCCATCTAACCTTGCCGGAGTACCTGTTTTCATTCTGCCTACTTCAAATCCCATACTGTTTAACTGTTCACTTATCCCGGATGAATTAGGTTCCCCTGCTCTGCCTCCGCTTTGATTATTTCTTCCTATATGAATTAAACCATTTATAAATGTTCCATTAGTCAAAATGACAGCCTTTGCAAAAAATCTGGTATTCATCCTGGTATTTACACCGATAACTTTTTTTCCGTTAACTATTATCTCACTTACCATATCCTGCCAGAATTCAAGGTTCTTTGTCCCTTCAAGCATTTCTCGCCATACACCAGAAAATTTCATTCTGTCGCATTGAGCTCTTGGACTCCACATAGCAGGTCCCTTTGACTTGTTCAGCATTCTGAACTGTATCATCGTCTTATCTGTAACTATTCCGCTGTAGCCTCCTAAAGCGTCAATTTCCCGTACTATCTGACCTTTTGCAATTCCTCCCATTGCAGGATTACATGACATCTGTGCGATCTTTGTCATATCCATTGTGATCAGAAGCACTTTTGAGCCCATATTTGCAGCAGCAGCAGCAGCTTCACTTCCAGCATGACCTGCACCAACTACTATTATGTCATATATATCATTCACAATTACAAAATAACAAAATAATTAAAGATTTTCGGATCCTTTTTTATATATATTTCTAAGATAGAAATCTTCCATTTTTTTCATTTCCTTTTTTTCTTTGTTCTGTTTGTCTTTAAATCCTACAAGATGCAGAATACCATGAATAATAACCCTGTTTAACTCTTCTTTTTCTTCGACCTTAAATATAACAGCGTTATCCCTTACTCTTTCCACCGAAATATATAAATCTGCTGATATTTTATCCTTTTCGCTATAATTGAAAGTAATTATATCAGTATAGTTATTCCTGCCAAGATATTTCCTGTTGATCTTCAGAAGATTTGAATCATTTGTAAAGATTATGTTAATTGCACCTATCTTTCTCTTGTGATCAGCCAAAATAAATACAATGCAGGCTGCTATATCTCCCTTTCCCCTAAATTTATAATTAACATAATCTGAAAAGAACCGGATAGCCAATTATATGAGGTTAAAAGTTAGGTTTACTACCCTTCCTTCATTATTGAATACGATTTTATCCGATAGCTTGACCATTAAAAATATCCCCCTACCATTGATTTTTTCAACATTTTCCGGTGCAGTTGGATCCGGAATATTTTTATAGTCAAATCCTTTTCCCTGGTCTTTTATGGTCATTTTCAATTCCTTCCTTGACCAGGAGCATTTTATATCCACATTTTTATCTTCATCCAGTTTATTCCCATGTAAAATTGCATTATTTGTCGCCTCTAAAGTAGCAATCATTACATTTCCGTATTTCTCTGTACTAAGATTACATTCAGTTGATATCTCATCAATGAGCCTTTCAACCATCCTCAGGTTATCCACCTTCGATGATATTACTAATTCCCTTGTCATAGGCAACTGCAAAATAGTATTTAACCTTATACTAAATTTAATTAAAAAAGTTTCTTTTTTTTTATGTTTTTTTCTCCTACAATCTACTCAGCCATTCTTCAGGGTTTTGTTTTTGAAGTTCTTTCCAGATTTCAATATGAAGCGTTGTTATTTTTGTTTCTCTATCAGTATAAATAGTTCCTAATTGTTGTTTTACTTTTATAGTATCACCCTTTTTAACTTTTAGATTAATAAGGCCTTGATATACTGTTAGATAATTTCCATGTCTTATTATAACAGCATAGTTGCCTCCCAGAATTGCGAATACTGTACTTACAACTCCGTCAAACATTGCTCTTGCTTCAGCTCCAGGCACTGTAACAATATCAACACCATTGTTATTAATTGTAATTCCTTTTAAAACCGGATGCGGATGGACACCAAAATGTTCAGTTATTACACCCTTTTCTGTTGGCCACGGTAATCTTCCTTTATTTTCCGTAAAGTTGTTTGAGATTAACTTTTCTTCCGGGGTTAGCTGTTTAGATAGATCAGTGCTTTTTAATCTTTTTGCCTCAGCAGCAATTATTTCAGCAATTTCATTTTCAATTCTTTCACTAATTTTTTTCTTTTCTGCAATTTGTTTCTTTAATTCATTTTCCTTTTTCTTTAACTTAGTAATCATTGTGCTTTTTTGATTTAATTCCCGCTTCAGTATATTGCTTTCCTTCTTTTTTTGCTCTGCAAGATTGATTTTTTCCATTTTTCTCTCTTCCAGCTCAGAAATTTCATTCAGCACCTTTTCCTGAAGATTTACTATTCCATCTGCCTGTTTTCGCCTGAACTTTACAAATTGCTTTAAATATCTAAGCCTTTTATACGCCTGGTTAAAATTCTCTGCAGACAAAAGAAAAATAATTCTGTCATATTTATCCCGGTTCTTATACGAAAATAAAATAAGCCTTTCATATTCTCTTTTCAATACCTCAAGGTCTTGCTCCATGTTCACAACAAGCTTTGATTTTTCTAATATTTCTGCATCCAGTAATTCAGTTTCTTTTTCAATTGATTCAATAAATTGTCCCCGCAAATTTATCCTTCTGTTTATTATCTGTATCTGGCCAATATTTTCCTTTTTGGATTCCTGAGTTTGCTGAAGAAGATTTGTTGCATTTTCAATTTCTTCCTGTGTTTTCCTCTTTCTTTCTTCCAGCTCTGATTTTGTTTGTGCAAAAGAAAAATTAGCTGTTAATCCATTAATAATTAGGCATATAACTAAAAGATTATATTTTAACCTTTTATTCATTAATAATCAATAATTGCTTCCTCATATTTGACCGGAATTATGACTTCAGCATTAATCTTTTCATTAATTACAATATTCCCAATATCCATCAGGATATCTATTTTCTTTGCAGTGCCGATAATTTTTATTCCAATTTCATAGGGTAAAACAAAATCTTCTATCTTATTAAAGTTTCCATATGAAATATTGATATCTATATGATTTATATTATCCGCAATATCATTACTTTCTGTTAACAAATTCTCATACTTTGTAATAATATTCTGACTTGATTTAACTAATTCATTTTCTATCATTTCATATTGCAACTTTACCAGGTCGTCTTCTTTAGTTATTCTCTTTTTCAGTTTGTTATTATCTTTTCCCATGCTATAGATAAATGGCCTTCCAGCAAGAATAGATTCAATATCATAATAATCACCAATAAAATTGTACCTTTTTGTATTTCTCTCTATACTTGTATAGAAGTATGTTTTTTCTAACCGGTCAAGCACAAGTATAGTATCTTCAAAACAAAATATTCTCGAAATTTCGTATCCCAATATAGGTATCAATGATATTACAATTACACTGTCCCTTATAATTGCAATTGATCCGCCCGACTTGAACTGTTCACCATCAATATTCACCGTAAAATTAACCCCGCTCATTTTTATTGTCTTAATATCCTTATTGGCTGATAATATTAAATTTTCAAGTTCAGCCTCATTTATTTTCTTTCCATATTCCTGAATTATAATCTTTTCCTTTGGTTTACATCCAAAGAATATCGTTATCAGAAATACAAATAATATCCCTGTTTTTTTATTTATTATTCTCAATTGCTTTAATTTTTTTAGCTACACTTTCCATTTTATTTCCTTTTTCAACTGACAATTTCCAGTATTTTACAGCTTCCGTTTTTCTGCCAAGCTTTTCCAATATATCACCATAATGCTCAAGTATATCAGCATCTCCCGATATATTAAACTTAACAGCCCTTTCTATGTATTCCAGTGCCTTTTTATAATTTCCCTGGTTAAATAATATCCAGGCATAAGTATCAAGATATGTATAATTTTCAGGCTCAGCCATAATTGTTTTTTTGCTCATTTTTTCAGCAACTTCAAGCTTTGCCTTTCTTAAAGACAGAAAATAACTGTAGTTATTAAGTATAAGAAGATTTTCCGGATCCAATTTTAAAGCCTTTTCATAGTAGTTATCGGATCTTTCGTGATTCCCCATACCTCTATATGCCTCAGCTATAAGGGAATAAAATTGTATTTCCAACGATTTGTTATTTACAATGTACTCCAGTCCCTTTTCAATGACTTCTATGGCTTCGCCATTTTTCCCCATTTGTATAGCTGAATTTCCTTTAAATAAATATAATATAGGTTTATCCTTAAAGATTTTAATAGCTTCGTCGCTTTTGTTATATACATTTTCATTATTTCCAAGAGTATTTTCAATAAAAATAACCTGCTCCCAGATAAAATAATTGTTTTTCTCTACAGATAGGACATAATCATATTCTTTAAGCGCCTCTTCATACTTGTTGTTCTTTACAAGATAATCAGCATATGCTGTCCTAACCTTATAATTTTCAGGATATAATTGCAGTAAAACATTTATTAGCTGACCAATATTTTCGTTCTCTGCCTTAAATTCCTTTTCATTTGTCAGATACTCTATCATTACTTGTAATTTCTGATCCGCCGCCACTTTTTCATTTCTGAAAATTTTATCCAGTACTTTATATTGTTCTTCAGTTTTCCCAATATCTCTCATAAATTCCGCATATGATAAAATTGCCATCAGATTATCCGGTGCAACTTTAAATATCTTATCATACGTTTCCCGGGCTTCCTGATTCATACCAGCAGAATTATATAGTTCAGCCAGCAGGCCCAGATATCTTATTTCATCCGGCATTAATTCAACCAATTTCAATATTTCATTAATAGCCAGATCCACTCTTTTAGTCTGTACATAAATCTGTTCCCTGAGCATTGAAACGGGTTCTGAAATGCCATTTTCCTTTTCGATCCTGTTTAAAATCTTAAGAGATTTATCATATTCTCCATCTTCGGCATAAATTCTTGCCATTTCAAAATTTATTTCAACTTTTTCAGGCCATTTTTCAAGTATCTTTTCATAAATTATTTTGGCACTATCTTTATCATTATTAAACATATAAAGCTGTGCAAGTTGTATTTTATACCAGTAGTTCTCATCATTAATCTCAACAGCTTTTTTTGCATATGTTACAGCTCTCTCATAATTTCCGGTCATTAACAAGATATTACCAATCTGATAATATGCCATATCGCTTTCGTTGTTAACCTGGATGCATTTTTCGTATAATGAAATTGCCTGCTTGAAATTGCCAAACAATTTTTGCTTTGTAGCTTCTGTTAGAATATACTCATAATCAATTCTTTGTGATTCTCTTAGCACATTTTTTCTTTCAGTACTTCCAGTAATTTCTTTCCCTGTATGGCAGCCATAAATCAGACAGTAAGCCGAAATTAATAAGCAGATTCTATATTTTTGAATTAAGTTCAGCATTGATTTCTTATTTTCCAGTATGCCCGAAACCACCCTCTCCCCTTTCTGTATCTTCCAGTCTTTCAACATTTACCCATTCTGCTCTTTCATGCTTACTTATTATCATCTGGCATATTCTCTCACCATCCTTAATTATGTATTCCTTATCAGACAGATTAATCATTATAACACAGATCTCTCCTCTGTAGTCAGCATCTATTGTACCAGGACTATTCAGAACCGTTATTCCGTATTTTACTGCAAGACCGCTTCTAGGCCTTATCTGAGCTTCATATCCCTCAGGTAATTCAACAAACAAACCTGTTGGTACCAGTATTCGTTCAAGAGGTTTTACTGCTATTGGCGCATCAATGTTTGCAGGCAGATCCATTCCGGCTGATAAACCAGTTTTATATTCTGGTAAATTATGCTTAGAACGGTTAATTATTTTTATTTTCATAACCAGTTAATCAGTTTTAAGTATCACAGACCTCGGATTTTTTCTTTCCATGATTAAAACAACAATTATATAAAACATAAAAAGTACAGTATGTATTGCCATTTTCATTCCTGAATCCAAAATATTTAACCATTTTGCAAAGATAAATATCACGACAGGTAAAACAGCATATAATAAAATGGCTTTCATATCATATCCGATCCTGTAAAATTTCTGCCCCAGGAAATAAGAAACTATTACCATTGTTGAATAACATATAAGGTGAGCCCAGGCTGAGGCTGTATATCCATATTCCGGGACGAAAATCCAGTTTATTACCACTGTGATCATAGCTCCGCCTGTTGTAATTAAAGCACCATAAAGTGTAAGATTTTTTAATTTATACCATATCGACAGATTAAAAAAGACTCCCAATAAAAATATGGCATACAATATTACAGGAACGATATACAATCCAGCATAATAGTCTTTACCAATAAAGTGCTTGAAAATATCAATATATAGAGTTACCATCAGAAACAATATCATGCAAGCTATAACAAAATATTTCATTACATCCGCAAAAAGTACCTGTGCACCTGTTTCTTTTGCTTTTGAAAAATAGAATGGTTCTGCAGCAAATCTGAACATCTGAATAAATAGCTGCATTAACACAGCAATTTTATAGTTTGCACCATAAATACCTAATTGTTCGAGTGGTTTTAAATTGTCCGGTATAAGGTGCTTTAGCATAATTCTGTCAAGTGCCTCATTGATGGACCCGGCAAATCCAGCCACAAGTAGGGGCAGAGAATATAAAATTAATTCTGTCCATAATTTTTTACTGAATTTTATTTTCACCCTCAAAATTTCATCCAGCAGCAATATAAGCGTTACCAGACTGGCAATCATATTTGATATGAATACATACCCAACACCAATGCTTTCATCGTAAATCCTTGATATAATGTCGTATTTCTCATTAAGATTATACTTTGGAATAAAGTATAAAAACATGAAATTCAGGGCTACATTTATTATTACGCTGACTATTTTAATAGATGCAAATTTCAGAGCTTTATTCTTTTGCCTGAGCCTGGCAAAAGGAACAGCTGTAAATGCATCTACCCCTACAATAATGCCAATCATAACAAAATATTCCCTGTTTTCCGGATAGTCAAGGATATATGCAATCTCACCGGAAAAAACAGATACTACGGTAATAAATAATGATGACGTTATAAACAATGAGATCAGCGATGTAGTAAAAACCTCATCAGGATCCTTATGATTTTCTGCATATCTGAAGTAGCCGGTCTCCATTCCGTAAGTCAGTATGACCATTAAGAAGACTATATAGGCATAAAGCTCTGTAACTACTCCGTATTCGCCAAGCTTAAAAATCCGGGTAAAAAAAGGTGTAAGTATTGCATAATTGAGAAGTCTCGGTACAACAGTCCCCATCCCATATATTGCAGTCTGGCCGAATAATTGTCTGATCGGGTTCAATACAGTAATTTCTTATATGATAAAGATATTATCATGGTTGATACTTCATTTGATTTCACTTTAAATTTAATGAACAATAATTTCTTCAAGTGCAGATTTTATTTCCGGATATTTGAAAATATAACCTTCATTTATAAGCTTTTCAGGCAGAA
>Ga0105095_10000428_pt1 | contig 20373 bp, 17 predicted proteins | sample PPLLak2March2015_2_FD_79180 | JGI IMG/M metagenome (GOLD analysis project Ga0105095, IMG submission 79180) | Freshwater sediment microbial communities from Prairie Pothole Lake near Jamestown, North Dakota, USA - PPLs Lake P8 Core (3) Depth... | ecosystem: Environmental > Aquatic > Freshwater >...
ATGCGCTCCGGTGCTCGGTGCTCTTGCTCCCTGCTCGGTCGCTGGCGGGATACGGGAGCATGAACCGGTGATAGACGGCCACAACGCCGAAGAGCACGGCGGCGAATCCGAAGCAGAGCGCCCAGCTGCCGGGTATGTTGCCGGTGCTTACCTCCAGGCGGCCGGCGAGCCACACGATGAGCCCCTGGCCGAAGATCATCGCGAAACGGTAGAACGTTGAGCGGATGCCGACGAACAGCGCCTGATCGTCTTTGCTCAATGCGAGCATGTAGAATCCATCGGCGGCAATATCGTGCGTGGCGGACACAAAGGCGGCCGCAAAGAAGGCGATAAGCGTGACGGCAAAGAACACAGGGAGCTGGATCACCGCAGCGACAAGTCCGAGACAGATGGTCATGGCAAACTGCGTGCCGAGAATCCATATTCTCTTGGTCGCGTGCGTGTCAACGATCGGCCCCCAGAGCATCTTCAATACCCACGGGAGATACAGGAAGCTGGTCCAAAACGCCAGTGTGGCGTTGTCAACGCCCATCCTCTTATAGAAGATCACCGATACGGCGTTGATGAGGATGTAGGGGACGCCCTCTGCGAAGTAGAGCGTCGGGATGAATGTCCAGGGATTGCGCGAAGTCGCTTTATTGAGGGCCATGAGAAGTACTATGAGGGTGACGGAAGAGGGAACATCACTGATGGAAGATAGTGAAAAGCAATCTGATTCGCCACAGCAAACATGAGACCACGAGGAGAAGATATGAATACCAAGATCACCGCCTGCATTCCGTACAGCGGAAATGACGCTACACGCCGGACAGTGGAGCAGCTCAGAGAGTCCGGATGGGTTGAACACGTCATACTGTTGGCTGGGGCTGACACTCCCTCGTTAGAAGGCTGTGTGACGCTGCCTGTCGATGCCGTGACCTCCGCGGCCACGATGCGGGCCATGACAGCGGCTCTTCGGACGCCCTATTGCCTCTTCCTGCTCCATGATACGCAAATCGAATTCGGGCAGTTCGGCATCGAACGGTTCGTCCGAATTGCGGAGGCGACCGGCGCGGGCCTTGTATTTTCCGACTACTATGACATGAAAGAGGGGAAAAGGACGCCCCATCCCGTCATCGAGTATCAGGCGGGGAGTTTGCGCGATGACTTCAACTTCGGTTCGGTGGTGCTCATGGATGCGGCAAGGCTGAAGAACGCCATGGCCGATCTCGGTCGCAAACGTTACCGGTTCGCCGGATGGTATGCATTGCGACTTGCAATGACCAGACGCGCGCCTTTCGTCCGCATCGCCGAATTTCTGTACAGCAAGGTTGAGAGCGACGTGCGGAAATCGGGTGAGAGACTCTTCGACTATGTTGATCCCAGGAACCGCCAGGTGCAGATTGAGATGGAGGAAGCGGTGACGGCACACCTGAAAACCGTCGGCGGATACCTTGCTCCGAAATTCACGAAGGTTCGTCCCGACGAGGGCACCTTCCCTGTGGAGGCGTCGGTCATCATCCCGGTACGCAATCGTGTGAAAACGGTGGGAGACGCCGTGGCGTCCGCGTTGCGGCAGCAGGCACCCTTTCCCTTCAACGTAATCGTGGTGGATAACCACTCGACTGATGGGACGACCGATGTGTTGCGCACGGTCGCCAGCGGCGACGAACGTCTGGTGCACATCATCCCCGTCCGGGAGGACCTGGGCATCGGAGGATGCTGGAATGAGGCGGCGCATCATGCGCTGTGCGGACGGTTTGCGGTGCAGTTGGACAGTGACGATATGTACAAGGATGAAACAACGATACGGAGGGTGGTGGAAGCGTTCCGGGCGGAACGTTGCGCAATGGTCGTGGGGACATACCAGATGACCAATTTCGCCCTCGAGCCGATACCTCCAGGCATCATTGACCACAGGGAATGGACGCCCAGGAACGGTCGGAATAACGCATTACGCATCAATGGTCTCGGGGCCCCGCGGGCGTTCTTCACACCCGTGTTGCGGCGGATCAAGATCCCCAACGTCAGCTACGGCGAAGACTATGCGCTCGGACTTGCCATCTCACGTGAATACCAGATCGGTCGCATCTACGAACCGATCTATCTCTGCCGCAGATGGGAGGGGAATTCCGATGCGGATCTTGACATCACCAAGTTGAACGGATTCAATTTCTACAAGGACAAGATACGGACGCTGGAGCTTATGGCCCGGATCAATGTGATAAAGCGGAGGGCCAATGAGGCAAAGGCCGGCAAGACGACAACCAGGAAACGCTCCAAGGGAAGAACCCGCCGGTGAAGTGATGACTACACATCACCAGGATGCTGCAGCACATGTTGTCATCGCACCGAAGGAACTGGAGAGCTTCGGTGCGGGAGAATCGTTCTCATCCATCAGCGCGGCACTGCTAAGCCAACAGCGCGAAACCTGGCCGCTCCTCCGGAGCGGTTACGCCGGTCTGGAATCCGTACAGACGCGCAGCTTCGGGATCGACGGCTGTGTAGTCAAAGTGCAGTTCAATCCCGGACGGATCACTTCGTCGGCGGCCAAGGTCGATGAGAAGTCGATTCGCGAGAGACGGTGCTTTCTCTGTCTTGCACACCTCCCGGCGGAGCAGCGCGGTGTGGCATTCGGGGATTCGTATGTGATCCTCTGCAATCCCTTCCCGATATTTCCCGAGCATTTCACCATTCCTCATCGCGAGCACATTCCGCAGCGTATTGACGGATCGTTCGACGTGCTGCTGGATCTGGCAAAAGCGATGGCAGGCCGGTACACCCTCTTTTATAACGGTCCGCGTTGTGGCGCCTCGGCTCCCGACCATCTGCACTTCCAGGCGGGGCTGAAAGGATTCATGCCCGTGGACACCGAGTATCCGGAGATCATCCGGCGGAACGGCCGGTTGCTGAAGGAGTCGGATGAGTATCGTGTCCTGGCGGTGGACGGATGTCTCAGACGGTTCATCGCCCTGGAATCCTCATCCCGGCCGATACTCGAACGGGAGTTTGCAGGCCTCCTCTCCCGGCTCTCGGGAATCCTTTCCGACAAGGAAGAGCCTATGCTCAACATCCTGGCTTCGTATGAGAAGGAATGGAGGGTGCTTGTGTTCCCGCGGGCAAAGCACCGCCCATCTTTTTTCTTCGCTGAAGAGGACGAGAGAATCCTCATCAGCCCGGCCGCGGTTGACCTCGGGGGTGTATGCATCACCCCGCTGGAACGAGATTTTCAACGCCTGACCCGTGATCACATCACCGGGATGTTTCAGGAAGTGTCGCTGGGGAAACGGGAGTTTGAAGAACTCGCGCGTTCTGCGGATCACTGGTAGAGGTGATATTTCAGTGAGCGCGTTCTGAACGCCGCCGCCTTCGTCATGAAAGCTTCCTGGACATCCGCATACAGCATCTTTGCACTGAACGCCTTCCGCACTTTGTCCGATCCCATAACCTTGTCGAACATCCCGAGACGGGACGCATCTGCGAGTTGAAAGGGGTTCCTGTCCGGATAGAGTTCGTTATGCACCTGGAGAAAGCGGAATTGCATACCGAGCAGGTCCACCTTCTGTTCATCCGTGAAGTGGATCTGCACCCCGTGGAGCGCTTTCCCGGTCGACTTTCCGTAGAATGGCTTGAAAGTGACAGGGCGGAATATCACGCCGTCCAGATGCAGCCCGTTCATGCGTTCGGCCATCTGTGCCGGGTCGATCCATTCGGCCGCAAAGACCTCGAACGGCAACGTATACCCCACACCCTCTGAGATTACCCCGAGCTCACCCAGCACACCGGTGCTCACGTAGTGCATTGCGGTACTCCCGTGGGGAACATGCGGAGACGCGGGTACCCACCGCAATCCTGTTTGTTCGAATACCATGGAACGCTTCCAGCCTTCCATGGGCACGACCTGCAGTGAACACCGCACGCCGCCTGCAAGCATGCCCTCGCTGTTGAGCATCTGCGCCAGCTCGCCGCACGTGAGCCCGTAAACATAAGGGATGGCGAACTGGCCCACGAATGACTCCCATCCCGGTTCCACCAGACTCCCTTCCACGCGCAGTCCTCCCAGTGGATCCGGGCGGTCAAGCACGAGGAACGGGATCTTCTGTTCGGCCGCGGCTTCCATTGCCTTGCCCATCGTGCTGATATACGTGTAGGAGCGGCATCCGATATCCTGGATATCGTACACCAGGATGTCAATACCCTCCAGCATCGTGGGTGTGGGTTTCCGGGTTGCACCGTAGAGTGAATACACGGGAATGCCTGTCCGTTCATCGGTGTACGTATCGACCCTGTCCCCCGCGGCGAAATCGCCGCGGACACCATGCTCCGGGCCGAAGAGCGCGACAAGCTGCACTCCGGTGGCATCATGCAGTATATCAATTGTCGAGCGGAGTGACGCGTCTACTCCGGTGGGATTGGTTATCAGGCCTACTCGTTTGCCTTTGAGGAGATCGAAATTCCTCTCACGGAGCACTTCGATGCCGGTCTTGACCGCCGGTTCGCCACCGGGGGCATTCAACGAAGCGGCACAGAGTACTATGGTCAACATGACGAGCGTGCGCATACAGTCTCCCATAAATGAGGATGAATACTTCGCGTAAGCTACGGACGTGCGCGTACATTGTCAACCGGCGTCACCTTGATTGTCGCCATACCATTCGGTACATTTTATACTGAGTGCTTACGTCTTCCCTCTGAACTCTCCCGGAGATGTCCATTCCATGAGTGCGAAGCCCGTCTTTGTTCTCGGTGCCGATGGTGGAGGCACAAAGACCCTGGGAGTTCTCGCTGACGACGAGGGAAATGAGCTGGCACGGTTCCAGGTCGGGCCCGGTAATCCGAATGTTGTGGGTGTCGAGGGGGCGGCGGTTAACATACTAGACCTCGTGGCCGCCTGTTGTCAGCGGGCGGAGGTCCGACCCTCTTCTCTGGGCACAATCGTCTGTGGTCTGGCGGGGGTTGGAAGTCTGGCAGTGCGCGACCGTCTTGCAGAGGTATTGCGTGTGGGAGGAATTGCGCGCGGTTGGGAGCACTTGCGATTCGTCTTAGAAACTGACGCTCGCATCGCACTTGAGGGGGCGTTCGGAGGGGATGCAGGAATCGTGGTCATCGCCGGCACGGGATCCAGTCTCATCGGCAAGCTGCCCGATGGCAGCGTCACCATGGTGGGTGGGTGGGGGAGGTTGCTGGGTGACGAGGGGAGCGGGTTTGCAATTGGGTTGGAAGCAGTTCGTGCTGTGGCGCGTGACATCGACCAGCGAAGCGAGGCAGGGATGCTTCGCTCCATGTTTGCTGAACGGTGCGGTTGGGGAGGGCGCGATGCCATCATAGCCGCAATATATCAGGAAAAATATGACGTTGCCTCTCTTGCGCCGGTCGTGCTCGAGGCGGCAGGGAACGGTGACCCGACGGCAAGGGCAATTCTCGTGGCCGCCGCCGGCCAGCTCATCGACCAGCTAGGCGCGATGGTAAAGCGCATGGGGTCACTACCGTCGGTGGGTGTGGTCTTTGTCGGGGGACTGATAGAGCACGAAACTCTCTACTCACAGATCGTTGCTGATGCTGTCCATCAACGGATTCCGCAGGCCAGGATTCATCCTGCAAAGTTCCCTCCGGTCGGCGGCGCGGTCATTATGGCATTGAATCTCCAGGCGAGGAAATAGATGCGTGCAGTGAAAACGTACGGACCAACAGGTCTTGTCGTTCTTGTTTCGGTTGTCATCCTTTCCTGCGCACCGGGCGGTGTCGCACCTCTGCCGGAGCGCGTCGTCCCCGTTCCGGTGCCGCCCAAGCTATCGTGGGTCGACAGTGTCCTTGCCGGGATGACCTTGGAAGACCAGGTGGGACAGCTCGTGATGATCGGTGTGTACGGCCACTACTTTAGCTCAGAAAGCGATGAGTATGCCCGTCTGGTACACCTGGTGAGGGAGCGGCGCGTGGGTGGAGTTGTCTTGTGGCCGGGGGACGTGATGGCGGCGGCGGTGCGGCTGAATTCGCTTCAGCGACTCGCCAGTGTCCCTCTGCTGGTTAGTGGGGATTTTGAGCGCGGTGTCGCCATGCGAGTTCGTCGTGCAACGCCATTCCCGGACGCCATGGCCGTTGGTGCCACCCGCGACCCCCGCCTTGCCTATGATGTCGCTTACGCCATCGCACGCGAGGCCCGTGCCATCGGCGTGCACCAGAATTTTGCTCCAGTTGCCGACGTGAACACCAACCCGTGGAATCCCGTTATAAATACCCGTTCATTTGGTGATTCGCCGGCTCTCGTCCGGGAAATGGCAGCCGCTTTCGTCCGTGGATCGTTGGATGGTGGCGCGTTGCCGACTGTGAAACACTTCCCCGGCCATGGTGACACCGGCGTGGACTCGCATATGGAATTGCCCGTCCTGCAACTGACCAGAGAGCGATTGGACTCTGTCGAGCTCGCGGCCTTTCGCGGCGCAATCGAGGCTCATGTACCTTCGGTGATGATCGCACACATTGCCGTTCCTGTGCTGGATTCAGTGAACGTGCTTCCGGCGTCACTCTCCCGGACCATCGTGTCGGAAGTATTGCAGAAAGAGATGAACTTCCGGGGCCTGGTGATCACGGATGCGCTGGATATGCAGGGGGTGACGCGCGGGTATTCCGCTGCAGAATCCGCAGTCCGGGCCGTGAAGGCCGGCGTTGACGTCGTGCTCATGCCGCCCGATGAAGAGTCGGCGATTGCCGCACTGGTTTCTGCGGCGCGTTCGGGAGAGATCACGCGGGAACGGTTACTGACATCGGTGCGCAAGATTCTCACAGTGAAGCAGCAACTCGGACTTGACACAGTGCGGACGGTCGACGTCGATCGGATCGACCGGGTGGTCGGTATCCGTGCGCATCAGATGCTGGCGCGGACGGTTGCCCGCAATGCCGTGACATTGCTGCGGAACCGGAAGGCGATCCTCCCGTTGCAGCCCTTCGGCCGCCATCGCGTCGTGTCGGTGGTTCTGAGCCATTCTGACGATTACCGGTCGGAAGTGCATCGCCCGGGTGCGCACTCCACGACCCAGCAGGTGGGAAGCTACTTCCATCAACTCCTGCAGCGCCGGAACGGGAGCATCGAAGTGTTGCGTCTTGACCCCCGGAGCAACGATGAGGCAATGAAGTATGCCGCCGCCCGTTTGCGGCGAGCGGATATGCTGCTGTTGCCGGTATTTGTGAAAGTCCGCTCTTCGTCCGGACGAATCACGATGCCTCCGCAACTTCTGCCGTTTCTCAAGCGCGTCGAGGCGGAGGATGTGCCAACGGCCGTCGTGCTGTTTGGCAGCCCGTATCCCGCGGCGCGGTTCCCCAAGGCGGATGTTCTGATGTGCACCTATGGTGACACGGAACCGCAGGTCGAAGCCGCAGTCGAAGCGCTCTTTGGCGAGATCCCGATTGGCGGGAAACTGCCGGTCAGCATTCCGGAAAGTTACGTTGCCGGGACGGGTCTGGTCATTGCTATGGACCGTTTGCGCAGGGACGATCCGGCGGCAGCCGGTTTTGAGCCCGGCAAATTGCGCAAACTGGATGATATCGTTGAAGCGGCAATCGGGGATTCCGCATTTCCGGGTGCACAGCTGGTCGTGGTGAAGGATGGGGTCATAGCGTATGCCAGTGCATACGGCACGCAGACCTATGATATCGCTGCGCCACTGATCGACGACAGGACGCTTTTTGACCTGGCTTCTGTCAGCAAAGTGATCGGCACAACGGCCGCGGCAATGAAGCTGTATGACCAGGGTAAGTTGCGGATGGATGACCGGGTGGCCACGTACCTGCCGCAGTTCACCGTCGGCAAAAAGGCGGAAATTACTATCAGACACCTCCTCACACACAGAGCCGGATTCCCTCCCTTTAAACGGTTCTTTCTTGTGTGCAAAACTGCAGCGGAAGCACTGGACTCTGTTCTTGCGACCGAATTGCTCTGGAACCCGGGTGACACCACCGTGTACAGCGACATCGGGATGATCACGATGGGCAAGGTCATCGAGAAGATCGCCGGTATGCCGCAGGATAAGTTCCTCGAGTCGGAGTTCTATGGTCCACTGGGTATGAAACATACTCTATACAATCCACCCCGCGAGGTATGGGAGAATGTGGCGCCCACGGAAATCGACACGCTCTGGCGGAAAATGCTCGTGCGGGGGATTGTGCACGACGAAAATGCAAACATACTCGGGGGGGTGGCAGGCCATGCCGGTTTGTTCTCCACGGCTTCGGACCTGGCGGTCTACACTCAGATGCTCCTGAACAAAGGAACCTATGCGGGGGTCCGCTATTTGTCGGACAGCACCGTCGAGGCTTTCACGGCCAGACGGGTGGGGCGGGAGGACCGCTACCTTGGATGGGACATGAAGTCCCCGACAGGTTCCTCGGCCGGCTCGCTTTTTTCTCCGTCATCGTTTGGGCACACGGGGTTCACCGGTACGTCAGTGTGGGTTGATCCGGATCGCCGGATCAGTCTGATACTTCTGACTAACCGCGTGCATCCGACACGCGCAAACACGAAGATTTCCCGGGTGAGGCCGGCGATCGCCGATGCGGTCATCCGGGCTCTCGCCGAACAGTAAGAGCGCACTCATCCAGGGATTCCACCTTCATGGGTTTGACCCGGTCGGCAGTCTTCGTGACCTTTTGGCTTCCGTATTCCCTCCTGTTTGCGCACTATGCTGAGCCGAACGGGATGTCCCAGGACCTTGTGCGCGCCGTCCCCAGTCAGTCGTTTGCTGCGGGTGACTTGCATGCACTCATGTTCGGTGACCTCTGGCGCGAAGCCTGGACAACGGAAGTGTCTGTGGAAGGATTTGCCCCCCAGGGAAAAGAAGAGCCTCGCTATACTTTCCGTTCGCTGCGACTGGATCCTGCAGACGTTTTCCCTCCCGATGTCCTAAAGGGATTTTCCCCGGATTTGCTGGACGACCTGGTGGCCGGCACTTACCCCTACGCCGATGTGATTGTGGACCGTCTCAGTGCTGCCCTGGATCTCCCGGCGCGCGACTCCCGGATCGCAGTGATTCCTGCAGGATCACCGAATGGAGCCAGTGCTTCTGAAAACCCAAGCCGGATGGGTATCCTTTCTTCTGCAATACCTGCCGACCGCGATACGAAATTGTGCGATACGCCGACTGTCCTGAAGTTTGCCGGCGGGAATCCGGATGAAAGGATTGACGTCTTGCAGGTGCTCAAGATCCGGTTGATGGATCTCCTGCTGAGCTCATGGTGCGATGCCTCAGCACAATGGAGATGGACGCCGACCGAAGTTCAAGGCATCAGGATCTGGAAGCCGGTCGAAGTTCCCCACCCCCTGGCATTCTGTCGGTACGACGGTGCGTTGTCAATCGGCTCAAGGTTTATGGTCGCACCGTTGCCAAGTTTCTTTGACGATTATCCCGATATCAAGGATCTTACCTGGCATACCCGTCATCTTGACAGAGGTCTCCTCTCCTCTTTGTCAAGGCATGCGTTTGATTCTTTGGCGGCATTTATTGTCCGGCGCATAACGGATTCTGTGATGCAGAGTGCATTCGAGACAATCCCTCCGGAGCGCCGGGCTGCTGATGGTGCCCTATTGGGCGGGTTGTTGCAGAGCAGGCGCGCGGACTTATGCAGGCTGGCGGAGGATTACTATGACCTGCTGGCACAGACAGTGGACATTCGCGCCACAACGGCGACGGAGTGGATTGAGGTAACCCATCATGACACTGCCCGGCTTTCCGTTGAAATCTATGCGCGAACACCCGGTGGCACCAGGGACAGCACACGCTGTTCGTTTTCGCGCACATTCCTGTCCTCGGAGACCGATGAGGTGCGGTTGTACACCGGAGGCGGCAACGACTATGTGCACATGAGCGGCGCGCACATGAGTGGAGTGGGGCTCCGTCTGATCACCGATGGCGAGGTCAGTAAGCCCCACGGGGGGGACAACCCGGAAATCTTCGATCAGGATGTCGAGTCCGAAGGTGTTGATCTTGATGAGGATGTGTTGGTGAAGAAGCCCGCAGCTTCGGAGGACCGTGGATCATCGTGGCAATTTGGAGTAATGCTGGACTATCATGACGAGTACGGCCCGCTCATCGGTTGTGGTCCGGTTTACTACCGTTACGGATTCCGTGCGGTCCCGTATGCATGGATGATCAGTGCGATTGGGGGGTACGCCCCTGTCGAAAGAACTGGACGCCTCCGGCTTCTCTTGGACACGCGCACTTTGATCACCGGGGCCAGTTTTAGGTTGAGCGCCCTGGTGTCAGGATATGAGATGTCGAGCTTCTTTGGGGTGGGGAATGAAACGGAACTAGAGGAAGGCCGGGGAATTGAGTACTACAGACCGCACCTGCGGGAATATCGACTGGCATCGTCGTTATATCTCCCGCTGTCATCGATTGTACAACTGGGAGTGTTAGGCTCGGCGAACTATGTGCGTGCGGATGACCGGGCAGACCGTTATGTGAACAGCATCCGCCCGTATGGAGTTGACGGACTCGGTTACTTCGGTGTTGGCGCGGCGGTGCAGGCTGATTCACGTGATGAGCCCGCGTATCCACAGCACGGTTTCTTCTTCCGCGTCGGCGGGACGATGTATCCCGCTACCCGCGGTCTCACCGGGCCGTTCAGCAGGAGTCAGTGTGATCTGCGTGCGTACTTCGGTGGGAGTGAGACACCTGCCCTTACGATGGCTTTCCGGATGCGGGGAGAGAAGGTCTGGGGCGATGTTCCGTACTTTGAGCAGGCGAATCTCGGCGGGTGGAACGCGCTACGTGGACTCACACCGGGACGGTACATCGGTGATGCGCTTATCCTCGGGACTGTGGAGCTGCGTGCATCACTCTGGCGCTTGAACTTCATTGTCCCTTCGACACTTGGAGTTTCCTGCTTCGGTGAATCGGGGCGTGTGTTCGTTGAGGGTGAAACCTCGTACCGCTGGCACGCGTCTTATGGCGGGACGGTCTGGGTGGCCCCTTGGTCGAGGGACAATACAATCAGTGTTATGGTGGCGGGTTCTAAGGAAGGGGTGGAGGTGTATCTTGATTTTGGAGTAGGATTCTGACCCGGAATTGCGTTTTTTTTGGCGAGTTCGTATATTAAATATTCCGTGTTGAGTTTGATCTGGACGGGTAGCTCAGTTGGTAGAGCAAAGGACTGAAAATCCTTGTGTCGGCGGTTCGATTCCGTCCCCGTCCACAAAAGCGGTGTCATCAGTGATGGTGGCACCGTTTGTTTTTCCTCGATTTCACGTCCTCTTGTACGCAATTCTGTCAACACTTTTGTCGTCTCGTTCATCATCCTACTCCAACCTAACGGGAATCCAGTCACTGGTCAACTGGAATCGGTCGGGGTGGGTCGGGAGGTCGTGAACATCACAACACGATGTGGCTTAACCAATGGATTTCGTGGCTAATGACTTTGGACACACTTTTCCCCCTCGACGGGAGGCGAGTGCAAGAGGATTCTCCCCTTGTGAAAGTTAACCATTTTCACGACCATTCATATAACAAGTGACCACACTGGACCCAAGAAATGCAGCAAGTGTTTGATACACTCGCCGAATACGCCTTCTCTGATAAGATACGAACTGTCACAATGGCATTTGTGCTAGTTCTCCTAGGTTTCGTTGTGTTCGCGGTTTGCCTGACATATCGTCCTTCCGATTTCGACGATGTAATTCTATTGTCGTCAGTCGCTCGCGTGGAAAACCCGTTATCGTATTTTATCGGGGATTTCGGTTATGGGAACAACGCTTATCGTCCGTTACAATCGGTACTATTGTGGCTGTCGTACAGACTGTTTGGGGTCTTCGCGTTTCCGAATCAACTGTTTAATCTCTTGCTCCACCTTGCAAACCTCTTCCTGCTACTCAGAATAGTCAAGAGAATCCAGCTTGACCAAGAACTAGTATTCCTAATCGGTGCTGTGTTTCTTGTCTCGCAACATACGTACAGTGCACCAGCGTGGGTCTCAGACCGCGCAACCCTCCTAGCAGCATTCTTTCTTTTGCTGCTATTGGACCACCTGGTCCAGACGGGTGACCAGTCTCGACTCCCTTCATTGACGTATGTTGTCATCCTTAGCGTCCTCGGACTCTTGAGCAAGGAGAGTGGGCTGATAGCAGTGCTATTTGTTGCGTTCTACGCAGCGAAGATTCCGCTCCCCCGAGCGTATCGATTGAGACTTCTAGTCATCAGTAGTAGTCTGGTAGGGGCATATTATCTAAGTCGGTACTTTGTGTTCAGCGGACATTTCGTGACTTTCTTTTCACAACAAGGACATATTTTTCTCGTTCAGTATTATGCTTCTTTCGACAATCTTCCCGTGTACCTGCAACCGATTGCCATTGCTGAGAATATAGGCAAAGCACTTGTCGGGCTTGGTCTTCCCGTTTTTACGTCTATCGGGCGTCTGTATTCTCCAACTGAAATGTTGGTCAGCTTTCCTTTGTGGGGTGCTAACGCAGCGGTGGCGTTGTTTGTGTTTCGCAGAAGACTGACATCACACCAAGTCCTGGGAGTTGTGATTGTTGTGTTCAATGCGCTCGCTCACTACTTACTGTATCGACATAGGGTGGAGTATATTGCGTGGATTGGATTCTGCATCCTGGTAGCGGGGTCACTCGTCGATTCAGACAAGCTGAAGACCAAACTGCTATTGAAAACCCTCCTGGTCTTGTTGCTACTGTCTAGCTTGGTTTCTGTGACGCTCTCTTTAAGGGGAATGGAAAGTGCGAGATTGGAGGAAATTGAAAAGTATTCATTCAGTCGAGTGTTTGATGCGGGCGGAGCGCGCATCGATAGCAGTATCACGCGTGCAATAACAAATCGATATGGAAAACGTTGATGTGGAGGTTGGCATCACTTTCAGAGACTGTATAAGCAGTTGACCTAAGGAAAGGCGACGCAAGAGCGGGAAGAAGACAAACAGAATCAAGGGTCTACCGCGCGGTCAAGGTGTGTGTTACATTTCGAATCTCGTCTAATCGTACTCCCTCTTGAAAACTGAAACTTCCTTTCCCTCGAAGCGAAGCAGATAGAAACCCCCATCCTCACCCTCCCAGATTGGAACAAATATGCGAAGACGCGGAAATTGTTGAAGAAGGTGTTCGAGGTGGAACCGAGGAAGTCCAATGTACTACACCACACACGCCACTCCCAGATGGGAAATTCATTTCCAACAGTATTCAAAGAAGTTCCAGTGTTCTAAAGAAGATGTCGTCACCGCAATCGCAAATCTATGTCATTGACACCGCGATTGTTCGGGGCGAACGCGACACGACGAGGCATCTGTATTCATTCAACGCCAAGGCTAGGATGACTTCAGATGTGACGCAGCAGCTCATTCGAGACCAATGGGTGGATTCTGAGAGGTATACATACACCTATGATGCAAGCAACAATATGCTCATATATCTGAACGCTGGACGTACACCTATGATGCAAATGGGAATAACCTCTCCCAGTTGGACGAACACTGGTCGAATGGTCAGTGGGTGTATTCGGGACGCACAATCTCCACCTATGATGCAAGCAACAATGTGCTCACCTACCTGTATGAACAATGGTCGAATGGTCAGTGGGTTGGCATTAATCGCATCACTTGGACCTATGATGCAAACAGCAATGAGCTCACCGTCTTGGAAGAACAATGGTCGGCCAATGAGTGGGTAAATTTTGGGCGCGGGACTTGGACCTATGATGCTCAAGGGAATCTGACGTCATTTTGGTTCTACGGTTGGGTCAATTCTTCCTGGACACCATCGGATGCCTGGAGGTGGGCTTGCACTGACAGTGCAGGCAACTACTATGCATACCTGGGGTACAATTTCACTCTTGCACGTAGACTGATTGTTACGGGAGTGGCGTCTCAAAGTGGGAACGTGCCTGCCGTGTACTCCTTGTCGCAGAACTACCCGAACCCCTTCAATCCGAGCACAACCATCCGCTACGGCCTGCCCAATCGTTCTCGCGTGAGCCTGACGGTCTACAACACCTTAGGTCAGCAGGTTGCGCTTCTTCCGAATGGGGAGCAGGAGGCAGGGTACCACGATGTGCAATTTGATGGCAACGGGCTCTCAAGCGGCGTGTATTTCTGTCGTTTGCGGGCAGGCGATTTCATCCAGACGCGCAGGATCCTTCTTCTCAGATAGTGCCATTTGTCCCCCCTTGTGGGAATGCGAAAATCTGACATCTGAGTCCCGACACTTCCGTTATACCTCCCAACCAAGCTGCAAACCCGACTAACATGTCTTGTCTCTAAATAGAGTATTTCCTTTCACCCACCAAGATATACCGAATGCTATCAATGCAACAGATTCGAGTATCAGGACCGGATTCATCGCTGCAAGAAACGTCCGCCGCAGAAAGAGCGTATAGATAGCAATACTGGCGATTGCGACAATCATCACAATTCCGCAAAGACTATAGATCACATTCCGTCGTCTCTTTTCCCTGCCCATGACCCCCGGGTGACGTCTGGTAAAGAGGAACAATGAATTGAACGACAACGCAAGAAAGAATAGTGCACTGAAGGCCAAATGAATGATTCCGGATATGTCGTCATTGACGAGGAACAGTCCAACTCTGACAATCTTACCGGAATACATCGCAGTGGGGAAGAGAACCATCCCCAGTGCAAAGATCCCGCTAAGTTTTGCCATGGTGTCGTCGATTCTCTCATAGCCTTTATACGACATGAGGAAGAGCGCAACGCCGCTCGATATACCGACCAGAAAATCACGCATATGCGTGTAATAGTAACCGCTTATTGACCCCTGCACGCCAGATTCACCGTGTGCAAATCCTCCAAGGACCACGATAAAGGGCAGCGACATTCCCAGGAAACCAATCAATCTCCGCATCGCCAGATACGAGATGATGATGCTTCTTTCTCGATGTATTGTCATCTCGATACCTCTACCTCATTACTTGCCCGCAGAGTATTTGTATCAGAATAATTCTACAAGCGAGACACATCTCGAGTCCCCAAAACGAAAGAATCTCCATCATCTTTCGAATCCGGAGATTCTCCCTCTCAATCCCAGCCGACTCAGTCCGGGTGGAGTAGTATTCGCCGCAAATTAATGATTATCAGTCTGAGAGGCAACATGCTCAAAACTTTCGGAGGGATGGCAGATGGTATGAATGACGTTGCTGGAAACGATGATCAGAAACTCGATCCGGGAGACTTGTGTTGGTCATCTTATGCTGACGATGGCATCACACCTTTGGTCACTGGCAGGCGGGGGAAATAACATGACCGAGTCCGCTTCCTTCGACTTGTACCAAAACTATCCCAGCCCTTTCAACCCTTCTACCTCCATTCGTTTCGCTGTGCCCCGGAGGTCACACGTTCTGCTTGCGGTTTTCAACACCGTCGGACAGCTGGTTGCACGTATAGTCAATGCGGAAATGGATGCCGGCTCCTCCAGGAAGAAGAAAGACAAATAACGGGAACCTCAGTGAGGGGGAGGAGTGTTAGTATATCAGACGACCAAGTCTGAAATAGATGCCACTTTCATAGCATCCGGCCGTCGAAGGCCGATTTTTTGTTGATCAAGCAGGGAGCAGTTATGGAAACCGTGAAGACGACAACGATCAAACATCTGGTCACTGAGGATTACAGAGCAGCCGCAGTGTTTGAAAAATATTCGATTGACTTTTGCTGCAACGGCGGGAAGTCACTCGACGCAGCCTGTGCGGAACGGGGGCTCGATGTGGCAACGGTTCTTGGGGAATTGCAGGAACTCAAGCGTTCCGGCCCGGGAGCTGGCATCCGGCCGGCTGAATGGGAGCTCGATATGCTGGCGGATTTTATCGTAAACAATCATCACCACTATGTCAGCCATGCGTTGCCGGTAATACTGCCTCATGTTTTCAAGGTGCTGTCAGTCCATGGGGCCAATCACAGCGAACTCCAACCCATCGCAGACCGCTTTCGCGAAGTTGCCCGGGAGCTCACGCACCACATGCAAAAAGAAGAGATGGTGCTGTTCCCGTATATCAAGGCCCTAGTTGTCGGTGGACGTGAAGGCAGGGCGATGAATGCACCGCCGTTCGGGACGATTCGCAATCCGATCCGAATGATGGAATCCGAGCATGTGTCGGCAGGGGACGCGATGTCGTTCATCCGCGACGCGAGCAAAAGTTACACACCTCCGCCGGACGCCTGCACAACAACCCGGGTGACGTACAAGGAGCTGGAGGAGTTTGAACGAGACCTGCACCAACATATCCATCTGGAAAACAACATCCTCTTTCCGAAAGCAATCGAGCTTGAGGAAAGACTCCTGGCGCGCGTGTAGCTCCTATTTCTGCCACGCTTAACGAATAGTTGAATCCGGCCGGCATTCAATCACAACGCGGCACCCCCTCCCGGCACACGTTGCTTCTCTCTCCGCCGTACTGTAGATTAGTGTGGCCATTCCGGCCGGCATTTCCTGTGCGTTCAACAGACGGGGATCACCATGCGTTCACTCATTTTGACTTTGTTTGTTCTTCTGCTCTTTACCGTCGTTGCTCCGGCGGGTGAACTCTACGGGACGATCACCGATGGGACCAGGCCGATTGCTGCGGGTGTGAAGGTGACCATCGGCGTCTCCGAAAAGGTCTACTCGGTCGAAACCGATAAATTCGGGTCCTACCGCGTTTTCGTAAAAGAAAAGGGGAAGTGTGTGCTCACCGTGCACCTGAAGGACCAGACTGCATCGGCGGATCTTTTCTCGTACGACAGATCCACCCGCTATGACTGGATTCTTGAGGTCCGCAACGACAAGGCGTTGCTGCGGAGGAAATGAACATGGAGCAGGAAAAAAAGCGGGATGGTTGGGACAAACTGGCTGTCCTCCTGCAGTCGGGGGGAGGGCTGATGACCGCAGTCACCGTGACGATCCTGGGGTTCATCGGATCTAACTACCTCAAGGATAGGGAAAGTGCTGAATCGGCATTGCGCGAGCGGATGCAGGCCAACGAAGCCAATATCAGAATCTACACCGAGCTCATGAGCCGGCGCGAAGAAGCGGAAAGCGCGCTCCGCAAGGATATGTTTGTCTCCATGATTCAGACGTTTTTGAAACCCGGTTCGGGTTCGCTCGACGAGAAGGTGCTCAATCTGGAGCTTCTCTCCTACAATTTCCATGAATCCCTCAACCTCAAGCCCCTTTTCATCTATCTCGACAAACAGGTCCAGGCGGCGCAGGGGCCGTCGAAGAAAGAACTGACCGACCGGCTCCACAGGGTTGCCACCGAGATTACGCGGAAACAAATGCTTGTCCTCGAAGGGGCGGGCTCGAAGTTCGACCGTTTCGTCGACCTGGATTTTCTGAGAAGTAACCCCGGAGGCATCTCGCTGGATGAAGGAACGCTCACACTCGATGGCATTACTCGTAATTTCGCCCTAATTGTCCAGGAGGCGGATCTGGCCAAAAAGGAGCTCAAGTTCCGGCTTGAAGTCAGGACGCCAAAGGATACCCTCGGAAACGTTGAGACCAACAGCGCGGAATTCTGGGTGGGGTTCTTTGACTTCCCGATGATTGATAACACGCGACTGGATCACGACCAACGCTGCTCACTTGTGCTGAACGCCTTTGAGGACAACAGTGTCGACATCACTGTCGCGTTCTTCCCGGGGTCCTACGCAAGTCTCAAGGAAAAGCCTTATTACCAGGAGGTTGTGCAGAACCTTATGAAAACAAATGCCGCATTCAATGTCGACAAGCGAGGCAAATAACCATTCGAAGGACCATCGCGATGAACGGAATTCCTGTCTTGCACGTCGAAGGCGACTGTATCGCCAGAGCGTGGGAGAATTCTCTGATCGAGCTCCACAAAGAAGGCTGCCGTATCAAGACGCAATATGACAAACCAGAAGACCCTCCGAGTATCGACGCGACCATGCTGATCACGATTCACAATCCGCTTGCAGAGCCGATGATTCACATGGATTTCCCGGGCGGCCCCGAAGACCTGCAGGAGTACACCATGGAGGTGTGTGAAGGCATCAAGGATCATCTCGTTCGCAGGCCTGACGATCCGGAAGACACGCGATGGGAGTACACCTACCATCAACGCCTTTTCGGATATACTCTCCCCGGAATCCCGTCCTCAGACCAGATTGAGACGATCTGCCAGAAACTTGCCGCAACCCCATATTCACGCCGGGCGCAGGCCATCACCTGGAAGGTATGGGAAGACAATGAGTGCTATGATCCCCCATGCCTGCAGAGCATCTGGTGCCGGATAACCGAGGAGGAGGGGAAGAAGTTGCTGAGCATGAATGTGCGGTTCCGCTCCAACGACGCCTACAAGGCCGCGTTCATGAATATGTTCGCGCTTGTGCAGTTGGAGAAGAAGATTGCAGAATCCATCTCGGCCAAGACCGGAGAACTCGTCGTCCCGGGGAGGTACTGTCACATTGCTGACAGTTACCACATCTACGGCTCTTACTTCCGTGAATTCGAGGGACGATTCCTGGGCGCCCTTAACAAACGCACATTCGAGCAGCGGACGATGGAGTATCAAAACATTCGCGAGATGATGGAGTCCGCACGTCCCGGAATCCTGGAAAAGGCGAGGGCAATGACGCGCTGAGGAATGTCCCCGATGATCGAACGCGACTATATTATGCGGATGATTAACGTGCTAGTGGCGGCGATTGTCCGCGTTCTTGCCTTGAAAGTCAAGAAGGAGTATCCGCAGGCATTGCAGGAGCTCCAGTCCACGGGGAAGGCGCTTCTCGGCATCGACAGAACACTGGTCGACCAATTCTCCGTCGACCAGTTGATGCAGCTCTTCGGGGCGGATCTCTCCGTAGCCGTTCCGAAGTCCTATGTCCTGGGAGTGCTCCTGAAGGAGGAAGCGGAGATACACGCGTTGATGTCTGATGACGCCCGCGCTGGCACACTCCTTCTCAAGTCACTGGACCTCCTCATCGAGACATATCTCCGCTTCGACGAACCGGTCGAATCCCGGCATCTTGAGCACATTGACGGGCTCCTTGAGAAGCTCGGACTGGCTTCGATCCCGGCCGGCCTTCTCAAGAAAATCTTCAGGTACCAGGAGGCCCTGCACCGCTACGCGAAGGCCGAAAACGCGCTGTATGCAGTCTTGGACTCGGAGCCGGCGTTTGCGCAGGAAGGTATACAGTTCTACCGTCGTCTCCTCAAGAAAACCGATGAAGAACTTGCCGCCGGAAACCTGCCGAGGGATGAGGTCCTTGAAGGGCTTTCAGAATTGAAGTAGTGGCCGTCAACTCCCCTTATTCCCCGCCCGCCTGGTTGGCAAGATAGTTCTGCAATCCCATCTGTTCGATCTGATCGCGCTGTGCTTCGTTCCAGTCGAGATGGTCTTCTTCCATCTTCAGGATCCTGATAAGGAGATCCACGGATGCCTGGTCTGCGACTTCATGTGCGAGCGCAATCGCACTGTTGTAAGCGCGCACCGCGCCTTCCTCTGACTCCTTGTCATTCGTCACCATGTCGGCGACAGTCTTACCGATCTTTATCGGATTCAGTCTGGAGACAACCGGTATCCCCTCAAGGAAAAGAATCCGTTTGATCAGCCATTCCGCGTGGTGCATTTCTTCAATGGCCTGTTTTTCGATGGCTTTGTGAAGCAGTTCGTATCCCCAGTTGTCGCACATTTCCGAATGGACCATATACTGGTTGACCGCGGTCAATTCATCGGCCAGCAGCTGATTGAGGATGGCAAGCAGCTTTTCATTTCCCTTCATTGCATTTCTCCTGTTTTCATGGCGGTGAGGCCCAAATGATGCTGTAACATACGGAACCGGACGACGCATGTCAACTTTCACGACCTGAGCGAGCGGTCACGTTGGCGATCGGTCAGCCGCCGCTTCTTGTCTTTGCGAGTTATCCGCCGTACATTTCACAGTTCTGCATAATCGAACGCTGAACATGACTGACACCGTAAACAAACAAAGCGCTCTCCTTGTAGCCTCACTCGCATCATTCCTGACCCCTTTCATGGGGTCATCGTTGAATGTAGCCTTGCCAAGCCTCGGGGATGAATTTGCCATGAGTGCGGTCCTGCTCAGTTGGGTGCCGACATCGTACCTCCTTGCCTCGTCGGTGTGTCTTGTCCCGTTCGGCAGGCTGGCGGATATAGTCGGACGCCGCCGGATCTTTCTCATCGGGATTCTGTTGTACACCGTTTCGTCATTGCTGTGTGCCGTCGCACCCGGTGCCGGATTTCTGATCGGGGCTCGGGTCCTCCAGGGAATCAGTGCCGCACTGATGTTCGGCATGAGCATTGCCATTCTTACCTCGGTGTTCCCTGCGAGCGAGCGGGGAAAGGCGCTGGGGATCAACTCCGCCGCAGTCTACATCGGACTCTCTCTCGGGCCTTTTGTCGGCGGGATCCTGACGCAGCAACTTGGATGGCGCAG
>Ga0105095_10000430_pt1 | contig 20338 bp, 18 predicted proteins | sample PPLLak2March2015_2_FD_79180 | JGI IMG/M metagenome (GOLD analysis project Ga0105095, IMG submission 79180) | Freshwater sediment microbial communities from Prairie Pothole Lake near Jamestown, North Dakota, USA - PPLs Lake P8 Core (3) Depth... | ecosystem: Environmental > Aquatic > Freshwater >...
GCGATGCTCTGACCCTTGACTGTGGGAACCCGAGCGTGGTTGAAATGTTTGCCTACAGCATCAGGACCGCTTCCAAGAATCCTGCCGAATTCCGTTCCATTGCCAATCTCCTCAATCATCTCTATGACAGCCTTGGCATCCCCGAATTCTTTATAGCCAGCATCCAGGGCAACCGCAACGGCCACCCCTGTACTCATCGTGTCAACCCCAATGTCATCGCAAAGGTGATCGAGATGCGCAATGGTGTCCAGATCGACTATGCCGGTCATACCACCTGTGGCCCAGATGGTTTCATACTCCAGGGAGCTGGTTACAAACCGTCCATCTTTATCCACAAATTCATTTGAGCAATGGACCATACACTGGTCGCAACCCCTGTGGGTCGTCTTGCCTCCACGTTGTTCGATGAGCTCAGCCATGGCCTCGCCACTGATCCTCTCCCAACCATCCAGGGTGCCCTGGGTGGCGTTGTAACAGGGAAAGGCGCCCATGGCATTTACAGGAGCTACGAGGGCAGCAGTTCCGAGCTTGGGCATAACGACACTGCTCATAAAATCTGCTTTTACGATTTTGGTGATGGCTTTGGTGGCTTCCTTGAAGGTTACTGGATCGATTATCGGATCGCTGCTCTTTCCGCGCTGGTCGATAATCAGCGCCTTGAGGCCCTTCGATCCCATAACGGCTCCCATGCCACCTCGACCCGCAGCGCGGCAAGGGCGCCCGTCAACGTCGGACGACTGGATCGAGGCCACCTTCATCCTGTACTCACCGGCGGGTCCTATGCACAGCACCGAGGTTCTATGACCGTAAGTATCGAGGAGCATTTCGACGAGCTCATAAGTTCGTTTTCCCTTGTACTCTTGAGCTGGGATGAGGCGCGCCTCTCCCTCCCTGTCAATCCTGAGGAAGCTGAGCTCCCCTTCAGGCGCTTGCCCTTCGATAATGATCGCGGTAATTCCCAAATTTCCTAAAGCCGCAGCCGCGGTGCCGCCTGCATTGCTCTCTTTGATCCCGCCTGTCAGCGGGCTTTTCGCACCTACGGATAACCGGCTGGTATTCGGCAGAGGCGTGCCGCTTAGCAAACCTGGAGCAAAAATGAGCTTATTTTCTGGCCCCAGGGGATCACATTTTGGCGGCACCTCCGCATCGATCATGACAGAGGTTAACCCTCTGCCGCCGAGTCCGATGTAATCACTTGGTACGTCTTCAACATGAATGGATTTATCATTCAAGTTCACTCTTATGAACTTCATGCCCGCCTCCTATCCGCGACCCATTTGCCGGGTCCTATAAACGTAATACCGGTTTGATCACTTGCCCCTGTTCCATATCTTCCACCGCCCGGTTAATTTCATCGAACGGATAGAATGTAATCAATCGATCAAAGGGGAATCTTCCCTGGCAATACAGCTCAACCAGCTTGGGGATAAACAGGTCCGGAACGGCATCGCCTCCGAGGATCCCCTTCACCGTCCGTCCGTTCATAATCAGGTCCATATTCAGGCTGACTTCTGTGCCGGGAGGCACAACGCCTGTGAGTCCGCAAACACCCAGGCGGGGCAACACATCCACGGCTTGCCGGAATACCTTGGGGTTGCCGACGCACTCCAGGCTGAATTCCGCGCCTCCACCGGTGATGTCCAGGATCGCCTCGACCGGGTTCACCTCTCTGGCATTGACAGTATGGGTGGCGCCTAATTCCCTGGCCATCTCCAAACGGTCCGGATGGATATCCACGGCGATGATGGTGGTGCAGCCACATACTACTGCGGCGAGAACTGCGCTCATCCCAACATTGCCAACACCGAATACGGCGATGGATGCCCCAGGCCCCGGTCGAAGCGCATTCATAACCGCACCCGCGCCGGTCATAATGCCGCAGCCCATTGGGCCCAGGATCTCGATGGGTATATCATCCCGCACCTTGACGACATTCCGTTCATTGGCCAAGGCAAAATCAGCAAACGACGACTGGCAGAAGAAGGAGCCATGGATGGTCTGATCGCCCATGCTCAATGTCGTGCTGCCATCGGGTCGGGCGCCATGGAAATTGTGCAGGAAGAAATTCAAACAATAGAGAACCTTGCCCTGCTTACATGCGGCACATGCTCCGCAGTAATCCCAGGCCAATACAACATGATCGCCCGGTTTCACTTTGGTCACCCGCGCCCCCACCTTTTCGACCACGCCAGCGCCTTCATGCCCGAAGACACTGGGTGGAGCCGGGATGGGTAAATGCCCGTCGCGGGCTGCCAGATCGGTGTGGCAGATGCCAGTCGAGACGATCCGAACCACTACCTCATCATCCCTTGGCTCGCTCAGCTCTAAGTTTTCAAATTTGAATTCTCCCGCCCGCTCGAAAACAACCGCCGATTTTATTTTCATTCGGCCCTCCTGCGAACCTAAATTGCCGTTAATTGCCCTGAACAACACATTTAAGACTCACGCAGTTGAGGGAGGAAGTGGGTGTTTGGGCGGGCTGCAGCCGCCCAAACACCCACACTTTTCTCCTGAACTGCGTAACTTCTAACATTATTAATATGTGCCGTACTCCTTGGCAGCATCAACCAGCGCCTTGACATTTTCCGGCTTGGCCTGGTCAAAGAAGGCCCCGTTGCCTATGATGAGGCCACCGTCTTTGCCGGCAGTGTCGATGAGCTTCTTGACGTAGGCTTTCACGTCCTGGGGGGTGCCCAAATTCAACATGGTGGAGGACACGTTGCCGAAGAGACAGGCATTCTGGCCCACGGTCTTTTTGACCTCAGTCATATCTGATTGGTCGATCATCCACAGGGTCTTGCCTTTGGGAATATCTTGCATAACTTCCATCCGCGTGTTCCAGTACCCCTCAGCCGCAGGGAATGGTACACACCCTCCCTCAATCAGGCCCAACATGACCTCTTTAAGGGTTGGCCAGTAGAATTTCTTGAACTGCTCATCGGAGATGAAGCCATCTGCACCTTTGTGTAGAGGGATGAAGATTACGGGATTGCCGGTTTGTTGCGCATTGGCAATACCCATACCGATCATGAGCGGCACCAAAGCTTCCATAGCCTTGAGGAGCTTATCGGGCTGCCGGTAGATATCCAGCATGATGCCCTTTGTACCACGCAGTGTATCGCCGATGACATCGAACGGTGCCTTGGTGAATCCTCCCAATACGGACGGGAAGCCGAACATGGCTAACGCACCGTCAGCGCCACCTATAGGCCCTACCCATTTTAGCGCCTCAGCACCAGCCTCAAAAAGGGCGTTATAGGTTGCCTGTACTGGTGGCAACCCAAAGGGGATGAAGAAGAGAGGAAGGCCGTAAATTTCTAGGATGCCGGGGAGAAACGGCAGCATCGAAAATCCACCTAATGATCCGAATACACGTGGCAGGTAGGCATGGGTGAAGTAACCCGATGGGTCTTGAATCAAGGCATCATATTCATTCGCCAGCATGTATTCGCCTTCATTGGCCTGGTAGGAGTGTTCCGGCGCAACCCCGTGGCCCGGCCAGGAGTAGAGCTTATAGCCCAGGATTTCATACATCTTCCCTGAACCGGGTGCGTAGGCGCCCCAATGCAAATCGGGATCATACTCGCGCACGAAGTTTATAAAAACTTCGGCGCATTTGCCATAGTCGTACATGGCCTCTTCCATGGTCATCCCGGCGTTGAGCCAGGGAAACATACCGGAAAAGACCGAAACCGGAACTCTGTCCGGCAGCTTTTTCATCTCGATCGCATCTTTGACCCTGAGTATTCGATCCTTGTACGCCTTTTCCGCTTCCGGGGATTGGAACGGAAGAGGGTTCCCATCAGGGCCTTTTGGCGAGAGCTTCCCTTGCCAAAGCGCCTCGAGCTTTTCCACGCCTGTCAATTGTCCATTCATTTTAGCCTCCGAATTCTCTGCCGAGGGTTATTACTGGATGCCAACCCATTTTTTGGCGAGGAATATACCGGCCACAGCATCTTTACCATAGCCATCAGCACCAGCATATTCTTTTACTTCCTCGTTGATCTGACCACCACCGATCATGATCTTGACCTTGTCCCGAAGGGCGGCGGATTCGATGGCCGCCACTGTGTTTTTCATGGAATCGAAGGACAGGGTGAGGAATCCACTGAGGGCGACGACCTGTGGTTGAAACTCTTGAATTCCCTCCACAAACTTTTGCGGGGGAACATCCACACCCAGGTCAAAGACTTCAAAGCCGTTAACATCCAGCATGAAGCTGACGATATTTTTGCCGATGTCGTGGATATCTCCCTCGACAGTGCCGATCAGTACTTTGCCGTGGCGCTCTCGATCTGGCATCTCGGCCAGCTTGGGCTTGATGATCTCCGAAATCTGGTTCATCATCTCACCCGCCAGCATCAGCTCAGGTAAGAAGTAGGTGCCCTCCTCGAAGCGTTTGCCAACGAGGTCCAAGGCCTCTCTGGTTAAATCCAGAATTGCCATGGGATTCGAATCGCTTGCCACCATCTCTCTGACTAACTTGAGGGCTTCTTCTTCCCTCATGTCAGCGATGGCATCAACCAATTGTTGTGACATAACAAGCCTCCTTTTCTATAGATGGGGAGAGTATCGAGGCACTCTACCCCGCTTCACCTGATTTGGCGAACACCCCGGCACGAAAAGCCCGGGTGTAATTCAAGCAATGACGGTCTCGCCCGAGGATCAGCTCGGCTGCTAACAACGCAGCCTTGAGCTCCCGATCCAAGGGGTCGATAATCGCACAGTCTAAGCCCGCCTGCAGCGCCAGGGTCAAAAATGCCCGGTTGATATAGGAACGAGCTGGCAGCCCAAACGAAATATTGCTCAACCCAGCAGTAAGATGGACTTGTGGATAAGCTGCTCGCACAGCCCGCAGGGTGTCGAAAAATATGAGCCCACTTTGAATATTGGTGCTAATGGTCATTACCAGCGGATCAATGTAAACTTTCTCGTCAGGGATACCGGACGCACGCGTGGCCTCCAGCACTTTATGGACAACGATCATCCGCTTCTCACTTGTTTCAGGAATTTTCTTCTCATCCATCGCCAGGGCGATCACTTCACAACCATGCTCAGCCACAATTGGCAATATGTTATTGAGCCGCTCAGGTTCTCCACTGATGGAGTTAATCATGGGGGTCTTGTCTGCGGCTCGAATTGCTATACCCAACGCTTTAGGATTAGCACTATCCAGGCACACGGGTGTATCGACAACGGATTGGATATTGTTTATAAGCCAGACTAAATCGTCTGGTTCCTGGTTTGGATGTGTGCCGGCATTAACGTCCAGCCAATCGGCGCCGACCTCAGTTTGTTTCATCGCCAGGTCTTTAATATAGGCGGCATCGCGCTCCGCAATCGCTTTGGCGATCCTTTTACGAGTCCCGTTGATTTTCTCTCCAATGATTTTCATTATGGACACCCATTGATTGCAAGAATTCAGATCGTTCTAAAACCCAGCACATTCCGTGCAGCTATGTGTTATTTGTCATTGTTCGGCTGATCTTAAAATCAAGGTACTCTATTATGTGACCCGGCGGGGCTACAAGGACCTCATCATCCCATGGACCGGATAGCAGCTTGCGAACCAGTGTGTCCGAGCCAACAATTTCCTCGAAACGCAAGTTGAATTTCTTGGCTGTAATCTGGGCATACTCGCGGTAGCCGTCTTGATCTTTGTGCCCTGTATCAATGTAAGCCAGTCGAGTGTAATGCTTCAGAATGATGCCCATAAAACGGTCAGCGCGTTCCTCTCCGTATTGTTCCACCAGACGTTCATGTTCCGCGAAGGGTGTATCGCCGACCTCGATCCAGCCTTTTGTCAAATAGTAAGTTCCAGGCTCCTGGGTGACTTGCTCGCTGTAGGCGTCTTTCGAGCCCAGGAAAATTGCTATGCAATCATCCACGCGTGGGATGACCAAGGTGAATTTCCGGGTGTGTAATCCGACAACTGCCATCGAACACAGCCCATACCCCAGGATCAGGGTATTAAATTCACCATCCTGGTTGTCTATTGCCTGCTGTAGGATCTTTTTGAGGTTGTTGGGATTCAGGTGCAGCCCGAAGTCGAGCACCTCATACGCCATTCCCTGAGGCAATAAGGGCTGCATTTCTTCGATCACTGTTGCACAAGCAATTATTTTGGTTTTCGTCGGATCAAAAGGCAGGTCTTGCATGAAAAGCCCTTATCGCGAGACTTTCCGTCCGGGAAAACTTCTATATTTATATAGGGAAGTTGCAAATATAGTGTATACTTATATTTAGTACTTGTCAAGCATCAGACAAATTAGAAATCCCCGGAAGTGCATAACTCCTAAGCGTAATATATTATCCCCAATCAGCCTATAACATCAGCCGGTTATGGTTACAGACTCTCAAAACAAGCCTCCAGATCCGTATCGAATTGATCGAGATTCCTACGAGCCTGCCTACGTACAGCTCGCAAAAATCTTGCGGCGGCAGATAGCAGAGGGCGCATATCGTCCCGGAGATCAGCTGCCTTCAGAAGCCCAGTTGTGCCGCCGATATGGCATCAGCCCGATGACTGTACGCCGTACCATCAATTTGCTCTCCGACCAAGACATTGTCAATACGGCACAAGGTCGCGGTACATTCGTTAAACCGCTCGATTTAGGGACGGCCAATTTCGATTTGGGAGAATTGCAGGATCTCTTTCTCGACGGCGCGTCTGTAGGGGTGAACCTCCTGGATGTGCGCATTGTCTCTGCGGATGAGCGCACTGCTCGCAAGCTGGGGCTGTGCGAAGGCGATCCGACCATCTATATCCGGCGTCTATTTAAAAGGGAAGAGAAGCCGATTTTCTATCATCGTGCCTATTTGATCTTCGATCCCACGCGGCCTATCGTTGAAGCTGAAATGGATGTAACCTCCTTGCGAGGGCTGTTTACCAGTGGAGAAAACACCTTGCTCAAACAGGGAAAACTGACTATTGAAGCGACGTTGTTGAATGAAGAAGAGGCAACCATATTACAGACCCCATTACCTGCGGCTGGTTTTTATCTAGAGCATCTTTTTTATGATTTCGAGAATCGTCCGATCAGTTGGGGTTGGTTTATCTTTCGCAGCGAACACTTGCGTTTTCACACCCAAGTGGGAATCCTTGAATGATACTGCCAAAGGATAGTTCCTATGACAGCTATGGTTAGAGACCAAGATAATCGGGCTGAGTTAATAAGGCTTGTTGCCGATCTTAATGAGACTGCGGCATTATCCCTGGTTGAAGCTCGCATCATCACCGACGAAGATCCTCTGGCAATTGTTGAAGATTGCCAGGAAGGCTTGAGACAGGTCGGTGAACTGTATGAAAAGAGGGTATATTATCTTTCCGGTCTGATTATGGCGGGTGAGATCTTTCGAGAAGCAATGGAGCTTTTACACCCTACTATCAAGGTGCGATTATCGGGCAATGAAACCGGGACAATTCTATTGGGCACAGTAAGGGGAGACATACACGATATCGGCAAAAACAGCCTCAGCATGTTGCTTACCAGTTATGGATTTACTGTTCATGATCTGGGAGTTGATGTAGCACCTGCCGAGTTCCTCTTGGAGGCTCTTCAGATAAAACCGGATATTATTGGGCTTTCTGGATTGTTGACCAGTTCTTTTGATGCGATGCGCGAGACGATCCACATGATCAAATCATCTGGGGAGAAGGGGATTTCAACGCTACCGATTATCATCGGGGGAAACCAGCTTAACCAACAGGTTTGTCAGTATGTCGGTGCAGATCATTGGGTCACAGACGCAATGACAGGTGTAAGACTTTGCCAGCAATTATTGGGTAATTGATCATTCCACTGCTGGTGAGAAAATAATAAACGATTCGATGCGCACAGGGGAACCCAAAGGAGATCAAAATCCCGGGTTTCATTCTGCTGCCTCGCTTAAATCTATATTTGAGAGATGAAAAATGGTAATCATACGGAATATTGTGTTGATACTCGCTGGCATTGTAATTGCCGTTGGCTTACTGGGCTGGCTGGGTTTGCAGGTGCAGCCAAAATCCTTTCCGGCATACCCGGATAAGACTCCGCAGCTGAAAACTGTGTCACTGCCTGCCGGGCTCCCGGCACCGGTGGAGCGCTTCTACCGCACCATATATGGTGAAGAGCTCCCGGTGATCGAGACGGTGGTCATTCAAGGCAGGGGGGTTATGAAGCCATTTATGAATATCTCTATACCGGCACGCTTTGTTTTTGTGCACAACGCCGGCAAGGATTACCGCCATTACTTCGAGGCGACCCTGTTTGGACTCCCGCTGATGAAGGTGAACGAGGGGTATATCGATGGGGCGAGCTTCTTCGAAAGCCCCATGGGGAGCTACTACGACGATGCGAATTCCAACCAGGGCGCGAACCTCGCTTTGTGGGCTGAGGCAGCCTGGTTCCCTGCGCTGTGGGTGACGGACCTGCGCGCCCGCTGGGAACCCGTGGACGAGCAAACGGCGCTGCTGTATGTGCCTTATGAAGACGACGAGGAGAACTTTGTGGTGCGCTTCAATCCTCAGACGGGTCTGATTGATACTATGGAGGCTATGCGCTACCGCGACCCTGGAGAGGGCAAAGCCAAAATCTTGTGGATCGTCCGCACCGAGACAAGCCAGCCGCTGCCAGGGACCAATATCAGCCCGGTCGGTTCGGCCATGTGGCTGGACCAGGGCAAACCCTGGGCGTACTTCAACCTGGAAGAGCTAATCTACAATGTGGATGTGAGCGCCTATATCCGCCAGAGAGGACATTGAGGAGAACAGAAACAGTGATATTCGTTACATGACTAGGTATATATAAATTTGTATAATAAATCAGGTAGCTGAGCCATAAGTAAAAATGAACCAGCTTCAAGGCGGGCGTATCCACATTTCCGGTACCGTCCAGGGGGTCGGGTTCCGTCCGTTTGTTTACAGCCTGGCTGCTCGATTGAAGCTGACCGGCTGGGTACGCAACACCACTGCCGGTGTGGATATCGAAGTGGATGGAGAGCAAGCCGCCATGGAGGCTTTTGTTCATCTGCTGCGGTCGGAAGCACCTCCACTCGCCGTTATTGACGAGCTCACTTTTGTACCTCAACCAATTCATAATTTCACCCGCTTCGAGATCAGCCCATCCCAACCGGTGGAAGGCGCTTTTCAGCCTATCTCACCCGATGTTTGCGTCTGCCCGGACTGCATTCGGGAGATGCACACACCGTCTGATCGGCGCTTTCTCTACCCCTTCATCAACTGCACAAATTGCGGTCCGCGTTTTACCATTATCACCGACCTCCCTTATGACCGGCCAAACACGACGATGGCTTCGTTCGAGCTGTGCCCCGCATGTGCGGCTGAATACGCACAGCCGCTCGACCGGCGTTTTCACGCCCAGCCTGTCGCCTGCCCAGTCTGCGGCCCTCAGATACGGGTGGAATATGCCGGCGTACACATCGAAAATCAGGACGACCACCCGCGGGATTCTATGTCGTCTGAAAATCCGATCCAAACTGTTCAGCGATACCTAAATGAAGGAAAAGTCGTGGCGATAAAGGGCCTGGGTGGGTTCCATCTCGCCTGTGATGCAACCAATGCGGAGGCTGTGGCCCTTTTGCGTCAGCGCAAGCTGCGCGTCGATAAGCCGTTTGCTCTTATGATGCCGAACCTGGAAACGATAGAAGCGCACTGTATTACCAGCCCGAAAGAGCGCAAGCTGTTGGAGTCTCGAGAGCGTAGTGTGGTGATCCTGAAAAAGCGTCCAGGATCCTCGGTCTCAGAAGAGGTAGCTCCCAAGCAAAACACCCTTGGCGTAATGCTTCCGTATACACCCCTTCACTACCTGCTTTTCGAGTCGCAGCCTGGCTCAGCCGGGGCAGAGCCTCCTAAGGTTTTGGTAATGACCAGCGGAAACCTGAGCGAAGAGCCTATTGCCACGGAAAATGAAGATGCTCTCCGGCGCCTTTCCGTGCTTGCAGACGCGTTTCTGATGCACAACCGGCCTATCCGCACACGCTGTGATGATTCTGTAGTAAGGGTGGCAGACTTTGGAAAAGAGGCACCAGCAGGCTCGCGGGCCAGGCGAGCAAAAGAGGCAGTCCTATATTACCGCCGGTCCCGCGGTTATGCACCCTCGCCCATCTCTCTCCCCTGGGAAACCCCGGTTATCCTGGCAGCTGGCGCGGAGCTGAAAAATACTTTCTGCTTCACGCGCCAGCGTTACGCCTTCCTCAGCCACCATATCGGCGATCTGCAAAACTACGAAACGCTTCAATCTTACGTTGACGGAATCGAGCATTTTGAGCGCCTGTTCCGATTAAAACCGCAAGCCATCGCCTATGATCTTCACCCAGATTATATGGCAACACGCTACGCAATCGAGCGATCTGACCGCGAGGAATTAGCGTGCACTGGCATCCAGCACCACCATGCCCATATCGCCGCCTGCATGGCAGACAACCAGCTTCCCACAGAGCGCGTGGTATTGGGAGTTGCCTTCGACGGAACCGGGCTCGGAACGGATGGCGCAATCTGGGGCGGAGAGTTTCTGCTTGCCGGTTATCAAGCCTCCCCTCCACACGGCATTGGAACCTCCGGTTTTCGCCGGATAGCACACCTATCCAATCTACCTCTCCCAGGAGGCGACGCCGCCATTCGATGGCCCGCCCGAACCGCACTGGCTTATCTTTGGAAGTCAGGAATTGAGTGGGAGTTAAACCTTCCATGCACTGGTTCATTATCCAATGAAGAACGCGCCATTCTACACGCTCAACTTGAGCACCGGTTGAATACCCCGCTGACTTCCAGCATGGGCCGCTTATTTGATGCCGTGGCTTCTCTTGCAGATGTCAGGCATAAGATAAATTATGAAGCTCAAGCGGCAGTCGAGTTAGAAATCCTGGCCGATCCGGACGAGGACGGCGAGTATTCATTTGATATTCAGCCACCTACTGGAGACGCATTTTGCTACCTGATTAACCCGGCGCCTGTATTCGAAAAGGTGGTCAAGGATTTTCATACCGGCTGCTCTGCTTCCACCATTTCTGCCCGGTTCCATAACGGTTGTGCTCGTATGGTTACGGATATGTGCCAGGAGCTACGCAAGCTAACTGGTATAGATGAGGTCGCTTTGAGCGGAGGGGTGTGGCAAAATACGCTCCTGCTGAGAAAAACCGTCCTCATGCTCGAAGGGGATGGCTTTCACGTATATATTCCACAGGCGATTCCGGCTAATGATGGGGGGCTGGCGCTCGGTCAAGCAGTAATCGCTGCAAGACGATTGATCAATCAGGAGCTTTGATATGTGCCTCGGGATTCCAGGAAAAATCCTTGATATTTACAACGCCAACGGCTTATTAATGGGCAGGATCGATTTTGGTGGTGTAAGCCGGGAAGTCTGTCTCGTATATGTTCCCGAAGCGAAGGTCGGCGACTACGCCATCATCCATGTCGGATTTGCCTTAAACCTGCTGAGCGAGCAAGAGGCTCAAGAAACGCTAGAGCTGCTCACACAGATGGTTGAGCCAGATATAACAGACATGGAAGAAAAGAACCTGGGACACAGCCAGTGACCGGATGAAAATGGGATGAAATACCTGAGCGAATATCGAGATCCAAAATTGGTGCACGCCGTACTGGCCGATATCCACAAGAGCGTTACCCGTCCATGGGTTATCATGGAAATTTGCGGGGGTCAAACCCATACGATCCTACGCCATGGACTGGACCAACTGCTGCCTCCCCAAATCGAGCTGGTCCACGGGCCGGGCTGCCCTGTTTGCGTTACCTCACTGGAATCGATTGACAAAGCCCTGGCTATCGCCTCAAACACAGAGGTTATCTTTGCCACCTATGGGGATATGTTACGGGTCCCGGGCTCTGAACGAGATTTGTATTCTGTGCGTGCACGCGGTGGGGATGTCCGGGTCGTCTATTCGCCGCTCGATGCTGTCAGGCTTGCGCAGGAGAATCCTCAAAAACAGGTCGTATTCTTCGCTATCGGATTTGAAACGACTGCCCCGGCAAACTGCATGAGCGTCCTACAGGCAAGAAACCTTGGGCTGGAGAACTATTCCATCCTGGTATCGCACGTGCGCGTTCCACCCGCTATGCAAGCCATCCTTTCCTCCCCTACCAATCGGGTACAGGCATTCCTGGCTGCCGGGCACGTATGCGCGGTGATGGGATATTGGGAGTATCCGCCGATTGCAGAAAAGTATCGGGTGCCGGTGGTGGTTACGGGCTTTGAACCGCTGGATATATGCGTTGGGATCCTCAAGGCAGTCCGAATGCTTGAGGCAGGCAGCTACAAGGTGGAAAACGAGTATGCCCGGGTAGTAACCTATGCGGGAAATCAGCATGGGCAGGCGATTATAAAAGAAGTCCTTATGGAGACTGACCGGAATTGGCGCGGGATTGGAATGATACCCGGCAGCGGATGGACTCTCAGGCCCGAATATGAGAAGTTCGATGCTGAGAAGCGTTTTAGGGTAGAAAGCGTGCGACCCAGCGAATCTCCGCTATGCATCGCGGGGCAGATCTTGCAGGGTCTGAAGAAGCCCAACGAGTGCCAGGCTTTTGGAAAGCCCTGCACACCGGAAAGCCCTTTGGGAGCGACGATGGTCTCGTCAGAAGGTGCCTGCTCAGCTTATTACCGGTACCGTAAAATAGATTAGGAAATCAGGACTATGAATGAAAACTCCGGCTTAGACTTCGAAAGCGCAGCCTGCCCTCTACCCTTCCAGCATACTGCACAGATCGTTTTGGGACACGGGAGCGGGGGCAAGATGTCTCATGATCTTGTCGCCCGGCTGTTCGTGCCCAGTTTCGACAATCCCGTTTTGAGAGCGGGCGATGACGCAGGAGTTGTGGAGCTGTCGATTGGAGAGCGGTTGGCAATCAGCACAGATTCGCACGTGGTCTGGCCGCTTTTTTTCCCGGGCGGCGATATCGGGCGTCTGGCGATCTGCGGAACCGTGAATGATGTCGCCGTCATGGGCGCCGAGCCAAAGTGGATCACCGCCGGCTTCATCCTGGAGGAAGGATTGGAGGTGGAAATTCTGCAAAGAGTGATCGCTTCCATGCAGACAGCAACCGCGGAAGCCGGCATCGAACTAATCGCTGGAGATACCAAGGTCGTTCAAAGAGGTAAGGCGGATGGGCTGTATATCAATACCACCGGTATTGGCATAGTCCGCTCTGGAATTTCACCCAACGGGTCACGGGCTGAAGAGGGAGATATCATCCTCCTGACCGGGACGATCGGCGACCACGGCATGGCTGTCGTGAGCGCCCGAGGCGACCTGGGATTTACCAGTTCGATCTGCAGTGACACTGCCCCGTTGAACCAAATGGTCAGGTCAGCCCTGGATGCTGCTGGAGATGGAATTCACGTGATGCGCGATCCCACCCGGGGAGGGTTGGCAACCACGCTCAATGAGATTGCCAGGCAGTCAGGGAAAGGGATCGTTATCGAGGAGAATATGATCCCGGTTAAGCCACCCGTACGGGCTGCTTGCGAAATGCTCGGTTTCGATCCGCTGTATGTGGCGAATGAAGGGAAGCTGGTTATCTTTGTACGACCCCACCTGGCAGCCCGAACGCTCGCCGCAGTGCGCGCCTGTCGTTATGGGGAAGAGGCAGAAATAATTGGGAAAGTGGGCAACGCGCCAGCCGGGATGGTGCTCATGAAGACGATCTTTGGCAGCACGCGGGTAGTCGATATGCTGGCAGGGGAAATCCTTCCCAGGATATGTTAACTGGCAGGCTCAATCCAGGTCTTTAAATAGCCTGGCGTAAGCCAATCCACATCCCGCGAACAGCGGGGCGTTTTAAGAATAGAAAGGCCAGATCTTTATACGGCTCGTCGCCGGTCAGCATCCCCCATAAGATGCGCATATGGATTCTCTGCTCAGGAGGGAATTCCATTTCACTGCGAACGGCACGCGTCCAGCCTGCCAATAAGAAAGGCGTCTTGAGGGTAAATTCCCATAACCGGAATAGAATCCGTCCGTACGCGTTGTCGGCTGCAATACTGTTGCAGTAAGGTAAATAACCTTTTCGAAAAGCATGCGCCGTAATGCCGTCTGAGACGGCAACCCGCATGGCCGTTTTTGCTGTAAAAAAAGCGGACCCAATCCCATCCTTATATAGCCTGGTAACCGCTGCATCGCCCACCGCTACCCACCGGTCACCGAAGAAGTGTTTTGCCGGGCGGATGGCGATGCGCGGGGCGCATCCGCAAAGACCAAACAATCCCGCCTGGTCTGGACCAATCTCCACCGAATCGATAAACCGGGTGACTGCATCTTGGGTCAACCGGTGGCCCAGCAAGGACACATTCAAGGAGCGTCCCTTGGGTGTCAGGACGGCAAAAACCATTCCGGGCGGCTGTTTCAAATAAACATTGACCTCATCGCTGGGCCAGGAATCCGGACGCAGCACTTCATCCTGCACCATCATTTCGGTCACTGGACCCCGGTACCGGAAGGAAGGTGCTAACGGATTGTTACTGCTCACCCCGGTCGCCAGGACCACCAGGTCCGCCGGGAAGCTCTCCTTTGAAGTAGAAACGATTGGCAGCTCTTCATTCGTTACCTTCGTAATACAGGCATGGATCAGCCGAGCGCCGCGGGAGCAAGCTTGAGATAGGAGATAGCGGTCAAAGCTTCCTGGGGGCTCACCGGTTAGAAGATGTGGGCCTCCTCCACGGTAGACGCTTACGATTCGCCGGCGGGAGTCGGGTTGGTTAATTCGGAGGATATCGCCATCGACGTGAACCGAATAGGAGTGAAGCTCCGATTGGATCACCTCCTTCGGGAGCGACAGCTCCAGCGTTGCAAGACCGTTCAACATGCGGGTGGATAAAATCCCTGCACAGCCTTTGCAGCCCCTCGGTCCCAGGGCACTATGGTCTCGCGGCTCAAAAATCGTGATGTCAAGTCGGATCCCCTTCTGGCGCGCGAATTGGAGAAGGTGCAGAGCAGACAGTGATCCTGCCGGCCCACCCCCGATGATACACACACGACTGCCGTCCACCAGCTTCGGTTCCATCGTACCTCCACTCCAATATTGCTGATGTGCCACGATTTAAAAGCAGACCGCAGACACCCGGCTACGATCCTACGCTGCGGTGTTTGCGGTCCTGCGAAAGGTACCGGTATCAACCGCAATACTGCTGCAGCACCTCTACCAGCTCGCCTTCAGCATCCCGGATCTCTATTTCCAGAGGCATTTGTCCTGGCAGAGAATGTGTGGCGCAGCCGAAACAAGGATCGTATGAACGGAAGGCCATTTCCACTTTATTCAGCAGACCATTGGAAATGACCGTCCCCTTTTTGATGAGCGATTGGGCAGCCTTTTTGATCGAAATGGTGATGGGCGCATAATTGTTGGTCGTCCCGACGATCAAATTGACCTTGGTGAGGATCCCGTTCTCGTCTGTCCAGTAATGGTGAGTGAGGGTCCCCCGGGGGGCTTCGACGGATCCCACCCCCTCGAGCGGGACTTCTGTCACAACCGGACGTACGTCCGGGTCAGTAATCTCGCCGTCGGTAGCCAGCTCCAGCATCCGCTCAGCGGCGTATAGCAGCTCGATCAATCTGGCCCAGTGGGTTGCCAACTGGAAGTGGACGGGTTGGTAACGACCATTGACCTTTTTACTGCCCAACGTGGTAAACATCTTCTCGTAAAATTCCTGGGCGCACGGAGTGGCCATCCCGTCTGCAGCATTGAGCCGGGATAAGGGCGTGGCGCAGTATACGCCACTGTCGCTGCCCTCGGTAAAGCCTTTCCAGCCCACCTGTTTCAAGTAAGGAAATTTTAGATAGGTCCAGGGTTCGACGTGTTCGGCGATCTGGCGCGGGTACTGGCGAGGTTCGTATTTTACAAATTCACCCCCGTCCGGATCGACCACACGGATCATCCCATCGTAGAAATTGACGTGATTCTGCTCGTCGACGGTCCCCATAGAATAGGTGCGCTGAGTATAGGCATCCGAGAGGATCAGCTCCACATAACCCGGGTTGCCCAGGACAATATCCTCAAAAAGCTGTAAACTAAATAGTGCAAAGCCGACGTTTTGACGGGCAATCCCCTCGATCTCATCCCGCTCCTGCTCCGTGATCGCCCGGCTCCAACCACCAGGCAGCCCAGCGACCGGATGGACTCCCCGCCCCCCCAGCAGTTGGATGACATGATGGTTGCGCTGGCGGCATTCGATGACCTGCTTCCCGATCTCCACACCCACCTTATGGACAACGCCCAGGATGTTGCGTTCGGCAGCTGGAGCTTCCGGTCCCATCACGAAATCAGGCCCGCCAAGGGCGTAGAAATGCGTGGTGTGGTCCGCCACGAAGAAGGCTGAGTAGAACATTTCTCGTAGCTTTTTGACGGCAGAGGAGGGTTCGATATGAAACAACGCATCCAGAGCCTTTGTGGATGCCATATGGTGAGCTTCCGGGCACACACCGCAGATCCGGTTCGTGATGCGCGGCATTTCTTCTGCCGGTCGCCCAACGCAAAATTGTTCGAAGCCGCGCAGCTCCGGGATTTGGAAGTAAACGTTGGCGACCTCACCTTCTTCGTCCAGGAAGATATCGATCTTCCCGTGCCCTTCCAGCCGGGTGATTGGATCGATGCGAATGCGTTCCATCAGGCCGCTCCTTTCTCGCGGGTGTTGTTCCCTTGTATTCGTGATCTGAAGAGCGTGGATCTCGACATCCCAAACCGGTAGAATGTCCCAGCCGGATCAGCCAGTGTCCTGACCGCCTCATTTATCTGGCGATTAATCTCGTGCTCGGGCTCCCCTGGCTTCCCGGCACGGATCCCTGATGAGATCGCACTCAACATTTTCACGCCCTGGTCTTCGACGCCATCAAGGGGTCCATAGCATCCACGGCAGCCCATCCCAACTGAGGGACAAAGAGCCCCGCAGCCGCTGCGAGTAGCCGGTCCCATGCAAACCAGGCCCTGTTCCAGCAAACACAACCCTGGCTGTGGATTGATCTCATACGGGCGGTAGAAACGCTGGATCTCTTTTTCGTGCTTTTCCAATGAACATTCGTCGCAGACCGCCACCTGACCTGCGCCGATCACTGCTCCCTTTGGGGGCAGCGCAGTCCCAGACAGCAAAGCACCGACCACTACTTGCAGCACCGCCCAAATCTGGTGAGCTTCGGGCGGGCAGCCCGGGATGGTGTAATCGACATCCACCACATCCGCGAGCGCCTTCACCGACGGGTAGAATTCAGGTATATTCAGCTCTCCCTCCAAGGCATTAAACCGGGACTGCGGGAGGATGCGCCCGGGGTTGTCGATCGAAGGGTTGTCCAGGTATACAGTGTTGAAGATGCTGTTTTTGGAGGTAAGGTTTGCCAGGGCGGGGATTCCTCCCGCGGCAGAGCAGGAACCGAATGCGACCAGGATTTTCGACTTTCTGCGCAGCAGGTGAGCAATTTCCTCGTTTTCCGAGTTTCGAATCGCCCCGTTGAACAGGCAGAGATCGATATACCCATCCGGGTAGCCGCGTACGTCATCGTACTTGAAGTCAGCTGCTACTGGCCAAAAGGCGATGTCAAAAACTGCGTCGACCTCCAAAATGTGCTCGCCGATGTTGAGCACCGCAATTTCGCAGCCTCCGCAAGAAGCTGCCCAGTACATGGCGAACTTTGGTTTTCCATTTTCAGCCATCAGCGAACCTCCTGTATGCTGGAAACGCTCTCGCTCACACCTGCCGTCTGGGCTTCACGGTGGTTAGAACCGTCCAAGACCGATTTGGGCCATTGGAGCGGGCCGAGCTCTTTCAGCTTTGCCGTCATCTGGTCAACCGCTTCTGCCAGCTTGGGTCCCTCGGATGCAGAAGCCCACAAAATCTGAACACGTTCTGGCTCGATACCGAACTGCATGAGGAGGCGTTGGAGCAGGGCATGGCGCCGTAAGGCCTTTAAGTTTCCTTCGATGTAGTGACATTCCCCTGGGTGGCAGCCAGCGATCAGGACTCCATCGGCGCCATCTGCCAGGGCTTTCAGGACCATTTCTGGTTCCACCCTCCCGCTGCACATCACACGGATTGGCCTCATGTTTGGCGCGTAACGCAGCCGGGCTGTCCCAGCCAGGTCAGCAGCCCGGTAGGAGCACCAGTTGCATAAAAATCCGACGATGATTGGCTCATAGCTCTCACTCATGTCTCGTTCCTCCTGGTTGAGGCGCATATTGGCGCACCTAAACGAGTTCCGGGCTGGCTTCCCTCACATCCCACAAGATGCCTGCGATCTGGGACATGATTTGGTCATGGGTAAAATGTGCCCCAGAGATGGCTGCACTTGGGCATGCAGCGACACAGGTTCCACAACCCTGGCAGAGGGCCGTGAGAACTTCAGATTTTTTCTGGTCATCGTGGAAGATGATGGCGCTGTAGGGGCATAGGTTGTTGCAAATGCGGCAGCCCGAGCAGCGCTCAGCGTCGATCGAGGCCTTCACCGGCTCCATCATAACCGTCTTTTGGGTAATCACACCCATCACGCGGGCTGCCGCGGCAGAGGCCTGAGCTACCGATTCGGGGATCGCCATGGGTGACTGGCAGGCACCAGCGATGTAGATGCCTTCGACCATGGTCATAACAGGGTCGAGCTTGGGATGGCGCTCGATGAAAAAGCCGTTGAAGTCGCATCCCAGACCAAACATATTGGCCACCTGGCGAGAATCACGCGAGGCTTCCACCCCCACACTCAACACGACCATGTCGGCCGGGATGCGCCTTTGACTGCCGTATAGGGTGTCGAATGCCTGGACGATTAATTTACCCTCTTCTTCCACGGTGCGGGCTGCATCTGTGACCTCAGCGACCCGACCGCGAATAAAGTGGACGCCTTCTTTCATCACCCGGTGATAGAACTCCTCATATCGCTTTCCTGCCGCACGGATATCGATATAAAAGTTGGTAACTTCAGCATGAGGGAGGCGTTCCTTGATCAGGTGAGCGAACTTCAAGGAGTACATGCAGCAAACACGCGAGCAGTACTCGTTGTTGTTCTCGTCTCTCGACCCCACGCAGTGGATGATAGCAATGCTCTTGGGCTCGGTCTGACCATCTCTGAGCACGATCTTGCCCGCGGTCGGGCCGGCGGCGTTGACCATGCGCTCGAACTCGACGCTGGTGAACACGTTGGCCAGTCTGCCGTACCCATACTGGGAGATTTTCCGGGCATCAAACGGATCGTAGCCGGTGGCAAGGATGATATTCCCTACTTCCATAGTAAGGATCTCATCTTTTTGATTGAAGTCAATTGCACCTGGAGGGCAGAAGATTTCACAAGCTTTGCACTTCCCTTTGACAAAGTAGGTGCAGGAGGTCGTGTCGATAACGGGATACTTGGGAACGGCTTGCGGGAATGGACGGTAAATTGCTTTTCGGGTGCCCAGACCTGCGTTGAAAACCTCGTCGGTGACTTTCTTTGGACATTTTTCTTCACAGATCGCACAGCCTGTGCACAGCTCCTCGTTGACATACCGGGCTTTCTTCCGCGCCGTAATGGTGAAGTTGCCAAGATAACCCTCCACCGCTTCCACTTCACTGTAGGTAAGCAGTGTAATATTTGGATGCTGTCCGGCTTCTACCATCCTTGGGGTAAGGATGCAGGCGGCGCAGTCGAGCGTGGGAAAAGTTTTATCCCATTGCGCCATGTGCCCACCGATAGAGGGTTCCCGTTCGACCAGGTAGACCTTGCACCCGGCGTTCGCCAGCTCTAAAGCAGCCGTAATCCCGGTGATGCCGCCGCCCAGGACCAGGGTATCGGGTTTGATATCTACCGGGATGGGCTCGAGGGGGAACTGCTGGACGACGCGGTCTATGGCGCCGCGGGTCATAGATTTTGCCTTGTGGGTGGCTGCATCATGATCTTCGGTAGCCCATGAGTCCAGCTCCCGGATGTTTGCCATCTCAAAGAGGTACGGATTCAGGCCTGCCCGGCTGCACGCGGAGCGAAATGTCTTCTCGTGCAGGTGGGGTGAACAGGCAGAGACGACCACCCGGGTCAGGCCCTGTTCCTTGATGTCCGCGATGATCAGCTCTTGACCCAGACTGGAGCACATGAACTTGTATTCGCGGGCGATGGCGACGTTTGGCTGCAGGCTCGCCCAGCGAGTCACTTCATTGACGTCTACCACTCCGGAAATGTTGGTGCCGCAGTGACAAATGTAAACGCCTACTTTTTCGCTCATAGATTCTCTCCCGTATACGATAGGCCCGTATATAAGTGGCTACAGCGCTTCGTGGACCAGCTCCACCAAATCCTTTACCACCAACCTGTCTTCTAGCCCGCAGGTTTTGATCGCATCTTTAAACATGCTGATATCCTTCGGGCAGGCAACTAC
>Ga0105095_10000432_pt1 | contig 20305 bp, 21 predicted proteins | sample PPLLak2March2015_2_FD_79180 | JGI IMG/M metagenome (GOLD analysis project Ga0105095, IMG submission 79180) | Freshwater sediment microbial communities from Prairie Pothole Lake near Jamestown, North Dakota, USA - PPLs Lake P8 Core (3) Depth... | ecosystem: Environmental > Aquatic > Freshwater >...
CGAGAACTTCTTCGACTGGTCGAAGCGGTGCAGGTGCCGGTGCACGCGGATGAAGACCTCCTGCACGAGGTCTTCGGCGCGCTCCCGATCGCCGATGGTCCGGAAGACGAAGTTGAGCAGCCGGCGCTGGTACCGGTCAACGAGCACCTCGAACGCGCGCCGATCGCCCGCCAGATAGGCGGCCACAACCTCCGAATCGGAGCGCGCGGCATCCGGCGCAATTGGCCGGACGGTCGTAGCGGCGGCAACGGTCATCGTGGGCTCCTCCGGGAGGCTCCCGGCCTCCCCGCTCAGACAATCGCAGGCCTGTCGACTGCATGCCTGCCGTATCCCTGAAGTGGCAACCGGCATGCCCCAGCGCCCGCCCTTTCCCGATAGACGCCCGAAAAGGCCTAAACGTTTCACGCGAGGTGTCTTAGGAACCGGGCTGTGGGTCGCCCGGCGGGGTGTCCCGAGATGGGGGAGTGTCCCCTTTTCGGGACGACCTGGCTACAAACCGAGGCGAAAGCCGGCGACAAAGAGGAGCGCCACGATCGTCTTTCCGTCCCGGATTTCGCCGTCCCGGATCATCCCCAGGGCGTGGGAGAGCGGCCGCGCCTCGACCTCGATGAGCTCGTCCGGATTCGGCGTGGCTGCCCCGCCCCGGATCCCCGTGGCGAGGAAGAGGTGAATGACCTCGTCCGTGAAGCCCGGTGTCGTGAAGATGGTGGTGAGGTGCTCGATTTGGTCGGCGTCCGCCCCCGTCTCCTCACGCAACTCCCGCCGGGCGCAGTCGGCAGGAGCCTCTCCGGGTTCGAGAACACCGGCGGGAATCTCCCAGACCATCCCGTCCGCGGCGTAGCGGTACTGCCGGATGAGCAGCACCGCGGGATCGGCGGCATCGGCGCTCGCGAGCAGGGGGACCACGGCCGCCGCCCCCGGATGCCGGATCATCTCGAGCTCCAGCTCGGTGCCGTTGGGCGTCCGGACCCGGTCGACGTCCACCGTCAGCAGGCGCCCCGACCACGCCCGTCGCGAGGCGATGCGCCCCGCCGGTTCGCTCACGCCATCTCCCGGGAGAACACGACCATCACCCGGTTCGCGCTGAGGGGGCTGGCGGATTTGTACTCCCAGCCCGCCCGCGCGCGCTCGTTCAGGAGATCGGTGAGTGCTTCCTCATCGGGCCGCGTCCGCGCGGCCAGGCGTACGATCACCACGTCGTATTCTCGCATGGCGGGGCTCACTGGGTGCCGAACAGGCGGTCTCCGGCATCGCCCAGTCCGGGACGGATGAACCCGCGTTCATCCAGCTCCCGGTCCAGCGCGGCGGCGTAGATCCGCACGTCAGGATGGGTTTCGAGCATGCGGCGCACGCCCGGGGGTGCCACGACCAGACAGACGAGGCGAATCCGGGTGGCGCCGGCTTCCTTGAGCCCCCGCACGGCCTGGACGGCCGAACCGCCCGTCGCCAGCATGGGGTCGAGCAGCAGGAAGAGGCGATCCTCTTCGCTTCCCGGAATCTTGAAGAAGTAGTCCACCGGCTCGAGGGTCTCCTCGTTCCGGTACATGCCGATATGTCCGACCCGCGCGTTGGGCACCAGGTGGGTGATGCCGTCCACCATGCCAAGTCCGGCGCGCAGGATGGCAACGAGCGCGAGCTTCTTTCCGGCGAGGCGGACCCCCTGCGTGACCTCCAGCGGGGTCTCCACCTGGACTGGCTCCAGGGGCAGGTCCTTGGTGGCCTCGTACGCGAGGAGCAGGGCCAGTTCGTGCACCAGGGCCTTGAAATCGCGGGTGCCGGTGTGCCGGTCCCGCAGGCACGTGAGCTTGTGCTGCACCAGCGGGTGCTGCACGACGACGAGGTTCGGGAAGACGCGGTCGCTCATTGGCGCGCGGGTCCCGGAAGGGGCATGGTGGGGGTCGCGCCCCGCCCGTGCGCCAGCAGCACGAGCTCCACCCGTTCCGACGGCGTCGCGCCTGCCACGACCGTCCTCGCGAGCGCGAACGGGATCCCCGGCGCGAGCCACACGTCGGCCGTGCGTGCCTCGCGCACGTAGCGAACGTGGAGCGCGCGCACCGGCCCCGCGGGCACCGTGACGGTTTCCCACCCAATGGCCTCCCCCCGCCGGCAGGCATCGAGCCCGGTCGCTCCCTGGCCGCCCGTCTGCAGCATGGCGAGCGCGGACGGGGGCACCTCCATCACCGGCTGACCCGGCGGACGGACGATGGCCCGGCGGATCGCGGTAGGGTCGTAGGGGCTGGCCTGCACCAGGCTCTGGATGACCGCGTCGCCCGCGGGCGTGCCGACCACCGACTCCTGCCACACATACTCGCGGTCTGCCACCCGCTCCCGACCCACCAGCGCCAGCCGCACTTCGGACGAGTCGCCCGTGACGCCGCGGAGCCGGTAGCGCGCCCAGCCGCCCACCACCGGCTGTTCGAGCGGCCGGCACACGTCCGCGAGACCCTGGGCGGCCGCCGCGGTGACCGGGGCGGCGAGCGCCAGCGCCATGACACTCACGGCGCCGCGCAGCGGCACGCGGATGATCATGCGGCGAGGATCCTCTCAGCCGCGGCCCGGCCCGACCGGATCGCCCCGTCGATTCCGCCCCCTTCATAGGAGGCTCCGGCGACCTCGATGCTCCCCAGCGCCCGGAGCGATGTGCGAGCCTCCGCCACCCTGGTGCCGTACCGCTCGTCCCTCAGCGGCAGCGCATCGGCCCAGCGGGCCACCCACACCCCGTCGGGAAGCTCCTGGATGCCCAGCGCCGGACGCAGCGCCCGGTGGACCGCGTCGGCCCAACCCTCGTCGGTGGTGGCGACCAACTCTCCCCGCGCGGGGCGCACCACGGTGCGCAGCAGCGTCCAGTCCGCCGGCGCGCGTCCGCGGAAGACGGATGACACGAACAGGCAGCGCTCGATGCCGTTGTCGCCCGGATCCCGCGCCACGGAGAAGCCCGCGGCGGTGAGGGGGTGCCGGATGCTCGCGCGGGCATAGGCGGATGTCACCGTGACGAGCGGCCGCGTGCCCAGAGCCGCGAGGGCCCGGGCGGCATCCGGCGAGAGCGGGTGCACCAGCCAGGCAGCGGGACGGGCGGGAAGGGCCAGCACGACCGCGTCCACCACCAGCGCGGCACCGAGTTCCGGGTACACGGTCCAGCCGGGGCGCGTCCGCGTCACGGCGACGACGGCGTTCCCGACCCGAAGGTCCACGTGCCGTTCGAGACGGCGGGTCACCGCCGCGATGATGGACGCCATGCCTCCCTGCATCGTCGCAGCCGGCGTGATCGGCATGCCGGACTGCGGATCATGCAGTCCGTCGGAACGCAGCACCAGGCTCGGCAGGTGCTCCGGCGCGATCACCCCGTCGGCCAGCCGCTGGTCACGGATCAGGGTGAGCAGCGTCGGCGACTCGTCCGGCTCGAACCCGTCGGCTCCCTCCTCGATCAGGAAGCCGCGGTCCCGCGTGGTGCGGATCTGCCCGCCGAACCGGTCTCCGGCTTCGAGCAGGACGACGTCACAGCCGCCTTCCGACAGCCGCTGGGCGGCAATCAGCCCCGCGAGGCCGCCGCCGATGACCGCTACGCGCATGGGCGCGTCCGAGGGTGCCGTTGCGTGCCTGGCATCGCGCCCGTAAATAAACGCCTGAGTCCAAGCCACGCGAGCATGAGGTTGGCCAATGGCTCCACCCGATCGCTGGACGCGCCCCGAAGCGGTGGTCCGCGCCGTGTTTGCCACCGGCACGGTCGTCTTTGGCGGGCTCGGACTGGTGATCCGCGAACCCCGGCTGCTGGTCGCGGCCGGAATCTGCGGGATCCTGTGGACCGTATGGGATGTGTTCTGGGACCGGTGGATCGCTCCCGGGGGCGGGTGGATACTCCGTGCGCTCACCGAGGGCACGGGGGGCGACCTGCCCAACATCCGGCCGACCCTCGACGACACGATACGGCTGCTGGAGAGCCATTTCGCCGGGACCGCGAGCCCACGCGTGCGCATCCAGGCCGCGATCCGGCTCGAGGAGATCTACCGGACGGTGCGGAAGGACCCCGCGCGGGCGCGCGACGTGCTCACCCGCGCCCGCGCGGTGTTCCCCGACGCCCCGGAGCTCGCGGCGCTCGATCGGAAGGGGGACGTTCCGTCCTGACCCGACGACCGGGGGGGATCGGGTCCGTAGCGCACTCCCAGCCGGCGCGGGCCGCGGTTATCTTGCGCACCCTCGGCCAGGTAGCTCAGATGGTAGAGCAGCGGACTGAAAATCCGCGTGTCGGCGGTTCGATTCCGTCCCTGGCCATGGCCGCCGTCCACCTCTCAATCGAGGCGGACGGCGCTCTGCTTTTCAGGACCCGGACGCGGTGGTCGCGCTGATCCGGTCTACTTCGTCTTGGGGTGGCGTCGGTCCCGGCCACTGCGCCGGTCGGTGGCCCGCCGGTCCTTTCCGGAGCGACGCTCCACGCTCACCGGGACGTCGCGGACGCGGCGGTCCTTCTTCCGCACGCGTGCCTTCCGGCGGTCCGATCCCGCACGGCGCTCGGCCTGATCACTCATCGCTCGCATCTCCCGTCGCAGTCGACTGCCACCCGGTCCAGGCCGGTCCGCGCACCACCCGTCCCGGGAGCGCGCCGGTGTGCTCGCCGTCCGCGAGCACGCGCGTGCCGTTCACGAACACGTGCCGCACGCCGGTGGCGTACTGGTGCGGCTGCGCGAACGTCGCGTGGTCCTCGATCGTCGCGGGGTCGAACACCACGACGTCCGCAAGATAGCCGGGGGCGAGCGATCCGCGACGGCGGAGCCCCAGCGTCGTCGCGGGGAACGAAGTCAGCCGGCGGATGGCATCCTCGAGGGTCAGCGCCCGCTCGTCCCGCACGTACCGCCCGAGCACGCGGGCGAAGTTCCCGTACGCGCGGGGGTGCGGGTTGGCCTTGAGGAACACGCCCTCGGGGGCCAGCGACCCCGCGTCCGAGCCGAAGCTCACCCAGGGCAGCGCGATCTGCTTCAGGATGTTGTCTTCCGACATCAGGAAGTAGACCGTGCCCACGCGGCTGTGGTCCGCGATGACGAGGTCCATGGCGGTCGTTTCGGGCGACGTACCGCGGAGGGCGGACACTTCCGCCAGCGTCTTGCCGGTGAGGTGCTTGAGCGAGTCCTGGCGGAACTCGACCAGGATGATCCGCTCCGGGGAGCCCGCCTCGAGGTAGAGGTTCTCCCACTGGTCGGTGGGCGTCGCCATCTCGCGCGCCACGCGGCGTCGCACGGCGGGGTCGCGCAGGCGCTCGATCCACGCCTCCAGGCCGCCTTCCTGGACCCAGGGCGGCATGGCCGCGTCGAGCCCGGTGGCGCCGGCTGGGTACGTGTACATGTCCGCGGTGATGCGCAGGCCCTCCGCCCGCGCGCGCTCCACCATGGCGATGACCGAGTCCATCTTGGGCCAGTTCGCCCGGCCGGCCGCCTTGAGGTGGTAGATCTCGGCCGGCAGGTCGGCTTCGTGGGCGATCGTGATGAGTTCGTCCACCGCTTCGAGCAGCCGGGTGCTCTCGCTGCGGATGTGCGAGATGTACATGCCCCCGTGCTCGCCGGCGACCCGCGCGAGCGCGATCAGCTCGGACGTCGGCGCGTAGAATGCCGGGGCGTAGATGAGCGACGACCCGACGCCGAGGGCGCCCTCCCGCATGGCGTCGCGCACGAGGGCTTCCATGCGCGCCAGCTCGTCCGGGGTGGCGGGGCGGTCGGCGTAGCCGACCTCGTGGATCCGGACGGTCGTGGCGCCGACGAAGGAGGCGACGTTGGTCGCGATGCCGCGCCGCTCGAGGTGCTCGAGATACTCCCCCAGGGTGGTCCAGGCGACCTCGAACTTGATGTCGCCCTGCTGGGCGAGGACTTCGGCCTTCATCGCGTCGGTGAGCGGTGCCATCGACCACCCCTCGCCGAACACCTCCAGGGTCACCCCTTGCCGGACCTCGCTCTGCGAGCGGCCGTCCTCGAGCAGGCTCTCCGTGGCCCAGCTCAGCATGTTGATGAAGCCCGGGGCCACGGCGAGGCCCGTGGCGTCCACCTCCAGGGCGGCACGCGCCGCGGAGAGGTCGCCGATCGCGGCGATCGTGTCGCCGCTGATCGCGACGTCCGCCGCCACGCCGGGCCCGCCGCTTCCGTCGTAGACGGTGCCGTGCCGGATGAGGATGTCGTACCGCGGCCCGCACGCGCACAGCAGGAGGGCCGCGACCGGAAGCAGCCTGCCCATCGTTCCCCGCCCCGTGGAAGGTGGCCTTGTTCTACGCGGCCGCACCGGCGGCCGCAAGTTCTCCCCCGTTGCCCTCCTCCCCGCGCCGCGCTTTGTTTGCAGGCCATGCAGTTCGAGGTCCAGACCCCGACCATGATGGAGCTCGCCGCCGCCTTCCTGCAGGCGGCCGTGACGCTCGGCCTCGCGGGCCTGTTCTTCTTCCTCTATCGCCGGTATCAGAAGCCGTACTTCGGCTGGTTCGCGCTCGCGTGGCTGCTCTACGTCCTGCGGATCGGGGCCATCATCAGCTTCCTGCTGAGCCAGAACTGGCTGTGGCTCTACTGGCACCAGGTCATCACGGGCTGGACGGCGCTGGCGCTGCTGTGGGCGGCGCTCGTCTTCTCGCAGCAGCTCACGTGGCGCCCCGTCTACTTCGCGGCAATCCTGTTCCCGCCCGCGTGGTCGTACGTCGCGATCTACCGCATGGACAACTTCCTGCTCGCGGCGGCCCCGGCGGTGGCCTTCCTGAGCGTTGCCACGCTGTGGACCGGGTGGACGTTCCTGCGCTACCACCAGCGGGTGCGCTCCGTGGCGGCGCTGGCGCTGGCCATCGCCCTGTTCCTGTGGGGCCTGCACCATCTCGACTACCCGTTCCTGCGCGCGCGCGGGGCGTGGAATCCGTGGGGCTATTACCTCGACCTGCTGTTCGTGCTGGCGATGGGGGCCGGAACGCTGCTGCTGGTGCTCGAAGACCTCCAGCGCGGGCTCGAGGCCCTGTCGGGCCTTTCCAGCCAGCTGCAGCGCGGCGGCGCGGAGCACGAGGTGGTGCGACCGCTGCTCGAGGGAACGCTCGCGCTGTCCGGGGTGCGGGGCAGCGCCATGTATTGGGTGGCGAGCCGGCGGTTCTCCCAGGGCGCTGGGGCGTGCGCGGGGTGGGCGGGGGACGAGCCGTCCGGCGCCGCGCGGGACGCCATCCGGAAGGCGCTCGCCTCCGGCAAGGCCGAGGTTGCGCACCAAGCCGGCGGCGGGGAGCGGGAGTATGCCTACGCGGCGGCGCTCCCGGTGCTGCGCGGCGACGACGTGACGGGCGCGCTGCTGATCGTGGGCGACGCCCGCGATCCGTTCGCGGCGCTCGACACGCGGTTCCTGGTGGCGCTCGGCCAGCAGGTGGGTGCCGCGCTCGAGAACGCCGACCTCGATCGGCGCCTCGCGGCGCGGACGATGGACCTCGAGCGCCTCGCGGCCCGCATGATCCACCAGCACGAGGACGAACGCCGCCGCCTGTCGCGGGAGCTGCACGACGAGACGGCCCAGGTGTTCACGGCCGTCAAGCTCGAGCTGGGCCTGGTCCGTGAGGGCGCGGCGCCCGAACTCACACCCCGCCTCGATCGCGCGCTCCGCCTGATCGACACGGGCATCCGGAGCATCCGGAACGTCACCAACGATCTGCGGCCATCCCTGCTCGACGAGCTCGGCCTGATACCCGCCCTGCGCGCCCTGGTGCGGGATCTGGACGGCCGGGGCGATCTGGCGATTGCCCTGGAGGCGCCCGCCGCGCTGCCGCCGCTCGCGCCGGACGCCGAGCTGGCGCTGTTCCGCGCGATGCAGGAGGCGCTGGCCAACGCCATCCGTCACGCCGGCGCGTCCCGGGTGGACGTCCGGGTCGCGGCGCGCGACGCCACCGTGGAGCTCGAGGTGACGGACGACGGCAACGGCCTGCCGTCGGGGGCCCGCCTGTCGGAGTTCGAGCGCGCCGGCCACATGGGCCTCGCGGGCATGCGGGAGCGGATCGTGCTGCTAGGCGGGACCGTGGTGGTGGACGCCGCGCCCAGGGGCGGGGTGCGGCTCGTGGCACGGGTGCCCGTCGCGAACGCGGACATGGAGGGATCATGACGGTGGAGCGGACCGGCATTCGCGTGGTGATCGCCGACGATCACGCCATCGTCCGGGAGGGCATCCGGCAGGTGCTCGACGGGAGCGAGGGGATCCGGGTCGTGGGGGAAGCGGCGGACGGCATCGAGGCGTTCAGCCGCGCCCGGGAGCTTGTCCCGGACGTCGTGGTGCTGGACGTGTCCATGCCGGGGGAGTCGGGCCTGGAGGTGGCCAAGCGGATCAAGCGCGCGCTCCCGGCGACACGGGTGCTCATGCTGAGCGTGTACGACAACACGGAGTTCGTGCTCGAGGCGGTGCGGGCGGGCGCGGACGGTTACCTGCTCAAGGATTCCTCGCCGTCGGAGCTGCGCGGCGCCATCCACAAGGTGGTTGCGGGAGAGAGCGCGTTCAGCGCGGCCGCGGCCCGCCAGCTGAGCACGGCGCTGCGGGAAGAGGAAGCCAAGCGCGAGAAGGCGGAGCGGGTGGCGAGCCTCACGCCCCGCGAGCTGGACGTGCTGCGTCACGTGGTGGCCGGCCGTACGAACAAGGAGACCGCCGCCGCCCTCGGGATCAGCCATCGCACGGTCGAAACCCACCGCGAAAACATCCTCAAGAAGCTCGGCGTGCGGAGTGTGGCGGAGCTCACCCGCCTCGCCATCGAGATGGGCCTGCTCAGCGACGACGAGGCCTGATCGGGACGGTCGCGTATCGGGTTGGCTTCCCCTCGGCCGCCGTTTTAGACTCCGGCGTCACCAACGAGGGCCTCATGACGCGATACATCCCGATCCCCACGCCGGTCAATGAGCCGGTGCATGATTACCCCCCGGGCAGCCACGACCGCGAAACCCTGAAAGCCAAGCTGGCCGCGATGGCCGGCACCAGCATCGAGATTCCCGTCATCATCGGCGGCCAGGAGATCCGCACCGGCCGCACGAAGCAGGCGGTGATGCCCCACCGCCACGGCCACGTGCTCGCCACCTGGCATCGCGCGGGCGCCGACGAGGCGCAGCAAGCCATCGCAGCGGCCACGGAGGCGCGCCGCGAGTGGGCGTCCTGGCGCTGGGAGGACCGGGCCGCCGTCTTCCTCCGGGCCGCGGACATGCTGGCGACGACCTGGGGCGACACGCTCAACGCCTCGACGATGCTGTGCCAGAGCAAGACGGTCCACCAGGCGGAGATCGACGCGGTGTGCGAGATCGTGGACTTCTGGCGGTTCAACGTCCACTTCGCCAACAGCCTCTATGGCGACCAGCCCATCTCCCAGCGCGGCATCTGGAACCGGATGGACTACCGCCCGCTCGAGGGCTTCGTGTTCGCGGTCACGCCGTTCAACTTCACGTCCATCGGCGCGAACCTGCCCACCGCGCCGGCGATCATGGGCAACACGGTCGTCTGGAAGCCGGCGTCCACGGCGGTGTACAGCAGCTACCATATCTACCAGCTCCTCGATGCGGCGGGACTCCCTCCCGGGGTCATCAACTTCCTCCCCGGCGATGCGGGCACCATCTCCTCGGCGGTGCTGAGCCACCCGTCCCTCGCGGGCATCCACTTCACGGGGTCCACGGCCGTGTTCCAGGAGATGTGGCGGACGCTGGGCGGAAACATCGGCCGCTACCGCTCGTATCCGCGCCTCGTGGGCGAGACCGGCGGGAAGGACTTCATCCTGGCGCACCCCAGCGCCAACCGGGCCGCCCTGCTCACGGCCATCGTGCGCGGCGCCTACGAATACCAGGGCCAGAAGTGCAGCGCCGCCTCGCGGCTGTATCTGCCGGAGTCGCTCTGGCGGGCGATGCGGGAGGAGCTGATCGAGACGATCCGGGGCCTCCCCATGGGCGACATCGCGGATTTCCGCAACTTCATGGGGGCGGTGATCGACAAGGCCGCGTTCGACACGATGGCGGACTACATCGGGCACGCCAAGGCGTCGGCCGACGCGGAGATCCTGGCGGGCGGCGGCTGTGACGACCGGGAAGGGTACTTCGTCCAGCCCACCCTCATCCGCGCGAAGCAGCCGGACTACCGCTCGATGTGCGAGGAGATCTTCGGCCCCGTGCTCACGCTGTACGTGTATCCCGACAAGGACTGGGACCGCGTGCTGCGCACCGTGGACGAGACGTCGCCCTACGCGCTCACGGGAGCCGTGTTCTCCGAAGACCGGCGGGCCACCATCCAGGCCATGCAGGAGCTGCGGTACGCCGCCGGGAACTTCTACCTCAACGACAAGCCCACCGGGGCCGTCGTGGGTCAGCAGCCGTTCGGGGGGGCGCGCGCCAGCGGGACCAACGACAAGGCGGGGTCGGTGCTGAATCTCGTCCGCTGGATCTCCGCCCGGTCCATCAAGGAGAACTACATGCCGAATACGAGTTACCGGTATCCCTACATGGACGCCGAGTAGGATGCGGGCCGCGGGGCCGCGGGCCGGCGGAGCGCTCCGCCGGCCCGTGTGCTTCCCGTTCCTTGACATGACTCCTCCCCGCCCTCGTCCATGCACGCCGCCACCGCCGTGATGCCCCGCGCCGCCGACTTCTTCGCACTGACCAAGCCGAGGATCGTGCTGCTGGTGCTGCTCACGGCGGCCGTGGGGTTCTACGTCGCGGCCTCGGCCGACGCGGGGGCACTCCTCTTCGTGCACCTCGTGGTGGGAACGGCGCTGGTCGCCGGCGGGAGCGGCGCGCTCAATCAGGTGGCCGAATCGCGCTCGGACGCGCTGATGGAGCGCACGGCGGACCGGCCCATCCCGGCGGGGCGCGTCGGGCGGGGTGCCAGCACCGCGTTCGCGGCGGTGCTCGGGACCGCGGGCACCGCGTACCTGCTCGTGTTCGTCAACGCGCTCACGGCGGCCCTCGCGGCACTCACGCTGGTGTCGTACGTGCTGTTCTACACGCCGCTCAAGCGCGTCACGACTCTCAACACGCTCGTCGGCGCGGTGCCCGGTGCGCTGCCCATCCTCGGGGGCTGGGCGGCCACGGGCCGCGGCGTGGGCGCCGCGGCGTGGTCCCTCTTTCTCATCATGTTCTTCTGGCAGCTGCCGCACTTCCTGGCCCTGGCCTGGCTCTATCGGGAGGAGTACGGGCGGGCGGGTCTGCGGATGCTCAGCGTGGGTGACGACGACGGGCGCCGCACCTTCGGGCAGGCCCTGCTCTACGCGGCGGCCCTCCTGCCGGTGAGCCTGATGCCCACCATCCTCGGGCTCGCGGGCCCGGTCTACTTCGTGAGCGCGCTGCTGCTCGGGATGTGGTACGCGTTCACGGCGCTGGCGGGCATGCGCGCGCGCTCGACCCCCGCAGCCCGGCGGCTGTTCCTGGTGTCCATTGCCTACCTGCCGGGCCTCCTGGGCCTGCTCGCCCTGGACAAGGCGCTGCGGTAGGGCTCCGGGAAACCCCGGAGGGCCGTCCAGGCCGGCGGTTGTTAGATTCGCGCCTCTGGAACCGGGACGTTCCCGCTCTCGTAGTGAGGTGTTGATCATGGTGTTGCAGCCTCTCGTGCGCCGCGCGGCGCCGATCGTGGTGAGCGCGACGCTCGCCTGTGGACCGGGGCAGTCGGAAAACGCCCCGCCCACTCCGCCGGCCGTGGTCCGGGCCGCGGACTCGGGCGAGGTGCACCTCGCCAACGTCCGCCAGCTCACGTTCGGGGGACAGAACGCCGAGGCCTACTTCGCGCCGGACGGCCGGCAGCTGATCTTCCAGCGCCGGGAGCCGGACGCCGGGTGCGACCAGCAGTACGTCATGAACATCGATGGCTCCGGCCTGCGGCGGGTCTCGAACGGGCTCGGACGAACCACCTGCGGGTACTTCTACCAGGGTGGCGCCCGCATCCTGTACGCGAGCACGGTCGCGATCAGCGACTCCTGCCCGCCCGAACCCGACTTCTCCAAAGGCTACGCGTGGCCTGTGCCGGACTTCGACATCTACACCTCCAATCCTGACGGGACCGACCTGCGGCGGCTCACCGCGTCCCCCGGCTACGACGCCGAGGCGACGCTCTCGCCGGACGGTTCGACCATCGTGTTCACCTCGACGCGAGACGGGGACCTCGACATCTACACGATGCGGGTGGACGGCACGGACGTCCGCCGCCTGACCGCGGGGGTGGGGTACGATGGCGGACCGTTCTTCTCGCCCGACGGGTCCCTCATCGTGTACCGGGCCTCCCGACCGGGGACCGCCGAGGAGGAGGCCGACTACCGGGCGCTGCTCGCCGATGGGCTGGTGCGTCCCAGCCGACTCGAGATCTGGGTCATGAAGGCGGACGGCTCCGACCAGCGGCAGGTCACGACCCTCGGGGGCGCCAACTTCGCGCCGTTCTTCCACCCGGATGGGAAGCGCATCATCTTCTCGTCGAACCACCATAATCCGCGCGGCCGCAACTTCGACCTGTTCATGGTGAATCTGGACGGCACGGGCCTCACCCAGGTCACCACGTACGGGGATTTCGACGGTTTCCCGATGTTCTCGCCGGACGGCACCCAGCTCGTGTTCGCGTCCAATCGCTACGGATCGGTGGCCGGCGAAACGAACGTCTTCATTGCCGACTGGGTCGAAACGACCGCGGCGGAGGGTCGCTGAGGTCATGGCCAAGGACGCTGCACCCCGCTCGCCCTCGAAGCCGCAGGAGTGGCTCAAGTCAATCGTCATCGCGTTCGTCATCTTCCTCGTGCTGCGCACGTTTCTGGTGGAGGCCTTCCGGATTCCCTCGGGGAGCATGGAGAACACGCTCCTGATCGGCGATTTCCTGTTCGTGAACAAGGCGCTCTACGGCGCGGAGATCCCGTTCACCGGGAAGCATCTGCCGGCGTTTCGCGAGCCGCGCAGGAACGACCTCGTGATCTTCAAGTCGGTCGAGGAGGCGCGCCTGACGGTGGTCAAGCGGGTGGTGGGGATGCCGGGGGACACGCTGGCCATGGAAGACAATCGCCTGGTGGTGAACGGTGCCGCCGCGGACGAGCCGTTCGTGCTGCGGACGGATCCGCTCGCGGACCACGAAGATGCCAAAATGCGCAGCTGGCAGGCCCGCTACCTGACCGCCGACCGGGACCCCCGCTCGTATCGCCCCACCCTCAAGAACTGGGGGCCGATCGTGGTCCCCGCGGATTCGTTCTTCGTCATGGGGGACAACCGGGACAACTCCTACGACAGCCGGTACTGGGGGTTCCTCGGCCGGGATCGAATCCGGGGACGGCCGCTGATCGTATACTTCAGCTATGATCCGAACGGAATCCGACCGCTGCCCTTCTTCTCCGAGGTCCGGTGGGGGCGGGTCCTGAGCATGCCGGAATGAACGGTCCCTCCCCGATGCGCCCGTCCCCCCAGGCGCGGCTGCTGCGCTTCCTGCGCTCGCTCATGGCCCCGCTGGCACTGTTCCTGGTGCTGCGGACCTTCGTGGTCGAGGCGTTCCACATCTGGCCGTCGGGGAGCATGGAGCGGACGCTCCTGATCGGCGACTTCCTGTTCGTGAACAAGGCGCTCTACGGCGCCGAAATCCCGGTGCTGCACCGCCGCCTTCCCGGTTTCCGGGAGCCCGAGCGACTCGACGTGGTCATCTTCGAATCCGTCGAGGAGCCCGGCCTGACCGTGGTCAAGCGCATCATCGGTCTGCCGGGTGACACGCTCGCGATGCGCAGGAACGTGCTGCGGCTGAACGGCGAACCCCTGACCGAGCCGTACGTTCAGCACGTTCCAGGGGCATGGCCGCAACGGGACCCGCACATGCGGCAGTGGCAGTTGCCCCACCTCGCCGGCGCCAACCGGGCGAGGTATGCCCCGACGTCCTGGGATTGGGGACCCATCGTCGTCCCCGCCGATTCATTCTTCGTGATGGGGGACAACCGGGACGATTCCTACGACAGCCGATACTGGGGGTTCCTTGGGAGGGACCGGATTCGGGGTTCCCCGTTCCTGGTGTACTTCAGCTACGACCGCACCCGCCCCACCCCCCTCCCGTTCCTCACGGGGATTCGGTGGGGCCGGATTCTCTCGGTACCGCGATAGGCGCGCCCCTTACTGGGGGGCCCGCCCCGCGTCAAACCGCCCCGACCACCTCGGAAGGCTGCGTCACCGCCTTCGGCACATAGGCAGCCTGCCGCCCGCACTCCGTACACTTGAGCGAAACCTGGCGGTCCGCCTCCCAGGCGTAGTCACCCAGGCGGCGGCGGGGGGTTCTTGCGATGGATCGGGATCCGCAGGAAGGGCAGATCAGACGCTGGCGATCACGATCGGCGATAATGAGTTGCAAGGCCTCAGGGGCCCGGTATTCCTTGGTCCCACGACGTCCCACAGAAGTCTCCTGGATGTGTGGCCCGGGGGTAAGGTACCGGCCTTCCGCCAGTCTGGCAAACGCCGGTACCCCTTGACGGAATCGCCCCCGGACGTATGTGTGGGTAGCGGAATACGTTCTCCCCGCGGAGGCTGCATGGACGGCCCAGGCCCGCGCTTCATTCCCGTCGCAGACATCGAGGTCGAGTCCGTCGTCCCCACCAAGTCGGGGTTCCGACTGCACGGCCGGGCCGCCGACGGCGCCGACTACCAGGTCGAACTGCATCTCGATCTTCCGGTGGATCAGCGCACGCAGCGAGTGCTCGCGGAACTCTTCTCTCAATCAGAACTGAAGATATCCCGAAAACCCGGTGATTCGCTGCTCGGCACCCTGCGGCGGGAGCGCGCCAGGCAACGGGAGTAGCATGTCAGGACGACATGTCATAACATGTTGTAATGTATTGCGTTAACTCTCCTGCCACCCGCTTCTGCCTGCTTGACTAGCGGTCGCTGACCCGCTAGGTTGGCGCCTCGAAAACGCGGCCGTCCCGGTCGCGTGAGGAGCAAGACATGGCAGCCGATCTCGGCGGATCGCAAATCTCGGCGCTCCTGGAGAGCGTTCCGGGCATCCGGAACGTTCTGCGGAGCCCCGTGGCCGACGCGCTCGTGAACATGATCCGCGCCGGTGCGGGGTTGCGGCCGTTTGCCTTCCCCGAGGCGGAAGAACTGGTTCAATACTCCGTGCGGCGCGGTCTGATCAACCAGACCGAGGGCGAGCAGGTGCTCACGGAGGTCCGGGCGGCGGGATCGGCGGCCTCGCGCGCCGCCAAGAAAGCCCCGGCCCCAAAGGCCGCCCGCAAGCCGGCTCCCGCCAAGAAGGCACCGGTGCGCCCGAAGCCACCCATCAAGCGGGCGCCCGCCGCGAAGGCGAAGGCCGCCACGCGCAAGCCGGTCAAGAAGCGTTGAACTAGACCGTCAGACCCTCGACGAGCTTGCGGAGCCGTTCGGCCGCCTCGTTGAGCATGGTCGCCTGCGCCGCCATTTCCTGGGTGGACGCTCCCTGCTGCTCGGCCGCCGCGGTCACTTCCTCGGCGGCGGAGGCGTGCGTCGAGGCCGCGCCCGCCACGTCCCTCAGGACGGCGGTGATCTCGCGGGCGCCGGCGAGGTTGGCCTCCGCCTCCTGGAGCATCTGGGCGGCCGCGCGCTCGATCTCCTGGACCCCCTGGACGATCTGGTCGAGTGCCTGGCCCGCGCCGGTGGCGGTCGTCGTGATCCCGCTGACCTTGGTGCGGCCCGCCGCCATGGTCTCGACCACCTCGGCGGTACGCTCGCGGATGGTCTGAATGGTGGCCGAGACTTCCTCGGCCGCCTGGGCGCTCGAGTCCGCCAGCTCCCGCACTTCGTCGGCGACGACGGCGAATCCCGCCCCGCGCTCCCCGGCACGCGCCGCCTCGATGGCGGCATTCAGCGCGAGGAGGTTGGTCTGCGAGGCGATCCGCTTGATCAGATCCACGAAGTCATCGATCTGGATCGAGAGCTGCGCGAGGTGCTCCGCCTGACCGGCGCTCCGCTCCACGATGCCCTGCACCTGGCCGAGCGTTCCCGCGGCCGCGGTGATGTCCCGCGCGTACGTCGACGCGAGCCGATGAATGTCCCGCCCGAGCTGGGCCACCCGCCGCGCCACCTCGGCATTGGTGGTGGCCGTGGCGCCGAGGCTGCTCGCCTTCCGCAAGCCATCGTCGAGTCCCGAGGCCTGTTTCTCGGCCCCCGCGGAGATGCCGACCATGGCGGTCGTGATCTCGTTCGAGGCGGCAGCCAGCTGCTCGCTCACGGCGGAGAGGTCCTGTGCGGTGCCGGTCATCCGCTCGCTCTCGTCCAGCAGGCGCTGCACGATCTCCCGCAGCCGCGCCCCCACTCCCTCGAGGGCCGTCCCGAGGTCGCGGAGCTCCTGGGGCATTCCGCCGAGGTCGAGGGAGACGGGCCGGAGGTCGCCCGCGCCCATGCGGTCGGCCGCCGCGAGCAGGCGGCGCACGGGCTGGTCGATGGAGCGGTAGAGGGCGATCGCGATTGCCCCGCCCACCAGCGCCGTGAGCAGCATGACCCCGAGCACGATGAGCAGGCGTCGCCGGGCCTCGGCGGCCAGCCGCTTGGCGGTGGCCTCCGACCGCAGGGCCTGCGAGGCGCTGATGGTGCGGGCCTCGGCGATGAGTTCGTCGGCGGGCGCGCGCGCCGCGCCGGCGGCGCTCAGGGCGGCGTCGAGGCGCCCCAGGTCGGCCAGAGCGTGCGCGTAGTGGTAGGTCACTTCGACACGCGCCTGAAGCGTCCCCAGCCGGGTGGCGGCCTGCTGCTCGCTGGCTTCCAGCTCGACGATTCCGGCCAGGGACCGCTGGTAGCGGCTCACTTCCGCCGCCGCGGCGCGGAACCGCTCCGCGTCGTCCGCGTTGCGGCTGTTCAGGTACTGCTCGGCGTGGCGGATCTGGTCCGTCACGGCGGCCGCGAGCCCGCTGCTCAGGGCCGCCACCCGCTGGAGCAGTCCCAGCTCGCGGGACACGGCCCGGTCGATCGTGGTGACGGCTCCGGCGCCGATGATGACGACGGGCACGAAGCCCACGGCGATGGCGACGGCCGCCAGGACAATCCGTCCGCGAAGGCTGCCGAGCAGGACCCGCAAGTTCACGAGCCGTCCGCGGTGCGCAGGATGCCGCCCCGGACCACGCCGACCGCGATGCGCTTGTCGGGCACGTCCCCGTTCTCGTCGAACGCGATCCGCCCGGTCACGCCCTCGAAGGCCGGCTGCTCGGTGCCCACGCCCGCCAGCCACTCCCGGATGTCCGCGCGGTCGGTTCCCACGGCCGTCACCGCGGCCGCGATCAGGCGGATGGCGTCGTAGGTGCCCGCGGCGCGATGATCCGGCGGCCGGTCGCCGGAGGCGCGCCGGTAGGCGCGCACGAAGGTCTCGTTGGCCGCACCGGCCTGGTCGGGCAGGTACGCCGTGGTGACGAAGATCCCTTCGGCGAGCGTGCCGACCTGCTCGATGCCGGCGAGCGCGTCGCCGCCCAGCACGGGCAGATCGAGGCCGAGTGAGTCCATCGCCCCGAGGATGCGCGCCGCTCCGGCGCGCGCGCCGGCGATGATCACCACGCCAGCGCCCCCGCGCCGCGTGAGCCGCTCGAGATACGGCCGGAAGCTCGGCAGGTCGTCCAGGTACGGATCGCTGGTCACGACCGTCCCGCCCTGTGCCTCGAACGCCGCGACGAACTCGTCGCGCACCCCGCGGCCGTAGTCGTCGTTGGTGTACAACACCGCGGCGCGGTCCGCGCCGATCCGGTCCCGGGCCCACGACGCGAGCCGCACCCCGTGCAGGGCGTCGGTGGGACACACGCGGAAGGTCCACGGGCCGGCCTGCGTCACGAGCGGGCTGGAGGCGGACGGCGAGATCATCGTGACGGGCCGTGCGCCGCCGTAGACGGGCGCGGCCGCGAGGGTGGCACCGCTGGTGAGATGGCCCACGACCGCCACCACCGAGGGATCGGCGGTCAGTTCACGCGCGACCGCGACGGCCCGCTCAGCGCTCGCCGAATCGTCGAGCACGACGAGTTCCACGGGGCGGCCGCGGAGGCCGCCCGCGGCGTTCAACTCCGCCACCGCCAACTCGGCGGCGACTTGCATGGAAGCTCCGCGCGCTTCCCCGAACGGTCCGGCCAATCCGATGCGTACGGGCGTTTCGCCGGCGCAGGCGGTGAGCAGCAGGGCGGCGGCGAGCAGGCCGCGAGAACGCCGGGGGTTCACGTACCGAACTCCGTTCGAAGGCCGACGCGTGGCAACATTAGCGCTCCCCCCGGGTCGGGGCAATGCGTAGGTTCACGAGGGGGGGCCGATGGATCCACACCTGCATCGCTTCGCCGAGTCCCTGCGCGACCTCGTGAGCGCGCCGTCCGCGGAGTCCGTGGAGGCCTGCTGGCGCTCGCGTGAGCTCGAGGACGAGGGATGGCGTGGGCTCGATGCCGTGGCGCACTCGACGGACCCGGCGGTGGTCCCGGTGCTGGAGGAAGTGGATCACCTGCTGGGCCTCGCCCTGGACCGCCTGCCGGCGATCCCGGACGGGGCCGGCGGACAGGTGCGCGGGTTCCGTGTGCCCGCGCTCGAGCGGCTGCAGCACGCGACCGCCGCCGCGCTGGTGGCTCACCGGTTCGGAACGGCGGGCCTCGCCACGGTGGTCGCGGATGTCCGCTCGCCGCTGTCGCGGCGCTACCGCGCGTTCGTGCTGCTGGCCCGGCTGCATCAACCGGCGACGTGGCCCCTCATCCGGCGCTACCTGCATCCCGAGGCGCATTACGCGTTCCTGGGCATCGCCGCCGAAGCCGCGCGGTTCTACGCCGCCGAACGGCCCGCCGGCATACTGGTCGAGCTGTTCGAGGCGACCCGGGGCGATCGGCACCTGCGCGCGTTCCTCGGCCCGCGCCTGCTCGCGTCGCTTTTCATGCTCGCCGACCCCGTCGCGCTCCCGCTCTATCGGGAACTCGCCATTGCCGGGCACACGGATCCCGATCCGCGCTGCTGCGAGGTGACGCACGCGCTCGTCATGCTGCGCCGGCTCACGGGCGTACTTGGCCCCAGCAGCAAGTTCCCCGATGGCGGCCCCGCCGTGGAGGCGTGGGTAGACACGGCGGAAGTGCAGCTCGCGGCGGAGCGCTTCCGCTTCCGTCCGGCCGTACTGCTCTAGGGCTGTCAGGTCAGCGGTAGATGCGCCGGAGGATGGTGGGCTGGCTGCCCACCACCGTGGCCTCGAACAGCATCGCGTTGCCCATGGGATCGTACTGGCCGCGCCATTCCGACTCGTCCAGCCACGTGAACGTCACGACGCGCGTCTCGCGGTCCCACTCCCCGTCGGCCCAGCGACCCCCCGGAAGCCGCCGCCACCGCGCGGTACCGCTCGAGGAGATGCTGAGCTCCGCATCCACGCCGTCATCCGTCCCGAGAGGGCCCTGCCACCTGCCGGTGAGGGGCCGGGCCAGCGCGCTCTGCACAGCCATCGTCACCACGCCATCGGGCGTCTGGAGGAGCAGGCGCCCCATGACCAGCCGGTACTGGGCCGCGATCGTGGTGTCGCCGAAGCCGACCAGGGAATCCCCGCTCAGGCGGAAGTTGAGGACGCGCTCGTCGTCGACCACGAGCATGGTGTCGCTGTAGAACTCCAATTGCAGCGGCCGCCCCTGGTGGACGCCCACCCACCGATACGCCAGCACGGAATCCCGCTGGGCGGCGGCGGTGGCGGGGACGAGCAGGCCCGCGAGGAGCAGCGCGGCGAGGGAGCGCATGAATTCCAAGGTATAGCGGGGTTGGAGCGACGTCTACGCGGAGAACTATTGGGCGTCCTGTGGGGTAGTTATGTTGCCATGCCCATGTCGCTCCCAGCCGAGGCCCGCCAGCACCACACGTTCACCGATCGCGGAGAAGCGCTCGGGCATTTCTTCCATCGTGCCGGGGAGGCGCCCCGCATTCTCGCCTATGAAGACGAGGTCGGGTGCCCGCTGCATCATGCGCTCGGGGCGCTCGAGATGACGATGGCGGTGGGCATCCTGCAGGAGAGCGACCTGGTGCACGCGGCGCGGCTCGGCAGCGAGAGCCAGGCGGCCATGGTGGAACGGGTGCGCGACGGACGGCGGGTGTTCGTGTACATGGGGCCGCGGGTGGACGCGCCGCCGGCCGACCCCTACGAGGGCATGCTGCTGTACGACGAGCCGGGCGTGCGCGCGTTCGAGTTCGGGCAGCGCGTCCACGCGCTCGCGCATTTCCTCCGGGCCACGCAGGGCGCCGGGGCGGTCATCTCGGCGCTCTCCAAGCGGGCGCCGGAACTGCGCCACGTGCGGCGCTGGCTGCGGGTGCTGTATCAGGAGCCCCGCACGGAGGTCTCCAACCACCTGCTCGCGGGCTGGTTCTCCACCGGCGGCGCGGGCGTGCTGTTCGCCCCACGCGCTCCCGACGAGCCA
>Ga0105095_10000433_pt1 | contig 20298 bp, 11 predicted proteins | sample PPLLak2March2015_2_FD_79180 | JGI IMG/M metagenome (GOLD analysis project Ga0105095, IMG submission 79180) | Freshwater sediment microbial communities from Prairie Pothole Lake near Jamestown, North Dakota, USA - PPLs Lake P8 Core (3) Depth... | ecosystem: Environmental > Aquatic > Freshwater >...
CGGTGGTAACAATTGCTACACCATTTTCATTATTATCGTTTTTTTTGTAAGTAACCCAGGTCTCACCATTTGTACTGCTGAGTCCCCTGTCACAGCATACATATACAACAGGACCCTCTGCCCTGAGGAAATTGATAAAATTACTTGCCAGGCCGCTGTCATGGTCAAAATATCCTTTCCAGTATTTACCATCGTAACGGCTCATTCCGAAATAGGTCGATACCCAAAGGATACCATCTCCCCATGATGTAGCTGTTGTAATATCATGAACCAAACCATCATCAGGCTGGAGGTCTATCTCCATAAAACCATCCGGATCAACATAATCCCTGAATTGTTTGGTTTTAGTATTATATTCAATCACTCCTCCTCCCCAGGCTGCTATAAATATTTTTCCGTCACCGGCAGATACTCCATATGTCCATGGTTCGTGCATCGGAGCGTTTTTCTCTGTAAAAATCTCCCATTCTTTTGTAAAAGTGTCATAGTGTCCGGCTCCACCAGCTGTTGCACACCATATATCTTTTTCATCACATATAACCATGTAAACCAGGTCATTTGGCATACCACTGTTAAACTGGCTGAATGTTTCGAATTTCCCTGCCGACCACCTCGTTAATCCGCCAAGGGTACCTATCCACACATCACCTGTAAGATCGCTGACATCTACAGATACCACTCCGTTATGTGCAAGGCCGTCTTTTGATGTGTAAGTGCGCCACTTGCCATTTTCATACACAGCCAGTCCGTCATGAGTTCCAACCAGTACGCGGTTGCCGTCAATACGGACACAATATGTTTTATCTGATGGAAGACCATCTTTTGTTGTGAAATTACGCCACTTTCCAAATACAGGAACAGGAGGTAGTTCAACCTTGACACCGGAAAGCTTATCTGCATTTTCAGAAGAGGTTTCTGTATCGATTTGGTTTATGCGGACGGACAATGATTCATCATTTGTTTTAGAACCTTTTTTTTCTCTCAGCATGAAAAACAGTGATAATATGCCAAGAATCATTATAGTAAATCCTGCAAGTTTAAAATACCGGATTAAAAGTACTTTTTTCATTCTTTATTATTAGTTTCATTTATTAACATAATCAGGACTTCTCAGCGATTTTAGGAATTCAACCAGGTCATTAAGATCATTTTTTGTCATATCACTGGTTAATCCATGTCTGTCGTCTTTGCCATAAAGAGTCCATATCTCCTCAAGTGTTTTTGCGCGGCCATCGTGAAGATAAGGAGGCGATGCATAGATATTATTCAGATGAGGAGTATCGAAAGCAATGGAATCATCACTTGCAGCAAGCGTACTTACATCAAACTGTTTAAGATTTGTGAAATAGGGAGCAGGATGACAGGTAACACAACGGTTTTTTTCAGGAATTTCTTTTCCAAAATTATCTTTTGTCCTTTCAAACACTATTTTTCCTCTATTTTGAGCTTCAGTAAGTTTCCCTGATGGATTAAAGAGGAGATTCGGAGGATATTTTATGCCGGTTAAAATATAGGATGAGATAGCATCAAGATTCTTATATGAAAAGGGTTCCGTTCTTGTAAGCACCGTTGAAAAGCGCATTCCATCCTGTTTAAAAACAGTCTGGTTCTTGCCGTTCCACTTAAACGGAGGTGTATCCGAGATATCCCGTAATGACTGGGTATTGGTAAGGTTACGCCCCATATCTATCGATGCCATATTATATACAAGACCATCTTCATGTTCGTCGGGATGACAGGTGTAACATGAGTACTGGTTCTGGAATGTATGTCCGGCGTTATTCAGTAATTTGCGCCCCTTCCTGGTTACTGTAATCTTACGGGGACCGCCAAGATTTATGGTCTTCAGAGTTTCCATATTATCTGTGCTGAATACCGATATCCTGTCCTCAAGGCGTTCTGCGACAAAGAGAGTCTTTCCATCGGGTGAAAGTGCCAGACCTTTAGGATTGGCACCGGTAGGGATTCGCTTTATTACGTAGCGGCTACTGATGCCAAGATGGTCGGACCAAAGACTCAGCATTTCAGGAGTGGATCCGGAAATTAGTTTTCTGACCGAATCAATATCGACAACCGTGATAAAATTCACTCCGGAGTTCGAAATAAATGCTCTTTTGCCATCCGGAGTAATTACTATGTCAAATGGATCTGGATAGTAAGCATTTGGCTCATCTGTAAGCAACTGGATAATCCTGCCATCCCCTTTACGTTCAAGAACACCGAAGCCGTGTGTCATCATAAAACCTCTTTCCACCTGAATCGATGGAACCATATTTTTAGGCCGCACTAGGGTTACAATTGCAAGATCCCCCGAAGGCGTAAACGCAACATTCTCCATGAGATAAGCGGACTGTACTCCAAGATATGCCTTAATTCTTTTTGAACTGTCATTAATAATTGTCAGATCACTGAACATGGACTCCCCATAGTGTGCTGTGTTTGCCCTCCGACTTGTAACATAGAGTTCTTCGCCGTCCGGAGAAAGTTGGGCCCCGGTGGGATTATTACCCGTAGTCAGCCTTTTCCTCTCGATGCCTGACTCAAGATCTATTATGGTAAGATCGGAACTGAATGAATTTACAACATACAGAAACTTTTCATCAGAACTCAGAGAGAGACCTGCCGGTCCGTTGCCGGTACGAAGCGTATCCGTTACCTTATAATTATCAAGGTCAACAACTGACACATTATCTGACCATTGATTGCTCACATAAGCTTTTTTTCCGGCTTTATCAATAATTACACTATGAGGCTTGTTCCCCACAGTTACTTTTTTCACCACCTTCCCCTGTTCTGTATCTGCAACCAGCAACGCATTCCCATCCTGGGCAGTTACATAAATAAGAATCCCATCATTTGAAACAGCAATATTCATTGGCGAATAATAATCTGCATCATCAAGTTTTGCAAACGGAGATTTCTTATGTATATGCAAATGGCAATTTGTGCACATTAAAGGGTGGTCATTGATAGCAGTATTATAATTAACATGTTCACTTGCCCATTTCTTTCCCGGTATGAAAATGATAAGTCCAAGTAAAATAACAACCCCTGCGATGAGCAATATCTTTTTCATAGGATGCCAGCTATTCTAATTCAACCTCTTTCTCCCTGATGCCAGCGGTGTGAACCGGGATACTGACAGGCTGATTCCTTACTGCCAATGCAAAACGATTAGCAGGTACCATCTCATGATCTTCGTGGCAGCCAACGCAACCCCTTCTTTCATTTGGGCGAATCCATATCCAACTACCGGGACCGTTAAGCGTATTTCCCTCCGAATCCATGGTTTTAATTTTAAATGGCATATCTGCCGATAATTTCAGGTAAAATGATCCATCTTCCTTCACTTCAACAACACCGAGTGATGAATCAATACCAATAATCTCAATACTGTAAGCAACAGGCATCGAGTAGTTATTTTCAGGTGATGTCAGACCTGAAACCGTAATGTTCTGGCAAAAGAGCAATCCCGTTTTAACCTCCGTATCAACTTCACTTGGAAGTTTCTTTGGCTTCTCATGTTCTCTCACTACAACTGCCTCAAGAACACTATAGTCGGAACTACTGAACAGCTGCTTGCCCAGGGTTCTCTTCTCAGTATCAAAATCATAAAGTGCACAAGAATCACTCCCTGACGGACTATATGAGACAAGCAACTTTCCTGGTTCCAGGGGGAAAACGGAATAAAACACGCCCGGGACAGATGATGTTAGATTAATCCTGGTATGAAGTGGACGATTATAGTTAACTGATACAATACTCTTTTTATTTCCGCCGGAATTGTCTGATTCAACGAAGAAAATCTTTCCATCAGATGTTTCCCTCCCGCGGCTGAAAAGTTCAACTCCATCATTCCCTTTATAGAAAAGTTCTGATTTAGTACCATCGGGGCGCATTACCATCATAACAGGATTGCCAATCTGTGGAAATACCTGTTTGCTGATCGCTATTACACGGCCATCCAGCAGCACTGATGAGGCAAAATAGACATGCGGATTGAAGGTTATTCTGGTTAGATTTGTTCCGTTGGCATTACAGGTAAAAAGTGCATGACCGCTTTTCAGGGAATCATTCTCAATGGATCTGGTGAACAAAATCCGTCCGTCTGGCAGAAAAGCCGGATCAGTTGAATTTTCAGAAGCTGAAGTAATCTGTGTGACTTTCCTGGTATCAAGGTTCATTCCCCATATCTGCCAGGGATCTCCCTGCTTCTGCTGTCCTGCAAATAGCATCCATTTGCAATCAGAAGAGATCTCAGGAGAGCATGCTGAAAAAAAGTTACCGGTAAGAGACTCGGGCATTCTGTCAGGATTTTCAGGATCGAATGCAGCAAGGCTACTTTGCATTAAATATCTCCAGGAGTTCCCTGTAACATAATCCGGTATTCCTGATTTAATACTTGCCCGGGTAAATATAATCATACCCTCCATTGATCCTTTTCTGCACGTTACAAGTAGTAAGGATGATGACATTAAGGTAAATATAGCTGAAAATAAGGTAAAGATTTTTATATGCATTAGGAAAGTTTATTTTAGGGTTCTCTGACAGTCAGGATCTGATTTGGTTTTACATTATCCAGCACTTGAATTTTTCCTGATGGCCATTTGATCTCAATCATTTCAACCATTTCATTTTTTGCCAGACCGAAGTGCATCCTGTGATCATTTTGTGAAAGATATCCGGTAGTACTTTTCTGCTGAGCTATCTGGATCTTGTCCCCAAATGTTAACCTTACCCTGGCACCTACTGCATCACGGTTACTTGTTGTCCCAATTAAGTTTAGTATTAGCCAGTTGTTCTGGTTGCCTTTGTTATTTCTAAGGAACATGCCGCGGCTGTTCAGGTTAGCTATATAAATATCAAAATCTCCATCATTGTCATAATCCCCAAGACAGGCCCCCCGGCCTACATATTCCTCCCGGAAGTATTTGCCAAGGTCATTTGATACCTCTTTGAATTTCCCATCGCCAAGATTCTCAAATAACTGATCTTCATGTCCGTAAAGATGCTTCAGGGCTCCGTTTGTTTTAAAAATATCCACATCCCCGTCATTGTCATAATCAACAAAACTGGAACTCCATCCAACGAATTGTCCAGCTGCCATTGCAATACCGGTGGTATAAGATTCGTCACTGAAGACCCCGTTACCAAGATTCTTGTATAGAGAACAATAAGTATCATCTGAAAGAAAAATATCGAGCAGCCCGTCTGAATTAAAATCTGCAAAATCAACTGACATACTCACAGTTGCCTCGCCAGCCTGGCTGAAAGCTGTACCGGACATTATTCCCCTGTCGGTAAATTTCTTTCCCCCGTCATTGTGCCAAAGGTAATTGAGTGTATGGTCATTTGCTACAAAAATATCCACGAAACCGTCATCATCATAATCTGCAGCGCCTACGCCCATAGCCCTTCCATCAAGATCAACTATCCCCATGCTCCGGGTAACATCTTCGAATGTCCCATCGCCTTTGTTATGAAATAAATAATCAGCCTGGGCGTTGTACGCCATTGGCCCCGGGAAGCCGTCAGGAGCATAAAAGTAATTATACTCAGGATCAAAGACAAGGTAATTACCAATATAGAGATCAAGATTACCGTCATTATCATAGTCAAGCCAGACCGCTCCTATGCTGCATTCATTCCCACCCGCAACCTTTGCCTTCCTTGTTACATTTATGAATGTCCCGTTGCCATTATTCTTATAGAGGATGTTCGCACCGTAGTTACATACATAGATGTCGGGGTAACCATCATTATTGTAATCTCCAATTGCTGCTCCCATACTATAAGCAGGATCATTTGCACCGGCTTTTTTTGTAACATCCTCAAAGGTCCCGTTACCCGTGTTACGGTACAGATAGTTCTCAGGCATTACTTCAGGCTTTTCTAACTGGCTGAATCCCCCGATCCATGTACCGGTAGACAAATATATGTCAATATTGCCGTCCTGGTCAAAATCCAGGAATGAAGCTCCGCCTCCGCTTGATTCAATAATATTGGTGAGATGTTCGGAACCGATAGAATGGATAAAATCCAGGCCGATTTCAAGGCCGATCTCCTGGAAAAAATCATTATTGGAAGGAGGAGGCATTAAATCAGCTTGTTTGTGGGATCGGGATGAAGACCTTTCTCCGGATTGGCAGCCAGCCACTAACACCATAAAGAAGAGAAATGATACCAGATATCTGTATTTTATCACATTGCTGTAATTCTTCATTTAAGCTCTTATTGAATTATATCTCAAGGTAATAGTACAAAATTATTCTTTTCTGCAATACATGATGATTTGTTAAGATTTTTTTTGTTATTTTTGTGCCCGCTAATATAGCCCGCCCAGATGGCGAAATTGGTAGACGCGCTAGTTTCAGGGACTAGTGTCAGTAATGATGTGCAGGTTCGAGTCCTGTTCTGGGCACTGAAACTAATTTCCGCCCAGATGGTGAAATTGGTAGACACGCCAGCTTGAGGGGCTGGTGCCGGTTACGGTGTGCAAGTTCGAGTCTTGTTCTGGGCACAATCATAAACCACTTGAAGAATATCAGTTCGGATATTCATCTCCGCAAGCAGGTTATTATTCCTGGTAGGATAAACCCGGTTACTTAAGAATATATAAGTGATCTCTGATTCCGGATCCATCCACACGAAAGTTCCCGTAAATCCGGAATGTCCAAAACTTGAAGGTGAAACGGAAGTTGCAGGATAGGCCTGCCTGGAAGAGACCTCTTTATTATTGAGCAGAGGCTTGTCAAAACCCAGCCCACGCCTGTTCTTATTTTCGGGGAACTGCACCCGGGTGTACTCCTTCATCACATCTTCACCGATGATCTGTTCTCCTCCATAGTTCCCCATACGCCGGTAAAGTTCCATCAGCTTCATAAGATCATTTGCGGTTGAAAAGAGACCGGCATGCCCTGATATCCCGCCAAGCATTGCTGCGCCTTCATCGTGAACGGTACCATGAATCTGCTGCTTGCGGAATAATGAGTCATATTCGGTGGGAACGATCCTGCTTAAAGGATATCTGAGATATGGATTAAATCCGATATCGTACGCTCCCAGCTTATGGTAAATGTTATTAATGACAAAATCATACCATTTTTCTCCCGAAAGAGTCGCGATGATTTCCGGAGAGATCATAAATGTCAGATCAGAATAGACATATTTCTTTTCACCAAGCGGGCTTTTCCTTATTTCAGAAAAGATCTTTTGCTTCGAGTTTTTATTAATATACAAACCATCAGCTATTTTCAGAGGGTACTTTACTGATGATTCATACCTGATAGCATTTCTCTTATAGGAAGAATCTTTTTTTACAGTCTCCTTCCAGAAGGGAAGCCAGGCCGGTAATCCAGCCTGATGAGCAAGCAGGTCCCTCATAATAAGGTCGCCCTTATTCGATTTTCGGAAGTATGGAAGATAATCTCCAAGCCTCTTATCCGGTGAAAATTTTTCCTGTGTATCAAGCAGTAATAGTCCCGCCAGAGTTGAGGATACTTTTGTAACCGATGCAAGATCAAACAGATCGTCCTCCCTCAATGCTATCCTGCCGTCGTAATTCTGGTACCCGTAACTTTTATTGAAAACCACGATCCCCTTTTTTGCGATCATCACTTCGCAGCCCGGAAATGCCCTGGCAACCAATGCTGCATTCACTATTGAGTCTATTTTATCTTCAAGCATTACTGACGATAAGCCTGCACTCTCCGGTAATCCATATTGCAGCCTGATATTTCCTTCTGTTGTTATACCTGACCCGCATGTCCATTTGTCGTTTATTGTAACCGGCACCCTCCCCACCGCTCCGATTCCACCAAATAACAATTGTGCCGACAGGTCCTCCGTGAATTCATTTTCCTGATAAGCGAGTAACAATCCATCGCAATTTGCCAGTGATTCTATACGTGATATTGCATAAGGATTTCCAAACCAGGTAATTATACATCGGTCATTTTCGACTATTTTGTTCAAAAATTCGACAAGCTCAGGAGTAATCCCGAAATTCACCTGTGGACGCTGATCGGTTCCATGAACTCCGGCGATCACCAGGTCATATTCTGAAAGCTTTTTAAGTAAACCGGCAACATTAGTTGTGTCAGAAGGGTTAACAAAGAAATTGTCAGTCGGGCAATATTTGGATAACCTTTGCTGGAATCCGGTCGGTTTGTCTGCATTGATGGCAACTGCAGCAATTCTTAACTTATCGAGATTTTTTACCGGAATAATATCATTTTCATTGTTCAGCACAGTCAGGGAATTTGCGTATAATTCCCTGATCAGCGCAAGCGTTGCCGGCTGAGATAAATCTTCTGCAACACTAATTTCATCCGCTAAAGGTTGATCGTTCAATCCGGCCCAGTATTTTGCAGCAAGAACTTTACGACATTTTTCCGTTATGGCTTCAGCGGATATTTCCCCTTTACCAATTCTCTCGGCAATTGTTTTTATTGTCTTTTCAGGATCTGTTACATACTCGAGAACATCCATTCCGGCTTTGAGTGACTCTACTTCAGCCTCGCCTGGAACAGTAAATTTTGTAACGCCATACATATTCATTGCATCCGACAGGACAAGTCCCCTGAATTGCAATTCTTCCTTAAGTAATTGTGTAAGAATCTTATATGATACAGTTGCAGGCAGATTTTCAATAGTATCTATTAGCGGCAGACTAAGATGTCCCGGCATAATGCCGGTTACACCGGCTTCTATCAGCGTCCTGAATGGAGCAAGTTCAATAGAATCCAGCCTGGACTTTGGATGCCTTATCACAGGAAGGTCAAAATGCGAATCTATTTCCGTATCGCCATGCCCCGGGAAGTGTTTGGCAACAGAGATTATGCCATTATCCTGTAATCCATGCATATACATTAAGGCTTTCCTGCCGGCGTTTTCAGGATTCTCACCAAATGATCTGAAGTTGATAACAGGGTTTTGCGGATTGTTGTCGACATCAGCCACAGGAGCAAGATTGATGTTGACTCCGGCTCTTTTGAATTGTCCGGCAACAAGTTTACCCATTTTGTAGATAAGTGAATCATTTCCGATTGCTCCGAGGGTAAGCTGGTATGGAAACTTCACAACCCCTTCCAGTCTCATCCCGAGGCCATACTCTCCATCAGTCACAACCATCAGGGGCACTTTCGTGATCTTCCGGAAATAGTTGATCATTTCTGTCTGTTTTCCGGCATTATCCTGAAAGAAGATTACTCCTCCGACACCTGTTTTCATTATCAGGTTGCTGAGATTAACCTCGTATTCAAGATCACGGTTCGAAAACGTCGCAATCCAGACTAGCTGCGCGATCCTTTCCTCCAGGGAAAGTGTATTTAATACCGAATCCACCCATGGGTGATCCATATATTGAAAAAAAGGCGGATCATTTTTCTGTGCATCAGACAGTAAGAAAATGGATAATACCGTTGTAACAGTTAGTAATAATCTTTTAAATCGCATTGTTTAAAGTCAACGTCAGTTGGTTTTGAAATATTTATTATATATCTCCATATTACGTTCAAGGAGCGCTACAGATACCTCATAAGCCCTGGTACTGTCCTTTGATTTCAGGGCAGCCAGCAGCTCAATCTGATATTTTACTGTATATTCCTTTTCACCCTCAATATTTCCGTAGATCAGGTTTCTCATCCTCGGAAGCAGCGAATAGACAGGCTCCAGGCTGATGATTACAATCGGATTATGTGTTGCATTAGCCAGGTTCATATGGAATCTGTTTATAATATCAACTTCAAGCTGGGTGTTGTCAGGATTACTGCGTTCGAGTTCAACAAGGTTTTTTTGCAGTGTTTTTATATCATTGTCTGTTCTGTTCCTGGCTGCAAGTCTTGCTACTTCAGGCTCAAAAAGACGTCTCACCTCAATGATCTGAAGTATCAGATCGGAGTTGAATCTGAGGTCATAAAAAAGATGAAGAGAATTGATTGCATCTTCTATTTTCAATTCGGTGACATAGATCCCGCTTCCCTTTCTTATATCTATCAGACCACGTGCACTCAGCCTGCGCAGAGCCTCCCTAAGGGCAGTACGACTCACAGCGAACTGGCCGCACAACTCTTTTTCGGATGGCAGTTTAGTCCCGGGCAGAAGCTTCTTCTGACGTATCGCCTCTTCAATTTTACGTTCAATCTTCTGGCTGAGTGTCAATCCGGTCCCGATCTTGGTAAAAATATCTTCCATACTCTCCGGGTATTTATTAATATTTTTGGGTAGCTACCACTATAATATTCTTACTGATAATTTTTCCTGTAAGATTCAAGTGCTTTTTTTACTGAACCATGGTGCATCAGCAATATCCTTGCGGCCTCTCTCTGAATGTTCAGTTCTTCCACTATCATGCGTGTTCCTCTTTCAATCAGTTTTTTATTGGTGAGCTGCATATTTACCATTTTGTTCCCCTTCACCCTGCCAAGCTTGATCATTACGGTTGTCGTAATCATATTCAGAACCATTTTCTGGGCAGTTCCGGCTTTGAGCCTTGTACTTCCTGTAACGAATTCGGGACCAACCACCACCACGATGGGAATTTCAGTTGCTTCAACCAGCTTACTGTCGGGATTACAGGTAATGCACCCGGTAAGTATTCCCTTCTCACGTGCTTTCTTTATCCCGCCAATCACGTACGGAGTTGTGCCCGATGCAGCTATGCCAATTACCGTATCCTTCTTGTTTATATTAAATATTTCGAGCTCCTTCCATGCCTTGTTTGGATCATCCTCAGCTGATTCAACTGATCTGCGTAATGCATTTTCTCCACCTGCTATCAATCCAATTACCAGGGTATGAGGAACTCCAAATGTAGGTGGAACCTCTGACGCATCGAGCACACCAAGCCTTCCGCTTGTACCGGCACCCAGATAAAATATACGTCCTCCCTTCTTCATCCTTACAACGATCCTGCTTATCAGCTTCTCAGTCTGAGGAATTGCCTTCCTTACCGCCAGATGCACTTTTGAATCTTCCTTGTTTATGTTTGTAAGCAATTCTTTCACAGTCATCTTGTCAAGATTCTCAAAAGGGGAAGACGATTCCGTGATGCTTATTTTTGGTATGTACTCTTCAGATTCAGCCATTTTTATTCCAGGTCAGGATTTTTAATATGATAGGCAATAAGATTGGTCATCGGAGATAAAGTTATTATGCCCGGTTGCAGATGATTTCGTGTCAGCCTCTCTTCGAGAAATGACCTGAAATAATAAGCGATGCTTCCCGTGAAATGAATCGGGAGTATCCTTGATTCAGGGTACTGAACGATATTCCTGATGATGAATTCATCAAAACTGGTTGTAATAATCTCCTGTAATTCAGGAATATGGATATTATCCGCGATGAATCTGGCAAACTGGCCAAGGAACCTGTTCGGAAACGGTTTCATGTAAACATTTTCCAGGATTTCCGAGGGAGTGATTTTATATGTATCGAAGAATTTATTAACCACCAAAGGATGAACCTGTTTTTTCAGGACTGCTGATACTAACTTTCTTCCTATAACGGCACCGCCGCCCTCATCTCCGAGTATATACCCGAGAGGGGATACATTCGACATTATGTTCTTTCCGTCATAATAGCAGGAATTGGACCCGGTTCCCATAATGCACGCAATGCCCGGATTATTCTGACATAGAGAGCGGGCTGCGCCAAGAAGGTCACTCCCGATAAAGATCTCATCCGATCTGGCAAAACGCGCAAGAGCTCTTTTCACCACATTGTTCTTTGATTCGCTGTTGCATCCTGTACCGTAGAAATAGATTTTTCTTAATGCCTTGTTATTGTACTGGGCAAGTTCTTTCTCCAGTAAATGATAAATCTCATCCTCCGACAGAAAATAAGGGTTAATACCACCGGTAAATGCTGATTCGTGCCGGATCTTATTATCGGTTACTTTCCATTCTGTTTTCGTTGAACCACTGTCAGCTACAAGGATCATACTATAAAATAATTTGTTTTACGGTAATTAATCAATATGCAGAGTGATTTCCGAATACCCATCAGAACCTATTCTTATGCAAAAATAATCTAAATTGTTGTTTCTTGTAAGATGTATGACAAATTTAAAAAACTTTCTAAATTTGATCAGTAATTCTTATATTACAATCCAAATGAATTAGTGGATGAATCACCCTGTTTTAAAAAGAATATTATCACTGGCATTTATTGCGGTTTTGAGTACCCTTACACTCTATTCACAGGAAGAGGCAAAATTAAAACGGATTGCGACGAATAAACTTAATGACTGGAAAAATCCTTTGCTTCAATGGCAGCATATAGCAAGTCCGAAACTGGATTCAATCAGAATTGATAAAATTCAGGAACAGATAACACTTTTCTATGCACCTGCATTGTCATATTACCCATTCAGGGAAGAAAGTTGCTCGATGCTAATACAATCACTAAAAGAGAGTTTGGGTAGAAAATTCAGAAAATACAACATTGATGTAATTACAAATAAGTATACTTTAAATCAGCTGGTTCCCAATTATTACCGTCGGGAATTTCCCGCCGATTCAACCAGGTTTCCTGTAATTGACGCTGACAGAAATATCCTTGTTCAGAAGGTAACCGGGATCTATCCGGAAAAGGGATTGGCTGGAAAATCAGTTGCTCTCTGGCACAGCCATGGTTATTATTTTGAAATGAACCTTGACAGGTGGGAATATCAGCGGGCAAAACTTTTCGGGACTGTTGAGGATATTTCAGTAATGGGCTATGTTGTACCCTACCTGGTGAAAATGCTTGAAAAAGCAGGTGCAACAGTTTTCCTGCCCCGCGAAAGAGATGTGCAGGTCAACGAAGTAATTGTAGATAACGACAGGTCCACAGCCAATTCTGAAGTTGTATTACAACCTGGTGTAGAAATTCAGCAAATAAATGAAGGATTTCTGTTGACAGATACCCTGTTCCCTGGCTACAATCCGTTCAGGCACGGAACCTCCGTCCGCATAAGGAATGATTCTGCCCTCTACATTCCGGAAATACCCGAAAGGGGAAACTATTCAGTTTATATTTCATGGCCGCTGGCTGAAGGAAACAGCCGGTCAGTGAAATATTCAGTTTCACATACCGGCGGAAGAACTGAATTCATAGTAGATCAGACAATCGGAGGAAAGACCTGGATCTACCTGGGTAATTTCATGTTCGATCAGGGAAAGAATGCAGCTGCCGGATCGGTAACTGTGAAGGGATCAGGTTCTGAAAGCGAATATATAGCACTTGATGCCATAAAATTCGGTGGCGGAATGGGCAATGTTGCCCGTAAACCTTCTCCTGATATTATCCGGAATCAGCAGTCAGCAATTGAAAAAGCTTCAGGAACAATCGTTCAGGATACGCTTTACAAATCCGGATTCGGATGGAAACTTAGCGACAAACCAAGATTTCTTGAAGCAGCAAGGTATTATCTCCAGTATGCAGGAATGCCGGATACACTCGTTTACAGTCCTAATACATATAAGAATGACTATAATGATGATTATATGTCCAGGAGTCTGTGGGTAAACTATCTGATTGGTGATCCGTTCGGAACCCGGGAGGATCAGGCGACTCCAGGACTTGGATTACCTGTTGATCTGTCGCTGGCATTTCACACTGATGCTGGTATCACACCCGATGACTCAGTGATCGGAACCCTTGCAATATACTCTACTGGTACCGATAACGGAAAATTCCCCGACAGTACATCAAGAATGGCAAGCAGGGACCTGTCAGATATTATTCAGACCCAGATAGTTGAGGATATCAGGAATATTTATAATCCTGAATGGACCAGGAGGGGATTGTGGGACAGACCTTATTACGAAGCGCGAAAACCCAATGTACCGGGAATGTTGCTGGAACTGTTATCCCATCAGAATCAGGCAGACCAGAAATTCGGACTCGATCCGCGGTTCAGATTCGATGTATCACGGGCAGTCTATAAAGGTGTTCTGAAATATTTATCTTATGTCGAAAGCCGTGATTATGTTGTTCAGCCATTGCCTGTTACAGACTTTGCTATCATGCCTGTGTCGGGAAAAACCGTCCGGCTTTCATGGGAACCGGTAACAGACAAATACGAGCCAACCTCACGGCCCGACAGATATATAATTTACAAACGTACGGCAGACAACGGTTTTGATAATGGCACAGTAACGGATCAGAACTGGTATGAAACGGAGCTGGAAACCTTCGATACCATATATGGTTTCAAAGTAACCGCACTCAATGAGGGTGGCGAGAGCTTTGATTCCGAGATACTTTCAGTGGGAATCAGATCAGGCTATACAGGTAAAGTACTTGTGGTTAACGGATTCGACCGTATCTCCGGTCCGGCCTGGATTGATAGTGAAAATCTGGCCGGAGTTGCCTGGTGGGACGACCGTGGAGTGGCTGATCATTCTGAGATAATTGCTATCGGGGATCAATATGATTTCTCCCGTAAAAATCCCTGGCTTGATGATGATAACCCCGGGTGGGGAGCATCCTGGTCCGATATGGCTGGAAAGGTCATCCCGGGGAACAGCTTCGATTATCCATACATCCACGGCATGGCAATTATGGAAGCAGGTTACTCTTTTTATTCTGCATCAGATGAATATTTCTGTTCAGCTGATCTCAATCCGGCAAATTTTAAAATAGTCGACCTGATCTTTGGTGAGGAAAAATCGACCCGGTTCTTTAAAGATACCTCGAGGATCGATTTCAGGATCTATTCTCCCAGTTTCATGGAGAAAATCCTTGATTTAACACAATCAGGTGCGGGAATTCTTATGTCTGGCGCTTATGTCGGATCGGATCTTGTTAATCCTGTTGACTCGGCAGCCATTAAATTTGTCAAAGAGTATCTTCACTTTTTTCCGCGGACCGGCCATGCTGTAAGAACCGGTAAGGTATATGCTACAGATTATGCAAATCCTTCATTTGCAGGATCATTTGACTTTAACACAGATTATTCTGAATCGATCTATTCGGTAGAAGCTCCGGATGCAATTGAACCGGCTGACAAAACAGCGATATGCGCCTTCAGATACAATGAGAACAATTCATCAGCGGGTGTAATTTACAGGGGCAATTATAAAACAGTGATCCTGGGATTTCCTTTTGAGACAATTAAAAGCGGGGACCAGAGGAATCTTTTAATGAAACAGGTATTGAATTTTTTTGAAAAATAACATAAGTCTTGGAAAACAAAATCACATGTTTTATGCCGTATTCCGAAAAGGAATCGGTTGAAAGTACAATAGCTTCACTGAAAAGCTCAGGAGTGGTTGTATCAATTGTGATCGTAACAGGCGGGGACACTTTTAATGATATTCCTGATAAGGAGGTTTCGTACCTCAGGTCTGACGGATTTTCTTCAACAGCTTCGGTAAAAAAGATGGCAGAACTGGTTACGACTGAATTCATAATGATCTATACAATGTCGTTCTCATTGGATCTTGGCAAGTTTGCTTTAAAAAGAATGATGCAGGTAAGTGAATTTACCGGAACGGGAATGGTCTACTCCGATTATTATGAAAACAAAAACGGACAACTCTCACCGCATCCGGTCATTGATTACCAGGAGGGTAGCCTGAGGGACGATTTTAACTTCGGATCAATCTTGCTCTATAAGACATCTGCATTCAGGGAGGCATGTCAAAGAATGGACCAGGCTTTCCGGTTTGCGGGATTATATGATCTCAGGCTTAAAGTCTCACAGGAATACAGTTTTGTTCGTATTCCCGAACTTCTCTATACCGAGGTTGAACCCGATCTGCGTAAATCCGGTGAAAAACAGTTCGATTATGTAGATCCCAGGAACAGGGCTGTCCAGATCGAAATGGAGCTAGCCTGCACAGATCATCTTAAAAAGGTAAATGCCTGGCTGAAACCTCAATTCAAAGAGATAAAGTTCAGCAATGAAAAGTTCGAAAATGAAGCATCGGTTATCATACCTGTGAAAAACAGGGCTAAAACGATAAGAGATGCAATAAAATCAGTCCTCAGTCAGGAAACTGATTTCAAATTTAACCTGATTATTGTGGATAACTACTCATCGGACGGAACCACTGACATTATCAGTTCATTCACAAAAACCGACAGCAGGATCGTTCATCTGATACCGTCCCGCAAAGATCTGGGCATCGGGGGGTGCTGGAATGAGGGGATTTTTCATGATAAGTGCGGTAAATTTGTCATTCAGCTCGACAGCGACGACCTTTATATCGACAACACAGTAATATCGAAAATAGTAAAGGCATTTTATGACCAGCAGTGCGCAATGGTTGTCGGATCATACAAAATGGTGAATTTCAATCTGGAGGAGATACCACCCGGATTGATAGACCATAAAGAGTGGACCCCTGATAACGGTAGAAATAATGCTTTGAGGATAAATGGATTGGGAGCCCCAAGGGCATTTTATACTCCCATAATACGAAGCATAAGAGTCCCGAATGTGAGCTACGGTGAGGATTATGCTCTTGGTTTGGCAATAAGCCGCAACTACCGGATCGGAAGGATATTTGAGCCGTTATACCTGTGCCGGCGCTGGGAGGAGAATTCCGATGCAGCGCTGGATGTAAACAGGGTGAATGCGAACAATCTGTATAAGGATCGGATAAGGACAATTGAATTGCTGGCAAGAAAAAGAGTGAATAAGGAATAAAAAACTGACAGGTGTTTTCTGACCAAATAGATGAACTCTTCAATGCCCAGCTCAACGAATGGGAACTGGCAGGAACGAATTACAGACAACTTGAGAGGGTTGAGATCAGGAAGATTGAATTTGACGGATTCCGGATGCTTGTTCAGTTCAACCCGGAAAGGATCAGATCATCTGCGGCAAAGGTCGATTCAAAATCAATAGGAGCGAGGCCTTGTTTTCTGTGCGCGGTCAACAGACCAGTGCAACAGAGAGGCGTCTCCTTTGAAAATGAATTTACTGTTCTTTTGAATCCGTTCCCGATCTTTAGAAAACATCTTACAATTCCATCAGACAGGCATACCGATCAGCTCATTGGAAAAAATTTCGGAAAGATGCTGACCCTGGCGGAAGCTCTGCCCGCTTTTACAATATTTTATAATGGACCCCAATGCGGAGCTTCAGCTCCCGACCATTTCCATTTCCAGGCGGGAAACAGGGGATTTTTGCCGATCGAAAAAGATTTCACCCGTGATAAGTTCACAACATTGCTTTCCTCTAAACAGGGTCTGGAGATCTGGCAATGGAAAAACTACCTTAGAGGCATTATTACTTTGACGGGTTCAGATAAAGCAAAACTGATTACTGTTTTTAATCATTTTTTTGAAAAATTCACATTTATCCAGCCCGAAAGACCTGAACCGATGTTGAATATCCTGGCATATCATGCCGTAGGAAGCTGGATCATTCATATCATCCCGAGGAAACTGCACCGGCCGTCCCAGTTCTTTGCTGACGGCAGTGCTCAGATTATACTCAGCCCGGCTTCGGTGGACCTGGGTGGTGTTATTATTACTCCCAGGGAGGAAGATTTTCATAAAATTAACCACGATGATATTGCGGATATCTTCAGCCAGGTTTGTCTTGAAGAAGATGAATTGGCTGGTTTTTTCAATGAAATAATATGACAGTCAAAAGGCAGATTCCGGAAATCCAGGTGGGGATCTTCTCAGGTGAAGAGCTCACCCTGACACTAAATAAACCCTTCAGAACTGGATCTGATGGCCGGACGATTTATGGCCGGTGGAAAGCTGCCTGCGCCAACAACAGGATCTCATTGAACAATGGTGAGATCACTCTTGAATTCAGGGAACCTGTTCTGCTTTCACCGGTAGACTCACGGGTATCATCCTTTATTCTGCATGACGTTGTGATTGGAGTGAACTTTCATTGGCAGCGTAAGGAGGACCAGGTTTTCAGCGGAAATCTTAAACTTATTATTGAACATGGTAAAGTAACTGCAGTTAATGTTCTGCCGGTCGATGATTACCTTACAAGTGTAATCTCCTCTGAAATGAAAGCTACGGCTTCCGTAGAATTCCTGAAAGCTCATTCTGTAATCTCCCGCAGCTGGCTGCTTGCCCAGATTGAAAAAAGCAGGTCGCCCGGTAAAAGCAAGGGAAAGTACCAGACACACTTCAGAACAGATACCGAAATAGTACATTGGTACGACAGGGAAGATCATAAGAAGTATGATGTCTGTGCTGATGATCACTGCCAGAGATATCAGGGGATGACACGCGCTTCAACGCCTGTCGTTGTTAAAGTAGTTAAAGATACTATTGGTGAAGTACTCTTATATGGTGACGCGATTTGTGATGCCAGGTATTATAAATGTTGCGGCGGACTGACCGAGCTCTTTGAGAATGTCTGGGAACCCGTGAATCATCCTTATCTTCAGAGAGTTATTGATAATCCGGCTGCTCCTGAAGGTTATTCCCTCGGATTTGATGAGCAGAGAAATATTGAAAAATGGATACATGGCAAACCGGATTCATTCTGCAATACATCCGATAAAAAAGTACTCTCGCAGGTGCTGAATGATTATGATCTCGAAACAAAAAATTTTTTCAGATGGAAGGTGAAATACAAACAGGATGAATTGAGCGATCTTGTCAAAACACGTACCGGGATTGATTTTGGTATTGTCACTGCTTTAGTTCCCATGGAAAGAGGTGCTTCGGGCAGGATTATAAGGTTAAAAATTGAAGGGACACTGAAAACGATGATCATTGGCAAGGAGCTGGAAATCAGAAAATCACTTTCTAAATCACATCTTTACAGCTCCTGCTTTATTGTGGAAAAGACCAGCAACGGCAAAGAAACTACCTTTGTCCTGCATGGTGCCGGTTGGGGGCATGGAGTGGGTCTTTGCCAGATCGGCGCGGCAGTAATGGGTTCAAAGGGTTATAAATATAACGAGATACTGGAACATTACTTCAGAGGATCAAAACTCGAAAAAATCTATTAAAGTCAAAAATAATGGGAAAGCAACTCCTTTTATTCCTGTCAGCTTTTATATTAAGTACTTCATCATATGGACAGAGCTGGATCAGAATAAATCAACTTGGCTATCTGCCTGAATCCGTTAAAGTTGGAGTCTTCATTTCTAATGAACAGATACCCGTTAAAAGTTTCACTATTCACGATGCAATTACCGGTAAAGTAGTCTTCAAAGGTAAAGCTGAAATTTACTCCGGTAAGGAGTGGGGCCTGAGTTCGGCGGCACGACTTGACTTCTCGGAAATTCAATCGCCGGGCGGTTACTATATCAGGATTGGCAGCACTGAATCAGATCCGTTCAGGATTGCCGCCGATGTCTATGAAGGGACCGCAGATTACCTTCTCCGGTATATGCGTCAGCAGCGATGCGGATATAATCCCTACTATGCAGATTCATGTCATACACATGACGGATATATTGTTGACCACCCCGGAAAAACCGGAGAGATCATTGATGTAACAGGAGGCTGGCACGATGCGAGCGATTACCTTCAATATGTCACCACTTCTGCAAATGCTGTATACCAGATGCTGTTCGCCTGGAAGCGGAATCCTGACGTCTTCAAGGATTACTATGATTCATCCGGAGACAGTGGCAGTAACGGAATCCCCGATATTCTTGATGAAGCGAAATGGGGAATTGACTGGCTAATAAAGATGAATCCTGACAGCGGGGAAATGTACAATCAGATCGCTGATGACCGTGACCACCGGGGCTTTAGGATACCTGCAGAAGACAAAGTATCCTATGGAAATGGTTTATACCGGCCGGTATACTTTGTTACAGGAAAATCACAGGGGCTTGCCAGGTATAAAAACAGGACAACAGGGGTTTCTTCAACCGCAGGCAAGTATGCTTCAGCATTTGCGCTGGGCTCTGAGATCTTCAGAAAATTTGATCCGGCTCTGGCTGAAAGCCTGGCAGTCAAGGCAACGGATGCCTGGGAATTCGCGCTCACTGATGTGGGTGTCACACAGACTGCATGTACTGTTTCTCCTTATTTCTACGAAGAGGATAACTATGTGGACGATCTTGAGCTTGCAGGCTGGGAGATGTTCAGTCTGACCGGAGACTCTTCCTATCTTGCACAGGCCGACTACTGGGGTACTCTTGAGCCGGTATCCCCATGGATTGAGAAGGATACTGCCCGCCATTACCAGTTTTACCCGTTTGTCAATCTCGGGCATGCCTGTATCGGACTATCTGAAACCGCCTATTCAGATAAATATATCACGTTCATGAGGAAAGGGCTTCGCCTGATGGAGGAACGAAGGAAAAACGATCCCTTCCGGGTGAAAGTGCCGTTTATATGGTGTTCAAACAATTATGTTACCGCAGC
>Ga0105095_10000434_pt1 | contig 20251 bp, 18 predicted proteins | sample PPLLak2March2015_2_FD_79180 | JGI IMG/M metagenome (GOLD analysis project Ga0105095, IMG submission 79180) | Freshwater sediment microbial communities from Prairie Pothole Lake near Jamestown, North Dakota, USA - PPLs Lake P8 Core (3) Depth... | ecosystem: Environmental > Aquatic > Freshwater >...
GGCATCGACAGTGTATCTGTTTTCCTGTCATAGAGAGCAATAAAGAAGTTATTCGTATCCCAGATCTTACTGAGCTCACGGACAATCGTCGGATAGATATCCCTTAGATCTATCTGGTGAAGTGCAACCGTGGAAATATTGTACAGGATCTCCTGGATCAGCTCGTTTTTTCTCTCCTGCGAGATATCCCTGTAGATGCCAAGTGATGCCACAACTTCTTCATTGATAAGAATATTTGTAGCAATCAGTGAGACCTGGATCCGCCTGCCCTGCTTGTCCATCCTGATAGTCTGCTTTGCAATTTTGCAGTTTTCGGAACCCGGTTTACTGAGGTCGACTATCTCCGATTTCAAATCATCGGGAACGATAAGATCATCAACACACCTCTCCATGGATTCTTCCGGTGTATATCCGAAGAGTTTTGTAAATTCCTTGTTTATTGAAGTAATCTTCCCTTGCCCGTTAAGAATAGCGATGGCTTCGGGTATTGAGTCGATCAGGAGTTCAAGGAAAGCCTTTTCCCTGTTGATCTGATCCTCATATTCCATGTGTTTGCTGATATCGGTTATGACACCCCGGTAGCCAAGTATCCTGCCCTCGTGGAAAATCGCGAAAGTGTGGGTCATGATCGGGACGATTGTTCCGTCCTTTTTACTGACATGGTATTCGTTTCCAGAGATCTGATCAGGTGAAGTGAGGCCCTTCAGGTTCTCGATTATTCTTGGAGAATTCTCGCTGAAAATTTCAGATATGTGCGTTCCATTTGCCAGGTCCTGTCTTGTATAACCAAAGAAATTTAATGCCTGGGCGTTTGCATAGAGTATCCGGCCGGTAATGTCGACCTCATAGACCATCTCAGGCAGCATTTCGGCAAATTCCTTAAATATGGCCTTTTGCCTGTCAATATCTTCCTCAATCTTCTTCGACCTGAGCAGGTCGAGTTCCTCCTTCAGCTTTCTGCTGGAGTCAAGAAGCTCCTCGTATTTTTCCTTGTAGTCTGTCATGCGAGGTTTAAAAACCGGCCTTAAATTAACAAAAATTACCCAATTTAAAATTTTAGCAAAACAGGCATCGATTCTCTTTAATTTCAATTGATACTCTTTATCTTATTCTTGTTTTTATTGTTATAGTATTTGCAGAAGTCCATTAGTCCGCACTCCTCGCATAACGGTCTTCTTGCCTTGCATACATACCTCCCGTGAAGGATAAGCCAGTGATGAGCCGTGTGCATTAGCCCGGCAGGGATGTTTTCAGTAAGCTGATTCTCGACACTTAAGGGTGTTTTTGCATTCCTGACAAGCCCGATCCTTGTTGCAACCCGGAATACATGCGTATCAACTGCAATGACAGGTTTATTGTAGACGACGGATGCCACAACATTTGCCGTCTTCCTGCCTACACCCGGCAGGCGCTGCAGCATTGAAGTCTCTGATGGGACAATTCCTCCGAATTCGTCGACAAGCATCCGTGCCATGCCGCAGAGATGCTTCGCTTTGTTGTTAGGATATGAACACGACTTGATCAGTTCAAAAATATCAGATGGTTCGGCTCGCGACATTGACAATGCATCGGGATATTTTTCAAGCAACGCGGGCGTAATCATGTTGACCCTTTTGTCAGTACACTGTGCTGACAGGATAACCGCGACGATAAGGGCAAAAGGATCCGTCCACTCCAGTTCTGTTTCTGCCACCGGCATATGTAACTGGAAGTATTGGATAGTCAGGTTATATCTCTCCTTTAAAGTCACACTTAATTTTACCGCTAAACGGAACGGCTACTTTAAAATTAACAAAATTTTATACCTTTAACGGATAATTGTTAAAAAAATTGGAGAGAATAGCTATAAATACAAATAGTTCTTCGTCAGAAGTCCTTATTGGGGTAAACTGGGAATCGGTCAGGGAGTTGCTTCCCGGGACCGGGGTTGTGATTGTAACCGACAGCAACGTCAGACGGCTTTATGGGGAAAAGTTTCCTGATTTTCCAATCTTCCCTGTTAAACCGGGAGAGGTCAGCAAGAAGCTTGAAGTGATCGAATACCTTTCGGAACGCCTGCTTGAATCAGGTATTGACCGGTCTGGTTTTATACTTGGGATTGGAGGCGGTGTGGTGTGCGATATTGCCGGATTCCTGGCATCAGTTTACATGCGCGGCATCAAATGCGCGTATGTATCTACAACCCTTCTCTCGCAGGTTGACGCAAGTACGGGAGGTAAGAACGGGGTTAACCTCGGGAGCGTCAAAAACCTGCTTGGATGTTTCAAACAGCCTGAGTTCGTTCTGTGCGACCCCTCAATGCTGAAGACACTACCGGATGAAGAGTATTTTTCGGGACTGGCCGAAGTTATTAAGACCGCCATCATTGGAAATGAAAAACTATTTGAGGTTATAGAGAATAATCAGGAGGGAGTGACAAAAAGGGATCCGGAACTGCTTTCTCTTATTATTTCAATGGCTGTGAATTTCAAGGCTTCAATTGTGTCAGAGGATGAGAAGGAGACCGGCATGAGGCGAATATTGAATTTTGGGCATACCTACGGTCATGCTATCGAACTCTATAAATCATTCCGTCATGGGTATGCAGTAGCATCGGGGATGGCGCTGGCAACAAATTTTTCATTTGAAAGGGGATTCATCACCAAAGCCGAATGTGAACGGATCTTCAACGTGCTTAAGTCATACAAGCTGCTTCGCAGGTCCGACATTCCGGAATCCCAGATCAGTCAGCTTATCCTTCACGACAAGAAGAAATCGGGAAGTGACATGTATTTCGTTTTCACAGCGGGTATCGGTAAAGCCGTCATAGAAAAAATACCCCTCAGTGAGGTGACTGATTTTTACATTAAGGATATAACCTGTAAATAAACCTGACAGTTATGAATTCTTTTGGCAACCTTTTCAGGGTTTCAATTTTTGGAGAATCGCACGGAAAAGGAACAGGTGTCATTATCGATGGCTGCCCGCCAGGAATTCCGGTTACCCTGGATGACTTTTCAGGCGATCTTTCACGCAGGCAGAGTGGAGGAAAGGGAACCACAAAGCGTCACGAGGCCGATCTCCCTGAAATACTCAGCGGTATTTACAAGGGCTATACTGCCGGTTCGCCAATTACAATCATGACAAGGAATGAAGACAAAATTTCGGCTGATTATGATGATTTTGTAAGTGTTCCGCGTCCGGGTCACGCCGATTATTCAGCAGGAATAAAATACTCAGGCTTTTCAGATCCAAGGGGAAGCGGCCATTTTTCAGGCAGGATAACCTGGGGCCTCGTGGCTGCCGGTGTAATTGCCAGGATGGTCGTGAAGCCGGCCGGGATCTCCGCAAAACTCATATCTGCCGGCGGAAAGGCTGATATTGAAGCTGCGGTTGATGAGGCAATGGCAAGCGGCGATTCAATCGGAGGGATCGTTGAATGCAGGGTCAGTAATCCGATAAAGGCTCTTGGCGAGCCCTTTTTCTATTCATTCGAATCGGCTTTGAGCCATATTATATTTTCGATCCCTGCGATCAGGGGTATTGAATTCGGTGCGGGATTTGCAGCTGTCCTGATGAAAGGATCGGAACATAATGACAGCTTCATTGACAGTTCGGGAACCACTGCAACCAATAACGCCGGAGGCATTAATGGAGGCATTACAAACGGTAATGAGGTGGTTTTCAGGGTTGCGGTAAAGCCAACATCTTCTACAGGCGTTGAACAAACTACATTTGACTTTAAAAGAAACGAGATGACCACCCTTAAGGTAACCGGGCGCCACGATACATGCATTGCACTCAGAATGCCCGTAATCGTAGAGGCCGCAACAGCAATCGCCATGGCTGACCTGCTTCTGATCGACAGGGGTATTTATGGTCCAGGGAAAAGGTGACCCGGAGATTAATTACATTCGGGTTGATTCTATTCTGATGACTTTTGAAGTCGATTGCCTTATCCTGAACCTGTTGTCAAGCCTTTCCCCGACAATCCATACTATCTTCCCGTCCGACTCGAGGACCATTGTACTTTCCTTTTTTGTAACGGGGAATTTTCTGTCGATAAAATAGTCGCTGAGCTTCTTCCTGCCGCTCATGCCAAAAGGGAAAAAGTGGTCGCCCCTCTGCCACGGCCTTATCACCATCGGGAATCTGACTGTATCAAAGTCGATAAGTGCAACATGCTTTTCGCCTTTGATTTTAAGACCAGGTTCCATGGTAATTACATCAGCCGAAACAATAAAAGGGATTTCGCTGAATCCGCCCACATTGTCAACCTCGAACGATCTCAGACTATTTTTTTCAACAGGCGAAACAATTAATTCTGTTCTGTTTTTGAGCAGCCGGTGAGATTGTGTGAATACCTGGCTGCCTGTCCTCCCATGGAGTATATTTGCCAGATCTTTGGTCAGGTATCCTGTTAAGCCGTATGGCCGGAACAATTCATAAAGTATTGTATTGTTGTCGCTGAGAGGAAGCAGGTCGTCAATGCTGAATATAACCCTGTCAGCTTCTACCCTGGAGATCCGTTTTCTCAGATCATCCATATACCTTGTTGCAATCTCATTTGTCCCTGCCAGTTTAAGCGCAGTATCGTTAAGCGTGTATTCAACCGACGGATTGATCTCCTTCAGAACGGGAATGACAAGATGCCTGATCTTATTCCTTGTGTATTTCGTTTCAGAATTTGACTGATCATCCCTGTAGGGGATTTTATTAATATGACAATATTCGGTTATCCTTGAGCGTGTTGCGAAGAGCAGCGGGCGGACGATCCTTTCACTGAGAGGTCTCATTCCCGTAAGTCCAGTAATTCCTGTCCCCCTGGTAAGGTTTATGAGAAGTGTTTCAATATTGTCATCCAGGTTGTGTGCTACGGCGATGCAGTCAAAACCGCTCTCCCGCCTGACCGTTTCAAACCAGTTGTATCTCAGCTCCCTGGCTGCCATTTGTATCGATATGCTTTGTTCCTTTGCATAAGTCTTTGTATCAAAACGCTTTGAGAAGAATTGAATATTGTTTTCCGCTGCAAATGATCTTACCAGTTCTTCGTCCATGTCAGATTCATCTGAACGCAGGGAGAAATTGCAGTGTGCTATACCGGTGGTGAACCCTGCGTTTATAAACAGGTGCGACATAACCATTGAATCGATCCCTCCGCTTACAGCAAGAAGCACCCTGTCATTTTCCCCGAAAAGGCGGTTATCTTCAATATATTTTAAAAAGTCATTAAACATTGTTATTGCAGGGCTATCTGTATGGTACTACCGAAGGCGGACCCGGGTCAAAATTATCAGGTCCCAGCAACTGTTCCCCTGAAATCAGCAAATGGTTTGCAGATGAATATTCGGGGAGGTTGGGAAAAAATCCCAGCCTGATCTGAAGCGTGTTTAATATGAGGTTGTCATTTCTGATCCGGATCCCCAGGCCAATTGCGGAGAGAGAATCTCCCCTGCCGACATTTTCATTTGTGCCAAACAGGAAGCCAAGGTCTGCAAACCCGAATAAGGCAAATCTGAATCCATAGAAATTGACCGGGCTGAACAGGACAGATTCAATACTGACTGAGAGTCTTTGCGCTCCGGAGAGGGAGTCATTCCTCATTCCTGAAAAGCCATCTTCGTAATGAAAAGCCAGCTTTTCATCGGAGTACCTGTCAAATCCTCTTGTATAATCGACATTCATGAAATTTCTGATCCGGTATCTTCCAAGGTATAAAAGGTTTGAAATGAAATTTGTCCTAAGCATAAGCATTCCCTGTTCTGTGATGCCATCATTTATAAAAGTGGCAATACCAGCCGAACCGTAGATATACCCAAGACTTTTGATTGATTCTCCGATCGAAACGGTGGTGCCCATATAAGTTCTTTCCTTGAATTCATTAAGTTCCGTGCCGGCTGTAAAATTAATAAGACCACCATGCGGGATATCTTCAGTTTTACCGTATCCGTAAATCAGGCTGGCTTTGTAGAATTTCTGAACTGAAAATGTTACGGAACCCAAAAACATCTTATATCTCTGAAGGTGGTGATACGATTCGGGAAGGATGAACGGGTGGTCAAATACATTATTATTGGTAAACCTGGCACCGAAAATCAGCCTGGAGACCGATTCCTTATTCAGGAGAAATGACCTGGAGATCCAGTAGTCCTGCAAGTTATACTTTACCTCGGCCGGTCTTGCCAGGGAATCGAGATCGTCTGTTGTATACATCTGCCGGACTGAGATACCTCCGGCGTATTTTGTGGCAGAACTTACGAATTTCCTGTTCAGGTCAAAACCATAGGACCTCTTCCCAAGTCCGTCAGTATAATAGAGATTCATGTCGATGAATGTTCTGCGGAAATTGTTGATCGTATAGTGAATTCCGAATCCGGGAGAGTCCCTGAACTTATTATCATAAGGCATCTCTATACCAAATTCATGCCCCATTCCGAAAATGTTCCCGTCAAATAATGCAACTGATCCCCTGTCCATGCCCAGGTGGATTTTTGCACCGATGGAATAAATATCCTTGGTCAGGACTAATATATCCGCCTCGGTCTCAGATGCAGGCACCACAATTATGCGGGCATCGTCAATAAACGGGAGTTCACGCAGGAGACGTTCATTATCGCTAAGGATAAGCGGTGAAATAGTATCGCCTTCGCTGAACAGGATGTTCTTTTTTACAATGATCTCATTTGTATTTATATGGGTATTATTCAGAAACTTTTCAAGCTTGTTCGGGTCACTGAGATCCGGACTGTATATATCTGTACCAAAAACGTTTAACCGTTTGATCTTAATATTCCGGATCTTTCTGCCGGAATATTCAATATAATTTATTGTGCTTGGGCTTGTAAAATCCTTATTGGAGGCCGGATCAGCCTTTATTATTACAAAATCGTAAAGCTTGCGGGTAAAAAGTGTTCCTGACGCCCTGCTTTTCAGAGAATCGAGGAAGATCAGCGTTCTGTCAGGCTCTTTCATGGACGATGGAATCAGCCCGGAAGGAGAAAGGGGAGGAGTTCCCGGATATGACAGGAGAAGCTTATCAGGACTCAGTATTTTGATCTTTTGCGGAAATGCTGCAATGGAATCCTGCCTGATGGCAACCTGCGGATAGGCAGTGCTATAAATTAGCAGAAATACCGGAAAGTATATTAATTTTAAGAGATTCTTTTGTTTTTTTATAGCTATTGTTTCAGGTTTCATGCGGATGATTGATCAACACGTCATCTGAGTTAAACTGGAATCCAAGACGCTTCCCCGTAATTACCCTGGAGTGCTGGATTTTTGCTTCAGCCTGGCCGACAGTTGCAATTTTAACCGTATCGTATGGCGGGACCAAAAGGTCAAATTCGAGGGAGTACTGTATGGCAGTTGAAATGATGAACTGCAGCGACGATCTGCTCAGTGCTTCATTCCCGTAGTTCGAAAACAGCATGCCCATCTGCCTTTTACCTTCAACCAGGTACTGGTTTTCGTGGTTGATGAATATTCTGGCAATCAGGTATCCCAGATCATCGAATCGTGAGTATTTGAAAGAATCAAACAGGAAATTGTAGATATTTATGATACCCGAATATGCGTTATACTTGTTTTTCTGGATATACGGAGTTTTCCAGGCCGGATGCTCCCTGTCGAACTGAAAAATGTTGGAGTGCATGCTGAAAAGTAAAATGTCACCCGCTACCTTAAGCTGGGCGTCAAAACTGCTCCTGTCGGTATATTCCAATTTGATCCTGCTGTCAACGCCCCCCAGGTTGATATTCACATCTTTCGAGAATGTCTTCAGAATATCCTTGACAACTCCAAACCATTCAAAGGTATTGTCATAGACTTTTTGTTTCAACAGGGATTTTTCTTTGAGGGTCGTTACAATGGTGAGCCTCTTTTCATCCAGTTCTGACATGATTCGACAAGATTTCGTTATAACAGGCAACTAATTTAGCAAATATTAATTTAAAAGTGTAACCACGATATATATCATTATTTACTCGTGTTAGTACGACCTCGCAAACAATACCCTTCTTTTTGATGGTTTTCCGGAATATATGCAGGCACCTTCTTCTTCCTGAGAGTCAAAGGGAATGCATCTGATTGTTGCCTTGGTCTCATTCTTGATTTTTTCCTCGGTCTCAGCTGTCCCGTCCCAGTGAGCCATTATAAATCCTCCCTGATTGTCAAGGATTTCCAAAAAGTCGCTCCATTTATCGACATTAAAGGTATTCTCTGACCTGAATTTAAGGGCTTTATTATAAATATTAACCTGGATCTCTTCAAGCAAGCCCTGAACGTGGGTTGTTACATTCTGTACGGGAATCGTTTCTTTTTCAAGGGTATCCCTGCGCGCAATCTCAACGGTTCCGTTCTCAAGATCGCGGGGACCGATTGCAAGGCGAACGGGAACACCCTTTAGTTCATAATGAGCAAACTTCCATCCCGGTTTGTTGTTTTCCTTGTCGTCGTATTTGCATGAAATTCCTGCGTTTTCAAGACCGGCTTTGATCTGGTTTGCCTTTTCGGAGATCTTCTCAAGCTGCTCTGACGTTTTGTAAATAGGGATAATAACCGACTGAAGCGGAGCCAGACGGGGCGGCAGGACAAGTCCCAGATTATCGGAGTGTGCCATTATGAGGGCACCTACCATCCTTGTGGACAATCCCCACGAAGTAGCCCACACATATTCGAGTTTGCCTGTTTTATCGGTGAACTGTACGTCAAATGCTTTGGCAAAGTTCTGACCCAGGAAATGACTGGTCCCGGCCTGAAGGGCTTTTCCATCCTGCATAAGCGCCTCTATAGTATAGGTATCGATAGCCCCTGCAAATCGCTCATTTTCACTTTTATAACCCTTAATTACCGGGAGTGCCATATAATTTTCGGCAAAATCGGCATATACATTTACCATTTTTTCTGTTTCTTCAACCGCCTCTTCGCGTGTGGCATGAGCTGTATGCCCCTCCTGCCAGAGGAATTCGGAGGTCCTGAGAAATAACCTGGTCCGCATTTCCCACCTCACAACATTCGCCCACTGGTTTATCAGGATCGGAAGATCGCGGTACGACTGTATCCAGTTCTTATAGGAATTCCATATGATTGTTTCGGAGGTCGGACGGATGATCAATTCCTCTTCTAGTTTTGCAGTGGGATCGACAACTATTCCCTTGCCGTTTTCATCATTTTTAAGCCTGTAATGTGTTACTACCGCACACTCTTTGGCAAATCCTTCCACATGTGCGGCCTCCCTGCTGAAAAATGATTTCGGAATGAACAGGGGAAAATATGCATTGACATGACCTGTTGCCTTGAACATTTTGTTTAGTTCCGCCTGGATATTCTCCCAGATTGCATAGCCGTAAGGCTTGATCACCATGCAGCCCCTCACCGCCGAGTTTTCTGCAAGATCAGCCTTAATTACCAGATCGTTATACCATTGAGCATAATTCTCCTCCCTGTTTGTCAAAAACTTCGCCATTTTTTGGTATGGTATTTGAATTAAATGAAGTTAAAAAATTGGTTGGTAAAAATAGACAAAACTTGGAGAAATAAAAACAAGGTTAAGCTGAATGCAGGAAGGTCGAACAACCTGATGAAAGCCCAAAGCAAAAAGAACAGAATTGAACAGATTAAATCGGAGCTTTGAAAATAAATTGTATCTTGGAAAAAAATTATAAATTTGCTCAACGGCAAAAAGATCGCAGAAAAGGAATAATTGGTATAATATTTGAGAGTGTAACAGTATACTAAACAGAAATAAGATGAAAGCATTGTATTACATATTCGGCGGAGTTCTTCTTACACTTGCATCCTGTTCAACAGGACGTTATGTAGGATCTGAATATGATGATCTTTACTACCTGTCGTCAGATGAGCCTGTTACAGTGGTCCGCTCGGAGGCAAATCAGCAGGTTGCTGAAGGTAATCTGAGGTCGGGTGATTACTATGATAATATATATGCGGTTGACACGCTTGTATCAAAAGAATATTCTGATGCAGTCGATTATGATGATCCAAACGCTTACAGCGACGAATCACTCAGGGATTATGGCTACTACGACAATTACTCTTACTCCGGAAGGTTGAGGAGATTTTACGGGAATTATTTCGATCCTTACTGGAGAGATCCATTCTACTACAGCTGGTATCCTTCATTTGGATTTAATAGCTGGTACGGGGGATTCCCGTATTCATACGGATATTATGATCCCTTCTATTACGATTATTACAGCCCGTATTCATACGGAGGATTTTATAATAATTATTACTACGGCGGCTTATATTCACCGTTCTTCAGGTCACCCTATTCCTTCTACTCATCATATTATTACGGATATTACCCCGGATACTATAACTCGAGGTATTACAATAATGATATATACGGTACAGATTACGGCAGGAGGGAAAGGTCAAGCAATCTCTCGACAAGATGGAGCGGCGGTTCTTCATCGCCAACGGGAACTTCATCAAGAAGGGGAACCGGTATCTCCACAGGTTCGGGTAATGTAAATACATCCTCATCAGGTCAGGCAGCTCCAGGCACCTCAAGAAGAACAGCAACCCAGCAGGGTACCCAGCAGACAGTCAGCCCTGCACAGAGAAGTTCGACCCAGGAATCTGTCAGGTCAGGTAGCGGAAGCAGTACCACGACCACAACAAGAAGACCGGCAGCCGTTAAACCCGAATACAATTCAACAAACAGGACCTATACCCCCAGCTATAGCAATCCGAGGCTGAGCACAAGGCCATCATATAACAATACAAGGGTTAACCAGAGTAATCCGGTTACCAACAGCAGGGTCAACAGCAGCATACCGAGCCGATCAGGATCAAGCCAGCAACAATCCGGACAGAGCTATTCGAATACCAGGAGAAGCTCAGGCCCCTCCTCCTCATATGCGCCGTCGCAGAGCAGATCCTATTCACCATCCCAAAGCAGGTCAGGCTCATCCTACAGCGCTCCGAGAAGTTATTCGGTGCCATCATCATCATCGCGCAGAAGCTCTGACGGAGGATCATATTCCTCCAGATCATATGGTTCGTCAGGCAGCGGATCATCATCGTACAGCGGCGGATCATACAGCTCGGGAAGCAGCAGCAGATCGTCTTCATCAGGATCGTACAGCGGTGGTTCATCTTCTTCGGGAAGTAGTTCATCTTCAGGCAGCTCTTCATCAGGCAGAAGGAGATAATCCAACACAAAATATTGAAAAATTAAAATGATTTTAGTTCATTCTTTATCAGAGTGCGGGTATAGGTTTAAATAAAATCAATCAAAAAATGAAACGTTTAACACTGATAATAGCAGCAGTTTTTCTGACTATCTCCGGTATTTTCGCCCAGAATGTCGATGATGCCCTGAGGTATTCCCAGATCTTCTATAACGGAACCGCAAGGTTCATGTCGATGGGAGGTGCATTTACAGCCCTCGGCGGCGATATGTCAACATTAAGCCAGAACCCCGGTGGACTCGGGGTCTTCAGATCATCGGAAATCTCTTTCACTCCCCAGCTTTTTCATATAGGGACGTCTTCGAATTTCCATGGCATCTCTGATGATTACCTCTATAATTTCAACATCGGTCAGATAGGGATCGTCAGCAACATAATCTCAAACAAGCAGGAAACGGGACTGATCGTATTGAATGTTGGATACTCTTTCAACAAGACCAGCAATCTTCATTCAACTGTCAGGATTGAAGGAATAAGCAACAATAGTTCACTTGCCGATGCATGGGCCGATCAGGGTTTCGGAACCTATTACTCCGATCTTTCAGGTGCCCCCGGGATAGCATATGATGCGTGGATAATCGATACCTTAACAGGAACGGGAGCAACGGAATATGGTACGGTCTTCTCAAATTACGGTGATGATCCGGACGGCTCAGTTTACGGTCAGAAAATCCGGCGGCTGATAAACAATGAAGGTTATACAGGTGAGCATGCATTCTCAGTAGGAGGAAACGTATCGAACAAAGTGTTTTTCGGAGCTACCCTGGGTATCAGCAGATTAAAGTACACCGGCCACTATGAACATCTTGAGAGTACCGATCAGGTTCTGGACTCCGGTATTGAAGATTTCACCTATGTTGAACATTTTGAAAACACCGGAACAGGTGTCGCATTAAAGATCGGTGCTATTTTCAAACCTGTTGAAACGGTCAGGATCGGACTTGCATTCCATTCCCCGACAATTTTTAAGATCAATGAATATTATTATGACAACGTAAACTCAAACTTCAGTGACGGCGAAAATTTTGAGTATGAAAATGAGCCTTTAAGATTCAATTATGCGCTTACGACTCCATTCAGGGTGCTGGCCGGGATTGGAATCCAGGTTAAAAAAGTTGCACTTTTGAGCGCTGATTATGAATTTGTCGATTATACAGCCGCCAGATTCTCGGAAACGGGTGATAACTACGATTACAGCGAGAAGAACCTGGGAATAAGGAATACACTCAAACCTGCCCACAACATTCGCCTCGGTGGAGAATTCAGGTGGGATAAAATGTACTTAAGGGGCGGATATGGTTATTATGGCAAGGTTTTCAAAGCCGGTGAGGAAAATGATCATATGGATCATAATTCAATCTCATTTGGCTTAGGCTTCAGGGAACAGAACCTGAATATTGACTTTGGTTATACAAATATCAGGAACCCGCAAAGATATATCCTCTATAATACGATTTCTGAGTCTGCAATGGCAAACCTGAGTACCGGAAAGAACATATTCACCGTTACCGTCGGGTATAAATTTGGTTATTAATACTTTGATTACTTCTGATTTGGGGAGGCTGTCAACCATCTGACAGCCTCTTTTTTTAGTCAGAATCCAAAAAAACTTAACCCTGCATGCCCTGCCTGCCGGAAAGCAGGCGACAGGCACCTGGTGATACGAAGTTTTGTTGTAATTGGCACGATCAGATCAAATAATATAATCTGTGCAACTATGTGGCTAAATGGATTTTAATATGTATTATAATGGCTCTATATCATATTATAGCGCATACATCTTCGTCAAGTTTATTTTCTTAGTACTATCTTATTCCGTAAGTTCTTAAAAAGTTTCAGTTAATTACCCCGAACTTCATATTTCCCGTCAAGAGCCTCTCCCCAACCCCTCCCCCGGGGTGGGAGGGGCTTAAAAACCAATTGTTTACGTTCTGCTAGTAAATCCTCGGCAGCTTTGGGTTTAAGTCCCCCTCTCACCCGGGAGAGGGGGATAAAGGGGGTGAGGTGCAAACGCATATTAATTTATATATGCGCGATTATAATACGTATTAAAAGACATATTATTTTAAAAAGAAATACGTATTATAATACGTATTATTTTCTTTTGATAAATGTTAATGGAACCCCTCCGGGGTTCATTCCGTAATTGTTATATTTTTCCTAAAATAGTGGAACCTCTCCGAGGTTCAGGTCATAGTCATTGAATTTTAGCCTCTTTCTCTCGAACCACGGAGTGGTTCCTTCATTTTTAGCCTCTTTCTCTCGAACCACGGAGTGGTTCCATCATTATAGGAATTTCGCAGGAAACGTATCTCGAACCACGGAGTGGTTCCATCATTATAGGAATATCACAGGAAACGTCTCTCAAACCACGGAGTGGTTCCATCATAATATCGTTATCGCACTCACCTACTTTTCCCACCTCTTCCAGTGTCAGAATGGGCATAGTTTACTGAATCAATGAGTATTACCCGCCTTCCCTTACGTTTAAGTGAAGGGGGGTGAGTTCGTGTGATTTCGGGTACGGTATTCATTTGGAATTCTACAGGTATTCCGCGGATTCAGACCCCATATTGAACAGCAGGTCGAGAATACTCAGGTTGGGGACAAACCCGTTAATTGCAAAAACCTGGAAATAAGGCCTGGCTGAATACGAAGAGGTTTTTTTCGGAGATATCAGGTACCTGAAATCGTTCTCCTTCTCATCCTGAGGTTCAAATGAAGAAGTGAATGTCACGGATCTTTGTATCCTTACCATGTCGAGACAACGGCTCAGGAGTTCGTAGTTCAGATCGATCAGATACTTATGATTTCCAAGGATCACTTTTTCGATGGTTTCAAAATAGTACTGGAAATAGGGCGATGTACCGTATGAAGATTTAAATGCCCTCAGATGGACCTGCTGCCACCGTTTCGAATAGTCTATAACGATCTCCCCGACGGGAGCTTTAAGAAAAGGGCCTTTCATAACAGGCACCGACAATGAAAGAATGCCTGCCGATGAAAGAATCCTGCACCTGTTCCTGTAGGTTTGCTTTATATAGTTTTCCTCCTTTTCTATCACGATCCGGTCAGCCAATTTTATAGCACTGAAATATTCAGCCGGCGGAAAGTAGGCGGTTGACAGCAGTACTTCCACTTGTCTAAAGGATTATCACTTCATCTGGTTGATCATGCTGGCGGAAAAGCCTGCACCAAAACCGTTGTCAATATTTACAACAGTTACTCCGGCCGAACAGCTTGTCAGCATTGCAAGAAGAGCGGAGATGCCGCCGAAATTTGCTCCGTAGCCCACACTCGTTGGAACAGCGATCACCGGTATATCAACAAGTCCGCCCACAACTGAGGCAAGGGCACCTTCCATTCCTGCGATTACAATTATTACTCTGCAGCTCCTAATTTCAGGCAACTTATCAACGAGCCGGTGAATACCCGCAACTCCGGCGTCATAAATTCTAATTACGCTGTTCCCCAGAAGCTCTGCGGTAACCGCCGCCTCTTCAGCTACAGGCATATCGGAAGTGCCTGCTGTAACGACTGCTATGCTGGTTTTGGGAGGTGCAGGCGTTTTTTTCCTGATGCTGATTATCCTGGCTTCCTGATGATAAACAGCTTCAGGTATGATCCGACTCACGGCTTTGAACATACTTCCATCGGCTCTGGTTCCAATTACATTGTTCTCCTTTTCAAACATAACCCTGAATATGGCAGCTACCTGTTCAACGGTTTTACCGGCGCAATAAACAATTTCAGGGTAACCTGTCCGCATTTCCCTGTGGTGATCGATCCTGGCAAAACCAAGATCAGTGTAAGGGAAATTCTTTAAAGTGTCCAGGGCTTCCTCAACACTCGTGGTTCCCGTTTTAACCTCCCTGAGCAGATTTTCAATTTCGTTTCTGGTCATAACTGTTTAATTTCCGGATCAGAACTTCCTGATCTGTAACCTTCAAGATCCAAAGATACATATCTGAAACCTATTTTTTTCAGGTTACTGATTATAAGTTCTTTTTCAGGGCTGTGAATCATTCTGTCAAGGTACCCGGGGAGACATTCAATTCGTGCCGTGTCCCCATTAATCCTGACCCTTGTTCCGGGAAAACCCAGTTCGAACATGTACTGTTCAGCCTGTTCCACCATTTTGAGGATTCCTTCGGTAACTTCTGTATTGTAGGGAATCCTGGTAAGCAGACAGGCCATTGCAGGCTTATCCCAGAAAGTTAAGCCCTGCCGGAGCGAGAGTCCCCTTATTTCATCCTTTGTGAGACCTGATTCCAGGAGGGGACTTCTGATCTCAAGCTCCCGGAGTGCTTTCAATCCTGGTCTGAAGGATTCGGCATCATCCGCATTTGTGCCATCAATAACATGCGCAAAACCATTCTGACCGGCAAAAGCAATGATGTCGGTAAAGAGGGTTTTCTTGCAGCTGTAACACCGGTCGGGAGGATTGAACCGCACCGATTCCGGGAAATTAAGATCGATTATCCTGTGGTTAATGCCATGGGTCCGGGCAAACTCAACAGCTTCGTTTATTTCGGCTGCCGGTATATACGGAGTTCTTATGGTAACTCCCACTGTCTCAAGGCTCTTTAAAGAATGAGCCCTGTGCAGGAGAAATGAACTGTCGACACCGCCGGAAAAAGCAACGACGAAAGAATTCAATTCTTTCAGTATTTCATCCAGCTTTTCAGTCCTCTTTTCTGTTATATTCAGTATTTTTTGTTCGTTTTCTCTGGACATAAATTATTTTTTTTGCCGTAAAAGCTCTGAAATTAAATAATTGTAGACTTCCTTTACCGGTATACCGTTCTCAAGTGCAATTTTTCTGCATGTCTCAAATTCAGGTTTTGCTGATACTTCCCTGCCATTGAGAAACGAATGTTTTACGCTTACTTCCCCGTATTTTGTGCTGAGGTTCCTGAATTCCCTGGCAAGGGTATCCTTCCGGAAACTGAACGTTCTCAGCCCCAGTGTGGTAGACTCGGTAAATATAATCTCCCTGATTTTATCGGCAAGTCCGTTTTCGCAGATTACATTCAGCACTATTCCCGGTCTTCCCTTTTTCATTATCGTGTGGGAGTAATAAACGTCGGAGGCACCAGCTTTAAAGAGTCGCTCGGATATATGGTCATAAAACTCCGGATTCATATCATCGATATTGCACTGGATCAGCAGAGCTTCATGCCCTGAGTTTGAATCCGCTGTTTTTTCCCCGATCGAGACCCTGAGAAGATTTGGTACGGAAGGATTTTCCTTATGTCCGACCCCGTATGCGGTCTTTTCAATATTAAGGCTGGAAACAGAGCCAAAATCAGTCCCCAAAACAGATAAAATAGCCGCCCCGGTAGGTGTTGTTGCTTCAAAGTCCACACCCCCGGTCTTCGCAGGGATGCCTTTAATTATTTCAGCAGTGGCAGGAGCCGGTACTGGTAATCTACCATGCTCGCATCTGACAAATCCGCTCCCGAGTTCAACCTCCGAAACATGAACACCTTCAACGCTTAATGCATTATAACAGATTGCAGCACCTACAATATCGATAATGGAATCGATAGCGCCAACTTCATGAAAGTGTACCTCATTGACCGGAATTCCATGAACGGCCGCTTCGGCTGTCGCGATCTTCAGGAAGATCTTTTTGCTGAGATTTTTGGTTTCAACAGCAAGCGCCGAATCGTCAATGATCTTTTCAATATCGGAGAGGTGCCTGTGGGCATGTTCATGAACCGTCTGCCTGACAGTGACCTTTGTCCCCACTATTCCATGCCGCTGATCCTTTTCTGCAACAAGCTCCCATCCTTTAAGATTTAGTTTGCTGAGCTCATTTACAAGGTAGTTTTTTTCTATTCCGAGATCGATCATGGCACCAAGATTCATATCACCGCTTATTCCTGAAAAGCAGTCATAAAAGAGTACTTTCATAGAATTATATTAATAATGTTGTAACAATCAAAAGTAGTTTATGTTATTAAAACTCGTTCAATATGATCCTAAACCTGATCAGGCTGCTAATATACAATTTACTATTAAAGTGGGACAATGTAAAAAAAAAGTCGTATTTTTCGAGACTTTTTATTAACGATATTAATCCACATTAAATACAGAAAATGAGACGAAGGGATTTCTTTAAGTCTTCGGTTGGTGCCGGGATAGCAGCCGGAGCTGCATTAAGTATGGGCGGATATCAGAAGCTTTGGGCGTCATCACCGGTTCCGCCAGGTTATGATATGGTGGCAGTCATGGGAGGTACCCCGGAAGCGATGTTTGATCTTGCCATCCAGGAAATGGGTGGGATTGGAGCATTTGTTAAGAAAGGGCAGAAAGTTCTTGTAAAACCGAATATCGGATGGGATGTGATCCCTGAACTTGCAGCCAATACCAACCCGGGACTTGTAAAAAGGATTATAGAGCACTGTTTTAAAGCCGGTGCAAAGGAAGTATACGTTTTCGATCATACATGCGACAACTGGGTAAATACCTATAAGAATTCGGGCATTGAGAAAGCGGCAAAGGCTGCCGGAGCCAAGGTGGTTCCTGCAGCTTCTGAAAACTATTACCAGCTGATTGAAATACCGGGGGGAGTTAAACTGAAAAGCGCAAAAGTGCATGAAGTACTTCTCGAAACGGATGTGTTCATTAACGTCCCGATCCTGAAGGACCATAATTCGACAAGGATGACAGCCTGCCTTAAAAATAACATGGGACTTGTCTGGGACAGGGGATACTGGCATTCGAACAATCTGCATCAGTGCATTGCCGATTATGCACTGTATGAAAAAAAACCTGCCCTTAATGTTATTGATTGCTATAACGTGATGGTCAAGCATGGTCCGCAGGGCGTTTCGAAAGAGGACGTTGTCCAGATGAAATCGCTGATACTGACCACCGACTGGGTGGCCGGTGATGCAGCGGCTGCGAAAATGCTCAACATCGAACCATCAAGGATTGACTATATTCCGATCGCACATAAAATGGGTTTGGGGAATATGAACCTGGATTCCCTGAATATCAAGCGCCTAAAAATGTAATCATAAATGACCTCATCTTTTCTCAGAAAATTCCGGATAGGGTTTTCGGTAGTTGTCCTGCTTTGCTTTGTATTTATCTTTGTGGACTACCGGTCGCTTATTCCCGAAAGCTACAAGAATTACCTTCTCTTTCTTCAGTTCATTCCATCACTGATTAAATTTCTTGATCTTAAAACTCTTGCAGCAGGCGGATTTATGGTTGTTCTGCTTCTGACCCTGCTTTCGGGCCGTACTTACTGCTCATTTCTCTGTCCGCTTGGAATTACGCAGGATCTGTTCAGCAGGATCGGAGGCCGGATAAAGAAAAGATTCAAGCGGTTCGGTTTCAGGAAGCCGTTCACAATTGTAAGGTATACTCTGCTGGCGGCGACTTTGGCCGTTGCAATTATTTGGGGGATCTACCTTGTTACTCTCCTTGATCCATACAGCATATTCGGCAGGTCGGTGACCTACTTCGTCAAACCTGTCGTACTTCTGCTCAATAACCTGTTCTCGGGAATTCTCGGGAAATTTGACAATTATGCACTGAGTCACATTCAAATCAAAGGCTTCGAGCTTGTCGCGTATTCGATACCTGCCGCCTTTTTACTCCTGGTTGGCCTGCTTTCGGTGATAAAAGGCCGTCTTTACTGCAATATGATCTGTCCGGTGGGAACCCTTCTTGGCCTTGTCTCAAAAATATCTGTGTTCAGGATCAAATTCAATGTAAGCAAATGCACAAGATGCGGACGTTGTTCAGTGGTGTGCAAATCTTCGTGCATCGATTTCCTTAATTACAGAGTCGATGTGTCGAGATGTGTCGACTGCTTTAATTGTATCAGCACCTGTCCCGACAAGGCAATATCGTATGGAGTTGTCAGCCTTAAAAAGAGCGGGCACAAAACTGATGAAAGCAAGCGGAAATTTGTTGCGCAATCGGTTCTTATGCTCTTTGGATTGTCACAGTATGCAAAAGCTCAGGAAAAGAAGGTCCCGGTGCCAACCCGTGAATCAACTGTAAAGGAAAATAAAACATTTCCGGTGTGTCCTCCGGGGGCAGGATCGTTTGCGGATTTCACTAAAGACTGTATTGCGTGTTCATTGTGCATAACAGCTTGTCCGAATCAGGTTCTGCAACCCTCTCTGAAACAATACGGCATTGCCGGACTTATGCAACCGGTGATGAACTACCATAAGAGTTTCTGTACGTACAATTGCGTGGTTTGTACGGAAGTATGTCCTACTTACGCGCTGAAACCGCTTGAGCTTGAAGCGAAGAAACTTACCCAGCTGGGAAAGGTCATATTCATAAAGGATAACTGTATCGTGAAGACCGAAAAAACGGCATGCGGGGCATGTTCAGAAGCTTGTCCGACAAAAGCCGTTTACATGATACCATACGAAGGGAACCTTGTGATCCCTGAAACCAACCAGGACATATGCATTGGCTGCGGTCATTGTGAATTTGCGTGTCCGACCGTTCCCTACAAGGCAATTTTTGTCGATGGAAATCCTGTTCATCTTGCCGCAAAAAAACCTGAAAATGTAGAGTCGGAGATGAAGACACCTGTTGAATTCCCCTTCTGATCCAGGCCTTATTTCTATATTTCTTTATTTCAATATTACTTTATTTCAATATTTCTTTATTTCTCTTTCATTATTTTTTTAATTCAAAACAAATTATCATGAGCCCATCCCATATAGAACATATAGGCATTGCAGTTTCAAATCTTGAAGAATCAATTCGTTTTTATGAAAAAGTATTCGGCCTCAGGTGCTACAATATTGAAACAGTAGCGGAGCAGAAGGTCCGGACTGCCTTTTTCATGGTAGGACAGACAAAGATAGAACTGCTTGAAACAACCGATCCCGACGGCCCGATAGGAAAGTTCATAGGGAAGAGGGGAGAGGGGATACACCATATCGCCTTTGCGGTTAAAAATTTAGAGGAAAAACTCAGACAGGCCGAAAAAGAAGGAGTCAGACTTATAGATGCCACCCCGAGAAAAGGAGCCGAAGGACTCGAAATAGCTTTTCTCCACCCTAAATCGA
>Ga0105095_10000435_pt1 | contig 20234 bp, 16 predicted proteins | sample PPLLak2March2015_2_FD_79180 | JGI IMG/M metagenome (GOLD analysis project Ga0105095, IMG submission 79180) | Freshwater sediment microbial communities from Prairie Pothole Lake near Jamestown, North Dakota, USA - PPLs Lake P8 Core (3) Depth... | ecosystem: Environmental > Aquatic > Freshwater >...
CTCAGCACTCAGCACTCAGCACTCAGCACTCAGCACTCAGCACTCAGCACTCAGCACTCAGCACTCAGCACTCAGCACTCAGAAATCTCGACGATATTTACGACTAGAAAATATTATTAACGATATAACATACTTTTAGATTATGAACCTTAATAATTTCACAATAAAATCACAGGAAGCCATTCAGCATGCTTTCACTGTTGCCCAGGGAAATACTCATCAGGCTGTTGAAACCGGGCACCTGATTAAAGGGATCATTTATGTTGCCGAGAATGTGGTCACATTCATTTTGAGAAAAATGGGTGTTAATATTTCTGTTTTCAACAAGGTCCTTGATAAAATTATTGATTCTTATCCTAAAGTCTCCGGAGGTGAAGCCTATCTGTCTTCCCAGTCTATACTTGCTTTGCAGAAGGCAACTGATTTATCGAAACAATTTGGAGATCAATTTGTGTCGGCTGAATTTATTCTATGGGGGATTCTGGCAGCGGGGGATGATGTGTCAAAAATGATGAAAGATCAGGGAATAACTGAGAAAGATATTAAGACTGCTGTAAATGAATTACGCAAAGGATCAAAAGCTGATAGTCAGACTGCAGAGGACACCTTTGACAGTCTGAACCGTTTCGCAATTAATCTTAATGAAATGGCAATTAACGGAAAACTTGATCCTGTGATCGGCAGGGAAGATGAGATCAGACGCATTCTGCAGATCTTATCCCGGAGGACCAAGAATAATCCCATAATGATAGGCGAGCCCGGTGTAGGCAAGACTGCTATAGCCGAAGGGCTTGCACACAGGATTGTTAAGGGCGATGTCCCTGAAAACCTCAAGACGAAGCTGGTTTATTCGCTGGATATGGGAGCCCTGATTGCAGGTGCTAAATATAAAGGTGAATTTGAAGAAAGATTAAAATCAGTTGTTAAAGAAGTTGTCGGATCAGAAGGAGAGATTATTTTATTTATCGATGAAATCCATACTCTGATAGGTGCGGGAAAAGGAGAAGGAGCGATGGATGCTGCGAACATTCTTAAACCTGCACTGGCCAGAGGCGAATTGAGGGCTATTGGGGCCACTACATTAGATGAGTATCAGAAATATTTTGAAAAAGATAAGGCATTGGAAAGAAGATTCCAGATCGTTATGGTGGATGAGCCTGATGAAGTTGATTCTATTTCAATCTTAAGAGGTCTGAAGGAGAGATATGAGACCCATCACAGGGTAAGAATAAAAGATGAAGCTATCATAGCAGCTGTGGAATTGTCCCACAGGTATATTACAGAACGCTATCTTCCTGATAAAGCAATAGATCTTATAGATGAAGCAGCTGCAAAGCTCAGGCTTGAGATGAACTCAGTACCTCAGGAAATAGACGAAATAGAAAGGAAAATTAAGCAATATGAAATTGAAAAGGAAGCTATTAAAAGAGACGGTTATCAGGATAAAGTTGAAGAATTAAGCGCTCAGATAAAGCAGGTGATGGAAGAACGGAATTCCCTGAGAGCAAAATGGGAATCTGAAAAGGCTATTATTAACAAAATCCAGCAGTCAAAGGAACAGATTGAGAATTTAAAATTTGAAGCGGAACAGGCTGAAAGAGAAGGCAATTATGGCAGGGTAGCTGAGATAAGGTATGGCCGGATCAGAGCCATCGATTCAGGCATTGAAAAAATGAATGAAGAACTTCATAAGACTCAAAAAGATAATGCTTTGATAAAAGAGGAGGTTGATGCGGAAGATATCGCAGATATAGTGAGACGCTGGACGGGGATACCTGTCAGCAGGATGCTGCAGAGTGAAAGAGATAAGCTTCTGTCTCTTGAGGATGAATTGCATAAGAGAGTAATTGGTCAGGATGAAGCAATCTCATCTGTTGCCGATGCAGTAAGAAGAAGCAGAGCCGGTCTGCAGGATTCAAGAAAACCTATTGGCTCCTTCATCTTTCTGGGCACTACCGGAGTCGGGAAAACAGAACTGGCAAAAGCACTTGCGGCGTTTTTATTTAATGATGAGAACCTCATTACCAGGATTGATATGTCAGAGTACCAGGAAAGGTATTCAGTATCCCGGCTTATTGGCGCCCCTCCCGGATACGTGGGTTATGATGAGGGAGGACAGCTTACAGAAGCAGTCAGAAGAAAACCTTATTCTGTGGTTTTACTGGATGAAATTGAAAAAGCGCATCCAGATATATTCAATATTCTCCTTCAGGTGCTTGATGATGGAAGGCTTACAGATAATAAAGGCCGGACTGCCAATTTTAAAAATACTATAATAATAATGACGTCAAATATTGGCTCACATCTGATATGGGAAAATATGAAGGAGTATGACGAAAACAATGCAGATGAAGTTCATGAGAGGACCAGGAATATGGTCTTCGATCTTCTGAAGCAGACACTGCCTCCGGAATTCCTTAACCGTATTGATGAAATAATTATGTTCAAGCCATTAACAGTGGAGAACATCAGGGAGATCGTTAAACTCCAGTTGAATAACCTGCAGCAAACCCTTTCAGCAAATAATATAAGTGTTGAGATTAATGACAAAGCTATTGATTGGCTGGCGGCAAAGGGTTATGATCCTCAGTTTGGTGCAAGACCACTGAAAAGATTAATTCAGAAACATATATTGAACGAGATATCCAGAATGATAATTGGTCAGGAAGTATCTAAAAATCAATTAATTATCATAGATGCAGGAAAGTCCGGCCTTTCCATTAAAAATTCGGACCTTAAGTGAAAGGTTATACCCATTGCACGGGTAAGGGGTTTAATGAAAACTTTTAAGGCAATCTTCTTTTGTATTGTATATCTCGAAAACATTGTGCAGCTGAAGCAGCTTGAAAAGTTCCATTACTCCTGGTGTAATATTGCAGATTTTGAAGAATCCATAGTTATTGTTCGCAGTCTTCATGATGGACAGGAAAACACCAAATCCCGTACTATCAACAAAGTCAACACCTTCCATATTCAGGACCAGTTTTGTGTTTGGCTTTACGAACAAGCTTTTCATCTGTTCTTTCACAGGTTCTGCAATCAGTGCATTAAATCGGTTAACGTTATCAAAACTAACAACGATAATCCCATTTGAAGTTTCAGTTTTCAGCATGATAATTAGTTTATTAGATTTTTAGAGTTTTCAATTCTTTACAGGCATTGTTGATATCGAGTTCAAATTTGCAAATATAATCAGGAAATTTATCAACATTTTTCTGATCTTTTGCTAATATTTCAAAATCTTTCAACATCTCAGAGAGTTCATGCATCCCCATTATGGCAACCGATGATTTTGCTTTATGAGCCAGCCTGCCGAGTGCTTCCCAGTCACCCTGAGAATGTAGCTCCTGCATTTCCCTGGTGTACTCATCTGCCTGTGAAATAAAAATATCAATCAATTCCTTCATCAGATCGGGATTGCCATCAGTCATATTTCTTAAATAGCTCAGGTTGGTGATCATATTTGTCCTGTAAATGTTACTTTTTAAGGTTGGTGTTTAATAAAAATTAAAATAAAAATAGTTGATTTTTTTTATTTTTAATAAAAATTCCTGATCATGTTAAACCATTTTCAGGTAATTACGTATATTACAATGCTTTTAGCAAAAAATAAATTATGAAAAGATTTCTTTATCTGCCATTACTGCTCTTAGTCCTGCCTTTGTTCATACACGCGCAGGAGCAAGGTTCCGGCATACCGCTCAAGAACAAGAATGAGGCAAAAGTAGCTTACAACAGAGGAGTAGAAAGTATTAATGAGAAAAACTACTGGGTTGCACTGGAATATTTATCAACAGCCCTTGATCTCAATCCGGAATTTGCCCCGGCTTATCTGATGAGAGGAAAAACTAATCTTGAACTTCGGAAACTGAATGAGGCCATACAGGATTTTACAATGGCACTGGAGCTTGATATGAACCTTGGAGAAGCAAATTTTTACCGGGGTTATGCGAATCTGAGTGGAGAAGCCGATCCGTCTGTCCTTGAAGATTTCGATCATGCAGTAGCTAAAGGATTTAAAGAGCCTTTCGTTTATTATTACCGTGGACTTTATAAACTTATTACAGCCAATTACACCAGCGCAATACTCGATTTTACAAGTGCAATAGATCTTCAGCCAAGTTATGCACTGGCTTATCATGACAGGGGGACTGCCAAACGCCTGCTGGGTGATTACCAGGGAGCTATCTTTGATTACAGGCAGGCTGTCAATTATAATCCCGATTTTCCTGTTGCTTTTAATAATATGGGAAGCGTAAAAGAAATGCTGGGCGATTTTCAGGGAGCTGTTGATGATTACACAGTAGCTGTCAGAATTGATACTAATTATTATGCGGCATATAATAACAGGGGCAGCGCAAAGTTCCAGCTGGGTGATTTTGAGGGTGCACTGGCAGACTTCAATAAAGTAATTGCCATAAAAAGCAACTGGGGCCCCGCACTAAATAATATGGGTGGAACACTTGCCAAACTCAACAGACTTGATGAGTCTGTAAAAACTTTTGATCAGGTCATAATGGATGATCAGGAATTCGGTTACGCTTACCTGAACCGTGGATTTGTAAGGGAACTGCTCGGTGATATAGATGGAGCATGTCAGGACTGGAGAACAGCCGGTGAACTGGGAATTACTGAAGCCGACCAGTACATGAAAGAATGTAAATAAAAACAGAAAAAATATTATCCAAAAATGAGGTCAATCATAAAGTTTTCAGGATTCGTTGCTCTTTTGCTGCTGATGACGGGGATAACCTACTCTCAGCAGTTTATAAAAGTGGTAAAAAGTGAGTTTAAGACAGAGAACGAGACTGGCCTGAAGGAGGCATGGAAAAGCATAAAGGAAGGTGACAAGCTGTTTAAAGCCGGCCTCGGTACATACCGTGATGCCAGACAGTATTATCTTTTCGCAAATAAATATAACAGCGAGAATCCCGAGTTGAACTATAAAATAGGGATCTGCTACCTTTTTACAGATGACAAGTATGAATCAATTAATTATCTCAGGAAAGCATATATTGCTAATAACCAGATAAGTCCTGACATTCATTATGTCCTTGCCAGAGCATATCATCTTACACTGGAATTTGACAGAGCTATTGAGGAATATAATAAACATCTTTCAATACTTTCGCCAAAGCTTCTTGCAAAGGAATCCCCCGGAATCAAGCGCAAGATCCAGGAATGCGAAAATGGAAAAGCACTGGTTGCCAAACCTCTTCGGGTTATAATAAGCAATCTGGGTGAAAATATAAACAGTGAAGCTGATGATTACAATTCAGTTTTTGCTTCAGGAGATTCGTTGATGTATTTCACATCTCGCCGTGTGCACGATGAAAGAGCCAAACGGAGTGCTTATGATAACAAATACTTTGAGAGTATTTATATGTCAGAAAGAAAGGGTACGGAATGGACAAAAGCAAGGAACCTGGGCAAAAAAGTCAATAAAAGAAATCATAATAATGCAGCTTTGGAAGTCTCCGGATATGGAAACAGTCTTTTTGTCTACAGAGGCATGAAGGATGCCGGAAACATGTATGAAAGCAATTTGAGGAAGGGCATGTGGACTTCTCCAAAACCGCTGAGCAGCAAGTTTAATACAAAATTCCGTGAATCCAGTCTGAGTATCAGCGCGGATCAGAAAACTTTCTATTTTGTCTCCTCAAATCCAAAGAAATCACTGGGGGGCAGGGATATTTTTGTCTCGACACTGAATTCCCAGGGAAAATGGATTAAACCGGTTAATATAGGAAATAAGATCAATACTCCTTTCGATGAGGAATGTGTAAGTATTTCTCCTGATAATAATACTTTATATTTCAGTTCAAGAGGCCATGCTTCAATTGGAGGCTATGATGTATTCAGGTCAGACAAAAATGATCTTGGTGAATGGTCTCCGGCTGTAAATATCGGATACCCGGTAAATACACCTGATGATGATGTATTTTATTCTGTTTCCCCGGTGGGGAAATACGCCTATTACTCGGCTAACAGGATGGGAACAATAGGAGGACGTGATATTTTCAGGATCCTTTACCTCGGGGTGGAGAAAGAATTTATAATGACTTCCGAGGATGTGCTTATTGCCGGAATACTCGATACAGCCAGAAGAGGATTTTTAACTGCTCCGGGAGTAATTAAAATAGACACTACATATATTTTAACAGGGAAAGTTATGGATGCTTCTACTAAAGACGGAGTAATGGCGCAGATTGAGTTTATTGACGTTGATCAGAGCAAAGTAGTAGCAACTACACTCAGTAATGATACCGGATCATATACAGCCAGATTACCCGAAGGGAAAGCTTACGGTGTTGAAATTAACGCCAGGGGGTACCTTTTCTTCCTTGATATGGTTGATATAACAGGAGAAAAACCTGAAGAACCAATCAGAAGAGATTTCAACCTTGAAAAGGTTGAGGTTGGAACAAAAGTTGTTCTTGAAAACATATTCTTTGAAACGAATAAAGCTACCCTGAAACCTGAATCATATCCACAGCTGGAACAGGTATTGAAATTCCTGAATAGCAATTCAACTGTGAGGATGGAAATATCAGGACATACAGATAATGTTGGTTCTTTAAAATTGAACACGAATCTGTCCCAGGCGCGTGCGGAATCGGTCGTCAGATATCTTGTTGAAAGGGGAATCGATCCCTCCAGACTTGATTCTAAAGGATATGCATTCTCTCAGCCTGTAGCACCTAACGACACTCCTGAAGGAAGAGCCAGGAACCGGCGTGTTGAATTTAAAATCCTGAGCATGTAATTTCCATATATGGAGCAGACTGCATTATTCGAAATTCATAAAAAAGCAGGCGCTAAAATTATTCCTTTTGCCGGATTTTTTATGCCTGTTGAGTATACCGGAATCATCGATGAACACCTGACAGTAAGAAATTCAGTAGGGGTCTTTGATGTTTCCCATATGGGAGAAATATGGGTTACAGGCCCTTCTGCTGTTAAGTTTTTGCAAAAGGTTACATCAAACGATATAAATACCTTATATGACGGAAGGATTCAATATTCATACTTTCCAAATGGAAAAGGAGGGATTGTGGATGACCTGCTGGTGCATCGTATGAATAATGACAAATATCTTCTGGTTGTTAACGCTGCTAATATTCAGAAAGACTGGGATTGGATTAACAGTCAGAACAGAGAGGGAGCGGTACTGGAAAATGCATCTGACTTAACCTCTCAGCTGGCTGTTCAGGGTCCTGATGCCATAAAAACATTACAACCGCTAACTGCGGAAAACCTCTCAGAAATTAAATATTATGCTTTCCGTATAGCCGAATTTGCCGGGATACCTGATGTAATAATCAGCGCAACAGGTTATACCGGGTCAGGAGGATTTGAACTTTATTTCCCGAACAGGAATGCAGAATATATCTGGCAAAAGGTAATGGAATCCGGTATGGAATATGGCATTAAACCTATTGGCCTTGCAGCAAGAGATACATTGAGACTTGAAATGGGATATTGCCTTTATGGAAATGATATTGATGACACAACCTCACCGATTGAAGCAGGGCTTGGATGGATAACAAAATTTGCCGAGGGCAAGGATTTTATTGACAGGGAAATTCTTTTTAAACAAAAAAAGGAGGGTGTAGCAAGGAAGCTGACCGGATTTAAAATGCTGGAAAGAGCAATTCCCAGGCAGCATTATCAGATCGTTGATGCATCCGGTACTCGTATTGGTGAAGTGACATCCGGAACCATGTCTCCGATGCTTAATGCAGGAATCGGAATGGGATATATCAAAACATCTATGACGGAACCGGGAACGGAAATCCTGATAGAGATCAGGAATAAAAAAATGAAAGCTGTTGTCGTCTTACCCCCATTCTATAAAAAATAACAAGCCTCAAAGAAAGATCGAGGTATGCTTCTCACCGGCACTCTTCAGGGAATTTAAAAATCCGGAAGCAATAGCTGTTGTTGTGGATATACTTCGTGCTACTTCGGCAATTGTTACGGCATTCATGAATGGTGTCAGCCGGCTTATCCCGGTTGAGACTTTAAAGGAAGCTGAAGACTTTAAGAAAAGAGGTTACCTTGTTGCCGCAGAAAGAGACGGGCTTGTCCAGCCTTTTGCGGATTTTGGTAATTCTCCGTTTAACTTCACAAAGGAGAGGGTTTCGGGGCGTCAGATCGTGTACAGTACAACGAATGGCACCCAGGCAATTCATGAAGCTGCAGATTGTCACCGGATTATTATAGGAGCCTACCTCAATTTAACTGCACTGGCAAATTGGTTAATCAGTCAGAAGAGAGATATCATTATTCTGTGTTCAGGCTGGAAGAATAAATTCAACCTTGAAGATACCTTATTTGCAGGAGCTCTTGCAGAACGTGTCCTGCAAAATCCTGATTATTACACGATCTGTGATTCAGCACTTGCTTCAATTGATCTTTACCGGATTGCAAAAGAGGATCTTCTTGGTTATATTGAGAAAGCCGCTCAAAGGTATCGTCTGAGGAAAAATAACCTTGATGATGTCATAGAATACTGTCATACATATGATCAGACATCCCTGATCCCGGTATTTGAAAATGATTCCCTCATTCCCCTGAAAGACTGATATACCGAAAGTTTTTAAGAATTTATAAACATCCTGCTGATAGAGTGATATTTTTTCGGAATTTTACAGAACTCAAAATCTAATTAACCATGAAGAAGCACAATTTTAATCCGGGACCTTCCGTACTTCCACAATTTACTTTGGATCAGACTGCAAAAGCAGTTCTGGATTTAGACGGTACAGGCCTGTCAATTATGTCAATTTCCCATCGTGGCAAAGAATTTACCACCATATTAAAAGAAACCAATGACCTGTTGAAGGAATTGCTTGATATCCCAGATGGTTACAGCATTTTATTTCTGGGAGGTGGCGCCAGCCTGCAGTTCTCGATGGTTCCCTATAACCTGCTGAACCATAAGGCAGCTTATCTTAATACAGGTTCATGGGCATCCAAAGCTATCAAGGAAGCACAGCTGTTTGGTGAGGTTGTTGTTGCAGGTTCGTCAAAGGATAAGAATTTCAATTATCTTCCTGAAAATTATTCAGTTCCCGGAGATGCCGATTATTTTCATATTACCACTAATAATACTATTTATGGAACTGAAATAAAAACGGAACCGGATGTTACGGTTCCGCTCGTTGCTGATATGTCGTCTGATATTCTTAGCAGGACGATGGATATCTCAAAATACAGTCTCATTTATGCAGGTGCACAGAAAAATCTTGGCCCGGCAGGTGTTACACTTGTTATAATAAAGCCCGATATCCTCGGGAAGGTCAGCCGTCCTATTCCATCTATGCTGAATTACAAGTTGCACATTGAAAATGAATCCCTTTATAATACTCCTCCTGTAGTAGCGATATATTCATGCCTCCAGACGCTTAAATGGCTGAAAAATCTGGGAGGACTGAGTGTTATGCAAAAAATGAATGAGGAAAAGGCCGGATTGCTCTATAAAGAGATAGAAAGAAACAAACTATTTACAGCAACAGTTGAAAATCCATCTCACCGTTCAAATATGAATGTTTGCTTTGTGATGAAAGATGATTATAAGGAACTGGAAACTCCATTCCAGGAATTCGCATCCTCAAGGGGAATGATTGGTATTAAAGGTCATCGTTCAGTAGGAGGTTTCAGGGCTTCTTTGTACAACGCCTGTCCAGAAGAAAGCATTCTGGCCCTTATTGATGTTATGAAGGAGTTTGAGAAGAAGAATTAATAATTTAAAACTTAGTATTATGACCAAGGTATTAGTTGCAACCGAGAAACCTTTTGCTCCTGTTGCGGTTAAGAGTATCAGAAAAATAATTGAAGATGCCGGCTTTGAATTAGTCCTTTTTGAGAAGTATAAGGATCCTGCTGAACTGGTTAATGCCGTTTCAGATGTCCATGCAATGATCATTCGAAGTGATATTGCAAACCGTCAGGTAATACAGAATGGTAAAAACCTGAAAATAATTGTCAGGGCCGGTGCAGGTTATGATAATATTGATCTTCAGGCTGCAACTGAGAAAGGCATAGTTGCGATGAACACGCCAGGACAGAATGCAAATGCTGTTGCAGAGCTTGCTATCGGTATGATGTTATATGTCGCGAGAAATAATTTTAACGGATCATCGGGTACTGAACTACTGGACAAAAGTCTTGGAATTCATGCATACGGAAATGTCGGAAAGCGGGTAGCTAAAATTGCACAGGGTTTTGGTATGAAAGTTTATGCATTTGATCCCTTTCTAAAGAAAGATGTTATTGAAAAAGATGGTATTGTTTGCACTGAAAACGTAAAGGACCTTTACTCAGCCTGTCAGTATATTTCACTTCATATACCGGCTGACAAGGACACAATCAAGTCAATTAATTTTGATTTGTTATCCGGGATGCCGGCAGGAGCCGTTCTGGTCAATACAGCCCGTAAAGAAGTCATTAACGAAGAATCTCTGCTAAAGATGATGGAAGAACGGAAAGATTTCAGGTATGCATCAGATATGATCCCGGATTGTGCAGCTGAGTTCGAACAGAAGTATAAAGGCAGGTTTTTCTTCACCCCCAAAAAAATGGGTGCCCAGACTGAAGAAGCAAACATAAATGCAGGCGTTGCAGCTGCCGGCCAGATAGTCAGGTTTTTTAAAACGGGAGATAACACCTTCCAGGTTAATAAATAAGCTCTTCCGATGTCGATACTTAAACCTTTCAGAGGATACAGGCCACTTGAAAAGTATGCAAAAGATATTGCTTCAAGGCCATATGATGTAATAAGTTCAGAAGAAGCCAGGGTTGAAGCGCATGCCAATCCGTATTCCTTCCTGCATGTAATAAAACCTGAAATTGATCTGCCTGCAGACCTTGATCATTACTCACCGGAGGTCTATAAGAAAGGTAAGGAGAATCTTGAGAGAATGATCAGTGACGGCATTCTGGTCCAGGATAAAGAGGAATATCTGTATGTCTATGCGCAGACAATGTGGGGAAAAATCCAGTATGGACTGGTTGGATGTGCAGGCGTTTCAGATTATATTAACAATAATATCAGGAAGCACGAACTGACTCGTCCCGACAAAGAAGAGGACAGGAAAAAACATATCAGAATTACGAACTTTAATGCGGAACCTGTTTTTTTTGCCTATCCTCAGCATAATGAAATAGATAATCTGGTAAAAAAAGTGATTCAGCATGGACCTGATTATGATTTTACCACACCTGATGATATTGGACATCATTTCTGGGTTATCAGGGATAGGAAAATAATCAGCAGGATTGTTGACATATTCGCTGCAGATATCCCGGTTACATATGTTGCAGACGGACATCACAGGACAGCTGCTGCAGCTCAAGTCGGAGATGAGAAAAAACGTTTAAATCCACATCACACCGGACACGAAGAATATAACTTTTTCCTTGCTGTTCATTTCCCGGCTAACCAGTTGCGTATAATCGATTATAACCGGGTCGTTAAAGATCTGAACGGGCTAAGTCCTGCAGAATTCCTTGAGAAGATAAAAAGATCATTCAATATTACAGAAAAGGGCGAAAAGGTCTATAAGCCGGTCAGGATACGAAATTTTTCAATGTACCTTGACGGCAAATGGTATTCACTTGACGCAAAACCAGAAGCGATTGATGACCGGGACCCTGTCAACCGGCTTGATGTAACCCTACTTTCTAAACAGATACTGGCACCTGTCCTTAACATTACGGACCTGAGGAATTCAAAACGGATTGATTTTGTAGGTGGAATAAGGGGACTGGATGAATTGAAGAAAAGGGTCGACAGCGGGGAAATGAAGGTCGCGTTTGCTCTTTTTGCAGTTTCAATGCAACAGCTTATGGAAATTGCAGATACCGGTAATATTATGCCTCCCAAGACAACATGGTTTGAGCCTAAACTACGCAGCGGACTTATTCTTCATCAGCTTTGATGTTGTATTAGCCGGAGGATTTTACTAATTTGAAGATAAATTTGGATTCTGTAATCTTCCTGCACGCGGATATGAATATAAGAGAAAATATTACCAGGCTCAAGAAAGAAATTCCGGGCAGAGTTAAAATTATTGCGATTTCGAAAACAAGATCTCCTGCAAATATACTGGAAGCCTACAATACCGGCCACAGGATTTTTGGGGAAAACCGGGTTCAGGAGCTATCAGAAAAGATCGGAATCCTGCCAAAAGATATTCAATGGCATATGGTCGGGCACCTGCAGACTAACAAAGTAAAATATATTGTCCCTTTTGTCAGTCTGATCCACAGTATCGATAGCCTGAAATTACTGACAGCTGTCAATAATGAATCATTAAATAACAACAAAATACAGGATTGCCTGTTCCAGGTTCATATTGCCAGCGAAGAAACAAAATTCGGACTCTCGGAAGCTGAGCTGTGGCCATTGTTAAGTTCACAGGAATTCCGCCAGCTGCGTAATATAAGGATAATCGGACTGATGGGCATGGCTACATTTACAGACAGGGAATCTGTCATAAGAGAGGAGTTCAGGAATCTATCCAGGATTTTTAATGAGGTCAAAAGTAATTTTTTCTCCGGGAATAATTCTTTTCATGAATTATCCATGGGAATGTCCGGAGATTACAGGATCGCCATTGAAGAGGGTTCTACCATGATCAGAGTTGGAACTATTATCTTCGGGGATAGGAACTAGTCAATAAATTCTTAGCTATGATAAATCTAACAACCAGGTATGCAGGCCTCACATTGAGAAATCCGATAATTGTCAGCAGCAGCGGGCTTACGGATAATCTTGATAAAATTAAAAAACTGGAAAAAGCAGGTGCGGGAGCAGTTGTATTGAAATCATTATTTGAGGAACAGATCAAATATGAAGCGATTGATTTGACAGAACATACTGATTATCCACAGGCTGAAGATTATCTTAGTTACTATGTCAGGACAAATTCAGTGGAGCAATATCTGAAGCTGATTGAAGATGCCCGGAAATCTGTCTCTATACCTGTAATTGCCAGCATTAATTGTGTATCAAATACTGAATGGATTGACTTTTCAAAACAGATTGAGAAAGCAGGTGCTCATGCCCTCGAATTGAATGTGTACACTCTTCCACTTGACAAAAATGCTCTTGCACGGACTTATGAAGAAATTTATCTGAAGCTGGCGGCCGAGATAAGGAAATTGATAAAGATTCCCATTATTTTCAAACTCGGTCAGAATTTTTCAAATCCCGTTTTCATTATTGATCAGCTTTATAACAGGGGTATTTCTGCAGTAGTTTTATTTAACCGTTTTTATTCCCCTGATATTAATATTGATGATCAAAAAATTGTTTCATCTGAAGCATTAAGTTCACCTGATGAAATTAGGAATTCCCTGCGATGGGTTGCAATTGCTTCTCATTTTGTGGAAAAAATTGATGTCGCCGCTTCAACCGGGATACACGACGGGAAAGCTGTCATTAAACAACTGCTGGCCGGAGCTGCAGCTGTTCAGATATGCTCGGTTATATATAAGAATGGTACGGGAATTATCAGTGAGATGCTTGTTCAGCTGGAGGATTGGATGAGGAAGAATGGATTTTCAAATCCTGATCAGTTCAGGGGGAAAATGAATTATGGAAATATCAAAAATCCGGCTGTTTATGAGCGTGCTCAGTTCATGAAATATTTCTCCTCACAGCATTGACCGGAACGAATTACCCGGTTTACTGTGTCTGACAACGCTCATTCAGCAATTCGATAGCCTTTGCAGAGCCGAGGTGGGCAGCTTTTTCCCAGTCATTGCATGCCCCCTTAGTATCATTCTGGTGTAGCCTTGCCAATCCTCTGTTCAGGTAGGTATCAGGATTTCCGGGATCCAGGTCAAGTGCCATTCCATAATCCTGAATCGCGAACTTATAGGTATCTGACTTAAGATATGCATTTCCCCTTGCAACAAAAAAATCTGCATTGGACTGATCAATTGCAAGGCATTTATTGAACCATTCGAGGGCTTTCAGGTAACTTCCCTGATCAAAATGTATTTGTCCCCTCATAAACATTGCCTGGATATCATTAGGGAAAAAAGACATGTACAATGTCATATCATCCAGTGCCCTGTCAAAATTTGATAACTGACTATAACAACGGCTTCTTTCAATATAAAGTGGAAAGTTATCAGGTTCAAGATTCAGTGCTTTTATCAGGTCACTTACTGCAAGGTCATATTTTTGAAGATTCGAATATGCTTTTGCCCTGGCAATATAATATTCAGGCTGTGTCCCGTTGATTTCAATTGCTCGTGTAAAAGCTGTGACCGCTGAATTGAAATTTCCCAGATCCAGGAATATTTTCCCCCGCGCAGCATTGATCTGGTGCCTGTGAGCGTATTTTGACAGATTCTGATCAATTAGATCAAGTGCTTCTATATACTCCTGTTCACCGGTCATGTAATTGATTTCAGCAATCAGGATCTCGTATTCATCATACCATTCACCGCTCCACAGGTCTCTCCATAGTCTTGTATTTTCGACGTCTTTAAAAGCCGGATCTAGTTTGATAGTGCTTTCAGCCATTTTATAGTCAGATGATAAATTAGTCCTTAAGAAGACTACTGCAGAATCATTCATGCCTGACATGGCGTATGATTTTGCCAGCCAGAAACTGGCAGATCTTTTTTTCATATTCTCCGCAAGGAGGAAATAGTGAATGGCTGAACGATAATCCCGGACCTGATAATAGCACTGACCCAGACTGATAAGAATGTCATCACTGGCATTGCCTGATGCTATTCCCGATTTAAAAATTCCTATGGCATCACTATATCGTCCCTTCTCCATGTCAGCCCTTCCATACAGGAAAGGATCCTGAGTCTGGGATAACATAACCATGGACAGTGCTGAAAAAAATAATATAGTAAAACAACGTCTCATTATCTTATTGATCAAGGGTCGGATTCTTCGCTCCGTGTTCGGTAAATACATATACAAATCCGACAATATTCCTGATTTCCAGGCCAGTAAGCCTGTTTTCATATATATCAGCAATGTAATAATATACTCCCGGTGAAACAAGATTGTCGGAATTCAGCTGTTTCCCATTCCAGTTAATATCCGGATCGTCAGTCTGGAAAACAAGAATCCCCCAGCGGCTGTAAACTTTCATATCAACCTTTTCAACGAATGAATGACTGGTCGGCTTCCAATAATCGTTATCACCATCCCCATTTGGCGTAAACACATTTGGCAGTTCATACTCAACGCAATTATCTACACAGACAAGTTCTGAATGTTCGCTTTCATTTTCAAAAGAATCGACTGCAGTTACAAAATAACATCCTGCAAGCGATTCAGGCGGGTAATGAAAATATGAAGTGTCATTGGGTGAAAGGGTGCTGTCAATTAGAAGCGGAGTTTCCGCCAGGATCGGAGAATAGTAAATCCTGTATTTGATAACGTCATCTGCGCAATATCTGTCAGGATTTGTCCAGAACAGTTCATTATACAGACTGTCGCATAATGAATTCACGGTCAGAGCAGGCGGGCAGGGAGGAGTCCTGTCCACAGGAGTGCCGCATGCTATATGAGAATAATTTATGCTTGTATAGATTCTTCCCTCAATTGGTCTCCATCCGTTACTTTTTACCTGGTAGCAGTACTCAATTCCATTCTGCAGGCCTGAATCAATATATATCTCATTATAACCAATTCCAATAGAGTCAAATTCAGTAGAATTGATCCTCTGTCTGTAGATTACATAATCAGTATTTATCCATGGTACATTTTTCCTTATATTGATCGTATTCCTGTTGTCGGTTGACGCAATATCCAGGTAAGTAGATGAAACAACTTCCTGACTGCCGATCAGGAACCGGTTATCAGGTGGATCATCATTATATAGTTCCAGCTTGTATGAATAGGGGTAAATAAGCGTATTCAACGGCATATCAGTATAAGTTGTATCGTTCAGGTCGCCGGTTTTAATTGACTGCTGGCCTATCAAATCAGTTCCCCACAGATCATTGTATCTGTATAATATATATTCATAAGGCCCGGTTGCTCCAATTATATCAAGTCCCTGTGGCTTTGCCCAGGCAAGGAATATTGAACCATTCTGTGATGACTGAGTAACGCTTACATTCACCATTGCCGGAGTACCTGGGATCAGTATGGCGCAAGTTTCTTCAGAAGGATAACCCGGTGTGTTGCCGGAATAGATTCCTACCACCCTGTAACAGTATTCTATTCCCTGGGCCAACCCGTTGCCGTTATTATTGTCTGTAAACAGTGTATCATTTCGGCCGGTTGTTTCGCCAACTTTAATAAAACCGGCAGATGAAGGAACTCCAGTGTCACAAGAATCAGGGATGTAGTTTGAAGGACCTTCGCGCCGGTAGATCTCGTAACCGGTTACATTCTGGCAATTACATCGTTGCCAGCTCAGTCTGACGGAATTGCTGGTGGGATTTGCCTGAAGTGATTCAGGTGCAGGGCCGATCACTTTAATAGAGAAGTTATCAATATCAACAAGGCTTATATCAGGATTTTTGTCTTCGGACTTAATAATTACGGTATAAGGATAGTATCTGACATGCTCGCAAAGGGTATTCCATTTGAACCTGGATACTGAATAACCGTTTCCACTGGTTATCAGTTTAAAGGTTGCCGGTGAGATTTCCTGCTCAAAGGGACCGCCTGATGCAGTCTGGACGATCTTATCACTGTCACTGTCAAGACTGATTATGTCATATAATACAGAATCACCAGCTTCAAGGCAAAAACTCCGGAAAGGGGCGTTCTCCGGTGGATTGTTGGATGTCCTGTATACCTGGATTTGCATATCACGGTTAATACTGCCAATCCTGACACCTTTCCTCCATTCCACTATCTTGATCGCAATATTATAAATGCCGGAGTCCACGGGAGTATCCCATGTGAGATCACCATTGACACTGTCAATAAAAAGAGTATCACTTGACCGGGGAAGAGTATATCCTGAAATGGGCAGCCCATTCTCTCCGGTACACGTCGTTAATTCATAAGAAAGACTATCCCCATCGGGGTCATATGCAGCAGGATTATGAATAAAAACATGACCAATAGCGGCCTTGTCAATAGGCGGATTAAGCAATACGGGAGTGCTGTTTGCACCTATCGATGGATTTATGGTGATTGTAGTTTTTATGGAAAAAATAACATTTACTGAATTAGGGATATTCTGCACGCCAAAATTCCTGTTTGGATCCTGAACAACTATTGTATAGGTACCTGCTCCGGGGAATGTATGCAAAGTCCTGTATTTATTATGATAATAGTTGTTTGGTAAGATCGTTTTACTGATTCTGGGGGCGACAGAAACTGTATTATCACCCCACTGGACATCCAGCTCACTGCGATCAGCTGCGGATAAAGTATAAGTGAAGGTTGCAATTAATATTTCATAAGTATAATCGCTGATCTGAGTCAGGGTAATCTCGCCAGCCCGGTTATGGGTAGCCATTGCCGGGTATAACAGAACAAGCAAAACAACCGAAATCAGGAGTCTTTTTATGTATTTCCCGTCAATTTTCATGTTTCTATACAAAAGCCCTTGTTTTCATTTCAAAATAAGCTGTCCCCGCATCAGGCATGATATTCATCATCTAATTAAGTACTAGCGTAATATCCCGTTTTTTATTGTTCAGGCTGTAACCATTTTGTGTATCAGACCAGGAAATAATAACCATGTTTGTCTGATCCTCATGGAAATCCATCATTATCTCATTGGTAATTGAGACTTCCTGCATTTTCCCGGGCCACATATTTTTATAATACAGCCAGATTGCTTCATCATTCATCTGGTTACCGGTATATTCCCAATCGTCAATTTTTATGCCATTTATTCGCATTTCAAATGATTCGGCAATATATTTATTGATTGCATCTACTTTCTCTCCCGGATCAACTTTACTGGTTATATCCAGATCGACATTATAATTATTCAGTATAATTCTTTCAAAATCGTCCGAAAACAGTTTAAAAACGATTTCAATTTTGCCGGTTTCCGGGTCAAGGTCAACACTGAGAAGGGAAACATGAACAGGATGCAACAATGAATATAATCCGATCACTAACGCTAACAAAATTTGTCCCATCAGAGAATCCTCCATCTTGCTTGAACATACAAAATTACAATATTTTTAGTTTCTTTGTTTTCTTGTGATGGACTGGAAAGAACAAATATCGGATTTTAAGACCTTCCTGAAGCTGGAAAAATCTTTATCTGAGAATTCAATTGAGGCTTATATCAATGATGTAATAAAACTCACCACCTTCATGGAGATGAGGAATATCGACCTTCCACCTGAGAATATTGAGCTATCGCACCTGAAAGAATTTATACAGTGGTTTAATGAACTAGGTTTAAGTGCAAGGTCTCAGGCAAGAGTAATTTCGGGGATCAAAGCTTTTTATAAGTATCTCCTTCTGGAGGATGTTATTGAGAAAGATCCCACGACACTGCTGGAATCCCCTAAAATCGGAAGGAAGTTGCCCGAAGTCCTCAGCGTGGAGGAGATAGATCTTATTATAAGCCAGATTGATCTAAGCAAACCTGAAGGGCAAAGGAACAAGGCAATGATTGAAGTCCTTTACAGTTGTGGCTTGCGGGTCTCAGAGCTTACAGGACTGAAATTGTCAAATGTTTCTTTTGACCAGGGCTTTATCAGGGTTATTGGAAAAGGCAATAAAGAACGGCTTGTCCCGATAGGATCCAAAGCCATACATGAGATAGATTTTTATCTTATCGACAGGAATAAACTTTCCTCAATTTCACGTGACAGTGAAGATATTCTTTTTCTGAACAGAAGGGGGCATAAGCTTACCCGTGAAATGGTTTTTACAATCATCAGGGACCTTGTCAAAAAATCAGGAATAAAAAAGAATGTCAGTCCTCACACCTTCCGGCATTCTTTTGCCACTCATCTGATCGATGGGGGAGCCGATCTAAGGGCTGTTCAGGAAATGCTCGGTCACGAATCCATTCTTACAACGGAAATTTATACCCATCTCGACAGGCAGTATCTGCGGGATGCCATCATACGTTTCCATCCAAGGTCGTAATTTAGAGCTAATTAATTTTTTTTAGATACATTTGTAGCTTCAAAAAAAATCAAAACAATAATCCATAAATATTTTAGAAATGTCTGAAACAAAAAGAGTTTACAAATTCGGAAACAAAGCTGCTGAGGGCAAAGCTGATATGAAAAACCTTCTGGGTGGTAAAGGAGCTAACCTTGCTGAAATGAATCGTATCGGAGTGCCTGTCCCTCCTGGTTTTACAATTACAACAGAGGTTTGTACAGAATACAACCTGCTGGGTAAAGATAAGGTTATCAAATTAATAAAATCCGATGTTGAGGATGGTATCGCCAACATTGAAAAAATTATGAATTCAAAGTTTGGTGACAGCAAAAATCCATGTCTTGTTTCTGTCAGATCCGGAGCCAGGGCATCCATGCCGGGAATGATGGATACTATTCTGAATCTTGGGCTTAATGAAGAAGTCATTGCAGGGCTTGCCCGGAAGACCGGGAATGAACGTTTTGTTTGGGATTCATATCGTCGTTTTATTCAGATGTATGGTGATGTGGTGATGGGATTGAAACCAGAATCGAAAGAAGATATTGATCCTTTCGAAGAAATTATAGATCATCTCAAAGAACAGAAGAAAGTTGTTAATGATACTGATCTTAAAGTTGACGACCTGAAAGAGCTTGTCATACGCTTCAGGAAAGCCGTTAAAGAGAAGACAGGCAAGGACTTTCCTGACGACCCATGGGAACAGTTATGGGGTGCAATATTAGCAGTTTTCGACAGCTGGAATAATGACCGCGCCAAGTTTTACAGGAAGTTGAATAATATACCCGAAGAATGGGGTACTGCAGTCAATGTTCAGGCTATGGTACTCGGTAATATGGATAATACATCCGGAACAGGTGTAGCCTTTACAAGGGATGCAGCTACCGGAGAAAACCTATTTAATGGTGAATATCTTATCAATGCCCAGGGAGAAGATGTGGTGGCAGGGATCCGTACTCCTCAGCAGATCACAAAAGAGGGTTCTAAAAGGTGGGCTGTCCTCGCCAGCGTCTCAGAGGAAGACCGGAAGAATAAATACCCGAGTCTGGAAGAAAATATGCCGGAGATCTACAAAGAACTGGATGAAATACAGCAGAAACTGCAGGATCATTATAAAGATATGCAGGACATTGAATTTACCATGCAG
>Ga0105095_10000437_pt1 | contig 20174 bp, 15 predicted proteins | sample PPLLak2March2015_2_FD_79180 | JGI IMG/M metagenome (GOLD analysis project Ga0105095, IMG submission 79180) | Freshwater sediment microbial communities from Prairie Pothole Lake near Jamestown, North Dakota, USA - PPLs Lake P8 Core (3) Depth... | ecosystem: Environmental > Aquatic > Freshwater >...
CGAGGGAAATCACGTCCAGTGCGCCCGCCTGGGCAATTTGGGTGATGCCGTCGATGGTATCTGCCAGGGTAGGCAGGCCGTAATGGTGGCGGATGAGCGGGAAGGGCGCTTTCCAGGCAATGCGCTCTATCGTGGACTGCGGGTATGCGTCTTCGCCCGTTTCACCTTCGAGATGCCCCTTGAGATAGGCCAGGACTGTCTCAGCCGGCTCGCCGCCCTCGAAGACGCGCTCGAAGAAGCCCATCTGGCGGGCGCGTTCGGCAACCGGCGGTGTGCCGCCGAAAGCAAAGCGCACGCCCGAAGCATGCAAGTCATCGGCTTCTTCTGCAAACTGAGCCAGCAGGCGCTCGCCGGTCTCAGGGGTCAGGCGGTAAGAGACGCCGATCAAGTCGGCGCCTTCCCGACGGGCGGCAGCGATGACCTGCTCGACCGGGGTCGCCGGACCGAGGAAGATTGCCCGCCAACCGGCTTCCTCTGCCAGGCGCAGAAAGCGCGTTACGCCGGCAACGTGGACGCATTCCCCCAATGCGGCGGCGACGACGGTTTTCATCAGGCTCTCCTTTCGGTATTCGACTTTTGGGTGATTCCAGTCAGACGAGAGGTATACAAGGCTGACCGTGTTTACCCCTCCGGGAATGAAGCAGTCAACTTGCCGGCAAACAATCCTGTATTCTTTATACCACAGTAGAGTTTGAAGACTCAGGCGGGAAGGCGATTTAACCGGGTTTTAATATTTCTCGGCAGCCGCGCAGGCAAGCTCCGCAAGGGTGCAGACAGGTGTTCAAGCGAGGTTCACTAATGCGTTTTGATCAGCGCGGGCGAAGTAAGCCCGGTAGGCAGCCACCTCTGCCAGCAGCTCATCCAGGCGGTTGGACAGGGAAGCCAGTTCAGCGTCCGGCGTACCGCGGCCGCTTTCGAATGTGACGTTATCTGCATCCTGTTCGCGAATCTGGATTATCCCCCGCGCCGCCAGCCAGGCAATTCCCAGGTGAACGGCTTCCGAGCGCTGGGCGGTGGCAGCTGCTAGGGCTGATATGCCCGCCTGGCCCCCGCTGGAGCGTAAGGCGTGTTTGACCAGTCCTGCCAGGCGCTCCAGAAATGCATCGGGTCGGTCCATGTCGGGATCGTCTGCGAACAGGATGACCTCCTGAGGAGCGGCGGCCTGCAAGGCCAGGCGCAGCTCTGCTGGACCGGGTGGGATGGTAAAGATCGCCAGGACCGGGCAGGGCGCCAGCTCGCCGCGCGTCACACCTCCCAGGCGCTTGCTGGCATCCGCCTCACACCACACCTGCACACCAGGCTGGGAAAGCAGGTGCCGGGCGATCGACAGCGGATTGGCCTGGCGGCGGTAGTCGGTGACATGCAGCGCAGGCCGCTGTGCCGCAAGCTCACCGGCAGAGTCTTCAATCGACCGCGCCTGCACCCATTCCACCTGGACATCGCGCTGGCCGCGGTAGGTGCTGGCGCGGGCGATGTAAGCCAGGTCGAAGATACCGTCTGGCAGAGGCTCGCCAGCGCCGTTCCACCACACCACGCGCCGGGATGTGTCGGTTTCATCTTCGACGGTGAGCAGCAGGTGCTCGGCGCTGCGCCCGACAAGAGATTGCCTGGTAATGTGCAGATTGCGGCTGGCGAGCAGCAGCGGGGGATTGCCGGGGCCGAACGGGGCCAGGCGCTCCAGCTCGGAGACCATCTCGAGGCTCAACTCACCGAGCGGCAGGTAGTCATCGATCGCCAACGACGGAGGCGCAGGCGCACTCCCCAATTGCGCACCAACAGCCCGGCTCAGCCGTCGCCGGAGCTCCGGCAGGCGCTGTGCTTCGATGGAGAGCCCGGCTGCCATGGGATGACCGCCGAAGCCGAGCAGCAGGTCGCCGCCCTCGCGGCTGTGGGCGGCTTCGCCGATGGCAGCGGTGATGTTGACCCCCTCCACGGAGCGAGCTGACCCGCGCGCCGGCTCACCCGGTGGGCTGGCAAGCAGGATGGCAGGCTTGTGATAGCGCTCCACCAACCGGCTGGCGACAGGGCCTAATACCCCGGCGGGCCAGTCCGAGTGCCAGAGCAGGATGACGTTATGTTCGAGCAGCGAGGGGTCCTGCTCGAGCTGCGCCAGAGTTCCTTGATACACCTGGTCAGTGAGCAGTTTGCGGCGGGCGTTCAAGCCCTCCAGGTCCAGGGCCAGCAGGCGAGCGCGCGCCGGGTCAGAAGTGGTGAACAGCTCGACAGCGGGGTTGGCATCGGAGAGGCGCCCCAGGGCATTCAGGCGCGGCGCCAGCACAAATCCGATATGCTCCTCTGAAAGCCATTCTGGCTCCAGGTCCGCCAGCTCCATCATCAGGCGTAAGCCCAGGCGCTGGGTGCGCCGCAGACGCTCCAGGCCGAGCTGCAGCAGGTAGCGGGTATCGCTGCGCAGCAGTGCCAGATCGGCGACAATCCCCAGGGCGACCAGGTCAAGCAGGTCGAGCGCCGCCTCGGAGCGACCGGCGCGTCCATACAGAGCTTCGACCAGCTTATACGCCACCCCCACGCCGGGCAAGGTCGCCAGCGGATGCCCTTCCGGCAGCAGCTTGGGATTGACGATTGCATCGGCTTGAGGCAGCTCAGGAGGCAGATCGTGGTGGTCGGTGATGACCACCTGCAGCCCGAGCTGGCGGGCGTATTCGACCGCCTGGTGGGCGCTGATGCCGGTATCGCATGAGAGCAGCACGCCAGGTCGCTCTGGCCGCGAGGATTCCAGGATGCGCTGCAAGACCGGCTGCTTGATGCCGTGCGACTCGCTGGCTCGCACCGGGATGTGATAATCCACCCTGGCACCCAGGCCTTGCAGACCCGAGACAAGCACAGTGGTGGAAGTCTGCCCGTCAACATCGAAATCTCCCCACACCAGGATAGGCACGTTGCTCTGAATGGCGCGGGTCAGGCATTCCACGGCAGTCTGCATACCGGGCAGCTCATCCGGGGGTGTGGGGGAATATTCCAGGGGATTCAGGAAGGCGCGGGCTGCGGCGGGATCGACCAGGCCGCGCCGCATCAGCGCCCGGACGACCAGCGGGTGACCGCTTATTTCATCCGACAGGCGGGCGGGGACATCGACCTCCGGCGGCTCCAGCCAATCCATAGATTAGAACTCGATCTCGGCAACCTGCTCGAAGTCGATATCGAACCCGGCTGGGCTGTCCAAAGTGGCCTCGGCCTCGAACGCCTCCAGGTCTCCAGCCCGCTCGCCGCGCTCGCACAGCGAGCGGTAGACGCAGTAAGCGCAGCGCCGCTCGTCGCTGGTCATGGGGAACTCGCTCTCTCCCAGACCCTGGATGGTCTCGATCAGGTTGGTGAGATAGCTCTGGTCTGCCTGGTAGGCAGCTGCGCTGTATGGGAAGCGCTCAACTGCGCCTTCGCCGGCGGCGAACCAGTAGACCATCTCCACCTGCTGCGGGGATACTGGCTGGCCCTGGTTGAGATGCGCCCCGGCGCGCGCCAGCAGGTATGGATAGAGGCGCGTCTGCAGGCGTTTTTCGAGATACTGGCGTTTTGTTGGTTGGCGTGCAGTTTTCCAGTCATAGATCAGCAGGCGCGCATCTTTGGTAGCCACGATCAAATCGTACTTCGCCACCAGGTGGCAGCCAGCCAGGGGAGCGGTCAGCACCGTCTCCGGGTAGGTGCGGTCATCCAATGCGGCGACCTGGGGCAGGTAATCGACAAAATTCGTCCACCAGCTATGCAGCTCGGGATCGTGGATCAGGGCGGACAGGCGTTCGGAGGGAATGCCGATCAACCGCTGCTGGGCCAGGCGGTGGAAGTCCGTGCCCATCTGCATGGCGCGCTCGTGCTCCAGGACCGGCTCGCTCTCCACGGCGGGCCAGGCCAGGCGGCTGATATGGCGCAGGTAGAAGCGCCGCCGGCAGTCGGCAAAGTCCTGCAGGCTGCTCTGGCTGAACCTGAAATCATCCGGTAGCTTCATGGCTGTGGTCTCCGTTTTTCCAAATAGCCCTGCAGCTCGGCAAATGCCAGCGCCTGCCTGGCCTCACCGCGCCGGCCGCTGTTGTAGGTGATGACCAGCTCCTTGCGGGCACGCGTGATGCCCACATAGAGCAGGCGCAGGCGCTCGCGGGCATAATCCAGGCGTGCCTCGCGGCTGGCTTTGCCCTCCTGGTACCAGCCGTCTTCGTTCTCACCTAACAAGGCTTTTAGCTGGGCTAAAATCTCGGCTTCGAGGTTGAGCTGGTCGCGTAAGAACCAGCGCTCGGAGATATACGAGTCGTAATCCGCCCCGGAGGGGAAGTCGTAGTTGTTGGCGGAGAGCAGGTAAACGCGATCCCACTCCAGTCCCTTGGCTTTATGGATGGTGGCGACAACCACCTTGCCCGGATACAGATCGGGATCGAAGCCGCTGTCGTCCTGGCTGAAGCCCAGAAAACGGCGCTCGTTGCGGGCGATCACCGCCAGCTCTTCGGTCAGCTCGGGCAGCCGCCAGGTGGGATGGGCGTCGTTGGCGCGGCGCAGGAGCACCGCCAGTTTGTGGGAGAGGGCCAGCTCAGCCGGGGAGGTGAAGACGTCTTGGGCCAGGGTAAGCAGCGCCTGGTCGACCGGCAATGTGGCTGCCCCCTGCCAGCGCCGGGCAGCGTGGCTGAACTCGACCAGCCGGGCGTGCAGGTCGGGGTCGGTCTCAGCCAGGCCGATCTCATCCAGCCAATCGCGGCCGGCCCGCGGCCAGAGATACTCCTCCACCCGGCGGCACTTGCGCAGCAGCTCGGCGAGGTGCTCCTGCTGTGCCTTGGATAAGCCGCCATCGGCCTCTTCGTCCCTACCCAGGCTGGCGCGGCGCTCCCAGATCTTATAGGCTGTTGCCAGCTTGCTGGCTGAGCCGGGATCGGACAGATAGCGCAGCAGGTTGCCGAGCACGCCAGCAGAGGAGCGCGTGGCGCTCGTGCTGCGCAGCAGGCTGTCAACCACTTCGATGCGTCGGCGGCGCAGCTCGTCCACCAGCTCGAAGCCGCGCTGGTTGCGCGGGGCCAGGGCCGCCACTGTGTCGTCCGGGTGCTCGGGCAGCCAGCGTTCGATCGAGTCGGCCACCGCCAGGATCTCATCCTGTGGGGAGTACTTGATTCCCACCAGGTGGATGCCGTCCGGATCGTCGGTCGGATTGGGCTGCGGGTCGCCCTCTGGTGTGGGTTGGATATAAGGCGGCCCATGCAGGGCATCCCTCACCTCAGGCGTCGGGTGCTCTGCCTGAGTCCATTCGACCAGGTGGTTGGCCAGGTCGATCACGCTTTGGGTGGAGCGCCCCGAGTTGGGCAGCGAGCGGCGCTGCACGCCGGGACTGGCGATGAAATCGCGCAAATATTTGGGGGTGGCAGTGGTGAAGGTCTCGTAGATCGCCTGGTTAGGGTCGCCCACGCGCACCCAGTTGCCTCCCGGCCCGGTCAAGGCCTTCAGGATCTCCTCCTGCAAGCGGCTGCTGTCCTGGGCTTCGTCTTCGAGTATATAAGGCCAGCGGTAGCGCAGGCGCTCGAGCAAAGCGGGGTCCCAATGCAGGGCGTCCAATGCCAGGCGGATCAAGTCATCGAAATCCACCGCGGCGCGGTACGCCAGGGCACGCTGGTAATCGGCGTACATCTCAGCGCCCATCTCTGCTAACGGGAGCGGGATGGGCAGCTGGTCCAGGCGCTGGCGCAGCCGCTCGGGAGGCAGCTGCCCGTCCTTGGCGTAGCGGATGAAGGCCAGGGCCAGGTCGTTGACCAGCTGAGGCAGGTGCTCGCGCCGCACCCAGTCCCGGCGGCTCTCATCCAGCTCCGGGTCGAGGTAGCTCTCAAATTCATCGTAATGGCTCTGCAGCCAGGCATTGGCGATCCCCTCCCGGATGCTGTCGGCTTCGCGCTCGTCGATGATCTGGAAGTTTTCAGACAACCCGACCAACTCGGGGCGCTCGCGGACGATATCGTTCGCCAGGCCGTGCAGGGTGCGCACCCGGTAGCCAAAAAATTTAGGCAGCTTCAGCTTATCGACAAAGTCGTTGACGCGCTGGTAGAAGTTGTCTACCGCAGAATTGACCAGGGTGACCACCAATACTTCCTGGTCGTCCAGCAGCGCGCCGCTGGCAATGAGGTTGGCTGCCAGCAGGGAGAGCGTCCAGGTCTTGCCGCTGCCGGGGACGGCCGAGACGCCCATGCGCCCGCCGGTATAGGCGAGCACTTCGCGCTGGTTGGGTCGGGGGGTGAAGGTGGGCACAGTAGATAGTCCGGGTGAGTAAGGGTCGTTGGCTAAATGTCAGGGGTCGGAGCGGCGCGGCGCAGCAGGCGCTGGATGGCAACCAGCAGCTCGCCGCGCTGCTCGAAACCCTGCTCGTTCAATTCGCTCCAGCCCAGGTAGACCCTGCGCCGGCAGCGGCGCAGCAGGCCGAGGACCAACCGTTCCAGGGAGGCCTGGGCGGCGGCATGCTCGTCGGCGGCATTCCACTGGCGGCTTGCGGGCCAGGCGCGGCTAAGCACGTATGGATGGGTTAGCGGCTGGTACAGACGCTCGAACCAGGCCTGGCTGCCGATATCCAGCCAGAACTGCACCTCCACCGGGCGATTGCTCATCAGGAATGTATAGGCGGGCGCCATCAGCACCGCTCCACCGGAGGAGGCCAGCTCTCCCTCCTGCAGCTGCCAGGAGCGGATGTACTGGGCAGCGATGATGCCATCCTGCACCACCAGCAGGTACTCTCTGCCCAGCGGCACGCCCTCCTCCTGTAAAGTCCGCCCGACCGCCCAGCGGAACTTTTGGATCGATTCGACCAGGTTCGCAGCCACCTCGCCAGCACTGAAGTCGGCGTGGAAGCCATACCCGGGCTGCGAGAGGACCTCGCCGAACAGGCGGCTCAGGAAGTGATCCAGCTCGACAGGCGGACCCTGATGGTATTCCTCCAGCCACAGGCGCAGGCGCTCGTAGCGCTCTCCCAGACGGTAGGTGATGCGCTCCTGCACCTCCGGCTTGATCATGTCGAAAGACGAGAGAGGGAGTGCGCCGGGGAGCGGGCGGTAGACAATATCGACTAACAGCTGAGCGCGCACCAGATCCATGCCGGCAATGGCGCTGATCAAGGCATAGGCAAGGTCATACTTAGCCAGGGGTAGCTCCCATTCGGGATGCGCCAGGCTGGCGAATGCCAGCAGGCAGCGGGCGGCAGGCTCCTCACGCAGCGAACGCGACGGGCGGTGGGAGCGGCTGGGGATGCCCAGTTCGGTCAGACGATTTGCCAGGGCGAAGCGCAGGGCATCGGACATGAACGGTGCCAGGACGGCGATCTCGCCCGGCGGCAGGCCGTCTTCGTTCACCAGGTAGGCGATCTGGGCGGCAACCCAATCCAGCATCTGCGGGAAGAAGCGCTGGGTATCGTAGCTGAGCGCTTCCTGGAATGAGGTTTCGGTCCCTGCGGGGATGGGCTGACCGGGTGCCCGGTGCAGGGCATCGGCCAGCTCTTCGCTCAGGATGGTGACCGCCGGAGAGGTGACGAAGGACCGCTCGAAGATCACGGGCTGGCTGCACAGGTCCTTCAACCGGTAGGCGCTCTCAGGGTCGGTGCCCAGGAAACGCCGGTAGCCAGCGCCCTGGTCGTAAATCAGCAGGGCCGAGTCGAAGCGCGGCAGCCATTCGAGCAGCAGGTCGTGGGCTACCGGTGTGTCTTCTTCGATGTTATCGGCGATCAGATGGCGGTAAGTGCTCTCCAGGTACTCCCTGCAGGCAGGCGTGCCCCAGAGTTGCTGGCGGAAGATCTCCATCTGCAGGGAGAAATCCAGCAGGTTGTGGGCCAGGCAGTACTGGCGGAAGCGCTCGGCGCAGGCCTGGGCGTCCTGGTAGATGCGCGCCTGCCCTGGATCGCCGCCCCAGGCAGCCTGCAAACGGGCGCCGATCTCGGTGTATGGAAAACCAACCACGGCAGCCTTGTTGAGGTTGTCGATGATCTGGCTGTACAGGCGGTTGCGGTCGATGGTGACGGTGTCGAAGTAGCCCTCCTCGAGCAAGGGGCGCACCAGGTGAGCTATATAGTACTGGGCGGTCTCGAGGGTGAGGAAAGCAGGTGGTTGGTCGGGCCAGGCGAAACCGGCCTGGCCGGCGACCAGGGGCCAGAACAGCTCGATCATGCGCCGCGCCAGGCCGCCCATGGTGACGATATCCACCTGCCCGCCGGCGACTGCCCCAGGGGTGAGCAGGGCGCGCTGGTAGGGCGCTGCCAGGGTGCGCTGCGGCACGAGCAGCAGGATCGAGCTGCCCGGTACGCCAGACTCCATCAAGGAGAGCAGCCGCTCGACACCGGCGGTGGTCTTGCCGCAGGAGGCAGGCCCTTCGAGGAAGATCCTGGCATCCAGGGGGGCCTGGACGACCTGCAGCTGATCAGGAGAAAGGTCCATAGTATCGGCTCAATCCTCGGCAGGATTTTCGAATGGAATAAATGTTGCTGGCATCAGGTCGTCTCCAACGGGGATATCCACAGATGATTGCGATTTTTTCATCCTGATCTATATTATACAGATTTTGATAATTCGCACAAGTGTTCTTGAAAAGAGGGAGAGCAGAGAGGCGAGAGTAGAGATTAGTTGATTAATCTTCGCTCCTGTTTACCGCGCTAAGAGTTGCCGATGCAACGATATTAAGAAAAAGTTTCAAGCAGCCAGGTCAGGATGGCAGTATCGTTCGGGCAGGGGTAGGAAAAACCCAGGGCGCGGGCGGTCTCGCGCGCCAGCCAGGTGTAAAGGTCGAGGATCGCCAGCAGCGCCCGGCGCAGGTCCACCTGGTCGTAAGCCGGAAAGGTTGCGGGAAGAGCCGCCTGGGCGCGCGGGTCGGCCCATGTGGAGAGGAAACGCCCATCGTACCAGGTATCCTGACCGGGATTGTAGACGCAGCGGGCATGCCATTCCAGCATGGTCAGCAGGCAGGCTTTCAGCTCGCCATCGCAGGTCTGTTTGGCGCGCCACAGATCGCCGCGCTGGATGAGCTTGAGCGCCTTGGCGGTGTTGATCCAGAAGCGGTCGATGGCGGCGCGGAAATCGCTATCGGCGGGCAAGGGCGGCAGGGCAGCCGCGCCGCTGAAGGCAGGGAGGTCACCCTGGAAGCCAGTCTTATCGAACAAAATCCGCACCCCGCGGGTGATCACGTCCTGGAAGTCGAAGCTCGCCAGCATGCCAGGTAGATCTGGCGCCTCCCCTGCCGGGACCGGGACAAAGACGATATCCATTTTCAAGCCGCCGGGGTAAAGGGCGAACCATTCCGGGTAGCCGCTTCCGGTGGCATCGAGATAGGAAGCCCACAGCTCGCCGAAATTACCCAGCCAGCCAGCATCCTGGAGATAGCCTGCAGGGGCAGTCGAGAAAAAGATCAGGTCCAGGTCCGACCATTCATCAGCCGGCCTGACCGGTCGGGAGCGCGAGCCGACCACCACACCGGCGATCAAATCGCGGCGATCGCCGGCCCAGGCAGCAATGCGGGCCTCAAGGTCGGCATAAGAAGCCCTACTGGACGGGGAGGGTTCGGGTTTCATTGATTGATCAGGATGGCTATTACGCCACCTGCCTGTATCATAACATTGATACGGGCATCGGGGCGTCGTTGAACTATACCGGTACTGCCGGCTCAGGGTTCGGCGCTGCGGGTTATCACCGGCAGGTGCAGCCCGAAACCGTTGAGGAACACAGCTGCCTGCCGCTGCCAGGTGTTGCCGAGACCATCCTTGATCTCAGCCGTGTTGATAATCGTATGTGGAGATGGGTTCTCCGCATCGACGGTGACATCGAAGCGGATCTCGACCGGAGTCCCGGCTGGCACTGCGCCGCTCCAGTTAACCACGCCGCCCGATTCGGAGGCTGCGCCGGATGAAGCCGAAAGGTTGCCAGCAAAAGTCACCTGGGGCGGCAGGTGGTCGCTCACCGAAGCATTTTCCAGCGCCGGGCCAGGATTGCGCAAGATGATGGTATAGGCAAGCGTATCGCCAGGGGCAGCCAACGCCTGGTTGACTGATTTCTCCGAGCCGGTCAGGCTGCCCTGCAAGATCGAGCCGCTGCGCTGGTAGTTGCCGCGCCCGGTGCCCCACAGGATGCGCGCCTGGGAAGTGCCGGGCAGGTCGTATGCCACCAGACCGGTATGGGCAGTGTTCACCACCACCTCCAGGTCGGGATCGCCGTCGATGTTCGCCAGGGTCGGAGCAGGCAATCCCCCGTTCCAGGAAGAGCCGTCCCAGGCGCCCGGCAGGGGTGTTTCCTGCAGCGGGTTGCCCAGGTAATCCAGGATGTGCAGCTTACCGGTCTGTCCGCTGCCCTTCTGCGTCCAGGAGGTGAAAATTACCTCCGCCAGGCCGTTGTCGTCCAGGTCGGCAACGGTTGGCTCAGAAGCGAAGCGGTAGAAGCCCTCGGACGGGTTGTAGACCGAGTAAGGCCAGCTGCCATGCTCGGTTTTATCCAGCCAGAATACGTGCATGCGCCCGTCGTAGGAAGAATACAAGATCTCCAAATTGCCGTCGCCGTCCAGGTCAGCAGCCGCTGGGTTGGGCTGGTTGTTCTCGATGACACCATAATCCTCGCTGAGCGGGGCGCCGGTATCTACCGGGACGCTGCGCCAGTCGTAGCCATCCGCGTTGAAGCGGCTGCGGTCGGCGTTGAAAATATACACGCCGTTGTAGCGGCTGGGGTAGCCGCTGATGCAATCGTAGACGTTGCCGATCACGATGGCTTCGTTCACCCCATCCGCGTTGACATCGGCGATCAATGCCGGGGTGTGAGCGAAGTTAGGGCGGTAGCGCTCGGCACGTGCATCGCCGTTCGTGCAGGTGCCCCAGCCGCGCAGCTCGATCTCCAGGCTCTCCCACACGCCGACCTTGCCCCAGCCCTTGCCGCCGTACATGGAATGGACGGGTATCTGCGCGCCGTTCGCTTCGTAAGCGCAGACGTAGTGAACGTCGGAAGGCAGCACGATCTCGCCATCCCCGTCGCCATCCAGGTCACCCAGGGCGGCGTTGTCGTTGAAGACGCCGTAAGCGTAGCCGCTGTCGTTGCTAAGCTGGGGCCAGCCGGGGCGCAGCTCGCTGGTGTGCTCGTAGACCCAGATGTTGGTAGGTCCATAAACAGCCCCGGTGACAGCGACCTCCAGGTCGCCATCCTGGTCCAGGTCGTACAGCGAGAGGCCACGCAGCTCGTTCTCGGTGGGCTGAAGGGGCCAGCCGGGCTCAAAATATCCGGCCTGGTTGTAAACTGAGACGTACCCGCCGCTGTGGGCGGTGATGATCTCCAGGTCGCCGTCCCCGCTCAGGTCGGCAATGGCGATGCCGGGCCATGTACGCCCGACGATGTCAGCGCCCGGCTGGCTCCGGTCGTGACCGGAGGGCATGTGCCACTTAAGGCTTCCGGTAGCGCCATCCAGGACAAATATCGTGTATGCAGACCCGACGACTTCCGTGGAGCCATCCCCATCCAGGTCTGCGACCGCGGGTGAGGAGTACCAGCCCGTCTCGCACCAGGAGCGATAGCAGCCGCCATTCTGCCACTTGAGCACGGGAGGTTGGATAGCGGTAGGTGAGGATGGCGTTGCCTGGACAAAGTGTGGGCTGGTCAGGAGGAGGATAAGGAGAACAAAGAGTACAGTTCGAGTGGAGGAATGATTAATCATAAGCTGTTCCCTTTGTAATCTAACAGGGATACACAGGATGAACAGGATAAAAGTAAATATGAATCAGGCGTTTTACTTGTGTAAGCGTCGATATTCTAACTTGGGTTTCCCGAAATTGATCAAAAGACCGACTTCTATTCCGGTAGCTTTGAGGTAGTTGATCAATTGCGCTTGATGTTCGGGAAGCAGTGAAGTGACGGCTTTTATTTCAACGATGATTTTATCCTCGATGAGAAGGTCAGCGTAAAAATATCCGACGGATTGTCCGCGAAAGATGACATTAATCGGATACTGGGATTCGAAACGCAGACCATTTTGATTTAAAGCGACCATTAATGCATTTTGGTATACTGATTCCAGAAATCCTGCACCAAGCTCGTTGATTACTTCAAAACTGGCTTCTAAGATCTATCTGGAGATTTCTTCATAAAGCAAGGTCATAGTGTTTCACCATGAAATAACTATACAGGAAAGCTGAAGCCTTTCAGCTTACACAATCGATAGCTATGAGTATCTTGGAGTTGCCAGGACAGCCTTGCAACTATCGCTGGTTCGGGCTGCTTAAGAATAATTTGAGTACAATATAACAAAGCGAAGATTTCATCCTGTATATCCTGTGCATCCCTGTTAAATCAGATCATGAATCAAAACCTCATATACATTCATGGATTGGAAGGCACCAGCCAGGGAGTCAAGGCGGTGCTGCTGCGCGAGCTGTTTCCGGGTATATTGACCCCCGATTTTCGCGGCTCGCTGGATGAGCGCATGCACAGCCTGGACAGCATCCTCGGAGAGACGCTGGGATGGACGATCGTCGGCTCGAGCTTCGGCGGGCTGATGGCGGCCATGTTTGCCTGCCGGCGTCCGCAGCAGGTGAAGAAGCTGGTGCTGCTGGCGCCAGCGCTGATCTGGCCCGATTTTGCCGCCGACCCGCCCGACCCCATCGACACGCCTACGGTGATTTACCACGGCAGCCTGGATACGGTTATCCCCCTGGCTATGGTTCAACCACTGGCAGAGCGGGTGTTCCGCAACCTGGTCTTTAACGCGGTGGAGGACGATCACGGCCTGTACAACACCGTGCATGCCATCGATTGGCGGGCATTATTAGGGCAGTGATCAGGTGATAAGGTAATCAGGTGATCAGGTAATAAGGGTATAGGTAAACGATAAGGCGATGCTGACGAATTTCTACTCTCGCGTCTCGGGTCTCGTCTCATGAACCAGGCAACCTTCCATTTTCTGGGTAGCCTGAACGATTTCATGCCGGAGAGGCAAAAGGGGACTGAGTTTCCTTGCTCCTTCAACAGCGGCCAATCGGTCAAGCACCTGATCGAGTCGCTGGGCGTGCCGCACATCGAGGTGGGACGCATCCTGGCAAACGGTATGGATGTGGATTTCAGCTACCAGGCATGTGAAGGCGACCGGATTACTATCCATCCTCTGTCTGCAGATGACACACAATTGACATCGATTGAAGAGGCGCTCTTCGTGCTGGATAACCACCTGGGCCGGCTGGCGGGCTACCTGCGCATGCTGGGTTTCGACGCCCTGTACCGCAATGATCTGCAAGATGCTGAGCTGGCAGAGATCGCAGAGGCGCAAGGACGCATCTTGCTCACCCGCGACCGGCGCTTGCTGATGCGCAAGCAGGTTCAGCGCGGCTACTGTGTGCGGGATAAGACACCGCGCCGACAGGCAGTAGAGGTGGTGGTGCGATTCGGGCTGGCAGGTTGTGTCGTGCCTTTCCTGCGCTGCATCCGCTGCAACGGGCTGCTCCAGCCGGTGAGCAAGCAGGCGGTGCTGGAGCGCCTGGAGCCGCTCACCAAACAATATTTCGAGGAGTTCCGCATCTGCCCGGATTGCGAGCAGATCTACTGGCAGGGCTCGCACTACGAACGCATGGCGGATTTTATCGAGCACATCCGCCGTGCAGCAGGTGAGTTGGGGGATATCGGCAAGGGCATGTCAGCGTATAATTAGGGATGCACGGAGGTGATAGGACATGGATTACGAAGCCTTCCAATCCGAGATTACCAGTATCTATCCACCTGAGCGGCTGCTCACCCGCCCTGCCCAGCTGGCGCCCTTCGAGTCAGATGCCCTGACCTCCTTCCGGGTGCGCCCCAGGGCGGTGGTGTTCCCCGAGACGCAAGCAGAGGTGATCGAAACGGTGCGCCTGTGCCAGCGCTACGAGGTGCCATTTGTGGCGCGCGGCAGCGGCACGTCCCTGTCCGGGGCCTCCCTGCCAGTTGCGGAGGGCATCGTCATTGCATTGAACAGGCTGAATCACATCATCCGGCTGGATCCCGACGAGCGCCTCGCCGTGGTCGAGCCGGGCGTGATCAACCTGGATGTCAGCAAAGCCGCCGCCCCCTATGGACTGTACTACGCCCCCGATCCCTCCAGCCAGCCGATCTGCACCATTGGCGGCAACCTGGCGTTCAATTCGGGCGGGGCGCACTGCCTGAAATACGGTATGACCAGCAACCATGTGCTGGGCCTTAAGGCGGTGCTGCCAGACGGCGAGGTGGTGCAGTTGGGCGGCGAAAGTCTGGAGAACACCGGTCCGGACCTGGTGGGGATGTACATCGGGTCGGAGGGGCTGTTCGGGGTGGTGCTGGAAGCCACCTTGCGGCTGCTGCCCAAGCCGGAGGCTTACAAGACTGTGCTGGCGGCATACCACGCCCTGGAGACCGCCGGAGAGACGGTGGCGAAGATCGTGGGTACCGGGCTGCTGCCGGGGGCGATCGAGATCATGGACAACCTGGCAATCCAGGCGGCGGAGGCGGCTGTCCAGGCGGACTACCCGGCTGATGCCGCGGCCTTGCTGATCGTAGAGCTGGATGGAGAAGCCGCCTCGGTCGAGGTGGATTTCATCCCGCTGATGGAGATCATCCGCGCCTCTGGCGCTTACGAGGTGCACATCGCCAAGGATGACGCCGACCGCATGCGCATCTGGAAAGGACGCAAGAGCGCTTTCTCGGCGGTCGGACGGCTCAGCCCGGACTATATCGTACAGGATGGCGTGGTGCCGCGCGGGAAACTGAGCCAGGTTTTGGTCGATATCCAGCGCCTGAGTGCAGAATATGGCATCCGGGTGGCGAATGTTTTCCACGCCGGGGATGGAAACCTGCACCCGCTGATCCTGTTCGATGGACGGGAGCAAGGCGCATTGGAGCGGGCAGAGAAGCTGGCAGGTGAGATCCTGGAGTTGTGCGTGCGCTGCGGCGGCTCGATCACCGGTGAGCACGGCATCGGCGTGGAAAAGCGGGAATACCTGCCGGTGATGTTCAACGCGCAGGATTTGAGCGCCATGCGTGCCATCCACGCCCAGATCGATCCGCAGCATATATCCAACCGCGGTAAAGTGTTCCTGTCTTAGCTCGATTTTGGACAGAGTTGCCAAGGTAAAAGGGGTGTTTTGCGGCGGCGCAGCCGCCGCAAAACACCCCAACTCACCATTTTTGAGATGAGTTCTAGTTTTAGATCAGACATTATGGATAGATAGACAAAGCCGGAAGCTGTCTTAATGAGAGCAATATGTTAACCACTATCGAAGGCTACCAGGAGATAATTCGCCAGCAGCGGCAGGTCTGCGTGCGCGGAGGGGGCAGCAAGACCGCTCTAACCTGCACGGAGGATGGGGTGACGCTGGTCTCGACTGCCGGGCTGAGCGGTGTGCTGGAATACCAACCGGACGAGTTCACCTTTTCCGCTCTGGCAGGCACCCCGGTGGCAGAGTTGGAGCGCATCCTGGCAGAGTATGACCAATACCTGCCTTTCGACCCGCTTCTGGCGGAGGCGGGCGCCACCCTGGGCGGCTGTGTGGCGTCGGGTTTGAGCGGGCCGGGGCGCTACCGCTATGGCGGGGTGCGCGATTTTATCCTGGGGGTGCAGTTCATCGACGGGCAGGGAGGGCTGGTGCGGGCGGGCGGTAAGGTGGTCAAGAACGCCGCCGGGTTCGACCTGCCGAAGTTCATGGTCGGCAGCCTGGGATGCTATGGAATGCTGGTGGAGCTGTCTTTCAAAGTGCTGCCACGCCCGACTGCAACTGCCACGCTGCGGGCGCGCTACGAATCGCTGGTGAACGGGCTGGCTGCCTTGGTGCGCCTTACCCGCCAGCCGTTGGAGATCTTCGCCCTGGAGCTGGAGCAGGACGCCAGCCTGCTGGTTCAGGTGGGGGGAGCGCCTGAGACCCTGAACGCCCGCCTGGAGCGCCTGCGTTTGCTGTTGGGTGGTGTGGAAGTGGAAACGCTCACGGAAGAGGCGGAGCGGGAGCTGTGGCAGATGCGGCGCGAGTTCGCCTGGCTGCCGCAGGGATGGAGCCTGGTCAAGATCCCGCTGACGCCTCGGCGGGCACCTGCCCTGGAAGCCGAGCTGGAGAGCGCTGGCGCCATGCGAATCTACAGCGCGGGAGCCAACCTGGCCTGGGTGGGCTGGCCCGGTGAGACCGGCGTCCTGGATGCGCTGCTCACCCGGCTGGATTTGAGCGGCTTAAAGGTGTTGGGCAAGCCGGGTGAGGCACGCCTGGGCATGCAAACTGGGGCGTCTTTCGAGCGGCGTATGAAGCAGGCGCTGGACCCGCTTGGACGCTTTGTTTGCGCCAGATAATAGCTGACTGATGGGAGCGCGATATGCAGCACAACATCCCCGTTGAAACGCTCGGACCATTGGGCGAGGTTATGGCGCATGCCGTTTCGAAATGTGTGCACTGCGGGTTCTGCCTGCCAGCCTGCCCCACGTACACCCTCCTGGGCGAGGAGATGGATTCGCCGCGCGGGCGCATCATCTTGATGAAATCGGTGCTGGAAGGTACGTTGGAGCTGGAGGATGCTATCCTGTACATCGACCGCTGCTTGGGCTGCCAGGGATGTGTGACTGCCTGCCCCTCGGGGGTTCCGTACGGCGAGTTGATCACTCCCTTCCGGGCTTACGCCCAGGAGCGGCGCAAGCGCCCGGTCGTCGAGCGCGCTGCCCGCGGCTTGATGTTGGGAACCATTCCCTACCCGGGACGTTTTCGCCTGGCAGCCGGCGCGGGAAGGCTGGCGCGCCCGCTGAAAGCTGTCCTGCCAGGGAGCTTCCGGGCCATGCTGGATATGGTGCCCGATAAGGCTGTGCCGGCATTCACTCTGCCGCAGATCACCCCGGCGCAGGGAGTCCGGCGGGCGCGCGTGGCATTGCTGGTAGGCTGCGTGCAGCAGGTGGTCTCGCCAGGGATCAACCGGGCGACGCTGCGCGTGCTGGCGCGCAACGGCGTGGAAGTGGTGGTGCCCGGCGGGCAAGGCTGCTGCGGGGCGCTGGCGATGCACACCGGCGAGCTGGAGCTGGCGCGCGCCCAGGGGCGCCGCAACCTGGGGGCCTTTCCCAGCGATGTGGATGCGATCCTTACCAATGCCGCCGGCTGCGGCTCGGGGTTGAAGGAATATGAATTGATATTCAAAGGCACGCAGCTGGAGGAGCAGGCGCGGGAGTTCGCCGGGCGGGTGCAGGATGTGAGCGTCTTCCTGGATGCGCTCGGCCTGGTCGAGCCGCCCGAGCTGCCGGAACCCTTCAAGCTGGCTTACCACGACGCCTGCCACCTGGCGCACGCTCAGGGTGTGACTGTGCCGCCGCGCCGACTGCTGGCGAAGATTGGCAACCTGACCTTGCTGCCCATCCCGGAGGGCGAGCTGTGCTGCGGGTCGGCGGGCAGCTACAACCTGGAACAGCCCGAGATTGCCGCGCTGATCGGCGAGCGCAAGGTCAAGAACATCCTCAGCACCGGCGCCCAGGCAGTCGCCAGCGGCAACATCGGCTGCATGGTGCAGATCCATAATCACCTGGACCGCCTGGAGCAGGCGATCCCGGTCTGGCACACGCTCGAAGTTCTGGAGCGAGCGTATGATGGCTGGGAGCATGCCTGAGATGCCGCGCTACTTCACCCTGGAAGAAGCCAACCGGGCCTTGGAGATGATCCGCCCGCTGGTGGAGCGCATGCTGGAGCTGCGCCAGGCGATCCTGGAGCGCCAGCCCGAGCTGGAGCCGGTGCTGCACAAAGTGGCCGGCAACGGCGGGGGAGCTGTCGCCAGCCGTGTTGCCCGCGATTTCGAGCGGCTGCAGGAGGTGATGCACCGCATCCAGGAGTTGGGGGCGGAGATCAAGGACGTCAACACCGGGCTGCTGGATTTCCGCTCGATGCGGGACGGGCGGGAGGTATACCTGTGCTGGCGCTACGGGGAGGGGGAGATCGCCTTCTGGCACGATCTGGACGCCGGCTTCGCCGGTCGCCAACCGATTTAAGAGGTTTCACACCGGAGTGCGCAGAGTTCGCAGAGAGTTAGTTAGAACTCGGCGATCTCTGCGTGCTCGGCGGTGAATTGATCCTCGGAGCGGGGGGAGTTTTAAGGCAAGGACAGGTCTTGCCGAGGGTTATAATCGACGTGTGGAAAAAACCGACCCAACCAGTTCAGCCGCGGTTGTGAGCGCTCCGCATACGGAACAGGGGAGAAGACGCTTCAGCGCCCGCGGCACTTTCGCCTCGCTGCAGCATCCCAACTACCGCCTGTGGTTCTTCGGGCAGATGTTCTCGCTGGTGGGCACCTGGATGCAGTCTACCGCCCAGGGCTACCTGGTCTACGAGCTGACCGGCTCGCCGCAGTATTTAGGCTATGTGAGCTTTGCCGCCGGGCTGCCGTCCTGGCTGTTCATGCTGTACGGTGGGCTGGTTGCCGACCGCGTACCGCGCCGCAGCCTGCTGATCGTCACGCAGGCAGCCATGATGCTTCTGGCGTTCGGCATGGCAGCCCTGAAGTTCACCGGGCTTATCCAAGCCTGGATGGTCGTGCTGATGGCGTTTCTGCTGGGGATTGTCAACGCTTTCGATGCCCCGGCGCGCATGGTGTTCGTCAACGAGCTGGTGGATCGCAAGGATTTGACCAACGCCATCGCCCTCAACGCTACCATGTTCAACTCTGCTATGGCAGTCGGTCCGGCGGTGGGCGGGCTGACTTACGCAGCAGTCGGGGCGGAGTGGTGCTTTGTCTTGAATGGCATCTCTTACCTGGCAGTGATCACCGCCCTGATGTTGATGCGTATCCGCTCCGGCGCGCCGGCTGCCGTGGAGCGCTCCCCACTGAAGGGCATCCAGGAGGGCATCCGCTACGTAGCCAGGCAAAAGGTGGTGCGCACCGTGATCCTGAACGTGTTCATGGTCAGCCTGTTCGGGATCAGCTTTGTCACCCTGATGCCGGCCTGGGCTGTGAACGTGTTAGGTGGGGATGCCACCACGAACGGCTACTTGCAGTCAGCGCGCGGCATCGGAGCGCTGGCAGGGGCGCTGATGCTGGCTACACTCAGCGGTATGGTGCCCAAAGGCCGGCTGATCACGATCGGCAGCTTCATATTCCCAGCTATGCTGCTGATTTTTTCCAGAGTCGATTACCTGCCGCTCTCGCTGCTGATGCTGCTGGGTATTGGCTTGGGATATATGCTGTTCATCAACACCAGCAACGCCCTGGTGCAGGGACTGGTGCCGGATGAGCTGCGCGGCAGGGTGATGAGCATCTACACCCTGACCTTCTTCGGCTTCATGCCGATCGGAGCGCTGCTGGCAGGCGCCGTCGCCGAGCGCATTGGCTCTCCGGCGACGGTTTTGTACGGGGCAGTGATATCGCTGGCTTATTTCGGACTGGTGTTCTGGCGCGTACCGGCGCTGCGTCGCTCGGAGTAAAGGGTTTGGGGTTATCGATGGCGGCAACGCCGCCATCGATAACCCCAATAATTCTCCCTTTATGGCTAACGGGGCATGGTTTTTGCATTGCGGAGAAAACCATGCTAGCAAATCGAATCGACCTTGACCCAGGCATGCAAATGGATTAAAATCACGAGCGCAAGGCGGAATGTCTTGCATTGCCCTCGTAGCTCAGTGGATTAGAGCACTTGCTTGCGGAGCAAGGGGTCGCGTGTTCGAGTCGCGCCGGGGGCGCCAGAATCAAGGCTCCCATATCTGGTAATGTGGGAGCCTCTCTTGTTAACTTAACTTGAATCAAAGGTCTGCCAGAACTGCGATCTTGATCTCTTCGCTGGATACTGAAACCGCCAGTGGAGACGTCGCATGCAGCGTCTCTATTACCTGTGCTTCACACCTTATCTTGATCCCTGGACAGGGATTAGGAGAGAAATGCTCGATCCTGAAGATCGCACAACAATACAGCAGAGTCTGGCCGCCGCCATGTCGGATCTGTTAGCCTGGGCGCTCGAGCTTTATCAGCAGAAACACTTAGATAACACACCGCCGCAGGCTGAGGGGGACAGGACGCCCAATTCCTTGACAGAGGCAATCGATTCCGACACGACCGATCAGAGCGAGGGCGATAGCCTCATCATCCCATAAAGCTGCTGATGCCGTGAGGCTCAGGCACTTATGTCTCTGGGAGGCTGCGTCCGAGCAGGTCGGCCAGGAATCTCACCTGCGCAGCGGCCTGGAAATCCTCCCCGCCTTCGTGGTTGTTATAGGGCCAGATGTTGATGGCTTTCTGCCCGGCATAATGGTTGTACGC
>Ga0105095_10000438_pt1 | contig 20149 bp, 18 predicted proteins | sample PPLLak2March2015_2_FD_79180 | JGI IMG/M metagenome (GOLD analysis project Ga0105095, IMG submission 79180) | Freshwater sediment microbial communities from Prairie Pothole Lake near Jamestown, North Dakota, USA - PPLs Lake P8 Core (3) Depth... | ecosystem: Environmental > Aquatic > Freshwater >...
CAACTTCAGGAATTCAGGCCGGTGAGTAGTGTAATTCGTAACGAGCAGACTGCCAATTATACACACCAGAAGAGGTTCAATATGGATCTGGGTAAAAAAATTCTCCCCTGTGAAATCACTTATAAAATAACAAAGCCTGAAGATCCCGAATCCCATTAATAATATCAATGCAACCTTGATCTTTGAATTGGCCCTGATTGGTATTGCATATTCCAGTAATTTACCAAACAGGAATCCAAAAACCAGCGCCAGAATAATCTCTATCAACAGACCTCCTATAAAACTCGTGTCAAAAGGGATCCCGTTCACAAGGGTAATCCCAGCCGTGAAAGTCAATGTGAATAAAATAATGACCAGAAATTCCTTCAATACGCTCACACCAAGAACTGTCTGCGTAAATGGTCCCCTTGCCCTGAGTTCATTTATTACTGCTATAGCTGAAGCAGGTGAACGGGCTATAAAAATGGTCCCCACAAGCATGGATACTGCAATCCTGTCAGCAGTTTTTAAATCTTTCAGGAATGGTATCAGGCCTGATAGGATATACACTCCGACACTGCACAGAATAAAAACAATTATCACCTGGGATGCAGTCATGAAAACAATACTTCTGAGCCTGCTTCTCATCTCATCAAAATAGAGCTCAGATCCCACTGCCAGAGCAATATACGCAAGCGCAAAATCATTAATAAATCCCAGGTTCTTTACAGCATCAGCTGAAATCAATCCCAGTAAATCCGGCCCTGCAATAATTCCAATGATGAGCAATCCGGTGACCAGCGGCAGACGGATACGAAGAAAGATCTTCGATATCTGGTTCGCCGCAACCGCCACAATAAGAAAAGCAGCCAAAAAAATAATTATCTGACGTACCTCAGTCATCGATAATATAAATGATGCGTTGGTAAATTACAGATTTCACCGGTAAGAACAAAATAATGTTTAACCCTTGCAACCCTTGGAGCTTTTTAAAAGCTCCAAGGGTTAAATACCGGTTAATTACCTCCTTTCGCCGAATTTATTTTTTCTGAGAATTCATGTATGAATACTTTTGAAAATGTAATAACCCAAAAAAAATTTCAAAAAACTTGCAAAACTGAAATAGTTTTCTCATTTTTGCGAGCTTATTTTTAATATAGATACTGAATTATGGAAATCCGGGACCGGATATTATCGGAAGCATTCTCTCTCTTTAGTAAATACGGAATCCGTGGTGTGACGATGGACCAGATTGCCTGTGAACTTGGAATTTCCAAAAGGACCCTGTACGAAAATTTCAAGGATAAAAATACACTGCTCAGTGAAGGGATAGAGCATTTCAGAAAAATCATGTATGAAGAGGCTGAAGAGATATTGAAAAACACCTCTAATGTTATTGAAGGCATCTATTTTATTGGTAAGCATGGGGAGCAAATGAGAAAACGAGTGAATCCGTTATTTTTCGAAGATATCCGCAAATTTTACCCCGAGATCTATAAACAAGTACCCGATAAAAGCCGTTATGGTGAGTTTTCAATTATGCAAAATTTAATCACGAAAGGAATGAATGACGGCATATTTAACAAAGGATTGAATCCGGTATTAGTGAATGAATTCTGGAGAGCCATCATGAATATTTTTATGAACGAGGAAAATTTCCCGCGGGATCGTTACCCGCAGGAAGACCTTTTAAAGAATACGATTATCCCGTACCTGTTAGGAATTTCAACCGAAAAAGGTAAGGGTTTGATACATAAATATTTTGAAAAAGAAACAAAATTATAACATCATTATGAAAAGAATATTTTTATTGATTGTAACGCTTATAGCAATTACCGGACTTAACAGGATCCTGTCTCAGACAGACCTGGCGTTGACCCTCGACGAAGCCCGCCAGTACGCCGTTGAATATAATAAGGTCCTTAAAAACGCCTCATTGTCCGTGGATGCAGCCGACAAAATGTACTGGGCAGCACTTTCCGCTGGCTTACCGCGGGTAGATGCAACACTGGATTATACCAACTTCATGGGTGCTGAAATAAGCTTTAAATTCGGAGAAGGTGTGCCCATGACCATTCCCTTCAAACCCACAAGTAATTTGTCCCTGACCGTTGCCCAGCTCATTTTTAACGGCAGTTACTGGATAGGCCTTCAAAGCGCTAATATAATGCGCGACATGTCTGAAACCAGCCTGGAGAAAACCGAACTGGAGATCAGGGAACAGGTGGCCACTGCATACTATTCTGTTCTAGTGGCTGAAAAATCAGTTGATATTATTACCAAAAACCTTGAAAACATAAGAGATGTCTATAATAAGACCCGGAAGATGTACGAAGTTGGTATAGCTGAGATTACAGATGTTGACCAGCTGGCTGTACAGGTTTCCATTCTGGAAAATGCTGCAAAATCATTAAACAGACAGGCAGAGATGGCTTACAACTTCCTTCGTATTCAACTGGGAGTGACAGCGGAAACTAAAATAACACTGACTGAATCGCTGGAAGATATAATGGCACAATTTGATCACATCACAACCCTTGCAACACCGCTTGAACTGGAAAATAATATTGACTACCAGTTAATGAACTCCCAGCAGCTCCTTTCGAAAAAACAGATCGACATGGAAGTGATGAGCTGGATTCCTTCCATTACCGGATTCTATAGTAATACTCAAAAGATACTCCGTCCGGATTTCGATATGACTCCTCCAAACATGATAGGCCTCCAGATGAGTGTTCCGATCTTTGCAAGTGGCATGAGAAAAGCCAAATGGGACCAGTCCAGAATAAATTATGAAACGACTTTAAACAATAAGGCCTTGCTGACCGACCAGCTTTTGATTCAGGAGAAACAACTCAGGTACAATCTTTCAACTGCGATTGAACAATATGATTCCCAGAAAGAAAATGTTGAGGTTTCAAAAAGAGTTTATGATAATCTGAACATGAAGTACCAGCAGGGACTGGTTTCCAGCCTTGACCTTACAACTGCAAACTCAAATTACCTGCAGTCAGAGACCAACTATATAACAGCAACCATGCAACTACTCCAGGCCGACCTGGCATTAAATAAACTTTTAAATACTCTTTGAAAAATATACTTAAACTTTTAGAAATTATTAAGATGAAAAAAATTGTATCATTATTCGCTCTTCTTCTGATTATTATTTACGGTTGTCAGACGAAAAATAAAGTGCAAACAGAATCTGATCCTGCTAATCCGGCAGCAACTGATTCAACAATCACAAAGGTTGAAAATGTCAGAGTACTTCTTGTAGAAAAACAAAAGATTGCAAGGACCATCGAATATTCGTCAAGCATAGTTGCATTTGAGGAAGTTCTTCTTGCTTCTGCTTCCCCCGGTAAAATTGAGCAGATCACTGTTGAAATTGGTGACCGTGTTTCAAAAGGACAGGTACTTGTTAAGATGGATCCGACACAATTACAACAGTCCCTGGTCAACCTTAAAAATACTGAAACAGATTTTCTCAGGCTTGATACTCTGAATAAGGTCGGAGGCATTTCAAAACAACAGTACGATCAAATGAAAGCACGATACGATATTGCGAAATCAAGTTATGAGTTCCTGCAGAGAAATACGATCCTGAAAGCTCCGTTCAATGGCGTGATTTCAGGAAAGTATTATGAAAATGGCGAATTATATTCAGGAGCACCTAACACTTCGGTCGGGAAAGCTGCCATTGTATCGCTGGTCCAGATTGATCCGGTAAAAGCACTGGTAAATATTTCGGAAGGTTATTATCCGCTTATTAAAACAGGGATGGATGCAAGAGTAGTCAGTGATTTGTATCCGGAAAAAACTATTCCGGGAAAGGTAATGAGGGTATATCCAACCCTTGATCCGGCATCCCGGACATTTACCATTGAAGTTAAAATTGAAAATCGCCAGGAACTGCTCAGACCTGGTATGTTCTGCAGGGTTTCGCTGGACCTGGGAGAAGTGATGGCACTGGTCGTTCCGGCTGTGTCTGTAATGAAAATGCAGGGATCAAATGAAAGATATCTTTTTCTGGAAGAAAATGGAACAGCTCACCGCGTGACAGTTACAATCGGAACACGCTTTGACGATAAGCTCGAAGTTTTATCTGAAGAAATTAAGGAAGGAAGTAACCTGATAGTCAGTGGACAGGCAAGACTGGTCGAGGGAGACCTGGTTAAGGCTGTAACAGAATAAAATCTAATAAAATGAGCATATACAAAACTGCAGTCAATAATCCCGTTACGACACTGATGGTTTTCGTTGCGGTGATCGTAATCGGGATTTATAGTTTGTTTCAGTTGCCAGTGGATTTTTATCCGGAGATTGAAGCACCTTTTGTTTCCGTAATGACCACTTATGTCGGGGCCAATGCGTCTGATATTGAAACCAATGTCACCCGGAATCTTGAGGATGCTTTTAACACAATTGATGGCCTGAAAGAAATAACCTCAACATCATATGATAATCTCTCTGTTATTTTCATTGAGCTGGAATGGGGGACCAACCTGGATGAAGCTGTAAATGATGTTCGATCGGCAATTGATATGTACTATGATGTCCTGCCTGAAGGTTGCGACCGGCCGAGTGTTTTCAAGTTCAATACCAGCATGATGCCCATTATGTTTTATGCAATAACAGCGGATGAAAGTTTTGCGGGGCTTGAAAAGATGATCGATGAAAGGATCATTAATCCTCTTAACAGGATTGAGGGGATCGGATCAGTCTCTATGGCAGGAGCTCCCCAAAGGGTAATTTATGTTGAAATAGATCCTAAGCGTCTGGATGCTTATAATCTCACCATTGAACAGATAGGAAGTATAATAGCCGCAGAAAATCTTAACATGCCCTCAGGTAAAGTTAAAATGGGAGAAATGGATTACCAGTTGAGGATCCAGGGAGAATTTAAGGAGAGTTATCAGCTGGAAAAAATCGTTGTGGGAAATTATAGCGGTAAACCAGTCTATTTAACTGATATTGGTGCAGTTCGTGATACTATTAAAGATCTTTCGATTGAAGAAAGAATCGACGGGAAGCAGGGACTTAGGTTCTTTATAATGAAGCAATCCGGAGCCAACACCGTAAAAATTGCTAAACAGGTAAAAGCACAACTGGCTGAACTGGTTAAAACACTTCCTCCTGATGTGAAGATTGAACCGATTTTCGACACCTCGGAATATATAAGGAATTCCATAAGGAATCTGAGCGAAGCTATCATGTTTGGACTCATATTTGTGGTTTTTGTTGTTTTGTTTTTCCTGGGCAGGTGGAGGGCTACATTTATTATTACCCTGGCTATCCCTTTATCACTGATAACCTCGTTTATATATTTGTATTTTACCGGAAATTCAATAAATATCATATCCCTGGCATCCCTTTCAATTGCAATCGGTATGGTAGTGGATGATGCAATTGTAATTCTTGAAAATATTTCAAGACATATCGACAGGGGCAGCACTCCCAGGGAAGCGGCTATTTATGCTACAAACGAAGTATGGCTGGCTGTAATTGCCTCTACACTGGTTGTGGTCACTGTTTTCCTCCCACTTACTCTGGTAACAGGCTTAACAGGAGTTATGTTTAAGCAGCTGGGCTGGATAGTTACTATCACAATAGTCACATCCCTGGTTATTTCAATTACCCTAACCCCGATGTTAAGCTCCAGGTTATTAAAACTCAGGACAGTATCCAGGGATAAAAAAAGGAATCTTTATAATTCTTCAGTAGGTGTATTCCTTAAATGGCTTGACAAATTTTATGAAAGGACATTGCGCTGGTCATTACGCCATAAAGGATTGGTTATAATAACAAGCTTGTTATTCTTTGTTTTATCTTTCTTCCTGATGAAGTTTGTCGGGACCGATTTCATGCCCCAGTCTGATCAGGGCGAGGTAAATGCTACCATTGAACTTCAAACCGGTTTGCGGGTTGAGGAAACAATGAAAATTACAGCCAAACTGGAAAAAATGATAAGTGAAAGATATCCTGAGGTAGAGCTGATCTCCTCATCAACCGGAGCAGATGATGAGGGTGGATTTACTTCAATGTTTACACAGAGCGGATCCAATATTATTAACTTCCAGATAAGTCTGGTCCCGATCGAGGAGAGAGAAAGAAGCGTATGGGAAATTACCGATGATCTGAGAGATCAGCTGGATCAGTATCCTGAAATCATAGATTATAATTTCAACACTAACACTATGTTTATGGGAGGAAATACTATGGATATTGAGATTTACGGATATGATTTTGACAGAACCAGCACCCTTGCTCAGGAAATCGAGAAGGCTGTCAGTTCAATACCTGGAGCCACAGATATACAGATAAGCCGTTCTAAAGAAAAACCCGAACTTCAGATTGTACTTGATAAAGAAAAACTTGCTGAACATAGTCTGAGTACGGCAATGGTCTCTGCATACATTCGGAATCGCGTGGAAGGTTTGATAGCTTCCCGTTTCAAAGAAGAAGGGGATGAATACAATATTGTCGTTCGTTTCAAGGAACAATACAGGAATTCTCTGACTGACCTGCAGGAAATGACCATTTTAACACCAAGGGGCGAGAAAATAAAAATAGGTGAACTGGCCGAGGTCAAAGAATACTGGAGTCCTCCCAATATTGAGCGGAAAAGAAAAGAACGGATCGTTACCGTGTCTACCGTTCCCTCGGGTATTTCATTAGGGGAACTTGCAACTGCAATCAGGACAGAAATAAATGGCATTGACATTCCATCTGATATGATGGTGGTGGTCGGCGGTGCATACGAAGATCAGCAGGAATCCTTCATGGATCTGGGTATGCTTCTTTTATTAAGCCTTTTGCTGGTCTATCTTGTTATGGCCTCTCAGTTTGAATCCTTTTTGACACCGCTTGTCATAATGTTTTCCGTTCCATTTTCCTTTACAGGTGTTATCTGGGCATTATTCATTACAAATACCACGCTGAGTGTTATTGCAGCACTGGGTGCCGTTCTGCTTATCGGCATCGTGGTTAAGAACGGTATCGTTCTGGTGGATTATATCAATCTTATGCGCGACAGGGGATATGAAATGGTTGAGGCCATTGCCCTCTCCGGGAGATCACGTTTGCGGCCGGTGTTGATGACAGCATTAACGACAATACTCGGTATGTTACCGCTTGCATTAAGTATAGGAGAAGGAGCCGAGATCTGGAAACCCATGGGTATAACTGTTATCGGCGGACTTCTTTTCTCCACTTTACTGACGCTGGTAATTGTACCAGTTGTATATATGGCGTTTATGAAAAAGAAACAAAATTAATTACCAACCCTTGGAGCTCTTAAAGAGCTCCAAGGGTTAAAACAAATTTAAAATGAAAGCCGTCTTTATCATATTTAATCAGGCCAGTACAGAAAAGGTAGAAAGTGTTTTTGATTCATCCGGTATAAGGGGATATACCTGGTGGGAAAATGTTAAGGGAAGAGGAACCGAAACAGGTGAACCCCGTATGGGAACCCATACCTGGCCGGAAATGAATTCCGCTGCATTCACTATTATTCCGGATGAGAAAGTGAAAGAGCTCCTTGAAAATGTCCGTAAAATAGATGAAATCAACAAGGAAGTCGGTATTAGAGCTTTCGTCTGGGATATAAACCAGTCCTACTGATCCCTTGCTTCATTATAATTGCGCAGATCTTCTATAATTTATACAAGGAATCTGCGATTAATACTACCATTATCAGAAGGCCATAAGAATTAAACAGAATAAAAGCACTCTTTGTATCCTGTGAAGACTTTTGCAAAAAAAGTAATCTGTAAAAAAGCAGGATAAAGATGAGATTTAAGATTATCAGAATATTCGGTAATTCGCTTTTAATATCAATTACAATCTCGGCAAAAAATAAAAGAAAGACCAGGGACAAAAATGCCCAGAAGAAGATAAGGTATTTGATCTGCTTTTCATCCAGGTATCTGGTTAAAGTCTTAAACCCTGCAGCTTCGTATTCTTTTCCGAATTTTATTAATAACAGCCAGAAATGAGGCAACTGCCAGAGGAAAATAAAAGCTGAAAACAGAAGAATTTCATAACTTAAAATTGGCCCGCCTGCCGATACCCACCCTGTCAGAGGGGGAATTGCACCTACCAACGCCCCCGGCAAAATAGCAAGCAGGGATATCCTTTTTAAAGAAGTATAGAAAAAGTTATATAAAACAATGCACAGTGCTCCCAGGGCAAATGGAATAATCCCATTTAAAAGAAGAAGACAGCTTCCGGAGATCAGCAGAAATGAAAAGAAGACTATTACCGAACCGATAGATACTTTTTTTGCCGGAATAGGCCTGCTCATCGTCCTAGGCATCAACGAATCCTTCTCTCTTTCGGTAAACTGATTCAAAGCTGCCGATCCTGCAGCAAGAAGCAAAATCCCTGCAATCAGGAAAAAGAAATTCCTGTCAATTGTATTACTGTACAGAAAATAGCCTGTTGCCGAAGAAAATGTAATTGCCAGCGACAGCTTGTATTTCGCAAGATCCGCGTATATTATAATAGCCCGAAAGAAATTATTGTTCTGCAAATCTTTTAACATTATCTGACCTCCGCAAGTGTTTTGAGATAGTCAATTATTATTTGAATATCACTCTCTTCAATTACCCCGGTATAGGATTTCATCAGCCCTTTATTGTATCCCTGGACAATTTCAGCATCAGGATCATAAATTGATTTTGTAATGTATTGTTCATCGGCTATGACTGTCCTTGTTGTATTACCGGCAAGGACCATCCTTTCCTGTCCGAAAAGATCCTTGAAAGAGGGACCAACAAGCCTTGTGCCATCAAGGGAATGACAGGCAATGCATCCTGTATTCCTGAGAAGCAGGTATCCGTCTGGTTCAGGTATCCATTCCTGGTTTTTAAAATCACTGAACCACTGGTCATATTCTTCCTGTTCAAGAACCCTGGCCTTTGACAACATTGCTGAGTGAAGCAATCCGCAATATTCAGTGCATAATATTTCATACTCTCCCGGGATAGTGGCTATGAACCACAGGTAATTGTTATATCCGGGAATTGCATCCTCCTTTACTCTGAACGCAGGAATAAACAGACTGTGGTTAACATCCTCCGATTTAAGATTTATTTTTATTGCTTTGTTAAGAGGGACAACAAGTTCCTTTGACCTCATGCTATCCCCATAATCAAATTCCCATTGCCACATCCTTCCAATAGCAGTTATATTCATAGCATCCTCAGGAACATTCCGCATTTTTTTGTACGGGACAAGTCCGTACCAGAACATAAGTATCACCAGGACAAGGGCAACGATAGTCCATGTTAATTCAGCCGCCAGACTTCCGGAAAACTGCTTTGCCTGTTTCACCCTTTTCCGTGAATAGCGTATAACAGTGTAGATCATAAATCCTGTTATCCCGATAATGAAGATAAATGCGATGATTGATATAAAAATGAATGTTTTGTCTACTTCCTGTGCCAGATATGAAGCGTCCTTAATTAGCATAATGGCGTTAATTAGCTTGTTTATCTAAATAAATAATCAACAAATGTGACTATAATGATCAGTCCGTATAGTGTGAACACTCCGATAACTATAACTTTAAGGAACCTGCTCTCGGATTTAAGGTGCATAAAATAAGTTATAACAGTCCTGACTTTGATACTGGCGATCAAAAGAGCCGCCCCCGCCGAATATGCCCCCAGCTTAAATCCGGCAACTGTCACAGTTAATGTGGTCAGGATCAGCAGAATTATCAGAACAACAGCAAAAGTGAAATAACCGGTTATATGTGAATTCCCATTTTCCATAGACTTTATGTTATTACGTTACCAGGTACAGCAGTGGGAAAAGGAATATCCATATCGAATCAACAAGATGCCAGTAAAGACCGCTGTTTTCAAGCAAAAGATAATGCTGCTGGTTCACTTTCCCTGATCTTATTCTCACCAGGTTTATTAAAAGAAGAACCATCCCTACAAGGACATGAATAGCATGCAATCCTGTCATCATATAATACAATCCAAAAAACAACAACTGTCCCTGGCCAAGATTCTTTAGTACCTCAGATCCCGGATATAACTTAAAATGAAATTTATGTGACCATTCAAAATATTTGTTAAGAATAAACAAAGCTGCCAGCAGCAATGTCACAAAAACAAGAAATGCTGCCAGTTTTGTCTGATTTTTCCTGATCGCAGTGATTGACATAGCCATGGTCATACTGCTTACCAGAAGAAAAACTGTATTAAGTGTTCCTATAAAAGTGTCAAGTTCCTGCGCAGCTGAATGGAATTCCGCTGAGTACTTTGCCCTGAAAACTGCATAAACAAGAAATAATCCGCCGAACAAATACAGCTCCGTGAACAGGAACAACCACATTCCCAGTTTCCCGGTATCATGTTCGTAGCGTAAATTATTTGTCGTCTGGGATGACATATGGTTTATTAAGGTTTATCAGGTTCATCAGATTTATCAGATTCATCAGATTTATCAGATTCATCAGATTTATCAGATTTATCAGATTTATCAGATTTATCAGTTTATCAGTTTATCAGGTTTATCAGGTTTATCATGTTTATCAGGTTTATCAATTTTATCAGGCTTATCCGCAACTATCCTGAATTATTATTACTATCGCCAAACAGATAAGGCCGGGTCTTAATTTCAGGGATAACCTCAAAATTTTCATGAGATGGCGGTGACGGGATCTTCCATTCCAGTGTAACTCCTTTCCATGGATTGGATGGTGCTACAGCTCCATGCCTGATACTGCGGAAAAGATTATAAGCATATATGATTAAGCCAATAAATAATACAAAGGCACCAATTGTGGAAATTAAATGTCCGGTATAGAACTGTGGAAGATAATCGAAGTATCTCCTGGGCATTCCCTGGATTCCGATAATGAATAACGGGAAAAAAAGCAGATTGAATCCTGTAAACAGGAAACCCCATGAAATATTTGCCAGCCTGATGCTGTACATTTTCCCGAACATCTTTGGGTACCAGTAAAGCATCCCCGCGAAAAAAGCAAATCCCATTCCACCGAAAATTATATAATGAAAATGCGCTACAACAAATGAAGTATCGTGTACCTGAATGTTTGCCGCCAGAGCCCCCTGAATCAGGCCGCTGAATCCTCCTATCATGAAAAGGAAAATAAATGAAATAGCAAATAAGAGAGGTGGTTTAAGATCAACCGATCCCCCATACATCGTTGATATCCAGTTAAATACTTTTACTGCACTGGGGATAGCAACTATAAAAGTCAGGAATGAAAAAAACCAGATTGAGCCATAACTCGTACCGGCGGTAAACATATGATGCCCCCAGACAAAATACCCTATAAAAGCTATCGCCAGGCTTGAAAGCAGAATTGCCACATAGCCGAAGACCGGTTTCTGGCTGAATGTGGGAAATATCTCTGTGACTATCCCCATAGCAGGAAGGATCATAATATAAACTGCAGGATGAGAATAGATCCAGAAAAGGTGCTGGAACAGGATCGGGTCCCCTCCCAGTGCGGGATCAAAAAAACCAATATTCAATACCCTTTCCGCTATTACCATTAACAGAGTAATACCTATTATTGGTGTAGCAAGAACCTGTATCCATGCGGTTGCATACAAAGCCCATGGGAAAAGTGGCATTTTAAAAAATGTCATGCCTGGTGCCCGAAGGCGGTGAACTGTAACAATGAAATTCAGCCCTGTAAGTATATTTGAGAAACCCAGTACAACAGCCGCTGTCAATGCAAAAATTACATTAGTTGAGGATACTGCACTGTAAGGCACATAAAAAGTCCAGCCGGTATCAGGGGGTCCGTCACCTGCAAATTGCGAGATCACTGCAAGCAATGCCCCGGTCAGATAAAGGTAATAAGAAAACAGATTCAACTTTGGGTATGCAACATCGTTGGCCCCTATCAGTATTGGCAGGAAAAAATTTCCAAAAATAACTGTCAGGCCGGGGATAACGATAACAAAAATCATTATTATTCCATGTAGCGTGAAGATACCGTTATATTCCTGGGGACCCATTATGGTTTCCCCCGGAGCAATCAGCTCTATCCTCATAAGTAAACCCATTATTGCGGCGACAAAAAAGAAAGCAATGAATGTGTACAGATACATCAGGCCAATTCTTTTATGGTCTGTTGTAAGTAACCACGACAGAATCCCCTTATATTTTCCCTGATGACTCAGGTAACTGTTATGATTTGCAGTATCGGTATTGGTCATATCTGTCATATTTTTATAGTTTTCCTTTTTGACAGTAGCAATGTAACAAAGACAATCAGTCCGATAAATAAAATTATTGCTCCGACTATCCTTGTGACCTGGAGTGAATATGTTTTTCCGACCGGATCATAAGCAAAACAATATTCAAGGATCCTGTTTATAGTTGGTCTCGCTATGCCCTGCTGAGCTTCAATTATTGCCATCTTGACATCAAACGGGAGAAATGTAAGACCATAGAGATATCTTGTGATTTTTCCCTGCGGACTCAAAATATAGATTGCTGAAGGGTGCGCAAAATCAAGTCCCTGAGCTATATACTTAAACCCGATAGCATCAGTTATTGCATCTATGTTCTCCTGTGAACCTGTCAGATATATCCAGTTTGCCTGGTTTTCCTTACTGATGTTCTGAACAAAATTTACTTTTTTCTCCTGTGCTTTTTCAGGGGTATCTTTTGTATTAAAGCTTATAGTTATTATCTGATAATCGGCTCCTAAATTCATGTCAAGTTTGCTGATCATATCTGAGATACCATCCATAAGTGGACTGCAAAGAGCGGGACAGTCAAAATATACAAAAGCAAGTATTGAAGGTTTGTTTATTAATTCTCTGAGCGTGACTGTATCGCTGTTTTCGTTCAGAAACCACAGATCCATTGGTACGGTGTCGCCAAGCTTTTCATCAATACCTATGTCAATTTCCTTTTTGCCCTGATCTGTAAATGCAAGTTGCTGACTTAAAATATTTCCTGAAAGACAGACCATAAGGCATATTGCGAATAAACTTTTCATATAAAAGATATTATGAATTAATCTTTCCATTGTCATCATAAATTCCTGCAATCATTAACGATCCGCCCATAAGCGATATATCCTTGAGAAGTGCAATAAGCGCTATTTCCGTGTCGATACCGCCCACAAGGTGAGGAATATGGATAGTGATAATGAAAATAAACAACATAATAGCCAGCAGGATAGTTGACAGCCTGATTAACTTTTTGGTTATAATGCTGATGCTTACCGCTATCAGCAGAACACCGGTCAGCATCATCACATAAGGAGACCTGGGAATAAATGATGTCAGTGTCCCAAGGTAGTAGTCCATCATTATAAAATGATTTATTCCAAAAGCTGCAAACGGCAGGGCAAAAAGTATTCTTCCAATTGTGGAAATGTTCTTCATGATTTTATACTATTAACCATCGACTGATTCTTTCTAAATTACTTATTTTAACATTGAACTATCCCCGGTCACAGCTTTACCTATAACAAAAATGTCGCGCAGCATGAGCAGCACATATAATATTATACCCCAGACCAGGAGGAGTCCGCCAAAATAAGTAATGATAAGCCATCTCGGAGATTTCCAGACTGTATTCCAGAAAGCTCTGTTTGCGACAAGGCTGACAGGATACACCGTTTCACCTGCATGGATCAATGTGTCCTTTGTTACTGTCCCGAATACATCCTCATTAGTAAACCTGGCACTGACATTAATATTCCCGGCAGTATCACCGGGGAAATATGCCGGAATTTTAAAAACTGCCAGCCCATCTTTATCTGTTGTTTTTTCTTCATCAAGAGGGATCATTCCGAAAGTCCTGTAAACAAATAAACGGACCCCGGCATCTTTGACAGGTACTGCAATATTATCCTTAAATGCCTGTGCTGATAAAACAATGGTGGAATCATCCTGACGATGAGACAATCTGATCCTGATCTCCGCACCCGGATATACTGCAGAAGTGATCACCTCCATGGTCTTTTGTATGTATGCAGGATTAAAAGTCCTTAGAAATGAAATAATATTCCATATATCCTGAGATGAAAGCACATTTTTAAAAGATGGCATCGGACCGCGGCCTTCTGACACTTTATAGAAAATCTCTCCGTCTTTATTTTGCTGGAATTCCGCTTTTGCAGGATCTTGAGGCGGTGGAACAAGGTTGAGGACGTTGCCCTGGCCGGGAGTACCATGACATGACCTGCAATTATTCGCATAAAGCTGCTCGCCTGCATTCCGTGTAGAGTCTGTAAAAGCGAAAGGACTTAATTTATCCTGACTTGCTGATGGAACGATCCATTCCTGTCCGAAGACGGAGAAGCTATAGAACAATAATACGGGTACAATCAGGAAATTATTTTTCATGCATTGGAAATTTTAGGTTCGGGCTGATTTTCAGATCCGGCTTCCGGGAAGTCAGAGACCATTTCCCGGATAGGTATTACCGGGAAAAACTTGGATAACAATGTCACAATTATCAGTACAATTATAAATGATGCTGCCGTTACCAGTATTTCATTTAAAGTAGGTTTATATACCATCCATTCTACCGGCACCTTCTGAATCGGAAGGTTTGGATGAGCCTGCGGAGGGACAACTATAAGGAACCGTTTAAGCCAGGCACCGGTCAGCATTGCTATCGAAATCAGGAGCATAGGGAAAGGTCTCCTCATTCTCCTGAACAGCATCAATATAACAGGTATTAAAAGTCCTAATAACTGTACCCCCCAGAATAATAATGCATGACCTCCCATGAATAGATCTTCCAGGTGAATTGCATCCTGTGTCTTTGTTTTATACCACGGCACAAGGAACTCATTGAGGTTGAAGTAAATATATACAATTGATACCAGTACCATAATCCTTGCTATCTTATCAAAATGATCAGATGTAAGGTATTTTTGAAGATTGTAGTTCACCCTGAAGAAATACATTGCTATTATTACTGCTGCAGTTCCCGAAACAAAGGCGCCGGAAATAAAATAGGGGCCGAAAATTGTACTATCCCATCCTGTTCTGGGATTTACCGCGAATAACCAGGAGGTCACAGTGTGTATAGCAAAAGCCATTGGAATTATCAGGATCAGTAAGACTCTTACAGCACGATTAAGGATTCTGTATTGTTCCTCATGATCTATCCATTTGAATGATAGAAGCTTATATGCTTTAATAAGGAAGCCAGGCCTGTCATTTATCCTGGTTCTGGCTATTGCCAGGTCAGGGATCATTGGCAGGAACCAGAGCAGAAGGCTGAGCACAAAATAGGTGACCACAACAGTAACATCCCATAAAATCGGAGATTGTACCCGTCCGAAGAGGAATACATAAGGCAGCCGGTCAGGCCTTCCCATGTCAGAAATAATGACAAGTCCGGCAACAGCTGCAAATGCAACAGCAATTATTTCTGCAATCCTGCCAATTGGCTTTATCCATTTAACTCCGATAAGTCCAAGTACCGAACTGATCAGCATACCAACAAGGCTGGTCCCAACAAAAAATACGAAATTGGCAATATACATGCCCCAGCTTGTAAAATCACGCATACCTGTAACTCCTAATCCTTTCCTGAGTTGTATTGTATAGGCATATAAACAAATCCCGAGCCCGATGATCAGAATTCCCATCCATATCTTAAATCCCTTGCTTAATCTGACGCTCCTTAAAATATCGGAGGAGACTGAATCCAGCCGTTCCAGATCTTTTCCGGTGTCAAAAGACGATTCTGCCATTTTATCTCATTTTATGTAAACTCCTTATATTCAACATCAGGATCCTTTTTAAATTCGAATAGCCTGTTTTTAGGCGGCAGGTAATATACCCGTGGCTGAGTCCCGAGTTCAGTCAAAAGTCTGTAAGCACCATTTTTCTCAAGCAGTTCCTTAAGATTTACAGTTTCTTTTGTAGTCCCGTTTGTAACAGCATTTTCGTATTCATCACCAAAATAAAATACACCATTCGGGCATGCTGTAACGCAATATGGCAGCTGGCCTTTCCTTAGCATGTCAGAGCTGAGCAAACATTTTGTTATTGTCCCCTTCGCTTGCGGTATATTAAGTTCTACATCATATTCCTTTCCCTTATCTCCCTGAACGGCAAGAGGTTCCTGCCAGTGGAATATCCTTGCAGAATATGGGCATGCAGCCATACAGAACCTGCATCCGATACATCTTTTATTATCTATCAGCACGGCACCATCCTGGCGTTTGAATGTCGCATCAACCGGGCACACTGACACACATGGGGGATTATCGCAATGCTGGCAGGGTTTTGGCATAAAGAAAGCGGGTGTATTGACAGATTCCTGCATTATCAATGTATTAATATGGTACTCATATGGACGAAGGTGATGCGCCGCCTGACAGGCTTCCACGCATTTCCTGGCATTTCTGCATTTTGACAGGTCAATAACCCAGATCCATCTTTTACCTTTTATCCCTTCCCTGCCTCTTGTCTGCAGGACTTTAAGGTCCGGTTCATAATCTTTAACCTGATCCCTGGGAATTTCAACCAGCCTGTTGTCTTCAGTCAGAACTTTTATTGTATCACCGGGTGATTTGGATTTTTCATAACGATATCCTGAATAAACTGCCGAAGCACCGGCAACTGATGCTGCACCAACAAGACCAACTTTTTTAAGGAAATCACGACGGGAGGATTCCAGAATTTTTTTGATTTTTGTTTTCTCTGGCTTTTTCTTCATAATTAATCATCCTTTCAGAATAACATTAATATTAAGGACCAGCAGCAAATTTAATTAATTTCAATATCAATTATCATAACAAACAATTAATAGGATTGTTCATCATAGAAATTACCCTGAGTATTACACTGTCGAATTTAATATAACTTTGCAGGATATGGGGATATAGCTCAGTTGGCTAGAGCACCACAATCGCACTGTGGGGGTCGGGGGTTCGACTCCCCTTATCTCCACCAGGTTGACTGCAAAATAATAGAAGAGTCTTGAAATTCGTTGATTTTCAAGGCTCTTTTATTTTAGGGTAGTGTAATTGAATGTAGTTTTTTTGCATTTATTACATGCGAATTCAGTGAACAAGCAAAAATGAAGAATTTTGTTCACTGGCTTCTTAATAAATCGCTCAAACTCAATTTGTTTCCATTGCTAAGACTGAATACTGAACGTAATTTTGTTTAACTTAAATGTATTCATTATGGCAAATACAGTATTCAGTATTTCGTTTCTGCCCAGAAAGTGCAGGATGAATAAAAAAGGTGATCTTCCAATCTACCTGCGAGCAATAATTCAGGGACATGTTTTTGAAAAAAGTCTGGGATTTTATATAAAGCCTGAACTATGGGACTCAAAAGCAAGTTGTGTTAAAGGGTTTTCTTCCCTGGCAAATGAAATAAATGAGCAATTACAGCATGAACGATCAAAGATCTATAAGGCAAAGCGCTTGCTTGAAGAAGCCGAAATTCCATTAACCGTTCAGACTTTGAAAGATAAATATGAAAATAATGGAGAAGAAAAGAGATACATCTTGCAACTATTTGACAAGCATAATCTGGAAATGGAAACCATGATCGGTCAAGGCTGTTGCTATAACACAGTAAAGAGATACAAAACTGCCAGAAAATTGCTTAGTGAATACATTATTAAGACCTACCATAGGTAAGATCTTCTATTACAGGAAATTAATGGTGAATTTATTAGAGGTTTTGAAGTTTATCTTAAATCAATCAGGAAATGCAACCATAATACGACCTTGAAGTATATTCGGAACGTTCAAAAAATAGTTAAACGGGCAATGGAAAACGGATGGATAAAGACGAATCCATTCAAAAATATAAAGTTTAGGATGAATGAGGTAGAGGCTGTTTACCTCGATAATGATGAGCTGAATAAGCTATTGGCTAAGAAATTTGATATTGAGAGACTTGAACAGATACGAGACATATTCCTTTTCTGTTGTTTCACTGGAATGGCATTTATTGATGTGAAGAACCTTAGACCCTCTCATATATACACTGATGGCGAGAATTCAAGCTATATACAAAAACACAGGGAAAAGACAGATATCCTTTGCAACATTCCGATTCTCCAAATCCCTAAAACAATAATGGATAAATATGCCTATCATCCTTGTCAACTTAGAGAAAACAGAATTCTACCTGTCCTTTCAAATCAAAAATTCAACGGATATTTAAAGGAAATTGCTACCATATGCGGTATTCAAAAAAGATTAACCTCTCATGTTGCACGCCATACATTTGCTACTACAGTGGCTATAAATAATGAAATTCCTGAGCATATCGTTGCTAGGATCCTGGGCCATTCAAATACAAAAATGACACAACATTATGCAAAACTCAACATAAAGACCATTTCAAATGTTATGAAAAGGATTGAAAGTAAATATGCATACCAAAGCTAGATTGGTTTTGAAGCTCTTTCTGAGCAGTTAATAGCTCCTTTTGGTAAAGATGTCTTAAGGTTGAAAATCCCCACCCAAATAATTGTCTGGCAATTTATACTTTGAAAACTGCCATAGACCTCCCCTGTTTTTTAAGAGCTAAATAAACGGAGAATTTTATGTCATCCCTTAATATAAGTTGAGCTATTCTACAAATACAAGCGAAGTAAGTATCAAGTTCCGGCCTAAAGTGAGTTGTATGTTTGTGGAATTGCTATGGAGCAATTGCCAGTTAAGAACTCCCTTTAATTAAAGGTTATTCCCATTTTATGTTTTTTGTGAATGTTGGGATTTCCGTATTGTTGTTTTCATAATATTCAATCCTTGCAGTCCCTGGGTGCTCAAAATAAATATAGGTAGCCAATAATGTATTTTGCCTTTGTGCAATTAATGTAATACCGGATGTATCGCTACTTCCTCTCCAGCCGGATCCAGAAAATCCTCCAAAATAAAAATATCGGGTGGAATCATTGAAGCTGGTTTTTTTAAATTTAACCTTAAGGGTAGAGTATAAAGGCACAATGGCAGCAAGAGAACAGGATTTGAGCTGGTAAACTGAATCATCAGGATATAAAAGGTTCGTTAATCTCCCATCAGGTTGGATCGCCTTTCCGGGAGCAACAGAAGGATAGTAGAAGCTCTCATACAATACTTTGCTATGTTTTTCCTGAAATCTGTTAATATATGTTTCAAAATCTGCAATTGTTGCCGATATCCCCAAGTCTGCGTATCCCCTTTCAATTATGCCCCGAGGATTAAAATCCATTTGTGAAATATTATAAATCAATGTATCGATCAGGTGTTGGCTGTTAATCTGTCCATTATCGCTTAAGTCTATGCTGATGTTCGTTAACAGCTGAGTCAGTTCAGCTGTCACTCTTGCTTTCTCAGAAACACTCGTGGTATATCTCTGAAGCATAATTGAGAAAGCCAATAAAGCGGCATTAAACTCATTATTTTGGGAGATGTCCAATTCATTAAAATCTATCTCATTAAATGGGCCGGGAACATTTAGAAAAGTCAATAGTTCAGATTTTGCCTGCTCATTAGCATCATGAAATGATTGTCCGCTGTTTACAAGGTTTTCAACACGTGCTTTAATAATGTATGTAAAAACATTGACATTTACTGTTTCTTTTTTTGATAAATCCGTCATTGCTTGTAAAGATAAAGCAGCAGGTGACAGTTGACCATACAGTTCGCTAAAATAGAATCCATTGGCAGTTAATAAGGCCAGGTCTGAGTTTAATTCGATATTGTTCAATTCAAAACTGCCATCATCGCTGGTAATGGTTGTAGTAAAAGATTTCCCCGTCTGTCCGAGGTTTGCATTCAACTCATTCAGCGTAATTGTTGTCCCGGTTATGAATGGCCCTTTTTGTGCTTTGCCCTTAAAAGAAAATACATCCAGGCCATCCTCCCGGCCACAGGAAAGAGCTAAAAAACAAATGGCCGGTAATAACCAGATGATAATGGTGTTTTTCATAATTAAATTATTTATACAATTAGTACAGTTATTTAATTACCAGTTTTTTAAGAATCCGGTTATCATAATCGGTGACCTTTACCATATACACCCCTGGAGGAAATAAGGAAACATCGATATGCAAACTCCCTGCATTCAGTTCATTACTATAAACTACCTTTCCGTTCAGATCTATAATATTAACGGTGGTTTGTATTGGTTTTCCATTCATTATAGTAATCATATCATGGGCAGGATTGGGAAATATTTTTATA
>Ga0105095_10000440_pt1 | contig 20094 bp, 14 predicted proteins | sample PPLLak2March2015_2_FD_79180 | JGI IMG/M metagenome (GOLD analysis project Ga0105095, IMG submission 79180) | Freshwater sediment microbial communities from Prairie Pothole Lake near Jamestown, North Dakota, USA - PPLs Lake P8 Core (3) Depth... | ecosystem: Environmental > Aquatic > Freshwater >...
CGGACAGCTCGATCTCGTGATCGAGCAGATGGTGAGCGCGTATTCGAAAGTGCCGGGGAACAGCTGGCGGGTGAGGAAGCGGGGACTATAGTCGAGCGGCTTGAAGCGCGGCATCGTGTGCGGTCTCCAGCAACGACGATGCCGGCATCATCCTCCCGAGCGCGGCGCCAAGCAAGAGGCGAAAGGGGGTTTTTCAACAGCCTCAACGCGACGGCTAAGCGGGCGCCGGCGCGCGAAGCGCGACGGGTACGCTGGGTAGCAGGGGACAGTTACCCGTCCCCCGCCCCCTAGCTAGTGACGTACTGGTATTGGAAGTCCGAACTTGACCGCGAAAAGGCCGAGGGTGAGCGGCAGAAGGCCGAGCTTGAACGCCAGAAAGACGCGCATGAGCGAGAACTGCGCCTAAGGGATGCACATGTTCGCTTGCTGGAAGCTGAGAAAGAGGGGCTTCAGCATCAGCTTGAGCAACGGCCACGCGGTCCAGAGGTAATCAACTTCTACACGATCGACGTGATGGAGGCTGCGGCGCGGCTTGCCGAGAAGCCTGTGATTGTTCAGGGGACGCCGGACAGGTGGACAGATGAGGAACAAGAGTGGTTCGCGCCTTACAAGATACTGGGGAAGTACGGGTTGGCCGACATTGAGACCACCAACACTGAGACCTCGGTAACTACCACCAACAGCCTGTCCTCGTTGAAGGAGGGGGACGTACTCGAAACCTACGTCGCAGCGACCAAGGAGCCTGGAAGTCCGTCCGGTTACAGCGACAGCAAGTACGGCCTCAAGAACCCCAAGAAGAAGGGGTAATGAAGGTGTGCCGTAGTTGTGCCGTGGATGGGTCACAACTGGTGGTGTAGAGTAGGGGCCGACGCTGCACCACTTGCGTTACATCAAACACTTAGGGGTCTGAGGGGGCCTATTGACTCGGATTCGTAATCAGTAGGTCCTCGGTTCGAGTCCGAGCATCAGCAGCAGAATTCAAGCACTTGCGGTCTGGCCAGCTTCTGCTTGTGACAGAATTGTGCCGAGCCTCGCAGCGTGTTGGGCAAGATGCCCTGGCGTAAGGTGCGCGTACGCCGCACCATCTCGACCAACTCCCAGTTCCTGAAGGTCGTGCAGGGGCCTGCCCTTCTGCACGTGACCTCGACCCGAATGCTTGGCCGCCACAGGTTTTGGCTGCGGGATTCAGCGGATCTCCATGGCTGCAGGATTCAGGACCGGACAGGTCTCGCGGAAGGGCGAGTCTCCAAGGTAGCGCGACCATTCTTCCGGCGTCAGATTTCGCGCCACTCTTGCGCACGCATCTTCGATCAGATCATTTGGTCGCAGTGGCAGGCGCTCGGTTCTGATATGGCGCCACCCCGTGGCGATCTCGAGAAACGCCTTGTCATCGGAGAACCGGAACCTGAGTGCAGTCTCACCGAGTGGAGCCCGGACAAGTTCTTTCTGCGAACCGATGTAGAACACGCGAAGCGTGTCGACTCGTTCGCCATCGGTCATCGTGGGGTCATGAGTGGCCGTGGCGAGCATCCGACCGTCGGCGCTGAACACCATTGAGCGAATCCGCAGCGTTTCTTTCTCCTCTTCCTTGTGGTCCAACGCGGCGATGTGTCGCTTTGTATCCACGTCGTAGATGTCCGCCACGCGACGTCGGGTTCCCACGGCCAGAAGCTTTCCGTCTGCACTGAATGCCACGCTCTCTACGAGCTCGTCGGCGTTGAAACGTCGTGGCTCCTGTGCACCAAAGGTTTCGAAGACCTCTGCGCCGTTCATTCCCCCAATCGCGACCGCCACGTACTTTCCGTCAGCGCTAAAGGTTGCGCTGTTGACGCTGTCACTGCCCAACGAGCGCACTTCATGACCACCATCGGCTTCAGCAACGCGAGATCCCTCGCGTCCCACAGAGAAGACCAGTTTGCCGTCAGGACTGATTACCAGGGGCGTCGTGAGCCTATGGGGGACCCGGCCGACTATCTTGCTCGTCGACACATCGACGATAGGGGCCTCGCCGTCGGGGCAGCCCAAGGCCAGACGCTTGCCATCGGCGCTCAAGCTCAGCGCTCTCGCTCCATTGCAGACATCGAATCGGGCTATCGGACGGTTCGTCTTTGATTCAGCGACGACGACGATCCTGCGCTCGACTACGCCAGCCACCACCTTGCCGTCGGCACTGAAGGCGATCTGAGGCAGCCGGACGCCGGACTCCATCTGAACCAGCGGCGTACCCTCGCGTGCCGCAAAGACGCTGGTCACCCTATTGGCTGCGGAGGCCACCAAGTTTCCCTTTGGACTGATGGCAAGGGATTGGACCTGTACCGATCCTTGGTGCTTGAGTCGAGCCAGTTGACGCCAGCTTCCGGTCTGAAAGACGGCGGTGCTGCCGTCGCGATCGCCGGTGCCGATCGCGAGTAGCTCTCCGTCGTCGCTCCAATCGAGTCTGGCCACCGAGTCACGCAGCTTGAGCCGCGCCACGTCCTGGCCCGCGTCGACGTCGCGCACCTGCAGAACAGAGTACTCCGGCTCCGTTGCCAGCAGCGCGCCTTGCCTGCTGAACCAAGCTGTAGTGGACCCCGGCGAGAGGCTGGCATGCTCTTGCCCTGTCTCCACATCGAAAACCCCGACGCTGTCGTTCTTGCCATAGGACGCGACTGCCGCACGCTTGCCGTCAGCGCTGAAACTGATCGAGCTGATTGCGCCGCCGCGTGCCGGCACCGCAATCTGGCTTCCGGTCACAGTATCGATCAGCAATGCCGTTCTGTCCGAGGCCAATCCGAGCCTTGTGCCACCCGCACTCAAGAAGACTTTCGGAGCTACCCCGTCATGATCGATGGTGTTCAAGACGCGACCCGCGAACACGTCGATCACCCTCACCTTGCCGACCGATGCGATTGCGAGAAACTGACCATCCGGGCTGAATCCGAAGACGTTTGGTGTTGAGCCTTGGTCGAGGCGTGCAAGCTCGCGCTTAGTCGATATCTCGAACACGCGAACGGAGGCCTCGCCGCCCCCGACGATTCGATCCCCATTCGGGCTGAACCCAATCGCCCACAGCACCTCCGGGAAGGGGATTCGCGTCACCTCCCTGGCGCTAAGTGTCTCGAAGATGACCAAGGCATCGTCATCGCCAGTAGCAATCAGTCGCCCGTCGGGACTGAACGCGAGTGGGCCGCTGCGCTGCTTCGCGATAAATCGAGCCACCGGTCTCGCCCCGGCATTGGCAAGACTCCACAGCATCTCGTAGCTGCTGGCGTCCTGCGCCCTGCGCAGCGATTCGATCATCAGCAACACCGCCGTGGTCTGCTGATTGTCGATCGGCCCCAGACGTTGGGCTTCGGTGCGCAACTGTCTAGCTACCGCTTCATCTCGCTGGCGCAGCGCTACATCGCGTTGCTGAACCGCATAGATTGCCGAAGTGGTCGCTGCCACGGCAAGGACCGCCAGCGCACCGCCGGCGGACCAGGCCCACGTCTTGTTCCTACGGTCCTGGCGAACATCCTCTCCATCGAGGTCTTCCTTGGGCTTGCCGTGCAGAGGCGCCGCGATATCCAGAATTGCGCTGCGGAATCGGGAGTGCCGCAGCGACAACTCCTCATCGCTTCTGGCCCAGCGCAGGTCGACGTACAACGGCTCGTCCTTGAACTGGCCGCGAAGGCTCTGCGGTACCGCCGTGGTTCGGCCCCAATCGAAATCCTGCGTCCCGCTGTCCCAGCTCAAATCGCCGTCCGTCAGCAGCATGAGCATCTTGTCGCTGCTTCGATGCTCCAGCCACCACTGGACTTCTTTCTGTACCCAATGGGATTGCGCAGCCGGCGGCGATGCCATGTACAGGAACCACAGCGAATCGCCGAGTGCCAACTCGATTGCGGGCCATAGAGCTGGGTTTGCCGCGAGACTGGTCTTGTCCCGGAAGACTCTGAGCGCACGGCGGCGATACCAGGGCTTCGCGAAGCGGTGCAGTGCTTGCTGCAGTGCCGGCGCCAGTTTGCCGTCGGCGGCGTGGCTGTACGAGACGAACGCGGCATAGGGCATGCACAACCTATATTCCTGCATCGTCGAGTTGTCAATCGTGGCCCGAAGACACGCTCGCGTGCCGGCCGACAAGCCAGTGTGATTCGCCGAGCAGCGCGGCCTCCATGTGTTGACGGCGACATCGCTTGAGCCAGCCAAGGCCTTGGCCTGAGAGATGGCATCGCTGGGATGCGCATCGGAATCCAGCGAAGGACAGCTCCTGGTCCGATAGGCGACCCTGAGATCGATGAGTAGGGAAAACGAAACAGCTCAGTGCCGGGCGCTGCGGGGCTTGATGAAGCGGCGGGCAGCGAAACGACCGTGAGTCGGGATTCCTGGCCTGGGTCCCATGCAACGCCTCCGGTGTATAGCTGTGGCGCTCCTCCGTCCTTGTACTTGTACCGAGGGGCACGTCCTGCGGCTGCTGAAGCGTTGGGTCGCGGAGACCGTGCAGCATCTCTCCCGCGCTTAGAACCACACCGTTCCTCCCCGCTGGTTCAGCGTGCTCTAAGGCACGCGGATCGGCCGTAGGCCCTTGGACATATGGATCTCTCCATCTGTTAAGCATAGCGTGATCACCTGGAGGGCGGCATCGCCAAGACGTTCGGTGTCGTCGCACTTGATGGCGGCAAACAGACGCTTGCGTTGTGGCCTCTGGGCAGCGAAGGCGAGCATCAGGCGATCCAGGTGCACGCTTTGATCCTTGTGATTGCGCCGCACCTGTTACTTCCCTGGGACGCCGGAAACGGAGAGACAAGTAGTAGGGATCTGCATACACACATTAAGGAGCAGGGCAATGAGTCTAGTAGTTGACAAGATCAAGTGCGTCGAGGAATCCGATGAGATTGGGGCCGACGATCTCTATCTCATCGTGTTTCAAGGAAGAACCGTTACTCCATTTGCGAGTGGCCTGAACTCCATTGGCCCGGGCAGCGCCTGGAGTGACTTCGACACGGGCGAGACGCACCACACGGACGTCAGGGTTGCGTCTACGAACCCTGACGGAGTCTACGCAGTGATGATGGTCGAGAAGGATTCGTCCAAGGACATCCAAGGAAATGCAGTCGTCGGTGCGTGGAAAGCCCAAACGGACCTCGTTTGGAAGTCCGTTATGCTGGGCATGGTGGCAGGAGGCATGCCAACGGGCACCGAAGCTGCCCGCAACGCCGGATTCGCCGCCATTCGAAACGCCCTGAATGGACTTGCCTCGCTTTACATGGAGTTTCCCAAAGGGGATGACGATGTGATCGACGTCAAGCGAGTCACGATCTCTCAACCGGGCCAGTCTCAGACCATTCGTTTCCGCTCGCCCTCTAACAAGGAGGACGCAACGTACGACGTGACTTTCAAGCACACGAGCGCCGCATAGCTCGGTGAACGGATAACGGATACAAATAGCAAGTTCAACCGTTCACGTGCCCGGGGTGGGCTCAGGGCGGGGGGTGGATTGGCCTGCGGGGGTGGGAAAGCGGTCGGGAGGTCCTCAGTTGGGAGTCTGAGCATCAGCACCAGAAACATGAAGGGCCTGCCTGCGGCAGGCCCTTCCTATTTCCGCTTGGCGCGCTTTTCCGTGCAAATGCGATGCGAGTCTGAGGTGGTTGTGGCGCCGCGGTGTAGCACCGCGATTTCCCCCCTCAGACAGCCAAAGGGCCGCCCGGGGGGGGGCGGCCCTTTTCCTGTCCTGCGTACTCTCGCTGGCGCTGGGCTAGCCGATCGCTGCGATACTGCCAAATGCGGCAGGGGCTTCAATCCCGCCCGCCGGAAGCGTCAGGACGGTGCGGAAGATCGGATCGGGTTGCGGCACGGGACCCACCTTCCACCATCCGGGATAGGGTGTGCCGCACCAGCCGCCGGCCACCATGGCCACCTGTTCGTCGTTCAGCGCGACGATCGCCTTGTCTGCGTTGCGCATTGCCATCTCCTTGAGTTGATCGGTAACGCGGTGTCTCTACCGCGGGATCGAGCCTACGCGCCGTGCGTGCTGCAGACGATCGTGCGAACGCAATACGCCCTCCGGCACAGCCAGCACGAAGCGTCTATCTCTTGCGCCATATTCAACCGTCCGCTCGAGGACCGCACCATTGCCGCCGTGAAGTCGCATTGCGTGGCTTTACGTCTTCTTCCCGACAAGGAGATTGCGATGAGACAGCACGTGAAAACGGCAGTGCGCGGACCCGGTGCCATCGCCGAGATGGCCCGCGAGGGCACTTCGCACCGTGTCCCTCGATGCGCGACGCGGCCAACCCCGAGCTCGTCTGAGCAGTGAATGCAGCGATGAACCCGCCGTTATTCCGGGAAGAGGCGCTCGGCGCCCAAGTGGACCGCCTGTACGGCGCGACACTGACCGCGCGCTCGCCTGCGCTGACTCTTCTCACTCTGGCCGCCGCCGTGATGGCCGCCGCCATCATCGCTTTCCTGGTGCTGGCGCACTACACGCGGAAGGAGCACGTCACCGGCTACCTCGCACCCAGCGCAGGCCTGATCAAGGTGTTCACCCCACAGCTCGGCACGGTCGTCGCGCAGCAGGTCGCCGAGGGCCAAGCCGTGGCCCAAGGCCAAGTGCTGCTGGTGGTGTCCAGCGAGCGTGCCACCGCCACCACCCAGCAAGCGCAGGCGCAGATGCTGCAGCAGCTCCGCGACCGTCGTGACAGCCTGCGCCAGGAGCTGGATAAGCGGGCCGGCATCGACGAGCTGGCTGCTGAGGCCTTGCGCAAGCGCATCCACACGCTGCAAGCCGAGCTGGAGCAGGCGCAGCGGCAGATTGATCTCCAGCGCAGCGGCGTCGCAAGCGCAGTGCGCACCGTGCAGCGCCACGAGCGGCTGGTTGCGTCCGGGTTCGTCTCGCAGGCGACCCTGCAGCAGAAGCAGGAGGAGCTGCTCGACCGGCGCAGCCAGCTGGTGGCCTCGCAGCGCAGCGTCGTCGCGTTGACGCGGGATCTGGACGCGGCACGCCTGGAGCTCGCGTCCAGCGCGCTGACCAAGTCCAACAACGCAGCGGCGATCGAGCGCCAGATCTCCGAGCTGGAACAGCAGCTCATGGACGTCGACAGCCGCCGCGAAGTGGTGATCACGGCGCCAGCCGACGGCACGGTCACCACGATCCTTGCGCAGGTTGGCCAGAGCGCCGCGCCGGGCACGCCGCTGCTGTCCATCCTGCCTGCCGGCGCCGAGCTGGAGGCCCACCTGCTGGTGCCCACGCGCGCCGCCGGCTTCATCCGGCAAGACCAGACCGTGGCGCTGCGGTATCAGGCCTTCCCCTATCAGCGCTTCGGCCATTACCTCGGCGAGGTGCGCGAGGTGGGGCGGACCATCATCCAACCCCAGGAGTCGGCCTTACCCTTGCCGGTGCAGGAGCCGGTGTACCGGATCACCGTGAAGCTCCCCGCTCAGCGCGTGCGGGCCTACGGGCAGAGCCTGGCGCTGCAGTCAGGCATGGTGCTCGACGCCGACATCTGGGTGGATCGCCGGCGGCTGATCGAATGGGTCGTCGATCCGCTGCTGTCGGTGGTGGGCCGCGTGTAGGGGGAGGTTCATGCTCGACTTCTCGTTCAGCCGCAGCACGCCCGTCGTTCTGCAGACCGAGGCCGCGGAGTGCGGGCTCGCGTGTCTGGCCATGATCGTCGGGCACCATGGCCATCGCATCGACCTGGCCACGCTGCGCGGGCGCCACGCCGTGTCGCTGAAGGGCAGCACGCTCGCCGATCTGATGCGCCTGGCCGGCAACCTGCACCTCTCGCCGCGGCCGCTGCGCGTCGAGCTCGAGCACCTGCAGGAGCTCAAGCTGCCCTGCGTGCTGCACTGGGACTTTAACCACTTCGTGGTTCTGACGCGGGTCGCCGGGGCCCGTGTCACCGTGCACGACCCCGCGGCCGGCCGCCGCGACCTCACACTGAAGGAGTGCTCCAAGCACTTCACCGGCGTCGCGCTGGAGCTGGCGCCGACCACAGACTTCGCTGCGCGCACCGAGCGGCAGCGCGTCCGGCTGGCGACGTTGGTCGGCCGGTTACCCGGGCTCGGCGGCACGCTGGCGAAGATCCTGGTGCTGGCCCTGGTGCTGCAGGTGTTCCTCATCCTCGGTCCGTTCTTCATGCAGTGGGTGGTGGATCAGGCGATCGTCGCGCAGGACCGCGATCTGATCGCCGTGCTGGGGGGCGGATTCCTCCTGCTGGCCGTGATCCAGGCGGGAGTGACGGCACTGCGCGGTTGGGTGCTGATGGTGCTGGGCACCACGCTCAACCTGCAGCTGGTGTCGAACCTGTTCCGGCATCTGATCCGTCTGCCGATGAGCTGGTTCGAGCGCCGCCACCTGGGCGACGTCGTGTCGCGCTTCGAGTCGCTCAACGCAATTCAGCGCACGCTGACGGCGAGCTTTCTCGAGGCGCTGGTGGACGGTGTCATGGTGCTCCTCACCCTGGTGATGATGCTGCTCTACAGCGTCAAGCTGGCGCTGATCGGTGGCGCGGCTGCCGCGCTGTATGCGCTGCTGCGCTTCGCCCTCTACCGTCCGTTCCGTCAGGCCTCCGAGGAGCAGATCGTGCGCATGGCCAAGCAGCAGAGCCATTTCCTCGAGACCGTCCGGGGCATGCAGAGCATCAAGCTGTTCTCGCGCGAGGTGCCGCGCACGTCGACCTGGCAGAACCTGGCGGTCGACCAGTTCAACGCCGGCATCCGGGCGCAGCGTCTGGGCATCCTGTACCAGGGGTTGAACGGCCTGCTGTTCGGCATCGAGAACGTCGTCACGATCTGGCTCGGCGCGCTGCTGGTGCTCGACGGTTCCGGCTTCTCGGTCGGCATGCTGCTCGCGTTCGTGTCCTACAAGACGCAGTTCGTCCAGCGCATCGCCAACCTCGTCGAGAAGGCGCTGGAGCTGCGCATGCTCGGCCTGCACACCGAGCGCGTCGGCGATGTGGCGCTGAGCGCGCCGGAGCCGCACGACGCTGGTTCTGCGCTGGAGCGGCTGCCGGCCGATGGAGCAATCGAGGTGAAAGGGCTGTCGTTCCGCTACGCCGACAATGAGCCGCCGGTGCTGGACGGTATCGATCTGCGCATCGAGACTGGCGAGTCAGTTGCGATCGTCGGTCCGTCGGGCTGCGGCAAGACCACACTGGTCAAGCTGCTGCTGGGCCTGCTGCAGCCGAGCGCGGGTTCCATCGAGCTGGGCGGAGTCGGGCTCTCCAATCTCGGCCTCGCCCGCTACCGGTCCGTGGTGGCGAGCGTGATGCAGGACGACCAGCTGTTCGCCGGTTCGATCGCGGAGAACATCTGCTTCTTCGACCCCCAGCCCGATCACGCCCGCATCGAACAGTGCGCCCGCCTGGCGTCGGTGCACGATGACATCCAGGCGATGCCCATGGCCTACAACACCCTGGTCGGGGACATGGGCACGGTGCTCTCCGGTGGGCAGCGGCAGCGCGTCCTGCTGGCCCGTGCGCTGTATCGCGACCCGAAGATCCTGGTACTGGACGAGGCCACCAGCCATCTCGACGTGGCGCGGGAGCGGGAAGTCAACGCCGCGATCCGAGCCCTCAAGCTGACCCGCATCATCGTTGCGCACCGGCCCGAGACCATTGCCAGCGCCGATCGCACCATCGTGCTGGGTGGCGGTCGCGTGGCGAACGAGATGCGGGTCGTCGAAGCAGCGGCCAGGCGCGGCTGAGCGCGGCGGCGCGACCCGCCGGCGCATCATCGCTCCCGCGGCGGTGTTACCCTATGGCCTAGTGCCACTGCAATCGGGCAGTCTGCACGAATGTGGTCCGGGGTGCGCCGTGAGGATCGTCGAAGTCAAGACTTATGCGCTGCAGAGTCCGCTCGCGCAGCCGTTTGCGTTCTCGCAGGGCTGGGTGAACCGGCGCTCGGCGACCATCGCCGAGGTCGTCACGGATGCTGGCATCAACGGTTGGGGCGAGGCCTTCGCCCAGGGGCTGGAGCCTCCGCAGATCGCCGTGGCGGCGATCGAGGCTGCGCTCAAGCCGATCGTGCTGGGCGCCGACCCGCTCGACACCGAGGTGCTGTGGCATCGCATGTACCACCTCACCCGGGACTACGGTCGCAAGGGCTCGGTGATCGCGGCGATCAGTGCCATCGACATCGCACTATGGGACATTGCGGGGAAGGCGCTGGGCGTCCCTGTGCACCGCCTCCTGGGTGGAGCATTCCGCAAGCAGGTGCAGGCGTACGCCACAGGCTTCTATCGCATCGGCGGGCAGGGCGAAGCGGCCCGCCTGGGCGAAGAGGCGATCGCCCACTACGAGGCTGGCTTCCGCGCCATGAAGGTCAAGCTCGGCTACGGCGTCGAGGACGACATCGAGGTGATGCGCGCGGTGCGCCGTGCGCTGGGGGAGCGCAAGGTCACGCTGATGGTGGACACGAACCACGGCTACGGGGTGGCCGATGCGATCCGCCTCGGCCGGGCCTTGGAGGAATACGATCTGCGCTGGTACGAGGAGCCGGTGGTGCCGGAGGACCTCGCCGGCTACCAGGAAGTCAGGCAGCGCCTGCGTATCCCCATAGCCGGCGGCGAGAACGAGCACACCCTGTTCGGGTTTCGCGAGCTGCTGGCAGCCCGCTGCGTCGATGTGGCACAGCCCGACCTGGGCTCCTGCGGCGGCTTCACCGCCGGGCGCCACATCGCCGTCCTGGCCCAGGCCCACGGCGTGCAGATCAATCCGCATGTGTGGGGGTCGGCGATCGCACAGGCGGCCTCGCTGCAGTTCATCGCTGCCGTTCCCGTGGCGCACCACAGTGTGTTCGCGCAGGAGCCCATTTTCGAGTACGACCGCTCCTCCCATCCGTTCCGCCAACAGCTGGTCAAGGAACCGCTTCAGCACCGGGATGGATGGCTGACGGTCCCTGACCGGCCGGGGCTCGGCGTGGAGATCGAGCGCGCCGTGCTGGAACGCTACCGGGTTTGAACCTTCCTCCCCGTGAGCGGGTCGGTATAATCGGATCCAGCGCAGGGCTCTCGCCTGCGCTGCTGCAGCACAACAGTCCTGGCCGCGGCCGCGGCGAACGGGCAATCAGCAGGAGGAGAAGACCATGAGCCGCGCCTTCGTCAAGGGCGATGACAGCGATCTGTCGGGTGAGGAGTTGCCGGAGCGCCCGGTCAGCTCGCAGCCCAACTACGTTACGCGGGAGGGGTTGGAGCAGCTGCGGCGGCGCTATGACGAGCTGCAGCAGCGGCACGCCGAACTGAAGGCGGCCGGGGAGGATTTCGACAAGCCCAAGCTCACCGCCATCGAGCGCGACATGCGCTACTTCTCCCAGCGCCTGGAAAGCGCGATCGTGGTGGATCCCAGCAAGGAGCCCCAGGACGAAGTGCACTTCGGTGCGACCGTCAAGGCTGAGGACGAAGACGGCAACGTGCATCATTTCACCATCGTCGGCGAGGACGAGGCCGATGTGGCCACCGGCAAGGTGAGCTGGATGTCCCCGGTGGCCAGGGCGATGATCGGTGCGCGGGCGGGCGACACGGTGAAGTGGCGCCGTCCTGCCGGCGAGGTGGAACTGGAGGTGCTGGAGATCCGCTACTGATCCCCCTGCGGCCAGCCGGCCCCTCAAGGAGCAGCGTAGTGGCACGAATGTCCCGCCGTAACGCCTTGAAGGCCATAGGCGCGACCGCGCTGTCGGCCACGGGAGGCACGCTGCTGGTGCGGCCGGTCGCCGCGGCGGATCTCAAGTACACCCCCGAGAAGGGCGCCGAGCTGCGCGTGCTGCGCTGGAAGCGCTTCGTACAGGGTGACGAAGAGCAGTGGATGGCCAACACCCGCAAGTTCACCGAGGCGAGCGGTGTGAACGTGCGCGTGGACAGCGAGAACTTCGAAGATATCCGTCCCAAGGCGGCGGTCGCCGCCAACGTCGGCAGCGGTCCCGACATCGTGCTGGGCTGGTTCGACGACCCCCACCAGTACGCCGACAAGCTGGTCGACCTCACCGAGCTGGCCGAGTATCTCGGGGCGAAGTACGGCGGGTGGTACGACATCGTGCGGCGCTACTGCGAGCGCAACGGCCGCTGGATCGCCCTGGGCCTGGGCTTTCTTGGGGGCTGCATCGTCTATCGCCGCAGCATGATCGAGGCGGCCGGCTTCAAGGAAGTGCCGGGCGACACGGCGAACTTCCTGAAGCTGCTGCAGGCGCTCAAAGCCAAGCGTACGCCGTGCGGGTTTGCGCTGGGTAATGCGGTGGGCGACGCGAACGCTTGGTGCCACTGGGCAGTGTGGTCGCATGGCGGCAAGATGGTGGACGAGCGCAACAAAGTGGTCATCAACTCCAAGGAGACCATCGCTGGGCTCGAGTACGCCAAGGCCATGTACGATACCTTCGTCCCCGGCACTCTGTCCTGGCTGGATCCGAACAACAACAAGGCCTTTCTGTCGGGCGAGATCAGTCTCACGCTCAACGGCATATCCGTCTATTACGCCGCGAAGACCTCGCAGGATCCGGCGGTGAAAGCGCTGATCAAGGACATCTACCACTCCCCCATGCCGATTGGCCCGGTTGGCCGGTCCACGGAGCTCAACCCTTTCACGCCGGGATTCGTGTTCCGGCACACGAAGTTCCCCAACGCAGCCCGGGAGTATCTGCGCTTCATGCTCGAGAAGGACCAGTACGAAGCCTGGCAGAAAGCCTCGCTGGGCTACGTGCAGCAGACGCTCAAGGCCTACCGGTCCAATCCGGTATTTGTCGAGGATCCGAAGGCCACGCCCTTCCGCGACATCCCCGAGCGGACGCTGGACGACGGCTATGCGGGCACTCTGGGGCCCGGCTCGGCCGGTGTGATGGCCGACTATGTCATGGTGAACATGGTGGCGGAAGCTGCCTCGGGGTCGGTCGCGCCTCAGGCCGCGGCACAACGGGCGGAGAGACGGGCGCGGCGGTACTATCGGTGAGCCCGTGCCGACTGCTGAAACACGCTCAGTCCACCTCCCACCACGAAGACACGAAGGCACGAAGAAAACCGGAACGACCCGTGCTCATGGGCTTCCCGAGCCGACCAGGTCCGCCGCACAGTTTGCGTAACCGACGTGTCACTGTACGAGACGAAAGCGAGACGACGCGATGCATGACCTGTTGATCAAGAACGCGCAGATCTATGATGGACTGGGCAATCCTCCAGCGTCGGGTGATCTGGCAGTGAAGGACGGCCGCATCGCGGCCATCGGTGACAACCTCGGGGCCGCGCGTGAAACCGTCGATGCCAGGGGACTGGCGCTTATGCCCGGGATCATCGACACCCACACCCACTACGATGCGCAGATCACCTGGGACCCGATGGCCAGCCCCTCTCCTGCTCTAGGGGTGACCACCGTGGTGATGGGCAACTGCGGATTCACCATCGCTCCTTGCCGTCCGGCGGATCGCGATCTGGTCATGCGCAACCTCACGCATGTGGAAGGGATGTCGCTGGCCGCCTTGCGTGAGGGCATTCGCTGGGAGTTTCAGAGCTTCCCCGAGTACCTCGACTACCTGGAGCGGCGCGGAGTGGGCCCGAACGTGGTCTGCTTCGTCGGGCACTCCTCGGTACGCACCTTCGTGCTGGGCGAGGATGCACCCAAGCGGCCGGCGACCGCTGCAGAGATCGCCACGATGCAGCAGATCGTAGTCGACGCGATGAAAGCCGGCGCGTGCGGCTTCTCCACCACGACGTCGTTCCAGCACAACGGCGAGAACGGCATCCCCATGCCTTCGCGTCTGGCCGACGACGCCGAGATGCAGGCACTGTGCGGCAGCCTGCGCGAGGTCGGGCGCGGCGTGCTGATGATGACTAAGGCCGCCACCACACCTGTGCCCTGGATCGAGGATCTCGCTGCGCGTGCCGGCCGGCCGTTTGTCGTGGCCGCGCTGCTGCACAGCAACCTCACGCCCGAGGCGACCTTCGAGGATCTCGATCACATCCGCGAAGCCTGCGCGCGCGGCCATCGCATGTACGGTGCAGTTGCCTGCACGCCGCTGAAGTTCGAGTTCACCATGCACGAGCCCTATGTGTTCGAAGGGCTTGCGGCCTGGCAGCCGGCGATGGCGGCCCATGGCGACGAGGCGAAGCGCCTTTACCGCGATCCGGCCTTCCGCGCGGCCGTCAAAGCGGAGCTGGCCAAGCCTGCGCGACGCATGTTCACCGGCGAGTGGGAGAAGCTTCACGTCGTGCAGGTGGCGCGCCCCGAGCATCGGAGCTTCGAGGACAAGTCCCTCGCCGAGCTTTCGGTCGCGGCCGGCAAGCACCCGATCGACTTCCTGCTCGACCTGAGCCTCGAGGAGAATCTCGATACCGTGTTCACTGCGGTGCTGCTCAACTCGGACGAAGAAGCCGTCGGGCGCATGATTCGCGATCCCAACAGCCTGCTGTCGCTGTCCGATGCGGGTGCGCACCTGACCTTTCTGTGCGATGCCGGATTCGGCCTGCACTTCCTCGGCCACTGGGTGCGCGACAAGCGGCTGATGCCCTTCGAGGAAGCCGTGCGGCAGCTCACCAGTTATCCGGCGCAGGTGTTCGGCATCAGCGATCGCGGCCGACTGAGGCCGGGCGCGTGCGCCGATCTGCTGCTGATCGATCCGGCTAGCGTGGGGCGCGGCCCTGCGCGGCGCGTGCGCGATCTTCCCGCCGGTGCATCCCGTCTGAACACGCCGGCCGTCGGCGTGCATGGCGTCTGGGTAAACGGCGAGAAAATCGCGGACGGCAACGGCGTTCTGCCGCAGGCGCGGTCGGCGGGGACTGTAGTGCGCGAGTTCGCCGCCTGATGCGCTTGCCGCTTCGTGGGCGCTGGGTCGTCGGGTAGGCGCCGAGCGACGCGTCGGATAGGAGCCCGCTGGTGGCGTCTGCAGCGCATGGCATGGGCTAGAATCCGCCCATGCAGTCAGCCGCCACTTCTCCCCAGCCGGCGGGGCCGCTCGCGGGCCTGCGCGTCCTCGAGCTCGGCACGCTCATCGCCGGCCCCTTTTGTACCCGCATCCTCGCCGAGTTCGGCGCCGAGGTCATCAAGATCGAGGCGCCCGACGGCGGCGACCCCTTGCGCGCATGGCGCAAGCTGCACAATGGGACTTCGTTGTGGTGGTTCGTGCAGTCGCGCAACAAGAAGTCGGTCACCGTGAACCTCAAGGCGGAAGCCGGGCAGGAGATCGTGCGTCGGCTGGCGCGGACCGCGGACATCCTGGTGGAGAACTTCCGCCCCGGCGCACTGGAAAAATGGGGGCTGGGCTACGACCGCCTGTCGGCCGACAACCCGGGCCTGGTAATGGTGCGGCTGTCGGGCTACGGGCAGACCGGACCCTATCGCGACCAGCCCGGCTTCGGGGCCATCGGCGAAGCGATGGGCGGTATCCGCTTCGTCACCGGCTATCCTGATCGGCCGCCGGTGCGCGCCGGCATCAGTCTGGGCGATTCGGTGGCCGCCATGTACGGGGTGATCGGCGCGATGATGGCGCTGCACGCCCGCCAGGCGAACGGTGGACGCGGACAGGTCGTGGATGTGGCCCTGTACGAGGCCGTATTCAGTTTGATGGAAAGCCTGCTGCCAGAGTACGACGTCACCGGCTTCGTGCGCGCTCGCAGCGGTGCGTCGCTGCCGGGCATCGTGCCGTCCAACACCTATACCACACGCGACGGGAGATACCTGGTCATCGGCGCCAATGCTGACAGCATCTTCAAGCGGCTGATGACCGCGATCGGCCGCGAGGACCTGGCCAACGACCCGTCGCTCGCCAACAATGAAGGCCGGGTCAAGCGCACCGAAGAGCTGGACGAAGTGATCGGCGCATGGGCCGCCGCGCACGACCTGAAGGAAGCACTTGCGGCGCTCGCGCGAGCGGAGGTGCCCTCCGGCAAGATTTACGACGCGTCGGATATCGTGCGTGACATGCACTATCAGGCGCGTGGCATGCTCGAGCAGCACCGTCTCGAGGACGGCACACCGATCAAGCTGCCGGGGATCGTGCCCAAGCTGTCGCAAACCCCGGGCACTACCCGATGGCTCGGTCCTCGGCTGGGGGCGCATACCGACGAGGTTCTGAGCCAGCTCGGTTATAGTACGCAGGACATCGTATCGTTGCGACAGGCTGGAGTCGTGTAATGCGCATCCGCGAAATCCTCGATCTCAAGGGCGGCACGCTCTACAGCATCTCACCGGACGGGCTGCTCGCCGACGCCGTGAGCCTCATGGTCAAACACGATGTAGGCTCGCTGGTCGTGCTCAGCGGCGGCGCGATGGTCGGCCTGGTGACGTTCCGCGAAGTGCTCGCAGCCCTGAAGGCGGCGAGCTTCGAGAACCGCCTGCTCAAGCAGTACATCAAGAACTGGCCAGAACCGGACCCAGCCAACTCGCGCTAGCAGGACGCTGAACGTCGCAGGCGCGTGCCGTGGTGCCTTACCTGCTGGTGATCGCGCTGGGCGTGCTGCTGGTCACCTGCGTCCCCTGGCTTACGACTGCGCTGCCCGCTATCGCCAGATAGGATGATCCCGACCCGACGCAGCAGTCTGGAGGCCGATGTCCGCCCGCGCGAGGTGTGGGCCTGGGCGATGTACGACTTCGCCAACTCCGGCTACACCACGGTGGTCATCACCGCGGTGTTCAATGCCTACTTCGTCGCTGCCGTGGCCGGCGGCGCCGACTGGGGCACCTTCGCCTGGACGGCAGCGCTCTCCGTGAGCTATGCGCTGATCATGCTGACTGCACCGCTCATCGGCGCCTACGCCGATGCGCATGCCGCCAAGAAGAGGCTGCTCGTCGTCACCACGGCAGGCTGTGTACTCGGCACCGCGCTGCTCGGGCTGGTCGGACCCGGCGATCTTTGGCTGGCCTGTGCGCTGATCGTCGTGTCGAACTTCTTCTTCGGCACCGGCGAGAACGTCGTCGCTGCATTCCTGCCGGAGCTCGCCAAGGGCAACGCGCTGGGCAAGGTGTCCGCCTGGGGCTGGTCGCTCGGCTACATCGGCGGCCTCATTACGCTGGCGGCGTGTCTGGCCTACGTGACCTGGGCCCAGGCCAATGGGCACAGCGCGCAGCAGTTCGTGCCGGTGACGATGCTGATCACCGCTGCGATCTTCGCGGCGGCAAGCCTGCCGACATTTCTCCTGCTCAAGGAGCGCGCCGTCCCGCAGCGCACAGCCCAAGGCGTGTACGCGCGAGCGTTTGCCCGGGTAGGGCAGACGCTGCAGCACGCTCGCCAGTTCCGCGACCTCGCGCGTTTTCTCGGCTGCATTGTGCTGTATCAGTCCGGCGTGCAGACCGTCATTGCGCTGGCAGCGATCTATGCTCAGCAGGCCATGAAGTTCAGCACCCAGGACACGCTGGTACTGATTCTGGTGGTGAACGTTACCGCCAGCATCGGTGCCCTGCTGTTCGGCCAGGTGCAGGATCGGCTGGGCCACCGCGCCACGCTTGCCCTGACCCTCCTGGGCTGGTGTCTGATGGTGCTGATCGCCTGGTCGAGCACCTCGGCCGCGGGGTTCTGGCTGGCTGCCAACGTGGCTGGCGTATGCCTCGGGGCGAGCCAGTCTGCTGGCCGAGCGCTGGTCGGCTACCTCAGCCCCGCCAACCGGCGCGCCGAGTTCTTCGGCCTGTGGGGGCTGGCAGTGAAGCTGGCCTCCATCCTCGGTCCGATCACCTACGGCGCCGTCACCTGGCTGAGCGGCGCCGACCACCGCCTGGCGATGCTGGTGACCGGCAGCTTCTTTGTGCTGGGTCTGCTGGTGCTGGCCGGTATAGACGTCGAGCGCGGGCGGCGCGCAGCCCATGAGGAGGAACAAAACTTGCAATCCGGTCAGACAGTTGCGAGCGGTGATCGGGCTGTCACAGATTATTAACAAAGATTCAGTGGGTTATGTGACGCCGGACCGTCTCCCCCAACGAACCGAGAGACCGAGGGACGGCGATGCTTGGATTCATCAAGAACAAGTCCGATCATCCGTTGGCGGATGAGAAGGCCGCCAGGGATTTCCTGGCCGAGCTCCCCACCCAGGACCCGTACAAGACCCTGGAGGAGATCGCGTTCTGGCTCGATGCCACGCGCACCTCGGACAGACTCAAGCCGCTGCGCATCTTCGAGATCATCGATCTCCTCGACCAGGCTGCCAAACCGCATCAACGCAAGCTGTCCCAGGAATACCTCGCCGCCGGTGTGCGGCTGCAGAAGTTCCAGGAGCAGCGCATCTGGACCACCGTGGTAGAGCTGTGGCGCCAGCTCGGTGCCGCCTACGAGTTCTGTCTGGCCCAGACGCTGCCCGGAGTGTCCGGTTCCGGTGCCCTCAAGCCCATGGCGCCGACCATAGCGGCGCGAGCGCTGCGCGCCCTGGGCCTGGAGTTGAAGTGGTCGCTGATGCGCTACGGCCCCACCGATCCCACACTGTGGGGGCGACAGGGAGCGCTCTACGCGCAGGCCGAAGCCAGCGGCTTCGCGCTCAAGACCTGCAGCGTCTACTCCGGCGCGCACGGCGAGAGCACGGTCCAACGTGAGTATCTGAAGGCGCTGATGCTGGCGATGTCGGCAACCGGCAGCCTGCTGCCGCGCAAGCTGGAGGTCGCCGAGCGCGTCGTCGCCCAGTTCTCGGATCGGTTCGTCTTGCAGCGCCAGCCCGCCAAGGGCTGCCACTGCACCGTCGACCTGCAGGCTGCCAAGCCCCCAGCACGCATGGTGGCGCAGGTGACCCCGGCGCCCTCAGTGCGCTACTTTGGGCCCGGGGCGGCTGCAGAAGCGGTCGATAAGCTCATCGAGACGATCACACAGAGCGGCGCGATCCCCTCCACAGTCAACCTGGGCGGCACCTACGAGTCCAGCTTTGTGGTCGAGGTGCTGAGCCATCTCGCCCGCCATTGGGCAGCGGAGCCGCCGGCCCGCAAGCAGGAGCGCAGGCCGACGTTTGCCCGGATCCATGTCGTGCATGACTTCGATGACGTCGTGGCCATCATCGCCGGGGAGTCGAAAGAGCTCGACTTCCAGCGCAACATCGAAACCTGGACCGTCGAGAACGCAAGCGAGCGCGGCTACGGCGCGATCATCCCCGCGTCGGCCACCGACTGGCTGCAGGTGGGCACCTTGCTCGGGATCAAGCTCGCGGACGGCAATGCCTGGGGTGTGGGCATCGTCCGGCGCCTCACCAACGACCCCAACGGCCAGCGCTATGTGGGAATCGAGACCGTGTCCAAGGGCGGCGCACGCGTGAAGGTGTTTCCGGCGGAGCCGAAGGCGGGTGCTGCGCAGGGCGATGACGCGGTACTGCTGCCGAGCAGCGCCTCCGACAGCACGGGTACGGGCGAGCTGAGCTTGCTTATGCGCATGGGTACCTTCTCGCCCAAGCGCAGCCTGCAGATGCGGGCTTACGAGCGCGAATACCTGCTGGTGCCCAAACAACTCCTCGAGGGCGGGCAGGACTTCGACATGGCCAAGTTCCGGGTGTTGCAGCGCGCCGCGTAGCGGCGGGAGAACGTCAGTCCAGCACTCGTCGGATGAATGCCCCGATGTGGTGGAGCTCTTCCGGGCACAGGGCGTGCGGCATGTCGTACTCGTGCCACTCGACCGGATAGCCCAGTGTCAGCAGCCGGGAGCAGGAGCCCTGCGCCAGCTTGAGCGGCACGATGGGGTCCTCGATGCCGTGGGCCATCAAGATGGGAATGTCCTGGTTGGCGGCGTTGCGCTCGGCTTCCAGCTTCTCCGGCAGCGGCAGATAGGTGGACAGCGCGAGCACCCCCGCGAGCCGCGCCGGGTAGCGCAGCGCGGTCTGCAGCGCAATCGCACCGCCCTGAGAGAATCCCGCCAACAGCAGCCGCTCGGGCGCGATGCCGCGCTCGGTCTCCCGTTCGATCAGCGTCTCGACCGTGTGCTGGGAGTCGCGCACGCCTTTCTCGTCTTCCCGCAGGCTCAAGTCCTGGTACCCGATGTCGTACCACGCGCGCATGACGTAGCCGCCATTGATGGTGACCGGTTGCATCGGTGCATGCGGAAACACGAAGCGGATCGGCGCATCGGGCAGCTCCAGTTCCTCGACGACCGGCACGAAGTCGTGGCCGTCCGCCCCCAAGCCGTGCATCCAGATCACGCAATGGCGCGGGTCGGAGCCGGTCTCGATCTCGACGGGAAGCAGGTCGACGGTCATTGCAGGTA
>Ga0105095_10000441_pt1 | contig 20082 bp, 12 predicted proteins | sample PPLLak2March2015_2_FD_79180 | JGI IMG/M metagenome (GOLD analysis project Ga0105095, IMG submission 79180) | Freshwater sediment microbial communities from Prairie Pothole Lake near Jamestown, North Dakota, USA - PPLs Lake P8 Core (3) Depth... | ecosystem: Environmental > Aquatic > Freshwater >...
CGGAAGCCGTCGTCCAAGGTGCCCAAGGCGCCCGTGGCCCCGAAGGAGAAGACCACCGAGATCGTCTTCTCCTACGGCGAGATCGACTTTCTGCGCAAGATCACGAAGAAGGACTCCGAGGGAACCACTCCCAAGGAGAGAAAGTCGCGCCTGTCCCTGCGGGACAAGCTCCTCGAGATCAACTTCAGCTCGCCCGCGGCGGGAGCCGGCGGGCTCATCGTGCTCGAGCTCGGCCGCGGGGAGGTGGACTTCCTCCAGCGCATCACCAAGGAAGTCTACAGCTTCATCACCGCCGAAGAACGGCGGGCCCGTCTCATCCTTCGCGAGAAGATCCTCATCGCGGTGGAGAAGGTGACTGGCAAGAAGATCCTTCCCGAGGAAGTCGCCGAGTAGTCCGCTCGGGTTACTCGCTGAAACGGCAGAGCTCCGCTTCGTAGCGGAAGCGGGCCACGGTCGAGCTCTCCCGTCCAGCTCTCAACACCTCGAGCTCCACCTGACCGGGAGACGCCAGGCGAAACACCGAGGCGTAGTCCGCGTCCTTCGACGCGAGGAGCGTCGGGTCGGTGGTGGCGGCGAGGATCAGCACGTTCAGTGAATCCGAAAGGCCCTTGAGCTCGGAGGCGGCGCTCTGGAGCGTGCCTCCCTTCCGCTCGACCCTTTCGAGCGAGTCCACCACGACGAGACAGGATTCCTTCTCGGGCGACTCCAGGAGCTTCTTCGTCAACTCGCGGACGACGGCAATTTCGAGCTCGTCCTGGAACTCGTAGACGAAAACCCGCCGGAGCCACTCGGCGGCGCCGCGGCCGGCCCGATCCACCCGCTGCCATTCAGGAGAGTCCTTCTTCAGCCGGCCTTTCTCGATGTCGGCGACCTGGACTCCCGCGAGGCGGGCGAGCGTCCGGAGCCGCAGCGTCGCCTTTGGCTGCTCGGATGCCAGGAACAGACAACGCACCGCACCCGACGCGGCCATCTGATCGGTCACCTGTTTCAGGAAGTTCACGACGCGCTCGCGCTCCTCGTCGACCAGCAGCATGAGACCGGGGCCGAGGCCGTTGAACTCCTGATCGAGGCGCTGGAAGCCGGTGTCGTAGATCTTCCCCTGCTTCGACGCCAGATCGTCCAGGTAGCTCGACCAATCGTCGCCCTCGGAGGAGAGAACCGCCTTCACCTTGGGCTTCGAGGGTGGTGGGCTCACCGCGGGCGAGGATCTCTCGCGGGGCGGCGGCGTCGCCGGAGGCTTCGGTTTCGGGGGCGGGGCGACCGCGGGAGAGGATTTTTCCTGCGCAGCCCGGGGAACGGGAGTCGGGGGCGCTTCTCGAGGAGCCGAGGGCGCCGACGTCGCTGACGTCGCCTCTGGGTTGGACTTCCGGAGCTCCTCGGCGATCTTCTTCTTCATCTCCGCGACCGGCTTCACCACCGTCGCGTCGGCTCTCGGCGGCGCCGCCTTCGGGGCTTCCCTGACGGGAGGCGCGACGGTCGGGAGCATGCCGCTCCGGGAGCGATCCTTGAGGCGAGACACCCAGCCGTTGAGCTCCGCGAGCGACGGAAGGTTCCCATCGAAGAGCTGATCGATGCCGAAGCCGGCCGGCATGTCTCCGCCGCTCTTCTGAAGCTCTTCCTCGAGGTTCGAGGAGATGACGTAGTCGCCGCGGAGGTGCATTTCGGCGAGCGTCCGGAACACGGCGCGGAGAGCGGGAAAATAGAAATCCTCGTCGGAGAGGCTGTCGAGGATCTTGTACTTGAGCTCGGAGCCGGCGGTATTGATGGTGAGGCAGAGCGTCTTCAGGACCGACGTTTCGAGCGATCGGAGCTCGTCGACGCCGATGGTCTCGGGCCGCTCCGAAAATTGGGGCATCTTCTACTCGTCTTCCTCGTCTGGAGGCATGGACGCGTTCGCGCTCGCCGGAGTGCGCGCGGTTCCGCGTCCCGAATGTCTTTTTCTTTACTCTACCAGCACTTCCGGGGAGCGGCAAGTGGACGGTTCCTTGTCCCGGAAAATGCCCGAGTGCGGTATACTTGAAAGTAAGTCCAGCAAAATCAGGCAATAGCCATGGAGCTCCAGAAGAAGAGCGAGTTGAGTGTGGGCCGGGCCTCGTTCGTCATCTCGACGGGGCTCGCGGGGGAAGCCGAGCCCTCGATCGAGACGCGCGTCATCGGAAGCGACGGCAGCGTCGTCTTCCAGACTTCCCAGGATATCTCGGCGCTGAAGCCGATCTTCCAGAACAGCCAGAAGGTGTTCGCCCGCCTCGAAGCGCAGCACCACGCGGTCGTAGAAGAGCTCGAGCAGGGGCGAATCGGCGCCGCCGGAGAGACCGCCGCGAGCGGCGTTCCCGCCACCGGCGACAAGGAATCGGACGCGCTCGCCCACGCCGTCGAGACGCTGGGAACCCGCGCGTTCGACAAGGCGATCGCGGCGCTCAGAGCGGTCCTCGAGGCGTATCCCAACTGCAGCGAAGCCCGGGAGCTCCTGGAGGTCGCCTACAAAGCCTCGTCCGGGCCGAGGCTCACCATCGATCTCGTGGCCGCGCTGAAACGCGGGACGGAGGCTTTCGCGGACGGACGCCCGCGCGACGCCATCGAGTCCTGGAAGCAATGCCTTATCGAGGAGCCGAACAATCGCAGAGTCCAGCTCCTGGTGCTCCTCGCGACCACCTGGTCGCCGACGAGGCGCCAGCAGTACGCCGCCGAAGTCCTCGCGCCGGGAACGCGTCTTCTCTCGGCGGGCAGGCCCGAGGAGGCTCAGGCTCTCCTGCTCGTGACCCAGACGGTGGAAAGCGGTTCCGCGCGAGAGCCCGACGAGACCGCCGCCACGGCCCCAACGTCGGCGGTTGCCGAAGAAACCCTCGTCCAGCCGCAAGAGTTCGAGGACCTGGTCCCGGACTTCTTCGAGAGCGCCGATGAGCCCTCGGAGCCGCTGGCGCCCGTCGCTCCCGGAGATGACGGAGAGAGAGATGACGACGAGAACGAGACGATTCTGACGCCGGCCCCCGTGGCCGCGGCGCCGAGTCCGGCGCCCGCACCCGTTCCGCTGCCGTCGTCACCTGCGGCCCCCTCGATGGATGCGCCGAAGCCGGCGAAGGCGGAGCCTCGAGCCGAAGTCCGATCGTCCCCGACGGTTCCACGCGTCGGCCCGAGAAGATCTCCGCCACCGGTCCGCCGAGCAGCTCCGTGGGGGATTCTGGGAGCCGTCGCGGCCGTTCTGCTCGTCCTCGCGACGGTGGCGTTCTGGCTGTTGTCGGGGCCGACGAGCATCTCCGCGGCGGAGCTCGAGAGGGCGGCGAGCCTTGTGAGCTCGGGCCAGTATCCGCAGGCCATCGCGGCTTACGACGTCCTCCTCGGCGAGTTCGGCGACAACGCCGAGGTCTACCTCGGACGCGGCCGCGCGAGGCTCGCCTCGGGCGACGCATCGGGAGGGCTCGTCGATCTCGAGCGCGCCCAGGCCCTCGATCCGCAGTCGACGGCGATAGCGGAGGAGCTCGCCGACCTCCTCTATTCTCAGGGAAGTTACCCGGAGGCCATTCGTTACTACGAGAAGGCATTCGCCGGAGGCGCGGGAACGACCGATGGCAGATACCGGGCGGCGGTGGGCCTCGTTCGCGAGGACCGAGCCGACGACGCTCTTTCGCACCTGGAAGCCGCGATCGCCAGGGACCCGGCGCACGGCGAGGCCCAGTTCCTCTACGGACAGCTCCTGAACGCGCGCGGAAGGTACGCGGAGGCGGAGAAGGCGCTCAGAAGCGCAGAGAAGAACGTGGAGGCCGGGGGCGACTACTTGAACCAGCTCGCCATCGCCCTGCTCGAGCAGAACAAGCTCGAAGAGGCAGAGGAGACGGCAATCGACTTCGCCCGCGCATACCCTTCGGACGCGCGAGCCCGGTCGCTCCTCGGGGAGATCTACCTCAGCCGGAAACAGTATGAGCCCGCGCGGGCCCAGCTCATCCAGGCGCTCCGCACCGACCCGAACGATCCCCGGGCGCAGATCGCTCTCGGCCGGACGTGGCTCGCCATCGGAAAGTCTCGGAGCGACACTCAGGATCTGGCCAAGGCCAAACAGGTGCTGGCGGCCGCCCGAGGCGTCGACGAGGGGCGAAGGCTCCTGGCGCTCGGGCAGGTCGCGCTGGCGGAAGGAAGGCTCGACGAAGCGCGCACTCTGCTCCAGCAGGCGCGCGATCGGGGGGCCCCCGAGCTCTCCCTGCATCTGTCGCTCGCGGAGACGAGCTTTCGCGCGAACGACCTCGTGGGCGCGGCCGAGGAGCTGCAGCGCGCCGCGGACCTGGCGCCGGGCGATCCCGCGGTCTCGCTCTCGCTCGCGATTACCTACTTTCAGCTCAAGGACACCACCAGGGCCGCCGATCAGTTTCTGAAAACCATCCAGGGCGTCGGTCTCGTCACGCCGCCGGGTGAGGGCAGCGGTCCCGTCGTTTTCCCCGAGCCCTACGTCCCGCTCCCCGATCGATTCAACGTGAATCGCGCCATCAAGGACTCGGTGCAGGCGATTCTGAAAGACCTTCCCGAGGATCCCACGGCGGCGCAGCTGAAGACGCTTTCGGAAGCCACGACGTTTCTCGTCGGACGATAGCAGCCGTCAGCGATCGGCTCGGTGGTGGCAGACGCCGCGCTCGCTCCCCCGCACGAAATCCGCTAACCGGCGGGCGTACTCGTTCGGGAGAGCTTCGATCGCGGCGAGAGCGTCGCCCCTCGGGAGCTTCGAGCGATACAGCAGCCGGTAGGCCCGCTTGATCGCCGCCATGTCCTCCTCGGAGACGCCGGCTCTCTTCAGGCCGACTACGTTCAGGCCCACGGCCCGGGCGGGGACGCCGTCGACGGTGAAGAACGGCGGCACGTCGAGATTCACCTTCGACCCTCCCCCGATCATCGAAAGCTCGCCGATGCGGGAGAACTGATGGACGACGACGCCGCCGGATACGAACGCGCGCCGGCCGATGTGGATATGTCCGGCGAGAGCGGCGTAGCTCGCGATGATGACCTCCTCGCCGATCTCGCAGTCGTGCGCCACGTGGCCGTATCCCATCAGGAACGCGCCCCGTCCGACCCGGGTCGTGCCCTCGGGCCGGGCGCTTCGATGAATCGTGGCGAACTCGCGGATGACCGCGTCGTCTCCCACCACGGCGTAGCTGGGGGCGCCGCCGTATTTCAAATCCTGAGGATCCCCCCCGAGAACCGCTCCCTCGTGGACCCGCACGCGGCGGCCGAGCCTCAGACCGTTCTTCAGAACCGCATGAGCGGCGATGCGCGAGCCCCCTAAGACCTCCACGTCCCGCTCGACGACCGCGAACGGACCGATGTCGACGTCGGCGTCGATTCGGGCGCCGGGGTCGACGAGGGCGGTTTCGTGAATTCCGCTCATCGACGGGAGCGCTCGCGCACTACCGCTTCGATTTCCTCGTCTTCCAGGACGCGGTTCGAGGACTTGGCTTTCTCGAAGATCGCGCGCACCAGCGCCTCATCCACGGGCTGGCCGTGGGTCGACAGCCAGTACTGGACGTTGGAAATGCCGCTCATCGGACCGACGTCGATCTTCTGCGAGAGACCGAACTCTCCCGCAGGCACCCCCGAGTAGACGCGGTCCGCGAGCCAGAGGTCGTCCCGCTTCAGCGCTTTGATGACGGCCGCGGCGTGGACCCCGGTCCCCGTGCGGAACGCGTCTTCGCCCACGATCGGATAGTTCGGGGGGATGGGAATGCCGACCGCGTCGGAGACCACGCGGCAATAGTCGTAGAGCCGACTCAGGTCGTTCTCGATCCTTCCCGAAAGCTTCAAGTTCACGAGAAGGATGTCCATCGGCGTGTTGCCGCAGCGCTCGCCGATTCCGAGGGCGCAGGCGTGGATGCGATCGCAGCCGGCCTCGATCGCCGCGAGGCTGTTGGGAACCGAGAGGCCCCGGTCGCTGTGCCCGTGCCAGTCGATCTTGACGTCCTCGCCGGTATCCTTCACCACCTCTTTCATGAACGATACCAGGGCCCGGACGCCGGAAGGCGTCGCGTGACCAACGGTATCGGTCAGGACCACCCGGCGGGCGCCGCACTCGATGGCGGTGGTGTACAGCCGTTTCAGAGTCTCTGGACGGGCGCGCGTGGTGTCTTCCGTCACGTACATGCTCGGGAGGCCGCTCTCCACGGTGAACTTCACCGCTTGCTCGGTGTACGAGACGAGCCGATCGACCTCCCAGTCCTCGGCGTACTGGCGGATGGGGCTCGAGCCGATGAAGGTCGCCGCCTCTATGGGCATGCCGACTTCGTTCGAGATCCGGACGATGGGCTCGATGTCGGCCTTGAGCGTGCGCGCGGCGCAGTTCGGGCGGATCTTCATCCCCTGACGCGCAATCTCCTGCGCCAGCCGCAGCACCTGCTTCTGAACGTGAGGGCCGGCGCCCGGGAGTCCAATGTTGACGGCGTGGATTCCCAGCGCCTCCATGAGGTGGAGGATCTCGACTTTCTTTTCTATGGGGGGAGAAATGGCCGATGGGCTCTGGAGCCCGTCCCGCAGCGTCTCGTCGTTGAGCTCGACGGGCTTCGCCGGTCGAGCGACATCCTCGCCCACCTGATTCCAGTCGTAAATCAGGTCGCGGTCCCTCGACGATGAGCCAGACATACGTTTTTCAGTGGGCGAGCTTCGCGATCGCCCGCTCGAGCAGATCCTCGGAGAGCACCCGGTCCGGATTCTCGCCCGGGAGCTGATGGAGCCATTCCGCCGGAGCCGGCGGGGCGTCCTTCCATTCGGCGTCCGGACCGTACAGCAGGTAGACATCCCAGGCCATTTTCGAACGGATCTCGAGAACCGGGGCGAAAGCCTCCCCCAGCGACTGGGAGCCGTCCCAATAGTGGCGGGACCGGTCGTCGTAGATCTTCGCCAGCGATCGCACCGCCGCCCCGTAGTCGTCGCCGGCAATCGCGGGGATCCAGACGACCAGCACGTCGAGGGGCGAGTCTCTTTTTCTATCCAACACCGTCTGCACCACCCGGGCGCCGTACGAGCACTTGCCTCAGGTAGGGGACAGGATCGCGATCATCCGGGCCCGGCCCTTACCCTGCTGGAAATCGCGGACGAGCGCCTGGTGGTCGGGATCGAGCCTCTCCACGTCGGTAGGCGCGGCCGCGCCGAACAACAGCGTCGCGGCGAGAACGAGGGCTCCTCTCATGATCCTAAGTTACACGAATCCGAAGGGACCGGGAAAGTGAAAGAAGGCCGAAAGGTTCCTAGACCGGCGTCAGGAGCGGCTCTTCGTGGCTCAGGGCGGCGAGCTCCATAAAGAGGCTCTCCATGGAATCGGGACGCTCGTGCTTCTTCTTCGCGAGCATCCTCAGCACCAGGTCCTCGATCGCGGGGGAGACGCGGATGAGCGGATTGGTCTCCGAGAGAGGCTTCGGCAGCTCGGTGAGATGCTTCACCAGGTAGGCTTTGGAGCTCTTCGCCTCGAACGGCTTGGCGCCGGTGAGAAGCTCGTAGAAAGTGACCCCGAGCGAGTAGATGTCCGCGCGGTGGTCCACCGCGTCCTTGCTGTCCTCGCCCACCGGAAGGCAGATCTGCTCGGGAGCGACGTACTCGGCCTTCCCCACCAGCTTCATCGTCTGGGTGATCTTTCCGCCGCCGGCGACGAGGTTCTTGGCGATCCCGAAGTCGATGACTTTCGCGATCTCCTCGCTGCCCTGCTGCAGCATCTGGATGTTGTCGGGGGAAATGTCGCGATGGACGATGCCATGCTTGTGGGCCTCGGAAAGCCCGAGCGCCACCTGCTGGACGACGCGCACCGCCTCGGAAACCGGAAGCCAGCTCGTGCGGCGGAGGCGCTTCCTCAGCGTCTCGCCTTCCAGGTACTCCATGACCAGGAACAGGAGCTCCTGCGCGACGGTTCCGAACTCGTAGAGCATGACCAGGTGCTTGTTCCGCAGCTGCACCATGATCTGCGCCTCGCGGTGAAAGCGGGCGACGCACTCCTGCCGCTCCCGGAGCTCGGGACGGAGAAACTTGATCGCTCGGATCTCGTTGAGGAGGACGTGCCGGGCCTTGTAGACCTTGGCCATACCGCCCTTGCCCAGGAGCTCCAGGATCATGTACTCCCGGAGCCGTTTCCCGATGAGAGGGTCCGCTCCCCCGTCGTTCGCCTGCTCGTGCATTTGGATTCACTCCAGGGTAAAGCAAGTTCCGTTCCCGGGACTGAAAAATCAGCACTCCTAACTCTCTGCGCGCCTGTGGTTTATGGCTCTTCCCCGGGGGTCCCGGAGAAACCCGGGGCTCTCGGGGCGAAACGCCCTCAAGGACGGGGCGTTTCCCAACAACCCGAGGCCGCATGGTATGCTTCTCGCGGAGCGCGGGGCGGAATCCACAACAGCAGAGCAGGGAGATTTATGGCCATACCGGGCAACCAGGGATTCTCGAAGAAATCGCTACAGGACTACGCGCAATCGCAGCGCGGAAGCTTCGAGAAGTCGCTCAAGGATCTGGTCGAGATCCCGAGCATCTCCGCCGAGCCGCAGCGGCAGACGGACGTGGCGGGGGTGGTGTCGCACGCAGCCGACCTCATCCGGAGGATCGGCGGCGATGTCCGCGTCCTCGACACCGGAGGCCATCCCATGCTCCATGGCCGCTTCGATCAGAGCGCGGACTACCCGACGGTGACCGTCTACAACCACCTCGACGTCCAGCCGGCGGAGAAAGCCGATGGATGGACGACGGAGCCCTTCCGCTTCACCGTCAAGGAAGATCGCTATTGGGGCCGGGGCACCACCGACGACAAGGGCCCGGCGCTCACCGCGCTCTGGGGCGCGAAGTACGCGCTCGCTCACGGCGCGAAGGTCAACATCCACTTCCTCTGGGAAGCGGAAGAGGAGATCGGGAGTCCTCATTTCGAATCGACCATCCGGCAGAACAAAGACCGGGTGAAGACCGACTCGATCGTGGTCTCGGACACGGTCTGGGTCTCGAGGAGTCGCCCCGCCTGTCCCGCGGGCTTGAGAGGACTGCAGGGATTCCGTTTCATCCTGGAGACGGGAGAAACGGATCAGCATTCGGGGACCTCGGGAGGCGCCGCGCGGAATCCCATCGGGGAGATCTGCCAGCTCGTCGCCGATTGCTACGACGCCAGGACGGGCGAAGTGAAGATTCCGGGCTTCTACGACGACGTCGTGCCTCCCACAAAGAGCGAGCTCGAGGATCTGAAGAACTCGGGCTTCACCACCGCCGCCTTCAAGAAGGACCACCAGTTCAAGTCCCTGCGAGTCACCGATCCCATCGAGATCATGAAGCGGATCTGGTGCATGCCGACCTTCGAGGTGCACGGCATCGCCGGCGGCTATCAGGGGCCCGGCGTCAAGACGGTGGTTCCTCCCCGGGCCACCGCGATCGTGTCCTGCCGGCTCGTTCCCGATATGGACGGGAAGAAGATCGCGAAGCTCGTCAAGGACTTCGTGAAGGAGAAGAACCCCGATGTGAGGGTGGAGGCGGAGCACGGCCTTCCCGCCTATCAGGGGCACACCGAGGGCCCGCATCCCGACGCCATCCGCGCGGCGATGAAGTTCGCTTTCGGCAAGGACCCGGTTTTCGTCCGCGAGGGCGGGTCGATCGGCGCCGTGGTCTCGATGGAAAAAGTGCTGAAAGCCCCTGTGTTCTTCCTCGGCCTCTCTCTCCCCGAGCACGGCTATCACGCTCCCAACGAGAACTACGACTGGGAGCAGGCGGAGGGCGGGATGATCGCCTTCGCCGACTATTTCCGCCGCGTCGGGCTGATGGAGCGCTGACCCACCAGGAAGAACGCACGGAGATACCTCTGGACCGGAAAACGGGACGAGGGGAAAGGAACGCAAAGGCGCAAAGGCCCAAAGGAAATCCGCCCCAAAGGGGGATTGGGCGGATTGGGGAGACTTGGAGATGATGCGTCGAGTCGCATAGTTTCGAACGTTCCCCCTTATCCCCCCGGCCTGTGTCGCCTTTGTGTTTTCTTCTTTGCGTCTTTTCGTTCCGTTCCCCTCTTCCCTTTCTCGGAGCGGTCTGGAGACCGTCTTCAACGTTTCAGGTGCCGCAGCGCGGGCCTTCGACGCTAATCCGGATGCGTGGTATAGTTTTTCTATTCCTTCGACATCTCCGGAAAGGTGCGTACTTCCTCTCGTCAGCCGAGTACTCTTCTCCTCGCCCTGTTCTTCGTCGGCTCCGGCTTCAGCGCTCTCGCCTACCAAGTCATCCTGAGCCGCTACGCTCAGCTCATCGTGGGCGCCACCGCCTTCGCGGTCAGCGCGCTCCTCACCGCGTTCATGCTCGGCATGTCCTTCGGGGCCGCCGTGGGAGGGCGTCTCTCCGATCGAACCCAGCATCCGCTCCGCGTCTACGCGATCGCGGAAGGCGCCATCGGTCTCTACTGCCTGAGCTTTCCCCTGTTGTACCCGTGGCTTTCGGACCTCTACCTCCTGCTGGTGCCCGAGATCGGAGCGAGCTCGGTCCTCGCGCGCAACCTGGTGCGCTTCGTCCTCGGAGTCTCCGCGTTTCTCCTGCCGACGTTCTTCATGGGGATCACCACCCCGGCCTTCGCCCGAGCCGTGGCCTTCGAGCGGGAGAACTCGGGCGCCTGGCTCGCCCGACTCTACGGCTGGAACACCCTCGGCGCCGCGCTCGGCGCCCTCACCACCGCCTACGTTCTCGTTCCCAGGCTCGGGCTCGTAGGGAGCATGGTCCTGGCGACGGCGATCAACTTCGGAATCGCGCTCGCGGCCTACCGCATGTCGGCGCGCGTCGCCGAAGCGCGTCCGGCCGGCGAGGAGCCTCGCAGGCACGCCGAGACCCGCGTCGCCTCGAACCAACCGCGGATTCCCCTTCGATGGGTCGGGATCGTGGTCCTGGGGCTGCTCCTCGTCGGGGCTCTCGACTGGTCTCTCGGCGGACTGGATCTCGCCGGCGGGGTGGTAGGCTTCTTCTACAGGAGGTCGCTTTCTCTCGCGGCCACGCTGGCGTTCGCGCTCGCCGCGGTCTTCTTGACCCGGGCGAGAGGGGCGCCGGGCGGCTCCGTCCTCGCCGTCTTCCTCATGGCGGCGTTCGCGAGCGGCTATCTTTCCTTCGCCCTGGAGATCATCTGGACCCACCTCCTCGCGATTCTCCTCGGAAACTCCGTCTATGCCTTCGGGCTCATGCTGGGGTCCCTCCTCCTGGGACTCGCCATCGGGACGCTCTTCGCTAGAAAGCTCGCGACTCCCCCGAGGCGCGCGCGAAACTGGATCGGCCTCTCGCTCGCTCTCGCGGGCCTCTCGATTCTCGCGACCCTTCCCGTCTGGGACGAGATCCCGAGAGTGTTCCTGCTCCTCTCCGATCGGGAGCCCAGCTTCGCCTTGATGGAGGCCGTCCGCTTCGCCGTGGCCTTGACCTTGATGCTGCTCCCCACGGCGGCGTTCGGGATCACCTTCCCTCTGACTCTCTCCTGCGCCGCCTCGCGCGGGAGCGGCTTCGGGACGCGCGTGGGCCAGGTCTACGCCGTGAACACCCTGGGCGCGGTCACCGGCGCGCTCTCCGGTCCCTATCTCTTCCTGCCCGCGCTCGGGAGCCAGCTCTCCCTGCAGGTTCTCGGCGCCCTCCTTCTCGCCGTGGGCGGGCTCGCGCTCGCCGCGCTCTCCGACATCCCGTTCCGGCGCGGTCTCGCCGCGGTCGCGGTCTCTTCGCTTCTCTGGGGGCCGGCCCTTCCCGTCGAATGGAACTTCAACGCGTTGAACATGGCGGCCGCGGTCTACCTCGGCGACTCCGCGAGCGCCACGGGAAAGATCCTCTACCGCCGCGAGGACCCGACGGGCGGGCTCACCAGCGTCGTCGAGTCGAGAGGGGTCCGAACGCTCCTCACCAACGGGAAGTTCCAGGGAGACAACGCCGAGGAGATCCCGATCCAGCACCGCGCGGCGAACCTGCCGACGCTCTTCACCGCGGGACGCGAGAGGGCGCTGGTCGTCGGGCTCGGGACCGGCGTCACCCTCGCCGCTCTCGCCGCCCACGGGTTCGAGGAGATCGTATGCGCCGAGCTGAGCCGGCCGATCGTCGAGGCGGCGGGAGAGTATTTCGGCGACGTGAACGGCGGCATCCTCGAGGCCCCGAACTTGAAGCTGGTGGAGGAGGACGGGAGGAGCCTGCTTCTCGAAAGCCCCGACCGCTACGACGTCATCACCGTCGAGGTGTCGAGCATCTGGTTCGCCGGGGTGGGATCGATCTACAGCCGCGAGTTCTACGAGCTCGCCCAGGCCAGGCTGCGCCGGCACGGGGTCCTTCTCCAGTGGTTTCCCATCCATCACCTCTCGGCCCGGAACCTGTTCCTCGTGGTCAACACCGTCCGATCGGTGTTCCCCTACGTGAGCCTCTGGACCCATCGCCACCAGGCTTTCGTGATCGCGAGCGAATCGCCCCTTCGGCTCGATCTCGACTCGATCCGATCCGATCGAAGCCGGGAAAGCATGGCGCCTTACCTGCGGGAGCTCCCTTCCGGCACCCCTCTCGAGCTCCTGAGCGATCTGGTGGTCACCGACACCGACATGGACCGCTTCCTCGACTCGATGGCGGTGCTCCTCCGGACGCGCCGCAGCGTGGTCTCGACCGACACCTGGCCGACTCTCGAGTACGAGACGCCGAAAGACCTCCTCTCGAACTTTTCGTACTTTCAGAACCGCGCGACGTTCCGCAGGTTCCGGAGCCCCGAGCCCTTCGACTTCCGCGGCGCTCCCACCAGCGCCGAGGCGACTCTCGGGCTCGCCGCGTTCTCGCGCGGGTGGAGCGACCCCCGGGCGGTCCCGCGGATCGCGCGGGCCTGGCGCGAGATTCCGGAGATATCGGACGCCGCGAGCCAGTGGCTCTACGATGAGCTCACCGGCGACGACGCCTTCGGCTCGAGCTTCACGCGCGACCCGGTGTCCGAGCTCGGCCTCGAGCTCGAAACACTCGGGTCGATGGTCCGAAGCTCGCTGACCGAGAGCTCCTGCGAGCCTTTCCCGGATTTCCTGTCTCGAGCTTCCGCGGCGCCGCTCGTGGTGAAGGCCCATGCCGGGGAAAGCCTCGAGGGAACGGCGCCCGAAGATGCCGTCGACGGCATTTTCGATCCCGATCTCGCGGGGGGATGGAGGGCGCGACCCGACGGACGGCCGGTCGCCCTCGAGCTCGGGCTGGCCGAGCCCCTGCGCGTCGAGAAGGTGCACCTGGTCGTCGGTCCCCTCGACGGATCTCTCGTCCGGGCGCGCGTCCTCGGTCGGGACGAGAGCGGCGCCTGGCACCCCATCGCGAGCGGCGGAGGACGGGAGGAGATCGTCTGCGAGCGAAGCCGGGAGTACCGCCTTTCGAGCCGCACCCCCAGGCTCGACCGCATCCGCGTCGAGATTCAGGGAGAAGGCAACTCCTTCCGCGTCGCCCTCTACGAAATCTGGATAGAGACCCAGGGAGGCCCGAGCTCGTGAGCTTCCGCGTTCTCGCCGGCTCGATCTTCGTCTCCGTAAGTCTCTGGGCCCTGGACCTGACGAGGCTTTCGGGATTCGCATTCGCCGGCGTCACCGATGCCGAGGCCCGCAACCGGGTGCTCGCCGTGGCCCAGCCCGCCCTCACCTCCCTCGAGCTGAAGCTGTTCCTGCTGCACCTCGCCTCGGGCCTCGTTCTCGGTGTCTTACTCAGCGCCGCCTTGCGCGGGCGGCTTCGGGGTTTTCTCGGCGCTTCCGGGATCACGCTCGCCCTCTTCGGCCTTGCGCTCTTCGGCATGGTCGGGCGGTATCCGCAGCTCTTCTCCGACCGGTTCTGGCTCGGAGGCGGAGTCCTCGCCTGGCTGCAGCGCTTCGCCACCCACGTCCTCGGACCGCGCTGGTTCGACTTCGCGCTCGCGATCGTTTCCATCGCGCTGGTGGCCCCTTCGGCTCTCGCGTTCGGGCGGCGTTTTTCCCATCACGGCCATCGCGTGGCGATTCGCCGATCGGCCGCCGTCGCCTCCGTGCTGGTCGTCGCGCTTCTCGCCTTCCGCGACCACCCCTCGAGCGCCATCGAGACCGAGGCTCCCTGGAACGTTCTCATCCTCGCTTCCGATTCCCTTCGTTCGGATCGTATCGAGGACTCGGAGGTGATGCCGAAGACCGCCGCCCGGCTTCCCGAAGGCGCGCTCTACCGGTACGCCGTGGCTCCCATCGCAAGGACGTACCCCTCCTGGGTATCGCTGCTGACGGGAACCGAGCCGCGCGCGAACGGAGTGCGACACATGTTCCCCACGCTGGCGAGCCGGATCGACGTGGGCGAGACTATCTTCACCCGGCTCCGGGACCAGGGCTACTACACCTTCGCCGTATCCGATTTCGCGGGCGACATCTTTCCCGGATTCGAGGGCGGCTTCGAGAGCCTCGACACCCCTCATCTGAACGTCGACACCCTCGCGCAATCGACGGCCCTCACCGGGCACACCTGGAGCCTCGCCTTCCTCCGGCTTCGGATCGTCCGCGGCCTCTTTCCCTACTGGCGGAACGTCCCCTCGATCGCCGATCCCGAGTGGGTCGCCGACTCCGCTCTCCGCGAGATCCGGCGCTCGGGCTCGCGGCCGTTCGCGGGGGTGGCGTTCTTCAGCACCGCGCACTTTCCCTACGTAGCGCCCTATCCGGAATACCTTCGCGGCTCGGAGGAATATCGGGGGCGGTACCTCTATCACGTTCCTCCCGTCCAGCCCGAGGAGGCGCCGACGGCGGAGGACGTCGAGCAGATCCGGCTCCGCTACGATGCCGCGCTCACCTCGATCGATCTCGCCATGGAACGGATCTTCCGCGACCTCGAAAGAAGCGGGCTCTCGGGCAAGACTCTGGTCGTCGTGACCGGAGACCACGGCGAGGAGCTCTACGAGGAGAAGGGTATCGCGGGGCATGGCGACACCATCCGGTATCTGCGCTCGCAGGCGGTTCCCGTCTTCCTCGTGGGTCCCGGGGTCCCGGCCCGCACGCGATCGAGCGCCCAGGTGCGGCACTACGACGTCGCGGCGACGGTGCTCTCGCTTCTCGAGGGCGCCCCGGGCGCGTTCGGTCACGGGGCTTCGCTTCTCGACCCCGGCGTCGCCAGGCCCGTTTGCGTCGAGACCGGGATCTGGTTCTGGCCCGGCCGGCCCCTGGGTCTCGGGGGAAGAAGGCTCGACTATCCCGGCATCTCGGAGCTCCTGGAGCTCGAGCCCTCGACGCGGGAGATGGTTCTGCGGGACGACTTCGAGCGGGAGGTCGAGAGCGCCAAGGAAAGGGGCCTGGTCCTCGGCCGGCGCCTCTACCGCGAGCAGCTCACGCCTCGCGGTCTCGAGAAAGAGATCGTGGAGCTCGAGGGTCCCGACGCCTTCGGTGCGGACGTCGATCTCGCGAGACTCTTCGAGGAGCGCTGCGTCGCGGGCGACGAGCACCTCCGCCGCCTCTACGGCGCGGTGGTGTTCGAGAGAAAGGGGAAGGCGGGACCTTGAGGCCGCTCGCTGTCCTCCTCCTGCTCGCCGTCCCCGCTGCCGGACTCGCCTCTCCGGAAGACGCGACCGTCGATTGCGGGAGGCTCGCGGACGTGCCGCGGCCGGCGATTCGCTTCGAACCCTCGAGCCCGAGGACCCCGCTTCGCCGCGCATACTCTCTTCAGCAGATCTTCTCCGAAGGCGACGGCCGCTTCGAGCCCGGCGAGGCCGAGGACATGGAAGCGAGCCCTCTCCCCTGGCGCTCTGCGCCGGAACGGGAGCCGAGCCTCCGTCTCGTGACCTGGCAGGATGCCGAATCCGGAAACGACGAAAGCATGCCGGCGATCGTTCTCGACGCCGGCGCGTCCTGGTGCACGCCGCTTCTGGATGTCGCCGCGGGAGCGCGGCTTCGATTCGAAGCGGTCTCTCACGGCGGCGGGAAACTCCAGATCGACGTCGAGGGGGCGGGGACTCTTTTCGACGAGACGGTGCGCCCTCCCGAAAGCTTCGCGGCCGAACGACAGACCGACCTCGCGCTCGAAGAAGGCCGGAAGGCGCTTTGCTTCCGCGCCTCGAAGGCCGCGGTCGCCCTGGGTGAGGCGCGGGTTCTCGTCGCCGAGAGCGACTCGTCGGATCCCCGGCCGCGATTCATCGTCCTCACGCTCATCGATACTCTGCGCGACGACACTCTGGACCTCCTCCCCGCCCTGGAACTTCTCGCCGGAAGCGGGCAGCGCTACACCAACGCGGTCTCTCCGGGCTGTCACACTCGCGCCTCCGTCTGGCCGATCCTCATGGGCCGGGACCTCATGCGCATCGACGGGCTGCAGCGGCGCCAGTCCATGCCCATCCAGGCCCCCCTCGATGCGATCTATTCGCGCGGGAACCTCTTCCTCGGCCACCTCGCGGAGTCGGCGGGATACCATTCTGTCTTTCTCGGGAACAACGCCTACCTGCGCGCGGTCCCCGCGTTCTCGCGCTACTCGAGCTGGGGCCGGACCGATACCGGCACCATCGACACCATGGAAAGACTTCCCGACCTCTTCTCGAGATACGCCGACGAGAGGATTCTCCTCGTTTATTACGTGTCCACTCCCCATGCCCATTCCGAGACCCCGAAACGGCTCTACGAAGAGCTTCGCTGCTCGGAGCTTCGCGGGCTCGACGAGTGCCGCTGCCGCTATCAGGCGAGGGCGCGGCATGCCGACGAGGCCGTCGAGGCGCTCGAGAACGGCCTGCGGGCCGGCGGCCTCGAGGGACGAGTCCTCCAGGTTTTGACCGCGGATCACGCGGAGGTGTTCGGAGACGGGGCGGCGCTCGAGGGCGAGATCCAGAGCTTCGCGACCGGCGAGCGGGCCGGCGCCTTCACGAGCTTCGCTCGCGGCCACGGCTACGCCTGCCATGAGAAAGAGACCGACGTTCCCCTCGTCGTCCACGGGCCGGGAGTCGCCGCCGCACGGCGCGACGAAGTCGTCAGCGGGCTGGACATCGTCCCGACGCTCCTCGAGGCGATGGGTTTGTCTCCTCCGGGAAAGCTCGACGGCTCTCCGCTTCCGCACTCCTCCGCGTCCCGGACTCCTCCGAGGACGCTCGTCGCGCACGGCTTCTGCACCGACTCGAGGATCGAAGGAGGCGAGCAGCTCGTCTGGTGGATCGAGGGCTGCCGCGTTCGGGAGCCCGACGGGACTCCCCTTTCCCACCGCGCGGAGATTTGGAGCGGTGGGAGAGAGGTCGCGACCGAGAAGACGGATCGCGCTCGCCTCGAAAGCGCCATGAAGCGCCACGAGAGCTGGCTCCTGGAGAGGATTCCCTTCGACGCTTTCGTTTTCGGCCTCGATGGGCTCGAGGAACCCACGATTCGCATCGAGGTCGAGAACGGCCGCATCGTCGATTACGGCCCCGCGAGCTCGGTCTACGGCGCCGGAAGAATCGAGATTCTCGACCTCGCCGGAAATGACGGGGCGCTCCGAGTACGCTTCCGCGGTTATCGCGGCCTCTACCACGTCTCGACACTCCCGCCCCGAGCCCCGGTGAAGGTCGTAGTCGAGGGTCACCCGGAGATCGTGACGTTCGTCGGCCCTCTCCAGCTCCCGCTTCCCATCGGAGGACAGGCGATCGATCCCGGGAGCGACCTACCCTTTCTGCTGGCCGAAGCGCCTCCATCCCCCCGCAACGCGCCGGTGCCGAGCCTCCGCTTCTGGTGGCAGAGCTACCGGAGGTCCGGGCAGGAGGCCGCCCGGAAGGAGATGTCGGATTTCGACAGGGTGCTGAGGGAGTGGGGGTACATTCGATAGGGCGCTACGCCTCGACTGGAGCCAGCCTACGGAGTCCGCGAATATCGACCCATGAAAGCACCACCCTCTCCCCTTCTCATCTCCGAAGTGAGAACATGAAAGGCTGCATCTTTACTTACGGCGCTCTTTCCAGTTCTTGCCTCCGGCGGATATGCGCTCCTCGGCCACACCCCCGTCCAATGGGTGCAGTGGCGGCGGCGGACCCGATGACCGACCGGTTCCGAGTCCGAAGCCTGCCCGATCGGCGGCTCTTACCCGGTTTCACGTTCTCGTCACGATCCACGGCACCGTGATGATCAGGTAGAAAAAGAGAAAGATGGCGCCGAACAGAGCCCCCAGCCGCCAGTAGTCTCTCGAGGGCAGATAGCCGCTCCCGTAATACGCCGGCGATGGTCCCGACGCGTACGGCGTGAGAATACCCATGATTCCCTGGGTGCCGCCGAGAACGAGGGCGAGCTCCCGTATGTCCATTCCCGGAGCCGCAGAGCCGACAGCCAGCATGATCGGAAACAGTGCCGTGGTGTGAGCGGTGATGCTCGCGAACATGTAGTGGAGGAGGAAGTACGCGAGCGCCAGGTACACGACCACGGACGTGGGAGAGAAGCCCGTGAGATGACCGCTCATCAGCGTCGCGACCCACTTCAGGAACCCCACCGAAGACAGGCCCGCGGCGAGCGTCACCAGTGAAGCGAACCAGACGAAGGTGTTCCACGCCTGCCGGTTCCCGAGGACGTCGTTCCAGGTCACGACTCCCAGCACGACCATCGAAGAAACGACCGCGATACCCACGGTAGTGGCATCGACGAAGCCGCCGCCGAAGATCCAGAGCATCAGGGCGGAAACGACGAGGATGGCGAGCACGATCTCCCGGCGCGAGAGGGGACCCATGGCGGCGAGCTCCCCCTCGGCCCAGACGGGCAATCGCTCTCCTCGTTTGAGCTCCGGCGGATAGAAGATGAAGCTCATGAGCGGCACGAGGAAGATCATCGAGATTCCGAACGGAGCCATGGCCGTGAACCAGTCCATCCAGCTGATGGTGACGTCCGTAGTCTTTCTGACGATCTCGACCGCGAGCGGGTTCGGCGCCATTCCCGTGAGGAAGAGCGTGCTGCTGATGGAAGTCGACGAGATCGCGGTCCACATGAGGTACGAGCCCACGCGGCGGGCCGATGGGTCGTTCGGCTTCGAGTCGTAGAGGGGCGGCAGGTTGCGCACGATCGGATAGATGGTGCCCGCGCCTCTCGCCGTGCTCGACGGGGTGAACGGCGCCAGGATCGCGTCCGCGAACGTCACCGCGTATCCGAGGGTGAGAGTCCTCGCTCCCATCCGCTTCACGAGCGCGAGGGCGATCCGCCGGCCGAGCCCCGTCTTCTCGTACCCGAGAGCGAAGGTGAACGCGCTGAAGATAAGCCACACCGTCGTATTGGAGAAGCCGGACAGGGCCCAACGGATCGCCTGCGCGGCTCGATCGAAGCCCGGGTCCGCCAGCTCCTCCGGGCTGAAATAGGCCCAGGGCGCGAGGAGGGTCACGCACGTGATGCCGATCCATCCCACGGCGGCCCCGGGAAACGGCTCGAGGATCAACCCCAGAATCACCCCGGAGAAGATTGCGAAGTAATGCCATGCGTGCTGCGCCAGCCCCGCGGGGGCGGGAATCAGCGTGATGCCGGCGGCGAGCAGGATGGGTGCGAGGGCTCTTCCGTACCGCTTCACGGCGTTCAATACTGTCACGAAAGCCGCGAGCGGAACGAGACGGGGAGTGAAATGAAGTTCGATCTGCTCGAGGCCGAGGACCGGCACTCCACGGCGACTGGCCTTCGGACACCTTCGCGTGGGACCGGGAGTGGATCCCGCCTACTCCAGCCGGTGCGTCTGGCCGACCGCTGCCGGCACGACGACGTCGCCGAATGCGTCGATGAGCCGGTGCAGCGCGCGCCAGCCGGTGCAGTGTCCCGGCACGATGCGCTTCAGATCGAACGACACGAGGTCCCGGACCGTGTCGTCGATGATGCTCTCGCTCCCCGCACCCGAGAGGTGTAGCCCTCCAAACACGCCGTAGAGCGGCGCCGGAGCGAAGACCTCACGGGCGTGGGTGAGCACATTGACTATGCCGGCATGAGAGCACGAGCTGAAGACCACGATTCCAGCATCCCTGAGGTGAACGGCTAGGAACCGCTCGTCGAGGACGAGAGGATCGGGACTCCAAGATCCGTCCGGTTCGAGCTTCACCTGACGGGGCATTCCTTTCTCGTACGAGGTGCGTCGCGGGATCTCGCCGCTCAGGAAGAAGGTATCGGAGCCGATAGTGCGGGACGCGGTGTCGTTCAGGAGCGAGGCGCCTGCCTTTTCGAGATCCTCCGTGCCGGGGACCTCGCCGAA
>Ga0105095_10000442_pt1 | contig 20024 bp, 18 predicted proteins | sample PPLLak2March2015_2_FD_79180 | JGI IMG/M metagenome (GOLD analysis project Ga0105095, IMG submission 79180) | Freshwater sediment microbial communities from Prairie Pothole Lake near Jamestown, North Dakota, USA - PPLs Lake P8 Core (3) Depth... | ecosystem: Environmental > Aquatic > Freshwater >...
AGCCCGGGCGGCATCGGCATCGTCGAGACCGTTCCCCAGATCCTCATGAACGTCCTCGACCACCGCATGGAGATCCAGGACGCCATCGATGCGCCGCGCGTGCGCGGCATGGAGGGCCTCTCCCTCATCGCGGAGAGCCGGTTGCCTCCGGCGACGGTGGAAGCTTTGAAACGCATGGGCCACGAGGTCGAGCTCCTGGGCGATTTTTCGCCGACGTTCGGAGGAGCGCAGGGGATTGCCATCAACCCCAGGACCCGGGTATTGATGGGAGGCGCCGATCCGCGCCGCGACGGCTACGCCATCGGCTGGTAGGACTCTTATCCGCGAACGTCGACGATCTGATCCCGGCCGATCTGTCCGACCGTCGTCGTTCCCGCCTGGCGCATGACCATCTCGAGCTCGCGCCTCAGGATCGTGAGCACCGCCTCGACGCCCGGCTGCCCGAAGGCAGCGAGACCCCAGAGATAGGGACGGCCGATTCCGACGGCGTCGGCGCCGAGAGCGAGCGCCTTGAAGACGTCGGTTCCCCTCCGGAAGCCGCCGTCGATGAGGACGGGGATTCGCCCGGAGACGGCGCTCGCGACCTCGGGGAGGCACTCGATTGTCGCGCGTCCGCTCTCCTCGGCCCTGCCTCCATGATTCGAGATGACGAGTCCTTCGACTCCGTGCTCGACCGCGAGCGCGGCGTCCTCTCCGGTGACGATTCCTTTCACGAAGAGCTTCATCGACGTCGTGTCTTTCAGCCGGTCCACGAAGTCCCACGTGAGGTCCGCGGGGGAGTTGCTCGAAGCCAAGGAGATGTCGAGTCCCTGGAACATCGGTTTGTTCCGGATGTAGCCTTGAAAGCCGCCGTCGGGCTCGTGGCACACATCGCAGTCACGGTCGTCGAGCTTCCGGAAACGCTCGAGGGTTTCGCGATTGCTCCCGCCGTAGAGATCGACGGTCAGAGCGACCACGGGGCACCCAGAGGCCTCGGCGCGCTTCAGGAGCGCGCGGGTGATGGTCCAGTCCTCCGTCGGGTAGAGCTGGTACCAGACCGGTGCGCCCCGGGCTTCCGACACCTCTTCGACCGAAGACGTGGTGTTGGTAGAGAGCACCTGGAGGTGCCCTTTGGCGCGGGCGGCCCTCGCGACCGCGATCTCGCCGTCGGCGTGGAACGCTCTCTGGCTCCCCACGGGGCAGAGGAAGATCGGGGTCTCCCACCGCGATCCGAGGAGCTCGACCGACGTATCCACCTTCCTCACGTCGACGAGCCGCCGCATGCGGAGCTGATACCGCTGGAACGCCTCGCTGTTCGCGTGGAGCGTGCGGTCGTCGTCGACGCCCGTCGCCATGTATCCGTAATGCGCCTTGGGAAGCACCGCTTTCGCGACGTCGTGGAAATCGAAGACGTTGAGAGCCTCCGCGGGGTCCGAGATCGGTCCGGCCTGGGGAAGCGCGAGAAGCGGGCTTCCCGCGAGGTACCGCAGGAAGCGCCGCCTCTGGTTCAACTGGCCGATCCTTTGAAGATCGCCTTGAAGACGTAGCCGGCGATCGCCGGGTTCTTGCGAAGCCTCCGTATCGAGTAGGGATACCAGTTCGGTCCGAAAGGCACCGCGACCCGTAGCCGATGACCTTGCGCGAGGACGATGCGGCGCAGCTGGGGCTGGACTCCGTGAAGCATCTGGAACTCGTACTGATGCGGCTTCAACCCGAGCCGGTCGATGATCCGGCAGGCCTCCCAGACGAGGAGCTCGTCGTGGGTCGCGATTCCCACGTAACATCCCGCGCTCAGGAGCTCCTCCAGGAGCATGACGTAGTTCTCCTGGATGATCCGGAAGTCGGTGTAGGCGATCTCGCGCGGCTCGATGTAGACGCCCTTGCAGAGGCGCACGTTCGCCTTCATCGCTGCGAGCTTCCGCACGTCCGCGAGGCTCCTGCGCACCCGCGCCTGGATGACGACGCCGGTGTTGTCGAAGTCCTCACGGAGGCGATAGTAGAGCTCGAGGGTGTCGTCGATGCAGGGAGAGTCCTCCATGTCCATGCGCATGAAATTCCCGTAGCCCCTGGCGTGCTCCAGGATCCTCCGCATGTTCTGGTAGCAGAAATCCTTGTCGAGCTTGAGACCCAGGTGGGTGGGCTTGGTGTGGATGTTGCTGTCGAGCTTCCGGGCGGCGATCTCGTCGAGGCACTGCTGGTACTCGCGGACCGCCTGCTCCGATTCCTCCCGGCGGGTGACGAACTCGCCGAGGATCCCGCTCGCCACCATGAAGCCTTGAGTGTTCAGCTCTTGAATGACCCGGAGCTGGTCTTCCAGGGTCTCTCCCGCCACGTAGGGCTTGGCGAAAACGCTCACCAGCGCCTTGGGAACGAGGGGAAGCGTTGCCGAAATCACGCTGTCGAGCGCGCCCATGGATGCTTATCTCCCAATCAGTCGAGCTCGAACCATTTCAGGATGCGATCGAGCGTGTCCATCGTCGAGCGGTCCAGAACCGCTCCCGGGGGGCGGATCGCCGCGTGTTTCAAAGCCCCTCTGCGCCGGAGCATCTCCTTGCGGATCGCCATGCCGATGCCTTCCTGGAACTCGAACCGCATCAGCGAAGCGTGGCGATAGAAGAAATCGGCGGCTTCGTCCTTCCTGCCGGAATTCCACCTGGAGACCACTTCCACCAGAAGCTTGGGGTAGGCGAAGCCGGTCATCGCGCCGTTGGCGCCGCAGATCAGCTCTTCGATGAGGTAGGCGCCCCCGAGCCCCCCGAAGATGTCGATGTCGACGTCGATTCCGAACCCCTTCTGGAGATCGCGGATGCGCGCGGTCTTGTAGGGAGTGGGAGCGTCCTCGAGCTTGATGGTCCGTGCCGAAGGGATCTCGCGGCAGAGCTCGACGAGGAGCGCGGCCTCCAGATGATAGCCGGAGATCGGCGGATAGTCCTGGATCACGATGGCGAAGTCGAACTTTTCGGCGATCGCCGCGAAGTGTCGCTGGACGTACGCCGAATTCAATTTGGGCATCCGGGGAGGGCTCACCATGACGCCCGCGGCGCCCGCGTCCCTGGCGGCGGCGCAGTAGCCGAGGCAGGTGTCGAGGCCTCCGCCCGTGGCCCCGACGATGACGGGAACGCGGCCGTCGACGCTCGCCATCGTGGTCTCGAGCACGAGCTCCCGCTCGGCGTCCGAGAGCCGCGCCGCCTCGCTCGTGACCCCGAGAGCGGTAAAGCCGGAGACTCCGTCCGCGAGGAACAGCTCGATGACTCTCTTCAGACTCTCTCGATCGACGGCGCCGTTCTCGTCGAAGGGCGTGGGGAGAACGGTGTAGACGCCGGACAGTCTCGTCAACATGACTTCGAAGGTGCTTTTTCTATCACAAAACTCGAAGGGCTTGCTTGATGCGCCGTGCCGCCTTACGATTCCCGGCCATGAAGCTGCGGATCATCTCGAGAGAAGAAGTCAAGAGCGCGGTCAGCATGGCCCAGGCGATCGAGACCGTCAAGTCGGCCTTCGCCCAGCTCTCCCGCGGCCGCGCCCGCGTTCCCATCCGAACCCAGCTGGGCATTCCTCTGCACGACGGCGTCACTCTGTTCATGCCGGCGTATCTCGAGGATACGGACGAGCTGGGGATGAAAATGGTCTCGGTATTCTCGGGGAACATCGAGCAAGGACTTCCGATCATCAATGCCATGGTCACTCTGGTGGACCCGGAGACCGGCCTTCCGACCGCAATCATCGACGGCACGTACTTGACCGCGCTCCGCACCGGCGCGGCCTCGGGAGCGGCGACCGATCTGCTGGCGCGCGGCGACGCGGGCACGGTGGCGGTCCTCGGAACCGGAGTCCAGGGGCGAACGCAGCTCCAGGCGGTCTGCACGGTGCGCTCCATCGAGCGGGTTCTCGTCTTCGACACCCGCCGGGGAGCGGCGGAGAAATTCCGGGCCGAGATGGCGGATGCGGGCTCGCCGGTCCCGCACCGAATCGACGTCGCGTCGACGGCGAAAGAAGCGATCTCCCAGGCGGATGTCGTCTGCACCGCCACCACCTCGACCACTCCGGTCTTTCTCGACTCCGACGTGAGACCGGGAACGCATATCAACGCCATCGGCTCCTTCACGCCGCAGATGCAGGAGCTTCCCGCGGAAACCGTGGCCCGGGCGCTCCTGGTCGTGGATTCGAGAGAGGCCGTCTGGGCCGAAGCCGGGGATCTCATCATCGCGAAAAAGCGCGGGCTCATCACCGAGTCGAGCGTCCACGCGGAGATCGGCGAGATCGTCGCGGGTACGAAGCCGGGCCGTTCGAGCGCCGATCAGGTGACGCTCTTCAAGTCCGTCGGGAACGCCGTTCAGGATGTTTCCGTCGGCGCCCGCATCCTCGAAGAAGCGAAGAGGAAAGACCTGGGCACCATGGTGGATCTCTAAGAGTGTAAGAAAGGGGGATAGGGGGATATTGGAGATATGGGGAAAAGAAGAAAGAAGTAGGTCTCTATCCCCCTTGTCTCCCTATCCCCATATCCCCCTTTTTACGGCTGAATTCTCAGCGCTTTCTCCTGACGAATTGGCTAGGATATCGAAATCGCCATGAGAGTCCGTCTCGACTACGGAACCGATGGCCTCGAGGTCGAGCTTCCCGACGAGCGCACGACCGTCATCGAGCCCGCCTACCCGCCGGGAGTCGCCGATCCGATGGCGGAGCTTCGGCGGGCTCTCAACGAGCCCATCGGCTCGCCGAGGCTCGCGGAGCTCGTTAACGAGGGGAGCCGGGTCGCCATCTCGGTCTGCGACGGGACCCGGGCTCAGCCGCGGGAGCTGATGCTGAAAGCTATCTTCGAGGCGATGCCGCGGGTCCGCCCGAAGGACGTCGTCATCCTCGTCGCCACTGGCACCCACCGCGCCAACACCCCGGAGGAGCTTTCGCGCATGCTCGGCTCCGAGATCGTGTCGATCTATCGCGTCGTAAATCACGATGCCCGGAACCGACCGACTCTCTCGTATGCGGGAGAAACGTCGAAGGGCGTTCCGATCTGGCTCAACCGGAAATGGCTGGAGGCGGATTTCCGGATCACCACCGGCTTCGTCGAGCCTCACTTCTTCGCGGGTTTCAGCGGCGGGCCCAAGATGGTCGCGCCCGGACTCGCCGGGCTTCCGACGACGATGGTGCTCCACGACGCGGCGCACATCGGCCACCCGAAGGCGATCTGGGGCGTCACCGAGGGAAATCCCATCCACGACGACGTGCGGGAGATCGCGCGGACGACGGGCGTGCATTTCGCGTTCGACGTCACGCTGAACGGTGAGAAGCAAATCACCGCCGCCTTCGCCGGTGAGCTCTTCGAGGAGCACGGGCGGGCCTGCGCCCAGTCGAAGCGGGAGGCGATGCGGGGGGTCGACGCTCCGTTCGACGTCGTCCTCACCACCAACTCGGGATTTCCTCTTGATCAGAACCTCTACCAGTCGGTAAAGGGGATGTCGGCGGCTGCCCAGATCGTCAAAGAGGGCGGGGTCATCGTGTGCGCCGCGGAGTGCCGCGACGGGCTACCGAGCCACGGCGCCTACGCGGAGCTCCTCAAGAGGAGAGCTTCGGCGCCGGAGCTTCTCGCGATGGTCCACGAGCCGGGATTCGCGGAGCCCGATCAATGGCAGGTCCAGGTTCAATCTCAGATCCAGCGGCGGGCGAGGGTGCTGGTCAAGACGAGCTATCTCTCCCCCGAGGAGCTGCGCGCGGCTCACTTCGAGCCTATCGAGGACGTTTCCGCGGAGACCGGCCGCTCGCTCGAGGGCGCCGGCCCCGGCGCGCGGCTTTGCGTCCTCCCCCGGGGACCGCAGACGATTCCGTATCTCGCTTCTTAGGCTCTTCGTCGCTTCCTTCGGCGAGCGTCGTCTCGACCGGAACCCAGTCGTCGGGCGGCGTCTTTCCGCGCATCTCGAATACGAAGCGCGACGGCATGGCGGCGGCGCGTTTCCCGTACCTGGCGCGCTCGGAGACGAAGCTCAGGGTGAGCATCCTCATCGCCCGGGTGATTCCGACGTAGGCGAGGCGCCGCTCCTCCTCGCAGCCTCCGTCCGCCACGGCCCGGGCGTGCGGGAGAAGGCCTTCCTCCATGCCGACGAGAAACACGTGGGGGAACTCGAGCCCCTTGGCGGCGTGGAGCGTCATGAGCGTGACCGCTTCTCCCGGCGACTCCCTTTCCGACGGCTCGTCGCCGCTCGTGAGCGCGAGCTCCTCGAGGAATCCGGTCAGAGTCGGGCTCGTTGAACGGCGCGTGTAGTTCTCGGCGAAGTTCAGCATCTCCTCGACCGCCGCCCAGCGGGCTTCGCGGGTCATGGGGTCGGAGTAGAGGCGCCGGACCTCGCTCTTGTAGTCGACGGCTTCGAGCAGGGTTCCGAGCCGGGCCACGAGATCATGGGTCGCGTTCTCGACCCCGGCGCGCGCGAGGCGTGCCCGGAAATCCTCGTAGGCCTCGACCGCGTCCTCGCTCACGCCCTCGATCTCTTCGGCGCGCGCGAATGCCCGCGACGCGGAGATTCCTTCGGTCGTCGCGAACGCCAGGACCCGGTCCAGCGTCGTCTTCCCGATGCCCCGTGGGGGAGTATTGACCACCCGGAGAAAGGCCTGCTCGTCGTCGGGGTTCGACGCGACCTTGAGGAAGGCGACGACGTCGCGCACTTCCTTGCGGTCGAAGAAGGACATTCCGCCCACGAGAACGTAGGGAATCCCTCGGGCACGAAGCTCCGCCTCGAAGGGCCGCGGCTGCACCTGGGTGCGAAAGAGAACGGCTACGTCCGAAAGGCGGCCCTCGCCTCGCCGCACCAGCTTCAGAATCTCCTCGACCACGAACTGGGCCTCGATCATCTCGTCCGCGAGGCGCGTGAGCCGAACCGGCGCTCCCTCGCCCACGGCCGAGACCAGGGATTTCTCGTGGCGGGCGGAGTTGTGGCGGATGACGGCGTTCGCCGCCTCGAGAATCGGGCGGGTGGAGCGGTAGTTCGTCTCGAGGCGGACGACCTTGGCTCCCTTGAAATCGCGGTGAAAGCCGAGGATCTTCTGGATGTCGGCGCCGCGAAACCCGTAGATCGACTGGTCGTCGTCTCCGACCACGCAGACGTTCCGGTGGCCGGCCGCGATCTCCCGGACGATCTCGTACTGCGGGTGGTTCGTGTCCTGGTACTCGTCGACGAGGATGTACCGGTACTGCTTGCGGCAGAAATCGCGGACGTCCGAGTGCTCCTTCAGGAGGCGAACGGTCTCTAGAAGGAGGTCGTCGAAATCGAGGGTCCGGGAGCGCGTCAGATGCTCCCGGTAGCGCTCCCAGACCGCGGCCACGAGCTGGTCGTGGGAGCTCGCCGCCGTCTCCAGGAAGGACGTTGGAGTCTCCATGCGGTTCTTCGCGAGCGAGATGCGCGCCAGGACCGCGGAGGGATGCATCGTGGTCTCGTGGAGCCGGAGCTCGCGCATCACGGATTTCACGGCGCTCAACTGGTCCGAGCTGTCGCAGATGGTGAAGGACCGCGAGAGGCCCAGGGCCGCTCCATGCGCCCTGAGGAGGCGGACGCAGAAAGCGTGAAAGGTGCCGATGGTGAGCCCGCAAGCCCGCTCTCCCGCGAGCGCCTTGACCCGCTCCTTCATCTCCCCCGCGGCCTTGTTGGTGAAAGTGACCGCGAGGATATTGGACGGCGCGACACCGCTTTCCATCAGGTACGCGATCCGGGTGGTGATGACGCGGGTCTTGCCGGTGCCGGCCCCGGCCAGAACCAGAAGCGGACCGTCGAGAGTCTCGACCGCCTCGCGCTGCGCGGGATTCAGAGCGGATAGAAGAGGATGCTCGATGGGGGAGCGCTTTCGCGCGGGTCGGGTCGGTGACATTCTCGATGGGGTTTCCAAAAAGGCCGCCCTTTATATCACCACTTGCCCGATTCACGAAGAGCGGACATGATTCCGCGCCAGCGTGGACAAGAGCGCCGCGATCTATGGTTTCGGCACGGGATGCCTTCGCTTGCTTCTGCGCGCGTTCTTTCGACGGGTGGAGGTCACCGGGCTCTCTAACCTGCCGCAAGCCGGAGGAGGCATTTTCGTCGCCTGGCATCCGAACGCGCTCGTCGACGGCGCTCTCATCTTGAGCGCGTTTCCCGGCCGCATCGTGATTGGCGCCCGCCACGGTCTCTTCCGGTGGCCGATCCTCGGCTCTCTGTTGCGGGCTTTCGGTGCCATTCCCGTCTATCGGCGTCGCGACTTTCCTTCGGGCGACGAAGGTTCGATACGCGAGGCGAACGACCGGAGCATCGAGGCGATGGCGGCCTCGGTCTCGTCGGGCTCCTTCGCGCTCCTGTTCCCCGAGGGCCAGAGCCACGACGAGCCCTTTCCCACGGAGTTCAGGACCGGCGCCGCCCGACTCTACTATCGCGCGCGGGAGCGAGCGGCGACGGAAGGCGAGGCTCCGGTTATCGTGCCCGTGGGACTCCACTACGACCGAAAGCACCTCTTCGGATCGAGCGCCCTGGTGTCCTTCCATCCTCCGCTCGAGCTCTCGAGAGCGGTCGTGGATCCGCCCGCGGCTAGCGCGAGCGACGAGGAGAGGCGGTCTCGATACCGGGCTCTTACCGACGAGCTCGAGAACGCGCTCCGCGAGGTCGTCCACGCCACCGAGAGCTGGGACCTTCACCACGCGATGCATCGCGCCCGAAAGCTTCTCCGCGCCGAGCGGGCGCACCGGACCGGGGTGAGCCTCGAGCGGCCCGACATGAAGGAAAGAGTGCTGGCTTTCTCCCGGCTCTGGGCCGGCTACAACGAGAGGGCCCGGACCCATCCCGAGGAGGTCCGCGAGATTGTCCGTCGGATCCAGGCTTACGGCGCCGACCTGCGGGCGCTCGGGATCGAGGATCACGAGCTCTACGCCGGAAAGCCGCTCCTCTCGCCGCGCATGGCGGTGCGCGCGTTCCTTCAGGCCCTTCTCGTCTATTTCGTACTACCTCCGATCCTTCTCATCGGCTACGTCGTCAACCTTCCGGCGGCGGGGCTCGTCTGGCTCGTCGCGCGATGGGGAGCGGCGGCGCGAAAGGACGTGGCGTCTCTGATGCTCGTCGCCGGGGCCATCGCGTTTCCGCTCCTCTGGCTCGCGGTCGCACTCCTCGTGGCCTGGGGAGATACGAGGCTCTCGCAGCTCTATCCGCGATTCCGCGGCGCTCCCGTTCTCACGGGGGCTCTCGCGTTCGCCCTGAGCGCCGCGGGCGCGATGGTGGCGCTCCATTACCAGCGGGTCGCCCGTCAGACGCTCCACGCCGTTCGCGTGCGCATTACGAGGTGGAGGCGCTCGTCGACCCTCGAGCGATTGCGGGCGGAACGCGTCTCGCTCTACGAGGAGCTTCGAAGGCTCGCCGCGCTTCGATGAGCCTCAGCCGCTCCTGCCGTCGAGGCTGATGGGAAAGTGTTTCTGGGTCGATAGAAGGAACCCGGCGGCGGATGCGGCGAAGACGGACGCGTCGAATGCGGACTTGATCCCGGTCCCCGCCGTCATGCCGAGAGCGAACGAAAGCAGCAGCAGTCCGCTTCCGAACGCCGCCCATCGCGTTCGATAGCCCACTATCAGCATCAAGGCGAGCGCGACCTCGGCGAGAGTCGCCGTCCAGGCGATGGCGGGCATCATCACGGGGGGCGCCCAGCGGTTGATCTTGGCGGCGTACTCCGTGAACGGGGCGAAATCGCCCCAGGCGACGCCCGCTCCTCCGGGAGGACCCCAGAGGCCGAAGCGATCCGCCACCGCGGAGAGAAAGCCCGCCGCCAGGGCGAGGCGGGCGAACAGGGTCTCGTAGCCTCGAAATCGTTCGCTCATGGTGGGGAAGTCTACTCCAGGGATCCGAGACTTCACCGCGGCTTCACCTGGCTGTCAAATAACCCTGCTGAAACCTCAGCGAAACCAGATCGCGTGCGGGTGCGACACCCGGATGCGTTCCAGGCGCGGGGGTGAATGGTTGGGGGGAACCGCTCCTGCGCCTTCAGGCCCGTCGGCTTTTCCTTCCGGCCCTCCCCATCGTGTAGAATGCTCGCTTCCAGGTGGATCGGCACCGAGTCCCCTCAAAATCGATGCTAAAGAGTTTTCGTCACGCTGCACGAGGCGTGCTCACGCTGATCGCGACGCAGTCGAACGCGCGGATCCATCTCGGCGTGACGGCGGCCGTGGCCCTCCTTGGGCTCTCGCTCGGTCTTACTCCGGGTGAGTGGTGCTGGCTCGTCGGCGCCGCGGCGCTGGTCTGGACCGCGGAGGCGATGAATACCGCCATCGAGCTCCTGGGCGACGCGGCGAGCGGAGGCGATCACCATCCGGTCGTGGGGAAAGCCAAGGACGTCGCCGCGGCCGGCGTGCTCCTCGCCGCTATGGCAGCGGCGCTCATCGGGGTTATGATCCTGCTGCCGCAGGTGATGTACAACGTTCGGAGATAGATTTCGATGAAGCTGTTTCGCTTTGGAGAAAAAGACAAGGAGCGTCCAGGGCTTCTGCTCCGCGACGGGTCGATGGTCGACGTTTCGATCTTCGGGGAGGACTACGACGAGAAGTTCTTCGGCACCCGGGGCCTCAGGCGCCTCGCTCGATGGGCCTCGGTCTTCGCCTCGTCGCAGCCGAAGATCGATCCGGGATCCGTGCGGCTCGGTTCCCCCATCGCCCGTCCGAGCAAGATCGTCGCGATCGGGCTCAATTACCGGGACCACGCCAAGGAAGCCAAGATGGAGCCGCCGCTCGAGCCGGTTCTGTTCGGGAAGGCCTCTTCCGCGATGGCGGGCCCTTACGACGATCTGGTGATCCCGCGAGGCGCGAGCAAAGTGGACTGGGAGATCGAGCTCGGTGTCGTCATGGGCGCGCGGGCAAAGCTGGTCTCGGAGGCGCGCGCGCTCGACTACGTGGCCGGATTCCTGGTGGTGAACGATCTTTCCGAGCGCTCGTTCCAGCTGGAGCGTGGCGGGCAGTGGATGAAGGGCAAGAGCGCCGACGGCTTTGCCCCCCTCGGTCCTTATCTGGTGACCGCGGACGAGATCCCGAACGTTCAGGCTATGAAGATGGCGCTCTCGGTGAACGGGAAGGCGATGCAGACCGGATCCACCGCGAACATGGTATTCGGGGTGGCCCACCTCATCGCCTACACCAGCCACTTCATGACTCTCCTTCCTGGAGACGTGATCAGCACGGGAACTCCGGCCGGTGTCGGCATGGGGAGAAAGCCGCCTCGGTACCTCAAGCCCGGCGACGTCCTGGAGGCCACGATCGAAGGGCTCGGAACGCAGCGACAGCGGGTGGTCGCGCCCAACCGATGATCCTTCATTGAACCTCATTCTCGCGCATCTTCTCTGGGCGGCCCTTTCTCCCGAGCCCGTCGAACAGGCGACGCTCCGGCTCTACTACCTGCAACTTCCCCTCGGCTACGAGCGATACACGCTTTCCCGCGACGGCGACGATCTCCTCCTGACCTCCGACTTCGACTTCACGGACCGCGGCGGACGGGTCCAGCTTCAGGCGTCGCTCCGGATGGAGGCGGCGGATCTGACGCCGCGGCGATTCGAGGCGAAAGGGAAGAGCTACCGCTTCGTGAACGTGGACAGCGAGGTCACGCTCGAGAAGGGTTCCGCTTCGGTGCGGGTCCGAAGCGAGACCAACCGCGTCTCGACTCCGGAACGGGTCTTTACCGTCGACGGATACGCGCCGTTCTCGGTTCAGATGATGCTCGTTCGCTACTGGAACGCGCACGGAAGGCCCGAGGTCCTCGCCACGATTCCCGGCGAGCCATTGAACGAAGTCCGTATCCTGCATCGCGGTCGGGACGAAGTGAGTGCCGGAGGGCGGGTGGTCGGTCTCGACCGCTACACACTCGAGGGGGTGGTCTGGGGACGCGAGACGCTGTGGCTCACCGGGAACGGCGCCTTCGCCGCGGCGGTGACCCGCGCCGGCGGGCTCACCTTCGAAGGAGTGCGAGAAGATCTCGCCGACGCTCTTCCCGCGCTCGCGGCACTTGCCGCGAAGGAGGCCGTCTCCGATCTCGGGCGGATCTCCCGGGTGATCGAACCGCGGGCCTCAGGGTCCTATGCGCTCGTAGGGGCAGCGCTGGTCGACGGCACGGGCAGCGCCGTAGTCCCCGACGCGGCGGTGCTCGTGCAGGACGGCCGCATCGAAGCCGCGGGTCCACGAGCCGAGATTTCGATTCCTGTCGGTATCCCCGCGATCGACCTGCGCGGGAAGACGATTCTCCCCGGCCTCTGGGACATGCACACCCACGTGACCCAGATCGAATGGGGCCCGGTGTACCTCGCGGCCGGTGTCACCACCGTGCGGGACATGGGAAACGAGAGCGAGCTCATCCTCGCACTGCGCGATGCGCTCGCTGGCGGCGAGGCCCTCGGCCCGCGACTTCTCCTTGCTGGCCTCGTGGACGGGGGCGGGCCGAACGCGTTCGGGACCGTCGCCGCGACCACACCCGAGGAAGGCGGAGCCGTAGTGCGCCGCTACCACGACCAGGGCTTCCATCAGGTGAAGCTCTACAACCAGCTGGCGCCGGACGTCGTGGCCGCGATCGCCGGCGAGGCGCATCGACTGGGCATGACGGTCACCGGGCACGTGCCCACATCCATGACCCTCAAAGAGGCGGTGGAGGCGGGGATGGACCATATCGCCCACCTTGCGATTCGCGACGAGCCAGGGTCTCTCGAGCTTCGCCGCACGACGGAGTTCCTGCGCGAGAACGGAACGGTCATCGATCCGACGCTTTCGTGGGGAGAGCTTCTGGGGCGATCGACCACGACCCCCATCGCTTCGTTCCAGCCCGGCTTCCCCAGGATTCCGGCGCCTCTTCGGAGACTGTTCGACAGCGCCGGGAACGCCGACATCGATCCTGTCGCCGCGCGGGAGAGACTCGACCGCGGGCTCCGTATCGTCGGCGAGCTCCATCGCGGAGGCGTCCCGATCGTCGCCGGCACCGACGAGGGTATTCCCGGGCACAGCCTCCACCGCGAGATCGAGCTCTATGTCGAAGCCGGCCTCACACCCCTCGAGGCCATCCAGGCGGCCACGATCGTGCCCGCGCGGGCGATGCGGCTTCAGAACGAGCTCGGTACGGTCGAGGTGGGAAAACGGGCGGACCTCGTCGTACTCGACGCGAATCCGCTCGAACGAATCTCCAACATACGGTCGGTGCGCTTCGTCGTCACCGGCGGCCGGATGTACGACGCGGCCGATCTCTGGCGGAGCGTGCGCTTCATCCCTTGACTGAAACATGTTTCACGAATCGACGTGAAGCGCCTTCTGCCACGGTCGTCCCGGCTTCTTCCCGTCGACTCCACAGGTGGCTCGATGTGGACACATCTATGCTATTCTGGTAGCCACATAAGGAGACCACGGCGTTGGCAACGGTGGGGGTGCGCGAGCTCAGAGACCATCTGAGCGATTACCTGAGACGCGTTCGGGAGGGAGAGCAGCTGGTGATCACCGACCGCGGGAAACCGATTGGCGAGCTGGGCCCTGCCGAGGGGCGCAAGACGGTCGAGGCGGCATTCCGACTCGTGCGCCAGGGACTGGCGCGATGGAGCGGAGGCAAACCGAAGGGATTGCTGCGCCCCCCCCGGTCCAAGGGTGGACTGGTGTCGACCGCGGTCATCCAAGATCGGCGATGATTCTTTATCTAGACACCAGCAGTCTGGTGAAGCTGTACGTCGACGAGCCCGGGTCGGAGGATGTCCTGAGGCTGGTTGACCAGGCGGAACTGGTGACGTCGTCCGTGGTGGCATATGCGGAAGCTCGCGCCGCGCTGGCCCGAAGACGCCGCGAGAAGTATCTCAAGCCAGCCGGTCACCGTCGCGCCAAGGACGCGCTCGACGCAGATTGGGACTCCATCTTGACTCTCGAAGTCGGTGAGACGCTGGCGAAGGGTGCAGGTGACCTCGCGGAACGCCACCGGCTTCGGGGCTTCGACGCTCTGCACCTCGCTTCGTACTTGCTCATCGTGCGGGAGTTCGCGGGCGAGGAAGTTCGTTTCGTCTCCGCCGATCGGGACCTGAATCGTGCCGCGCAGCGGTCAGTCCGCGCCGCCCGGCGGCCTCACTCCGTCCGTCTGCGCCGAACGACCGAGCTCTGACGGCACCACATCGAATCCCGCCGGCCTTCGTGGCCGCGAAGCCTCGATGGCGCGGACTGAGGCGGTATTCGATCAGCAGCTGTTGGACTTCTCGTTGGCGCTGGTGGCGGAATCGACGTGCTGCACGTCGGCGGGGAGAAAAGCAGGTTTGCACTGATCCAAGACGTTCCAGCGCGCCGGGTCGCAGGCCGCTCCCGCAAACAATCGATCGGCGCTCACGGCCAGGGTAGGAGGTTTACGGCGGAGAAAGCGCGCGCCGAACTCAGGGCAGTCTGGTTCCGCAGTAGGCGCAGAACACCAGGTGGAACGGACTCAGCTCGTGGCAGCGGGTGCACGGTCGTCCGGTGCCTTCCAAGTAGGGTGATGGTTGATCGCCGCAACCAGAGCAGTGATACGACTCGTTGGGCGGCTGCTGGACGCCGTGGACGTACCTGTCGTCGCCGCTGACGGAGCCGGCGGCGTAGGGGCCCACTTTGGTTCCGCAGTGGACGCAATAGGTCAGCGGAGGGGTTGCCATCGTCGGCACCGGTTCGTCTTCCCCGGCGTTGTCCGATGCCGAACGGCGGCGGCCGCGCTCCGTTTCCCAGTCGTCGGCGCGGCGGTCGAACTCCTGCCGCCGCCGCTCGAGCTCTTTGGCGAGCTCCTCGGGCTTGTCCTTGAGGTGGAGGAGCCCGAGGCGACTCAGCCGCGCGTCCTCGGACATGACCTCGCCATACTACTCGTCCTGACCTCGATGCCGCGACTTGAATGACCAAAAAAAAGGCCCCGCCGGGGCGGGGCCTTCTCAGAAAACCTGCCCTTGAGCTTTTAGACTTCGATCTGGACGACCGCGGGCTTCGCCGCTTGATTCTCGGCCGCGGGCTTCTCGTTCATAACCCGCTCGCGATACAGCTTCTCCATCGCCTCGTCCTCGGGAGTCCTCACCACCTGCTTCTTGTCGCGCGCCATCCGGACCTCGTCCCTCGCGGTCTTGGCGATGCCCTTGGCGTCGAGGTCGGTCTGGATGCCCTTGTTCACGTCGTCGGCCCGGAGCTGGAGCGAGTGGTCGATCGTGGGGAGGTCGACGTCCTTGTTCCCGGCATAGATGAGGTGTCGTCCGCGCTCCTCGTACCACTTGTTGAGGGTCGCGGTCTGGTGCATCTTCTCGATGATGTTCCGCCAGCCGACGCCGGTGTTGTAGGCGCAGAACGAGATCTCGCCCTCCTGCGTGGCGTAGGGGATGATGCACTGCTCCGTGCGGCGGAAGTCGTAGTTGAAGAGGTCCTGGAACCACATCCCGGCGATGAACAGGAAGTTCCACCGGTCCTTGCGCCGGAGCTCGATGTCCTCGAACGTCCGATCGGGGGTCACCTTCCCGTAGTTGCGGCCGGTGACGCCGTAGGTTTTGTCGAACTTCTCGAGCATCGCCTTGAGGGTGAAGTGCGTCGGAGCCTTGAAGGGGTTGTAGTTCCTCATCACGGCGAGGCCCATGCCGAGAGACGAGAGGAAGTGCCCGCGGGCGGCGTCGTTGATCTTCTTCACGTCGTTCGCCAGGCGATCGCCGTTCAGGAACGCGGTCACCGGGGCCGACTCCTTCGTTTCCTTGTCCACCATGACCGCCATGCCGACACCGCAGTTCGGGTGGCATCCGCAGTTGAACTGTCCCCAGTCGCGGCCCGGTCCGTGAATCAGGTCGGCCCAGTCGGAGAACGTTCCCAGGAACGAGATCGGGAACCAGTCGCGGGTCGGCTCGCCGAGACCCGTCTGGTTCTTCACGTCGTGAGCCAGGTGCGAGAGGGTGTAGCGCTGCGCGAACCTGCGCTCCGGGGTCACCGCCTCGTCGCGGCCGGTGAACGAGACCGGCTGGAACGAGAGGAAGGGGATCTTCTTGGGATTGTCGAGGGCGAAGCGGATGAGCGATCCCACCTGCTCGTTGTTGACACCGTTGATGAGCGTCGTGACGGGAACGATGTCGACGCCGTTGTCGTAGAGGTTCTCGATCGCCTGGATCTTCACGTCGAAGAGGTTCCCGACGTGGCGATGAGAGTTGGCGGCGTTGCCGATGCCGTCGAACTGGAGGTACGCATAGCGAAGGCCGGCGGCCGCGGATTCGCGGGCGAACTCGGGGCTCTTCGCGAACTCGATTCCGTTCGTCGCCGCCTGGGTGCTGATGTAGCCCACCTTGCGGGCGTAGCGCACGGCGTCGAGGAAGTAGGGCGAGAGCGTGGGCTCACCGCCGGAGAACTGAACCGACATCTGCCGCTTGGGCTTGATGGTGATGGCGTTGTCGAGAAGCGTCTTGATGTCGTCCCAGGTGAGCTCGTGGACGAAGCCGACCTGGTTCGCGTCCATGAAGCACGGGTCGCACATCATGTTGCAGCGGTTGGTGAGGTCGACGGTCAAAACCGACCCCCGGCCGTGCTTGATGGTCGAGCTTCCGTGGTGGTGGAGCTTCTCGTCGTTGTGGGCGCGGATGTCGCGTCCGGGGAAGACGTCCTCGAGGTGCTTGAAGAACTGGACGTCGATGGCCATCACGTCCTCGAAGCGTCCGTGGATGGGGCAGTCCTTCACCATCCAGATCTCGCCGTCGCGCTCGATGACCTGCGCCTTGATCTCCCCCACCTTCTCGTTGACGAGCGAGCTCACGTCCCCTTCGCCGTTCAGGATCTTCGTGCGCGCCTCGGGAATGCACTTCGGGCACAGCGAGTCCGTGGTTCGCGGCCAGCCGAGAGTCGGCTTGGTCTTCTGCCAGGACTTGAGGAGGGGCTTGTCCGACCAGCTGGGCGTGAACGAGGCATTCGGACGAATCCGATTCAAGCGCTCGAAAACGTGCCAGGCTCCATTGGCGGCCACGGTCAGGACCTTTTCGAAGTACTTGACGGGTGGGTGCATTCGCTTCTCCAATTCGATTTATTGCCAGCCCGGAACAGGGCTGGCGGATAGACGAACCCGAGATCGGGCTCCGGCGAACAGAATAGACAGAGGAATCAGGCCAATCCAGGAAATATCAATGAATTGGCCAAAATCGGCGCTTTCCGGTCCCAAATGGCGGCTGAATGGACCGGGAAAACCCGCGAACGGTCAAGGGGTTACGCTCTTGAGGCTGCCCAAAAGGTCCTCGGTAGCCTGCGCGAGCGGAGCGAGCCGAGCGAAACGAGGCATTAATCAATGCAGGGTGCTTTGACCCTCGACGCCCATGTCCTCGGGGACGATGTTCCGGTTCACGTGTCGGTCGAGATCAATGACGTAGGTCTCCGGGTCGTCGAGAAGCGCCGCCGAGTGCGTGGCGGTCACGATGCGAAACTTCTTCTTCTCGACGAGCTCCTTGAGCATCTTCAGGATGCGCCTCTGGTTCGACTGGCTCAGCGCCATCTCGGGCTCGTCGAGGAGGAGCACCGTCCCGTCGGGGAGCTTGGGAAAGCTCTCGCGGAAGAGGGAGAGCATCACCTGGCCGTGGCTCGCGGTCGAGAGGAACTCCTTCATGGCGGGGTCGCCCTCGAAGAGCTGGAGCTGGTGCCTCGGGTTGTGCTGCTCGGCGTCGAACAGGAGCACCTTCTCGGGATCGATTGCCTGGACCTCGGTTCGATAGACGAAGCCCTCGACCTGCTCGCCGCGGAGAGCGAAGTGGAGCGAATGAAGGAGAGTCGATTTCCCCGATCCGTTCTCGCCCTTGAGCATGATCAGAGGATGCGAGAGGTCCACCACCATCGGCATGTGGAAGTTCAGGCCGGTGAACACCGGGTGGGCCAGGATTTTCAGGTACTGGGTGAAGCTCATGGACCAGAACCTAGCACAGCGCAGGACGACGTGAAAGCTCCGTGCTAGGATGTGAGGCGCCATGACGGTGATGGAAAAGACCCGGCTCCTAAGCTTTCTCGAAGCGCAATCGCAGGAGGACTGGCTTCGCGCGCTCGAAGAGATCCTTCCTTCGATTCACCCCGTCGACCGTGAAGCGACCCGGATCTGGTTCGCGTTCTGGCCTCTCGAGCTCCGGAAGGCCCTTTCGGAATCTCCCGACCCGGAGGAGCCGATTGAGATCGCCCGTCTCATGGACCTCGAGGGGAACTGGCGTCTGGAGGAGCAGATCGACTCCTCGGTGAGCTTCCTCTTCGGCGCTCACTACTGGGCTCGGGTCAAAAACTCGGTTCTCGTCGAGCCGGACGCGACCGCGGGCTTTCTCGCGGCGACGATCCGCTCCATCGCCCAGAAAGTCGCGGCTGCGGAGCGCGTCGATCCATCTCTGGGTCTCGGCATCACCGCCGTGGGATTGATGATGCTCCGTCAGGTCGGCTTCGAGCCCTTCGAGCGTGCCAAGGATGCGAAAGCGACCCCGCCCCTTCTTCCAAAGGATCCCGCGAGAATCATCGCCAAACGCGAACGGAAGAGCGCCGACGGTCTCTTCACCTTTCTCAAGGGCGTGAACCGGAAGTGGGACGTACGGTGGGACGAGAAGAGAGAGGACGGAGTCATTCGCGCGATCAACGGGCAGGACATCGCGATGGCGGGAGGCGACACCGGCTCCGACTACCGCCACCTCGACTACCGCCGCCCGGCGGGTCCGGTCCCGGTGGAGTGCCGCGTCGGCTCCTGCGGCTACTGCTGGATCGGTGTTCTCGCCGGGCGCGAGAACCTCACTCCGATTACCGCCTTCGAGCGCGAGCGCCTTCGCTATTTCGGCTACGACACCGTGAACTCTCCCGACGACCCGAATCCGCTCATCCGTCTCGCCTGTCAGTCCCAGTGCCAGGGGGACGTCACTTTGACCATCTCCCCCTGGAACGGAGAGCTCGACCGCAGGCACGATCAAGGCCGGAAAAAACTGGGAACGGCGTAACATGCCGCGCCTGCCCGCGCTGTTTGTCGCCGCTTTCCACATCCAGCCGGGAGAAGCTTCCGGCCTCCTGACCGGTTTTCTTCATCCGATCGGAGGCCTCGATCACGTTCTCGCGATGATCGCCGTCGGGCTCTGGGGCGCTCAATTGGGTCCTCCCGCGGTCTTCATTCTTCCCATCACGTTTCCCATGGTCATGGCTCTCGGTGGGACGCTGGGGCTCGTGGGGGTGGCGCTCCCGGGAGTCGAGGTCGGAATCGCGATCTCCGCGCTCGCTCTCGGGATCCTCGTCGCCGCCGAGGCCCGGCCCAACCTCGCGATCGCCGCCGTCGTCGTCGGCTTCTTCGCGATCTTTCACGGGCACGCGCACGGAACCGAGCTCCCCGCGGGAGAGAGCGGTCTTCTCTACAGCGTCGGCTTCGTGGTCGCGACCGGCTGCCTCCACGCGGTCGGGATCGCGCTCGGTCTTCTCCACCGATGGTCCTCGGGGCGGACCGCCCTCCGCGCCGCGGGAGCGGTGGTGGCCCTCGCGGGCGTCGCATTTCTCGTGAGGGCCCTCGCGTGAGAACCGCCGCAGGAGCCGCGCTCGCCGCGCTTCTCTTGTCTCCCGGAGAGGCCCGCGCGCACCTGGTGACGACCGGCCTAGGTCCATTCTACGACGGTATCTCGCATTTCGCCCTGACCCCGGAGGATCTGCTCCCGGTTCTGGCTCTCGCCCTATTCGCGGGACTCTCGGGTCCACTCTATGGGCGGACGGTCCTCTTCGTTCTCCCCGTCGCCTGGCTCGCCGGCGGTCTCCTCGGTCTCTCCCGCTCCTCCGAGCTTCTGATGCCGGCCCTCACCGCGTCGACGCTTCTCGTCCTCGGAGCGCTCGTGGCTCTCGACCGAAAGCTTCCTCTCGGGCTCGTCGCTGGCCTGGCGGCGGCTCTCGGTCTCTTTCATGGATACCTGAACGGAACCGCGAAGCTGGGCGCGCTCGGACTTTCCGGCGTCGCGGCGACTCTCTTCGTGGTCGTCGCTCTCGCCGCGGCCTTCGTGGTCTCGCTTCGGGCTCCCTGGAGCCGAACCGCGGTGAGGGTCGCGGGAAGCTGGCTCGTCGCTATTTCGATGCTGATGCTCGGCTGGACGTTCCGCTCCGG